>Ga0208297_1000819_pt1 | contig 44861 bp, 54 predicted proteins | sample LMS_cellobiose_e_FD_187367 | JGI IMG/M metagenome (GOLD analysis project Ga0208297, IMG submission 187367) | Rumen-fistulated moose microbial communities from Alaska, USA - LMS_cellobiose_enrichment (SPAdes) (version 2) | ecosystem: Host-associated > Mammals > Digestive system > Stomach > Rumen... | reverse complement strand
AAAGGATACCGCTGTGCTGTCTTTCGGCTCGAGACCCATGCAGTAATCGCCGATGATGGCGAGAATCATCCCGGGGATGATCCATAGCATCCGCTTACATATCTTCACGCGTTGTTCTGCTGTCATACTCTTTCCTCCGTTCTTTTATTGGTAAAAAACACATTGATATCATCGATGATCTCTCGCTCGCCATCCCGGCCCTCCTTCGTAAAGGTGAAGACCGGCCAGGCGTGGAACATGCCGGGTTTGATCTTGATCTCGTAATCCTTAACCCCGCAGCGGAGGAAGGATTCTTCATAGTCCGGCGCGATCCCGGCGAAGATCTCATCCCCGGCAAAATACATGACGATCTTCGGAAACCCGGTATAATCGTCCTCATCGGCTTTACCCAGAATGTACTGCGGCAGGTCGCCGTTGGGATCGTAATACTTCACCATCGTTTCAAACATATCCCAGTGGAGCAGCGGGTCGCATGGGTCAATCTTCTTCATCCGCTGCTTTGCCTCGTCACTCATCAGAAGGCCGGAGCATGACACCGGGATCATCATCCCGGGCATTGGAAGACCCGGATACTTCTGCACCATATGCCGTCCGGCTTGGAACAGCACGTCCGCGCCGCCGGAAAAGCCCAGCCACACGATGTTCTCCGGGCGGAACTTCTCCAGCATTTTCTCATGCGCCCGGATGGTGAACTCCGTTTCCTCCATCAAGTCATGGTCCGGCAGCAGGGGATAGAGTGGGATCCACAATTCCGCTCCGGTCTGGCGGATGTAGTTTTTCATGGAGCTTTTATAGGGCAGCTGCCAGCGCCTGGAGCCGCCGCCGGGGAAGTAGACGACGGCCTTGTCGGGATGCGTACCCGCTTCCTTCCCGACGATGATATGGAAGCCGTCCAGCGGCTCGTCCCGGAATTCAAAGCCTTTGATCCTGGGCAGCGAGAATTTGAATTTCTTTTGCACATCGTAGGAAGCCTGTTTGAACGCCTCATAACTCTCCTCCTGATGAAGCGAGCTGCCCTTCACGACCTTGCGGACGATGGGCTTTAAGATGCTGTATAAAAGGCTCATATTTCTTTCTCCTCGCTCATAAAGGCTTCGATTTCTCTCACCATTAGATCCGGATACGCGATGATTTCCCCATGTCCCAATCCCTCAAACGGATGGTCTTCCGCGTTCGGAAAGGCTCTTTTGAGCTTTTTGACTGCTTTTTTCATATTCGGCTCTTTTGCGCCGTACCAGATTGACACCCTTGCCTCCGGTTCCAGCTCAAACCGATCGATCTGCTCATACAGGGCGAATGATTCGTGCACACAGTTTTGAAGTGTAGCGAGGGAGATGTTAGGCGGTACATTCTTGAACTGGCTAAGCAGCTTTTCATCATCGGTTCTGGTATAGAGCTTTAACAGCCAGGGAAGCTTTTTTCTCTTCTGTATGCGGTAAAGAAGCCTGTATTGATTCCTCGGGATGATCGCAGACATGAGACCGCTGAGGATGCCGATATTCATGTATTGTGGACCGTTCATGATCAGAGACCCCACCGTGACCTTCTTCCGGTGAAACAGCATTCCGGCTGTAGCACAGCCAAACGATTCTCCGAACACCAGATCAACCTGTCCGTCGAGATGCTCACGAATGTAGCTTTCCAGTTTTTCTGCAGAAGCTTCAGCGGTTGTAAATGTTGTCTGTCCGGTCCCGTCATAGCCGTCGGTGCTGATCGCTATGACATGGTAATCCTGTTCCAGTAAGGGGATCACGTGTTCAAATTGCTTCCAGCACATCATGTTGCCCGGAATCATGACGATTTTCATTGAATTATCTGAGCCAAACTCTTTTACTTCCATGTTTCTTCCAATCCCTCTTTCTTACCGAATCAGCATTCCGATTCCTGCTGCGATAAACCCGACGGCAGGGCAGAAGAGGACAGGCCACAGGATCAGGTGCTCCGGGAGGCCGAGCTTCATCAGTTCGTTCTTCGGCTCATAAAACGGATCGTTTTTCGCGCCGTCTGCATGTAATCTGCTGCCCGTCCTTTTCAGCAGCAGGTAGTCCAGAAAGATCAGGTCGCCGAGACTGATCAGCATCATCTCAACGTAAGCGGTCCAGAACAAGGGCCAAAAGCCGTTGATGTCCGCCTGATAGGCACTCAATGTCATCCAGACCAGAACAGCCGGATATAGAGTGGTGTACATCAGGATCGTGTGCCGTCTCTCGTCCCTCGTGACAGGTCTGGCCTTTTTCTGCAGGCTTTTCGGGAACATGACGATGAAGGAGTGCGGCTTCAGGAGCCAGAAGACAGCCACAACGCCGTTAAACACTGCGCTCATCGCCACACCGTCAAGAATTGTTCTGAACCAGTTCACGATTAAAAATCCCCCTTACCATTCCGCCAAGGCCTTTTTCAGCTTTCTGTCAATGTCGATCCGGGTCTCTCTGCATTCCTTCGGATGCTCTTTTCCCGCCTTGAACATGAAGGAAACCAGCAGCCCGGAGCCCACCGGCAGCATCATTTTCAGCATGGACTGCGGGAACGCAAAGTGTGTGCCGTGTTCATAGAGCCAACTTTCAAAGGTGCTGTTGTGTGGCAGACTGCCAAGGCGTTTTTCCATCCTGCGGATGTACTTGCAGGTGTCCCACAGCACGTCGTCTTCCGCGCCGATGAAAATGATCTTTCCGCGGATGTTCTCCACTTTGATCCGCTCGTTCTCCTGTATGGGGTGCCTCTTCTCGGATTCGTCAAACATCTTCCGTGAAGCGACCTTGTCGCCGCCGGCCTTGGATTCCTCCTGGATCTTTTGCCAATATTCCGGATGCCGATAAGCATAAGGCAGATAAGGGAGAGGCTTGCCCTGCCATGACACAGAGGACTCGTTATCGCCGGGCCGCTCGGTCATGCCGTCCTTGCCGTCGCGGTAGAAGCCCTCCATCACAAAATCGGAAGGCGATATCGCGACCGTCAGAGACAGCTTCGGATAGTAAGATGCTGCCAGCAGCGCCAGCATCCCCGTGGTAGAGGCGCCGACAACGCCGAGTTTTTCGCATCCCTGCGCTTTCATAAATGTGATCGCTTTCCCGAAGCGCTCCAACGGATAATTGTGGTGGCCGTAATCTTTCTTGTCCGGGCTCATTGCCATCACATGGATGCCCTGTTTGTTCAGCCACTTTGCTCCCGACTTTGCCATGCGGTCTTCCGAGCTGTCTCCCAGCATGATGATAATCCCTTTGCTGCTTGTGCAACCAGCCGGATACCATGCTCCGTTAAAGCCGCTGGAATCGATTTGAAATACTTGTTTTCTCATATAGCCTCCTTAGAACAATGTGCAGATCCATGCGGTCAGGAGCGCGGCAAACGGCAGCATAATGCACTGCCGGATCTGCTCCTTCCGGTTAAATCCAAAGTTGTGATAACCGGCGCAGCCTTTGGTCTCCGGAATATAATGCTGGAAAAACTGCGTCTTCGTGATCAGGATATAATCCAGGCCGATGATATCAAACGCCTTCACACCAAACAGAATGATGAGAAACCGCACAAGGAACTGGCTGAAGGTATAGCCCCTTTGTATGCCGTCCCATCCGCCGTACACAATCACGCCGATAAAGCCCAGCATGCAAAGCGCCATGATGATCCAGCCAATCGCAGGTGCTGCCGCGAAAGGCGGATCATGCAGTTTTGCTTTTTCTTCAATATCCTTGGGAAAGAACTCCAGAAGCCTTTCCCATGGATAAAAGTAAGTTGCCGCCCATATCATGAAGAACAGCAATGCACACATGATCAATGTCAGGATAATAGTTACCGCCATTGTTTTGCTCCTTGTCGTCTTGCGCACGGTCGTTAGACGCGGCTAACCCTGTGTTAAAAAAGAGGGATGAGATCTTTGATATTCAGGATATTGGAGTCATCCTTATCCTGGAACCGAAACAGTTCCTCTATGACCTCATCCCAGGTTTCACTTAACCCGTATAAGCATCCTCTGCCGTATTCCTAAAGCCCTGCTTTGCCAGCCACTCCCGTTCCTCGTCATTCTCCGGGATATCGATGCGCTCGATTTTAAAGATGACCGGTCTCGTGCCGTCGTTGCAGCAGGCGATCATCATGCGGTCGTCGTTGGTCCAGCCTTTCATGATGGAGCCGCCCTGCAGCGCCGCATACACATACCTGCTGACCGCATCCCAGGCTTCACCACAAAATTTTCCGTTCATCAAGTGGTAGAAATCATCCTGCTGCGGTGTGCGTTTGAGCAGGAAGGTATCGCCCGGTTTGAAGAACGGGCACGGGCCGGACCCTGGATCCGCCAGATACTGCTCCTGAAGCTCCGGGAAGCACTTCGTTTCCAAAACTGTTATTTTACATTCATGCTGCATTACGATACCTCAATCATCAAAAATGGCGTCGATCGTTTCCATCTCATCTACCCAGGAAGGATCGTATTTGGATCCTTTCATCGGCAGACCGCAGTGAGGACAGGTTTTATATGGCTTGGCGGAAAGATAGCAGCATGAAGAGCATTCATCTTCATCCTTGCGAAAGAGATGGGTTCTCTGGATCCAGAGGGCGATTTCCTCCTTCGTGGCTTTAGCCCTTCCGCCGCTTTCAGCACCATCTCTTTATACTGCTCTTTGATATCCACTGGTCCATTGATGACAACCTTCCCGCCGAAACCGAATACCCAGGAATAGAATACTGTCCCGGGAACGACATCCGCTTCGACACGGAAGTTCTCCATGTCATAGGCGTAGGTGGTGACGTCCTTGCCGAACTTGGCCAGAATCGCGTCCATCAGATCATTCGCGCAGATGAGATCCACTGTCGTATATTTGGTTCCGAACATCCAGAAGCTTGTCTGAAGATGCTTTTCAAAATCAAAGTCTGCCGGGAAGGTAAGAGCAGCCTCATCCAGAATATCCGGACGCTTCAAAATCCGGTCCAGGCGGAAGGTCCCGACCTTCCCGCTGTCGAATACGCCTACCATGTAATAGAAATCGCCCTTCCAGACCAGCTTGTGAGGGCTGAAGATCCACGGCTTCCCATCGTTGCGCAGCTTCGGCTCCTTCCGGACATCGTACTTGAAGTACAGGAAGGAGATCTTCTTTCCGGCATTGATAGCCTCGTTGATGCCGTCAATGATCAGGTAAATGCTCTCATTGTCGTATTTGATCCGGTCCTCTGCAGAGATATTCCGCTTCAGCTGCTCCGCCTGGTTCCGGCCAGCCATATTTGAGAGCGTGGCTACCAGCTCCTCACTTTTCTTTTTGGTGATAAACTTAGAGGATTCCACTGCATCGATCAGCGGTTTGATCTCCGCGATATCGTACTCGCGGCTGATCAGGTTATAGCGCTTCTGGGAGGACATCACTTCCTGGATCTCCATACCAAAAGCGCGCAGAGCAGCGACATCGACAGGAATCGTCTGCCGGTGGACCTTGAAACCGTGCTCCTTTTCGAGGATCTCCATTAACTCAGCAGTGGTCAGATAATGGCCTTCGTCGGTACGTTCATACAGTATTTGAGACAGATATAAAAGAGGATACGAATTATCAGATTCGGTCAGAATCTTTCAATCGTTCCTGTCAGTTCAATTGGTCGCAGTAGTTCGAGGAAAAAGGACCACAAAGCGGCTAAATCGAGGCTCAAAAAATGAGATCAAACGGACTTTTTACGCTCTGTCATTCTCCGATTTTTCCCTCAATTTTTAACTAAAACGGGCCTGAAAAGGGCGGTTCCCTCAGTATTAACTGCTTTTTTCTCGTCAGATTTTGTCAAAACAAATCAAAAGGGTTTTTGGAAAGAAAAACCCCGGAAACGTTCGGATACGGTGCATAAGGCAGTAATTGAATAATGCCCGGCATCGTGAAGGCAGCGGGACCGAAGAGGGCGAACACAGATTAGCAGAAATGCTTTCCTGTGTTCGCCCTCTTCGCACATTCGTATTTTATTGGAAATGCTGATACGATAACATCACCATATATAGGAGGTGATGAGTATGGAAAGCGTGAAGCGCCTGACGCTGGACCGCTATGAACATGGGCTGTTGGTTCGAGCGTTGTATGAAGAATGGCATCGTATGCAGACAGAAGGAAAACCAACCGAGGACATGGAGAATCTAATCCTCAAGGTCATCGACGCACCGACGAAAAGAAGAATTTGGAGGGGAAAATAATGGATGAGATTACATACCACTGCGAGGGCGATTATCTGATCCCCAACCTGTTGCCACCGGAGGCGCCGCACATAGGAATTTGGGGGCTTCGTCGTCGCAGTTATCTGCAAGAGCACCACAACGGTCTTTACACCGGCTTGCTCCTCAGCAGCAAGCTCAATGCCCATCTGGAGGAGATGGACCGTTCAGCTAACGATATGTTCGATCTGCTAATGAAGCAGTATGCGGAGCACGAGGACGTTACGGAACAGCTAAAGGCTGAGAATCAAATGGAATGGGTCCGCCGTATGAACAGCATCCGAATGCGGGTGGAAGAGACAATTGCATGTGAACTGATCTATATATAATATATAAATAGCCAGGCAAGACCATGAAACCCCGAAATAGCACTTGACATGTGACCGCTCGTTCTCTATAATAAGAGAACGAGCGGTCACAATTGTTTGGGGAGGAGCTTTTATGGCGAAGGATACAAAAGAAAGAATACTCGCTGTAGCGTTAGAGATGTTTTCGCAAAACGGCTATGCCGGTACAAATATCCGTGAGCTGTCAGAATCACTCGGGCTTGTGAAATCTGCCATGTACCGTCATTTTGAGAGCAAAGATGCGATCTGGAATACCTTGCTGGATGAACTGATCGCCTATTATGAGGCGCGGTTCGGCTCGTCGGAGCATTTGCCATCTGCGCCGGACTCTTTGGAAGAACTGGTGACCATGACGATGCGCATGGTAAACTTTACGGTTCATGATGAAAAGGTCGTGAAGTCCCGCAAACTGCTTTCCATCGAGCAGTTCCGGGATGAACGCGCGAGGGATCTGGCGACGAAGTATTTTCTCACCGGACTTAAGGACATGTTCACCCCGATCTTTGCCGGAATGATGGATAAGGGGCTTATTCGTGAGGACGATCCTGCGATGCTGGCTTTCGCTTATACCGCGCCGATCTCCGCACTTATCCATCTGTGTGACCGGGAACCGGATAAAACGGATGAAGCCATAGCTCAGGCGGAAGCATTCAGCAGGCACTTTATCCGTGTCTATGGGGAGAAAGCATAATGTTTGATTTGGATAGTTATTTGAATGATCTGATTTCCAACTGCCGGGCAGCCTTCGGAGAGCGGCTGCTGTACGTTGGCCTTCAAGGCAGCTGGCTGCGCGGAGAAGCTCACGAAGGCAGCGATATTGACGTCATGGTGATTCTGGATCGGTTTTGTATTCAGGACATGAATCGGTATCGGGAGATTCTGAAAAAGATCGGTTTCTATGAGAGATCCTGCGGGTTTATCTGCGGCAGAGACGAGTTGCTTCGTTGGAATCCCCTGGAGGTCTGCCAGCTTCGCCATATGACGAAAGACCTGTTCGGTGTATTGGCAGATTATCTTCCGCCTGCGACACGGGAGGACGAAGTCAACTATGTCAAGATAAGCTTGGGGAATCTGTATCACGAGCTCTGCCATCGCTATATCCATGTGGATAGGGATAAAAATGCCGCAAAGTTCCGCGGCACCTGCAAAGGAGTGCTTTTCCTGATACAGAATTTGCACTATCTGGAGAGAGGTCGATTTATCCTCACAAAAAAGGAGCTCAAGGAAGCTGTTTCAGGGGAAGACCGGCGGGTGCTGGAGCTGGCGGAACTGCCGGACGGATTTGATTTTGATCAAGCCTTTTCTGTCCTGTTTGCCTGGTGCCAGAGAGCCTTTGTGCGTGTGGACCACCTTAGAGGGACAAGCCATGAGCAAATATGACCCTCTTTGGGAATACATTAAGACAAATGCCCCATCGGAGCTGAGCTTTGACGAAGTGCGTCGGATCTGCGGCTTTCCCATCGACCACGCCTTTCTGAACTGCAAAAAGGAGCTGGAGGCATACGGGTATTAGGTCGGCAAGATCTCGATGAAGAACCGGACGGTACAGTTTCACTCATGGAATCAAAGCTGACGGTCTACTTCGACGATCCCTTCTGGGTAGGAGTATTTGAGCGCATTGAGGATAGCAAGCTCTCTGTTTGCATGGTCACCTTCGGCGCGGAGCCAAAGGACTATGAGGTTTGGGAGTTCGTTCTCCAACACTACCACGAATTGGAATTCAGTCCTGCCGTGGAAACCGGCATCAAGCACACGGCGGACAACCCGAAGCGCCGACAGAGGAACGCAAGAAAGCAATTGGAACGAACCGGCATCGGAACAAAGTCACAACAGGCCCTGCAAATGCAGTTGGAGCAGAATAAACAGGAACGAAAACTGAAAAGCCGCGATCAGAAGCTGGCCGAGGAAGAACGGCTGTTTGCATTAAAACAGCAGAAGAAAAAAGAGAAGCACAGGGGGAGATAGAATGCGTACCTATTGCGGAGCAAACTGCGAAGACTGCCCGTCAAAAGAGAATTGTAAGGGCTGCCGAGAAACCTGCGGCTCGCCTTTTGGCGGGCGCTGCGTCGCGGCGGAATACATCAAGTTCGGAGGCTTGGAGGCATATCAGCAATTCAAGCAGAAGCTGCTGGGCGAAATCAACACTCTGCTGGCGGCCCAAGGGATCGGTACAATCAATGGTCTTTTTGAGCTGGTCGGTGAATTTGTCAATCTCGAATACACGATGCCCAGTGGCGAGAAAGTGAAGCTCTTAAACGACAAAAACATCTATCTTGGCGCACAGATCGAGTTTGCGGACCTGGGGATCTGCTACGGAGTCGTCGCGGATACCGGCTTTATTCTGGCCTGCAGTTACAGTGTAAACGGCTCGGAACCGGAGTTGATCGTTTACAAAAAGAGATAGGGCAAACAATCATGAAAAACTATCAGTTCATCACCCTGCGTGAGAGACCAGAATTGAAAGAAACCGCCGCAGACTGGTTCCACAGTAAATGGCATGTCCCCAAAGAGGCCTATCTCGCATGCATGGACGCCTATCTGAACCGTGAAACGGAATACGGCTGGTATCTGTGCCTGCATAATGACAGGATTATCAGCGGGATGGGCGTGATCGAGAATGACTTTCATGACCGGAAAGACCTGGCACCCAATGTCTGCGCTGTGTACACCGAAGAGGCTTGGCGCGGTCAAGGGATTGCCGGACGCCTGCTGAACATGACGGTAGAGGACATGCGCTCCAAGGGCATCTCGCCGCTGTATCTGGTCACAGATCATACCGATTTCTACGAACGGTACGGCTGGGAGTTTTATTGTATGGCCCAGGGCGACGGGGAGCCTGAAATGACAAGACTTTATATTCACAAATAAGAAATGATTGCGGGAGGACACTACTGTGAAAACACTGAAAACCATTCAGACTTTAGCCAAAATCGGAAAAATTCTGAGCAAAATCATCTTTGTATGCTGCATCGTCGGCTTCTGCGGTTGTATTGTCGGCATCGTCAGTCTGGCAATCGGCGCGGAAACGTTCAAGCTGGGCGGCGTCACGATCCACAGCATGATCGAGAACAGCGCCGGCATGAACCTGTCTACCCTGTTTGCATCCATGGCGGTCGGCCTGCTCTTCTGCGCGGCAGAAGCGGTGCTTTGCAAATTCGCAGAAATCTATTTCAAAAACGAGCTTGCTGACGGAGATCCCTTCACCCTGCGCGGCGCGAAGGAGCTTATGCGCCTGGGCATCCTGACCATCGCCATCCCTCTGGGCACGGTAATTGTCTGCTCGATCGGCGTTTCCATCGCTGACAACGTCTATCACGGCATTGATAAACTGTCCATTGGGGAGTTCTCCTCCGTGGGGCTGGGCGTCATGATGATCGTGCTGTCCCTCTTCTGCCGCTATGGTGCGGAACTGAACGAGGGGAAATCCGAGGGATGAGGGCAAACTCGATGATGCATACAATTTCAATAATTCTCACGGTAGCTGTCATCCTTTCCGTATTGACCGGCTGTGGCGCGGCAGGAAAGCAATCCTCAACGATTGCGGAAAACGAAAAAGGAACCGTATTGACCATCCGCATCGTAAATCAAAGCGCGATAAACCTGTATGGTATCGCGGTAAGCTATTCCGCAAATGGCGAAACGCTCGGCAGTAAAGTCTGTGAGCGGATCGACAAAAAAGCCGAGCAAGCTGTGTATGAATTCAACTTTGTCCCGGATGAGATTCCGGTTGCTCCCATTGACACCTTCTGGCTCGAAGTGTTCGCTGCGGAAAAATCCGGTGAGGACTATTCGGACTGTGGAAGCGCTGTGATCAAAAGCCCGCAGCCCGGGGCCGTTTATACACTGGCGCTGAATGGAGGAGAAGTGGCTGCGCTGACGCTTTCTACGGCAGAGCGGGACGTCGAGATCTTCGCCTCTGTGCAGGCGACGCAAACGGAACTGTCCGTGGATTCTCTTGTCGGGCCATGGCATCTTGCGGATGATACCAACCTGGAGACGCTGAGCGAGGCTTTTCCCGGAGCAGCGGAATTCGGCAGCGGGATGGAGATCCGCTCTGACGGCAGGATCTCCTGGTACATCGGCGCGGACGGAGCCATAGGAACCTACATCTTAGAAGGCAGCGCCTTAACCGCCGATGTGACCGGCGAACTGGACAGTGCCGCATACCGTATCACGCTGCGTCAGCCGGAGCCGGAAAAGCTGGTCATGACCTTCAAGGAGATCGAGCTTGTCTGGACGTATGGCGAGGGCGATTCGCTCCGGGGAGAGGATTGAGAAGATGATTGAGACAAAACGGCAGAGAATCTATCCCGCTACGCGAGAGCAAATGGAGGCGTTTATTGGCTCTGAAACGGATGCTGAACTCAAAAAGGCATATACGGAGATGCTGGAGGGCTGTCTGCGAAATCCCGATCAGTGGGAATGGTACGCCATGTGGATGATCGAACTGCGTGTCGGAACGCACATCGGAGATCTGTGTTTCAAAGGCTTTGGCGCAAACGGCGTAGTTGAGATCGGTTACGGTATTCTCGAAGAATACCAAGGTCAGGGCTACGCTACCGAGGCAGTCGGCGCAGCTGTTAACTGGGCTTTGCAGCAACCCGGCGTGACCCGCGTGGAGGCAGAAACGACGCTGGACAACCGCGCCTCCCAGCGGGTCCTTGAAAAGTGCGGATTTCTTCCGTCTGGCATTTTTGGGGAAGAAGGGCCTCGGTTTTTTAGAGTGTTGGAGGGAAAGAACGGTAAGATATTATGGAGAACATCTTTGATTTTATGAGCACCGCACTGCCGTGGATCGCCATGGGGCTTTTGCTGGCTATCTTTTTTGCCAGAGCTGCTCATATGAAAAAGAAAGATGAGAAAAAAGAAGACCATGCTTCCGAGGGCATGGCGCTGGGGATGTGCTTCGGCGTTGCCCTGTCAACGGCGCTGCATATCAACACCGGCCTCGGCTTGATGGCGGGAATGGTGCTTGGTCTGCTCGTCGGCTTAGAAATTAAGAAAAAGAGCGATAACGATAATGGAGGAAAAACAGAATGAACATCGCTTACGAGAAGAAAAACGCTATGACCTTTATCGGTTTCCACACGGAAATCCGCCCTGAAGAGGGCTATCAGAAGTGCCCTGAATTCTGGGATAAGGAATACAATGTGAAGTATGCTCGGCTCTGGCAGACCATGAAGCCGGAAACACCGATCGAGGAAGCGATCCTCGCCAACGGGATCGGGATGTTTGCCATTTGCTCGGAGTCCGAAAACGGCTTTGCCTACTGGATCGCGGGGCTTTATCAGGGCGGCGAGGTGCCTGAGGGGTTGGAGTTATACTCTTTCCCGGCAAGTGAATGGGCGGTCTTCTCAACGAAAGGCCCGATGCCGGGTTCCCTGCAAACGCTGAACACCTATGTCTGGCAGGAATGGTTTCCGACGGAAGGAAAGCGGTTTCAGGCAAACGGCATGGCGACGCTGGAGGTATATTCCGCGGGCGACCCGCAGTCGCAGGAGTATGAAAGCGGCATTTGGGTTCCGGTAAAAGAGGCTTGAAGTCAGGATGGGAACTACGAAATACACCAGCACTCTGATCGCTGTATCGGATATGGAGAAAAGCAAACAGTTTTACCGCGATGTGCTGGGGATGAATGTTGTAGCCGACTTCGGCGCCAATATTACCCTGGACGGCGGACTTGTGTTGCAGACCCTGGATACATGGACGTCATTTATCCGAACGGACAACGTCGTTCTGCCGAACAACGCGGGAGAGCTCTATTTTGAAGAAGAGGATATGGACGCCTTCTGCGAGCATCTGAAACAGTTTGACATCCGCTATGTTCATCCGCTGTTTGAGCACCGCTGGGGCCAGCGCGTCGTCCGGTTTTACGATCCGGACAGGCATATCATCGAGGTCGGGGAAAAGCTGGACGCGGTCATTCTCCGCTTCATGGAGCGGGGCTTGTCGGCGGAGGAAACGGCGGTCCGAATGGATATCCCGATCGATTTCGTAACGGCCTGCCTGGAGAAAAGGTGAAGCTGTATGGTTTATGCGTTGGAGGACACATCAAAAGTAAAGGGACTGTTCGAGGGCTGGCAGGACACGCTCATTACCTCCTGTCTCCAGAAGGTCATGGGAAGGATCTTTGTCACGGATCTGAGCGAACCGGCGTCCGCGTTCGCGTTTGTGGGCTGTTTTGGATTCTTTGCCGGAAAACCTGACCTGGAACTGGGAAAAAGCAAGCCAGAGGGCTTCGCGATCCTGACACCCCAGAACCGACAGTGGGCGGAACTGATCGAGGTCACCTATCCGGGCGCGAAGAAGGTGACGCGGTATGCGATCCGCAAGGATACGCACTTTGATGTGAATTCTCTGAAGAAAAACCTCCTGCTGCTTCCGGATGGTTACGAGCTGAAGGAAATTGATGCGGCGCTTTACGACAAGTGCCTGGAAAGCCCCGTAACGGCAGATTTCGTGTCTTCCTTTCAGAGTAAGGCCGCGTATTTAAGAGATGGCCGGGGCGTGGCGGCCATCAGGAACGGGGAGATCGTGTCCGGCGCTTCCTCCTATACCCGTTACAGAGAAGGAATCGAGATCGAGGTCGACACCGTGGAAGAGGAACGGAGAAAGCATCTGGCGCTGATCGCCTGCTCTGCGCTGATTCTGAGATGCCTGGACGAAGGCCTGTACCCGAGCTGGGATGCGCAGAACATGGTTTCCGTCCATTTGGCGGAGAAGCTGGGGTATCAGTTTGACCATGAATATACAGCTTATGAGGTCACATGATCCATGAGGCCGCAATCGCGCATGTCGGAGTTTTTGGGAGGCGCTTTGTTGAAGATACGGATTGCCGATCTCATCACTGGGACGCGCATTCTGTGCAGCGTCGCCTTGCTGTTCTGTCCGGCCTTTTCTCTGTCGTTTTTCGTTTTGTACCTTGCTTCGGGACTCACCGATATGATCGACGGGCCTGTGGCACGAAAGACCGGCACGGCGAGCAAGCTGGGCGCGAAGCTGGATACCGCCGCCGATTTTGTGTTTGTCGCTGTATGCCTGTGGAAACTGCTGCCCAGTCTTGCTGTTCCGTTGTGGTTATGGATTTGGATTGTTCTTATTGCGCTGATTAAAATGATAAACATGATATCCGGCTATGTGATTCAAAGAAAGTATGTAGCCTTACATACGGTTATGAATAAGGGCGCGGGCATTCTGCTGTTCATTCTGCCGCTGACGCTGCCGGTCATAGAGTTGAAATATAGTGCGCCGCTCGTCTGTACGGTGGCCACATTTGCCGCAATTCAGGAAGGACATTTCGTCCGGACAGGAAGAGAGAACTAGTAATGAACAAAGTAAAAAAAGGATTATTGATCGTGCTACTCTGTCTTTCTGGGATCGCTGCCACTCTGAGCCTGTCTATTCTACATACCACCAGATGGAAACTAACGGATATTGGAATCGAAACATCACCGGATGGACGGTATAGCATTCTGTTTCAAGAAAAAGGGGAGCCGGACTGGCCCTTTGGAAAATCACACGCAAGAATAACAGTTTACGACGGTAAGCAAGTTATAAAAAAGTTTGATGAAGATGTTGCAGATGATGGTGGCAGGTTTCAGAAATCGAATTATTTTGTGGACTGGCTCTCTACTGGCGTAGTAATCACGTTTCACGGTAGTGAGCAGCACGATCAGGAAGTGATCGTTATGTATGACGGCAGCGATCATTCTGACACACTTCTGAAAGAGATCGAAATAACGGAAATTGCTTCAGAACATGAAGGAAACGCCAAATCCGTCGAGGAAAGCGCAGATGAACGTCTAACGAGCTTTAGAACAATAGTGAGTCAAAATAATGAACTTGTCTTTTCCGTATCTATTGACGATTTTATTGAAGCCTATAACAATTTGTATCAGGCTGAACATAACAGCGATTTCCTTACCGTTAAAACCCAGTGGGTCCAATTAAAGCAGTACAAAACGGATTATTCTGATTTCGAAAGTAGTCTATACAGATTTCAACAGGATACCACGAATTATGTTGAACCAAATATCTGCGTTTACGTTCCTGCTGACGCCGATTATATTCAGGCGATTACCTTGAATTTCGACGATCACGGATATCAGGAATGGGCGCTGAATCTTTATATACAAGAGTGTCTTTATACATTCAAAGTGCTATTTCCAGCCATAGATAGTGATTACTTGGAAATGATGTTCCATGAAATATTTGATATGGCATATTCCTCCGATTGTTTTGTAAACGATTTTGAAAAGGCGGAGCCTTTCATCTTGTTTTATAAAGGCGACATAGGCATATACCCTTATTTCTCCATGGGAACAGTATATATCTGTATCGTCCCCATTACACAGGATTATTTAACTGACCTCACCTTAAAGGGATCAGAATTGGTTGAAATCAACTATACAGAAAGAAAAGTGCCATGAAAAAACTCTGTTTAATCATTTGCTTAATCTTATTCCTTGTCACACTTGTCAGTTGCGTGAGCTCACCTAACGGAACAAAAGATTCGGAAACTATGATCTACGAAGAAACAGGATCCCCCGACAAGGGCTCTGTGACTATGAAAGATTCAATCCATGATATTCAATCCGAGACCGTACCATCTGTTATTGACCAATCTGTGGTGACTGACCCGACCGAATTGAGAATCATTCATAACAAATGTTCCGACATCATCGCGCTTTGCCAAGATTTGCTAATAAACGCAGAAACTGAAACCTCGGAATACTTTCCTTACGAAACGACATTGACCCAAAGGGCCGTCGATCAGATAGAAAGCCGCTTGGCCGATGCCGGCTATCCTGTGATAAACACGGATGATGATTACCCGCGCTACCTTGACAATTCAGAAGGTATATCGAGGTTTGGAGAATCAATTTCAAACAACATAGAAGATGAACTGGAAATCATATCTGTTTCACGCTGGGGGCAAATAACTTATTGCCTTTTTCAATATTGTGATGGGGAGATGGCCTGTATCCATACTACAATCAGTGTGGGGGAAAATAATCAGCTTGAAATTAATAAAACGATTATAGAAAGAGTATTAGATTGGGGTATGACGCCAAAAGGAGATTTCTATTATCAGATTCTACCCCTTAACAGCCATTGGGACGCCTATATTCTAATCCGGGAAAAACCTGTCAACAATGCATTGCATGATTTGGCGGTTAAGTACGTTTATCCCATAGGATATAGTAGCAATAATATGTTCCTGACAAATTGGAGCGATTCAGACTTCGGGAGATTGTGTTTTAATGATCTGTTTGAATATCTGTACCGTCAGCAGAACGGCGACTATTTATATCCAGATGATTTTGACTTCCGCTTCAATTCTGATATGTGCTGTTACATGATCCCATCCGCATTGTTTGAAGAAACAATTACGCCTTTTTTCGATGTCTCGATAGACGAATTGCGTGAACGCACACTATATGATGCCACGGGCGATTCATACCCTTGGCAGGTGGTTGGCCCTTCTAATATTGTTTATTATCCTACGATGACGCCGGAGGTTGTGGATTATCGGGAAAATGATGACGGTACATTTACGCTGACTGTTGATGTGATGTGTTTTGATAGAAAGGCATATCCCCTATTTACGCATGAGGTCACGATTCGGCCCTGTGAAAATGGAGAATTTCAATATCTTTCAAATAACATCATTTACCAATGCGGACGAGAAATGCCCCCCAGCTTTCCGCGTCTGAAAGCGCAGCGGTCAGGAGATAACGAATGAAGATAATTTTATTGAACGGCAGCCCCAAGCGGGAGCGCAGCGACACCATGCACATCACCAGCGCCTTTCTGGACGGGATGAACGAGTCCGAGCCGCAGGAGGTACATACGATCCATGTGATCGACAAGCATATCGAATACTGTACCGGCTGTTTTGCCTGTATGCGAAACGGCGGAACCTGCATCCACGACGACGATATGCGGGAGATTTTGAACGAGATCCTTGCAAGCGACCTGCTGATCTGGAGCTTCCCGCTCTTTTGCTATGGGATGCCAGCCCCGCTCAAGGCACTGCTGGACCGCACGCTGCCCTTGTCCTCCATGGCCATGCAAAAGGTCGGCGACAGATACAGACACGTTGGTCAGGCAGACTTCTCTCATCTTCGCTATCTGATGATCTGCGGCTGCGGATTCCCCAACAGCCAGCACAACTTTGAACCTGCCGTGGCGCAGTTCAGGCTCTGCTTTCCCGGATGCCACACCATCATCACCGTGCCGGAGAGTCCGATGTTCAATGCACCGGAAGCGGCTATTGTCACCGAGCCTCGTCTGGCACTGGTGCGGCAGGCGGGAAAACAATATGCGGAAATTGGGGAGATCGATACCACCCTGCTGGACGAAATCTGCTCCCCCATGATCCCGAAGGAGCAGTACGCAGCGATTGTAAACGGCGTAATGTGAACGTCGAAAGGAGCAAATGCAATGGCTTTTGATTTCAAGAAAGAATACAAAGAGTTCTATCTGCCGAAAAACACGCCGTCCATTGTAACCGTTCCGGGCATGAATTACATCGCTGTCCGTGGCTACGGTAATCCCAACGAGGAAGACGGCGCGTACAAGCAGGCCATCGGGCTTCTATACGGCATTGCCTTTACCATAAAGATGAGCAAAAAGGGCGACCATCGGATCGAGGGTTATTTCGATTATGTGGTCCCGCCCCTGGAGGGCTTCTGGTGGCAGGACGGCGTCGCGGGGATCGACTATGCGCACAAGGAAACCTTCCGCTGGATCTCCGTCATCCGCCTGCCGGATTTTGTGACGAAGGCGGACTTCGACTGGGCGGCGGAAGAAGCCGCTCAGAAAAAGAAGACGGACTTTTCCAAGGTGGAATTTTTCGCCTATGACGAGGGCTTATGTGTGCAGTGTATGCACATCGGTCCCTACGACGACGAGCCCGACACAGTGGAGCGGATGCATCGATATATGGAGGAGCAGGGCTATACGCTGGATATCTCCGATCAGAGACTGCACCATGAGATTTATCTGAGTGACGCCAGAAAGGTCGCGCCGGAAAAGCTGAAGACCGTGATCCGCCACCCGATCAGAAAGGGGTAAACGTATGACGGAACACACCTATACAACGCCCTCCGGAACGATCCATTACTGGATCAATGCGGAAGCGGCTCATAAAGCGCCGCAGTTGGTGTTCCTCCCCGGCCTCACGGCGGACCACCGGCTGTTCGACAAACAGATCGAGTATTTTGAGGGGAAATATTCCGTGCTTGTATGGGACGCGCCGGGGCATGCGGCCTCGTGGCCGTTCGAGCTGACGCTCACCTTGATGGACAAAGCCAAGTGGCTGGACGAAATCTTGCGAAAGGAAGGCTTTCGGACCCCGGTCATCATCGGCCAATCCATGGGCGGATATGTCGGACAGGCATATGCGCAGCAGTTTCCCGAGAGACTGACTGGATTTATTTCCATTGATTCCGCGCCATTGCAGCGGCAATATGTTACGGCGGCGGAAATCTGGCTGCTGAAGCGGATGGAACCGGTATACCGTCATTACCCGTGGAAATCCCTGCAGAAATCCGGCACGACAGGCGTTGCGACCTCTGAATATGGGAGGAAGCTGATGCATGATATCATGATGGTTTACGACGGAGATCAGGAGCGATATGCAAAACTGTCCGGGCACGGGTTCCGGATGCTGGCCGAGGCAATGGAGGCAGATCTGCCTTATAAGATCCCCTGCCCTGCCATGTTGATCTGTGGGGAGAAGGACCGCGCCGGTTCGACGGTTCGGTACAATAAGGCGTGGCATGAAAAAACAGGCATTCATCTCGAATGGATCAAGGATGCCGGACATAATTCCAACACGGATCAGCCAGAGCTCGTTAATAAGCTGATCGAAGCATTTATCGAGAAAGAATTAAACGGAGGAAGCTAAAATGAACTATCCTTTAAGTGAAAAATACAACACCCCCGAGCTGATGGCGAAGATTATGGGGCCGAATCCATTAAAGCTTGAAGAAGAACTTCTGGACGATCATCGGATCCCCGCGGGCGCAACGGTCTGCGACCTCGGCAGCGGGCAGGGCCTGACCAGTGTGTTTCTGGCGAAGGAATACGGTTTCCGGGTCTATGCCGCCGATCTCTGGAGCGATCCGGAGGAAAACCGTCGGTTCTTCACAGGTCTGGGGCTGACCGACGAGCAGATCGTCCCGATAAAGGCCGACGCGGAGGCTCTGCCCTTTGACAAAGAGTTTTTCGACGCGGTGGTCACGACCGATTCCTATAACTATTTCGGGAGGGATCCGGCGTATCTGGACGAAAAGCTCCTGCCCTTCGTAAAACCGGGCGGTTATATCTATATTGCCATCCCCGGTATGAAGCTGGACTGTCATGACCATCTGCCGCCGGAGCTTCTACTCTCCTGGACGCCGGAGCAGATGGATTATATGCACGATACCGCCTACTGGTCGGATATGGTGAGTGAGTGCAAGGGCGCTGAGGTCCTGTCCGTCTCGGAGATGGCATCGAACGAGGAGGTCTGGGCCGACTGGCTGAAGCAGGAGAACGAGTACGCCATCGGGGACCGCAAGTCCATGGAGGCCGGCGGCGGGAAGTATCTGAACTTCATCAAAATCGTTTTGCGGAAAAAGGGTTGACCTGAAAGCCCCTCCGGACAAAACTGCGCAGAGAATAACAGGACAAGAACCTATCCCTGGATTATACTGATTCCATCAAGGAGAGGAGGCGGCAAAAATGGAGTGGCTTTCCGCCATTCGGACGGCAATCGATTATATGGAAAAGCATCTCGCGGATGACATCAGTGCGCAGGATGTGGCCGATGAGGTGTTTCTTTCCCCGTTCTTTTTGCAGAGAGGGTTTTCGCTGATGACGGGCTATGGGATCGGAGAATACATCCGAAACCGCAGACTGTATCAGGCGGCGCTGGACCTCAGGAGAACGGAAGAAAAAGTGATCGACATTGCCCTCCGCTACTGCTATGAAACGCCTGAGAGCTTCACTAAAGCCTTTTCCCGCTTCCATGGCGCAACACCGACGCAGGTACGCGACGGGGCGGCTGTCAGCGCATTTCTTCCCTTGACGATCAAAGTATCTATTCAAGGAGGTCATCAAATGGAGTATAAGATTACGCCCATGTTCCCATTTAAGGTCATCGGATTTCAGAAGGTGTTCGACAATGAAACCGCATACGTTGAGATTCCAAAGTTCTGGGATGAAATCTGTGAGAAATACGCAGCCAACGTGTATGCCGGCAACTCCCCGGCGAATCCTTACGAACAGGCGCTCATGGACAACTGCATCGGCGAGTACGGCGTCTGCATCGACGATATCGGAGGCGGAAAATTCCGGTATCTCGTCGCTGGAAAGTACACGGGCGGAGACGTGCCGGAGGGCATGGCCGTCTACGAATTTCCCCGGAGCGACTGGGCGGTTTTTGACTGCATCGGCCCGATTCCGGAGGCGCTTCAGACCGTCAATACCCGGATCTTCAGCGAATGGCTGCCTGGCAATCCGGACTATGAGCTCTGCGGAAACGCCAGCGTGGAATGGTATGATTGCGTAAACGGAGAAAAGACTGATCCGGATTACCACAGCGCGATCTGGGTACCGGTACGAAAGAAATAAATCCTGTGTTTTTAACCCCTTGACTCTCACATTGTGGCAGGCATTACAATGACGCCGAGCTCAAGAAGGAATCAGCAACAGGAGGTACCGCCATGCTGAAAATCGGAGAATTTTCAAAGCTGTCCAGGGTCAGCGTCAGAATGCTCCGCCACTATGATGAGATCGGTCTTTTGAAACCGGCTGAAATCGACCGGTTCACGGATTATCGGTATTACCGGGAAGATCAGCTCCCGACAGCGGGCCGCATTGCCGCGCTGAAGAATATGGGCTTTTCCCTTGCGGATATTGTCAGGATTCTTGAAGTCTATGACGACCGGGAACAAATGGAGAAGTTCTTTTCAGCCCGGCAGAAAGAACTGGAAACCTTGTCACAGGACACGGCACACAAGCTGACGCTTCTGGACGCAGCCCGGAAAAGGCTGAGAAAGGAAGAAAACATGAGCTATAATGTTACCCTCAAGACCATCCCCGAACGCTATGCTGCGACCATTCATATGACCATTCCCCGCTACGAAGATGAAGGAATCATTTGGGGAAAGATGGCAGAAGAAACCTGCCGGATGAATCTCGTGGAAGATAATCCCTGCCTCTGCGCGGTGACCTACCTCGGCGGGGAGTACAAGGAAGAAAACGTGGAGATGATGGCATGGAAGACCGTGAAGGGCGATTATCCCGACACGGAGCATGTGAAGTTCCGCACACTCCCGGAGGTAACCGTCGCAAGCTGTACCTACCAGGGCAGCTACACCCAAATCACGGAGGTTTATGCCGCTGTCATCGCATGGATGGAGGCCAACGGTTATGAACCCGCGGCGCCGATGTTCAACATCTATCACGTCAGCCCGCATGAGACGCAGAACCCAGACGAATTCGTGACGGAGATCTGCTATCCGGTAAGGAAGAAGTAAACTTCTTTCCACCGTCATAATACAAGTCCAGCCGGTCGCTTTGCCATGGAGTAGGAAAGCAACCGACTGGGCTTTCTTTATTCTCTACAGTCTACGCAAAGCATCCGTTTTGTATTGGAGTGCAGCTTCTTTCATATAAGAATCATTTCGACCCGATACCGGCTCACGCCGTAGCTGCTCTCGCTGCGGCGGATGACGGTCTCCGGCAGCGCGGCCAGCCATTTACGGCCAAATGCCGTGGTGCCGAAGTAAGCGTCGAAGTTCGCGACCGGCAGCACGACCCAATCGCCGTCCTCCGGCTTGTTCATGCGGTAGAACTGCACCAGCGCAGGCAGCACCGTTTCCGGGATGCCCTTCGGCGTGAAGGCGCGAAGCCGCTCCAGCTCACCGGCTGAAAGAGGGACCGGCTCGCCCCGGAGCGGCCCTTCCTCCATGGCGTCGGCCACGATATCGTCGAAGCGAAGAGGCCAGTCCGCCTTCGTGCTCGGTGAGAAGATCGGCACCTGCATCTGCCGGAGCTTGTCCCGCCACGCCTCGTCAAAGCCCTTTTTCAGCAGGTCGCAGCTTGTGACGGCGCTTTTCAGCACCTTGTCCGGGTGCTTCCGTACGAAGGCGACCACCTGATGCACATGCCGGTAATACCAGCCTGCGCCGTCCTCGTCCACCAACTCCGGGAACGCACCGTGCAGCGCCCGGTAATCCGTTTCGCTCTGCCCCTCCCGCCTGGGACGGGCGTTTTTCCTGTCCGGGATGCTGCACCAGGCCCGCAGCGCATCATAGGCCCGATCCGTATTGGCTTCGCCGTCCCGCCAGAGATAGCCCCGCGCAAGAACGGTCAGCACCCGGTTCAGGCCCTCGCACTTCACCAGCGTGTCAAAGGTAAAGAGGCCAAGGTAGGCGCTGTCATATTTGTTCTTTGCTGTATACTCCGGGAAGGTCGTGTACGCCCGGAATTCATCGATCTCGTTCAGCATCCTTCTCACCGCCTTTTTGCTTTGACCGCATTGGCCTCGACCCGATCCAGCAGCACGTCGAAGACAAAGCCCCGCTTGCCAAGGGCGACGGCGCAGCGGAGCACCGTGTCCGGGCTGACGCTGCTGCGGTTCAGATACTCCCGCACCCGGGAGGCTGCCAAGTCCTGATAGTCCCAGCTCATGCTTTTCTCGTAGCCGCTCATAATGTGCTTCATCAGGGTGCTGTCCGTCGTGCGATGGATGGCGCCTTTTTTCATTTCCTCCCGCCGGTATCGGTCGTCCATGTCGCAGATGACGTCTCCCAGCACCCGGTAGCCGCCCTTGCGGAAGTCCGCGAAGACATCCGTGTATTCCGCCTGCTTGTCGTAGGGAATTACGCCCAGAAGAAAACCCTCCCGCGCCGACCGTGAAAGCAGCTGCCAGTTCTGCTGCCTCATATCCTGCCTGATCCGCGCCACATGCTCGGCACTCAGGTCCTGCAGCACGCCGTACAGCTCGTCCGCCGTATAGGTGTTCTCCTGCCCGCGCATGAACAGGATGCGCTCCACATCCCGGCGGCGCTTCATGTCCTTGCCCTCCAGCCGGCTGATGCGGATGCGGCGCAGGGCATTTTCGTAATCGGAGATCAGGGAGGCCGTGAAGGCCATGGCGGCAGGGTTCAACTTCTCCTTCCAGTCCTTTTTCCGGGCAAAGGAGAACAGCTCCTCGTCCCTGGCGGGCTTTACCCGGAGCTTCGGTGTGTTCTCCTTCAGCATCCTGGCAAACCAGGGAAGCTTCTCCACATTGGAGCTGATGCGCTCCCAATTCACGCTTTCAAAGAACTTGTCCAGCTTGTCCTTTTGCTTGGGCTCGTACCATTCCCGGCCTTCCTTGTCGCTGATGATGTTCTTGTATTTCAGGAAGGGGCTGCGGCTAACCAGAGCGCGGTTTAGGTAATCCGACAGCTCCGGCTTCACACCGCTCTTGGCCGAGTCGATCTCCAGTCCCGTGAGGATCTCCAGTACCTCCGTCTCTTCCTCCAGCTGCTTTCGCGCATCCGGGTCCAGACTCTCGTCATAGGCCACGATGCTGCGGTCAAAGGCGGCGTTGCAGATCTGTCCGATGCGGGTGTCAAAGGTGCTGCGGACGGTCTCAAACCGGGCCTGCCAGTCATTGGCGTCCCGAATCAGCGGCTCGGCAGACGGGATTTTCAGCACGGGGATCTGTGCGGAATAGCTGTCGTAGATGTCTCCGGCATAATTCCGCGCAACGCAGGCGTTCATCAGCGGGTCGGCGACGGTGCGGACCGTGTCGCCGTCGAAGTCCGCGCCGCCCAGCCGCTCCGGGATCAGAGTGCGGGAATCCACCATCGCCACGTAATGCAGATGGGACAGGTATTTCTGCCGGAAGTACCCGATCTCCTCTGGGGTTCTGGCGACGGCTTCCTCATTTCGGGCAATATGAGGATTGCGCAGCAGTGTATAGCGGTCGTTCTCCGGATAGGCCGCGCCGGGGGCGTAGACCTCGCCCTCGCCGAGACACTCCCGCGTCAGATGCAGCGAGGCGGCGCTGTCGATTTTGTCTCTCACCAGCAGATGCAGGAAGCGCAGCAGGTCGCCGGAGAGGTAACGGACGTCGCCCAGTGTGATGAGCCGCCCCACGGCGTATTGCTTCAACACCTTCTCCGCCTGGGCGTCCAGCTCCTTCGTGAACACCGGCTCATTCAGAAACAGCGGGTTCTTCATCAGAACTTGTGCCCAGAGGACGTTCTTGCTTCCGGTGTTCTCCCGTTCCAGCGCGGAGGTGAAGTGCCACAAACGGTATTCTTCATCTGCAACCGTGTGGTAATACTCTGTCTCAGTTGATTTCGTGATCCAATCTCTCGGATCGTCCTCCGGGGCATGGTCCCATCCCAAGGGCAGATCTGCGGGGCGGAACTCCTCCGGGCGGATTGCGGCGGTGGTCAGGAACTGATAGTTCAGCTCCGTGTACTTGGTCGGATTCGCCTGCCCCACCCCGGAGATATACAGGGCGTGGCGGTATTTGCGGCATCGGTCCAGGTACTCAGCCCAGCTCAGGCCGTTATCCCGCATCCAACCGAAGCCTTTGAACATATTCCTGGTCAGAATGAGGTCCACCCGGTCGATGGGGTGGACTGTGCCCCAGATGTCAGTGATCTCCCCGACGCCCAGCTCTCGGAAGAACTCTTTATAGTCAACCTCATGCACCACGCCCTTGATATAGGGCATACGGATCTGGAAGGAGGAATGGACGTGCTTCCCGCAGTAGTATCGGTCAATAAACTCGGCATACTGCGGGGAGATGAGCCCCTCGCCGTCGAACTCCGTTACTTCCACGTCGGCCAGCGTTTTTACCCGGTGATAGCGCCGCATGGGGTTCTCCGTACCGTCATCCACCACGGTGATGATATCCGCGTTCCGCACAAGGGAAACGGGATTGTCCACGACGACGACCCGCGCCGGGTCCCAGATACGCATATCCTCAATGCGTGTTCCACTGGTGAGCATGAGGCCGTTGTAAGCGTAGAGCTTGGAAAGCTGGCAAAGGCCGATGGTCATGCCGAGCTGGATGCGCTCCCGCACCGGCGCATTAACGTCCTCCCGAATAAAGGAGAGCCGTGAATTGCGGCCCATGTTGGCGGAGCGTTCAAAGGCCACATAACGATACCCACCCCGTCCGAAGTCCAAGGTGACCCCCTCCGGGCGGAACATATCCTCCGCCTGCTTCTGCATGTCTCGGTACTTTTTCTGCGTGGGCTTGCGGTCAAAGACGCGGGAGAAGTCCATATAAATGAGGACGTCCGCCAGATCGGGCATAATCCCGTGAGGAATGAAGTCCTCGCCGCGCAGCACGCACATGATCTGATAGAACAGGGCGCAGTCCTCCTGCGTATCCGGTGCAGAGGGAGAGACGCAGTTCAGCGTGGCTTCTTCGCTGAGATTGTATGTATAGATCCCGTCTGCGCCCAGCTGCGCGCTGCGCATGATTGCACGGGCGGAGAGCTCGCGGATCTTGTAGCATGTTTTCAAGTACATCACCTGCCTGAGTCAGATTGTACCGCATAGTTCGGCATAATGCAACATAAAGACACTGCTCCCACGATATCCGTTGTGGGAGTATTTTTGCGGAAATGACATTTGGAAAAGTGCAAAATCGGACAACAAATCACGTGGAAAAGTGCATGGAAAAGTGCGCGATTTGATTGTATTTTATCCGGATTTGTGTAATCCTTTCCAAATCTTCGCTCATGAAATGTGTAATTCGCCGTTAATGATTCCACTGTTTTTGTGTATGAAATAGATGTCCGGGCCGTTCGTCCCCGAAAAGGATAAGCAACCTTATTCATTTCTTAATAGAGTTATAGAAACTGCTCCCACGCTTTGGCGAGGGGGCAGTATATTTTTCTGCAAAGGAGGCCATAAATGAAGCTCAGTATTACCCCGGCGCAGGTGGAACGGGTCAACGCACTAATCCGTTCCACCTGCTGCAACTGTATCAAGGATCGTTGTCTGCTGCTCGGCGGCGGAAGAGACAGCCCCTGTATCCAGCTGCTGTGCGTCACCGGCATCTTCTGCCGCTATTTCCGGGAAGCGATATTGCCGTCTGAAAAAGAACTGTATGAAGAAATCCGAAATCAAAATGAAAGAGGTGAACTGAAATGCGACCGCTGAAAACCATGAACGCGGAGGAGCTCTCCGAGCTCCCGTTCCCGCCGCCTGCTTTCATCGTGAAGGACCTGATCCCCCATGGTCTGAGCGTTCTCGCCGGAGCCAGCAAGACCGGCAAGAGCTGGCTGGTGCTCTGGCTGGCCATGCGCGTCTCACAGGGGCTCCCCGTGTGGGAGCGACCCACGCAGCAGTGCGAGGTACTGTACCTTTGCCTGGAGGACACCTTCCCGCGCATCCAGCGGAGGATGTACCGGCTGAACGAGGAGCCGGTACCGGAGCTGCGCTTTGCTGTGATGTGCGACAAGCTCCACGGCGGACTGGAGGAGCAGATCTCAGAGCAGCTTCGCAGCTATCCGAACACGGGTCTGATCATCATCGACACACTCCAGAAGGTCCGCGATCCGCATGACGCGGAGAGCGGCAACATGTACGCCTGCGACTACGATGCCATGGTCAGTCTGAAACGCATCGCGGACGAACATGACATCGGTATTCTGCTGGTCCACCACATCCGGAAGACGAAGGACAGCGAGGACCCCTTCAACGAGATCCTCGGCTCCAACGGCGTCATGGGCGGTCTGGATACCGTTCTGCTGCTGAAACGGGAATACCGTGGCGCGGAGGGCGGCACGCTCCGGGTCACGGGACGGGACGTGGAGGACCAGACGATTCCGCTTACGTTCCACGACTGCATTTGGGAGCTGGCGGAGCCGGAGGACGATACGGAAGAAGCCGCACCGCCGCCTGACCTGTACCCGCCGTTTCTCTATACTCTGGCAGATTTCATGCAGAGCCGGAAACAGTGGGAGGGTACGGCGACAGAGCTGGTGGAAGCTGTGGCTGAGACGGAGATCAAGCCGAAGGGCGTGGTCCGCTGTCTCAGCCGCTTTTATTATGAGTTCCTGGAGCCAAGAGGCATCTGCTTCCACGCCCACCGCACAGGGCAGAGCAGGCTGATCTGTCTGGCCTGTAATGACGCAAATGACGTAAATGACGATAATGACGAAAAATCTCCGTGAAGAAAACATCGTCATTATCGTCATTATCGTCACCGGAAGCGCGGCATTGGTAGCAAGTGGCCATTTTGACCACCTGCCAATCCTAATCCTTTGCAATGCGGCCAATTTGAGCGTGTTCCAGTTTCAAGTGGTCAAATTGACCACTTGAAAACGTAGTGGAACTCCAAAAGGACACCACGCCCTCAAAATGAAGTGTTCAGCGTGAACATTTCGTTTTTGGTCAGGTGGAAAGAGGACAGTTTGTCCACTTTCCATTTTGCTCGATCCCTTCACCCGGCTAAAGTGGCGCTGGACAAATTGTCCACCACCAAAAATCGTAAAAACAATGTGGACAGGCAGTCAACATTGTTTTTGCCCACATCATGAGTCACAGGACAGCAAAAGCGTAAGCATTCAAGTGGACAAAATGTCCACTTGAAAACGAGGTAGTCAAAATGAATATCTCGTTTCACAGCGCATATCTGACGCATCAAAAACAAAGTGGACATTTTGTCCACCTTGTCTTAATGAATACCGCTCCCACACTTTCATGGGTGCAAGACCAAATCGAAGGAGGAAACAGAATGAAAGACATGAACGGAATCAAAATCATCGGCGTGGATCATGGCTACGGCAACATCAAGACCGCCAACTGCTGCTTCCCGACCGGAATCGCGGGCTATGATGCCGAGCCGCTCTTTACAGCAGATATGCTGGTCTATGAGGATCGGTATTACCTGATCGGAGAGGGGCACAAGGAGTTCCTGGCTGAAAAGACGATGGACGACGACTATTATCTGTTGACCTTGGTGGCAGTTGCCAGGGAGCTGGCGCTGGAGGAGCTGACAGAAGCCAGTGTGTTCCTGGCGGTCGGGCTGCCCCTGACCTGGACGGCCTCGCAGAAGGCTGAATTCGCCGCTTATCTCAGCCGGAAGGAGGAAGTCTGCTTCACCTACCGGAAGACGGACTACCGCATCCGCATCGCCGGCGTCAAGGTCTACCCGCAGGGCTATGCGGCGGTGGCGCAGCTGAAAAGCCAGATGAAAGGCGTCTGCCTGGTAGCCGACATCGGAAACGGCACAATGAACGTGCTGTATATCGTGAACGGCAGGCCGCAGACCGCCCGGATGTACACGGAAAAGTTCGGGACCTATCAATGCACGCTTGCGGCGCGGGAGGAATTTATGCGGCAAACACGCCGGGAACTGAACGACGCCATTATCGACGAGGTGCTCCGCACCGGGACGGCGGACATCCGGGATGATGATCTCAACATCATCCGCACCTCTGCAGCAGAATATGTGGACGGCATTTTCCGCCGTCTCAGGGAGCACGGCTACGACGAAAACACCATGACGCTGTATGTAACGGGCGGAGGCGTATGCCTGATTCGGCACTTCGGGCACATCAACACCGAACGTATCCGGTTTCTGGACGACATCTGCGCCGCTGCCAAGGGCTATGAGTATATGGCAGCGCTCCAGATTGCAAGCGGCGTATGACCGGCTTTCGCTTTACCCTGCGCTTCCGCGCAGACAACGAAGCAGAGCGCCGCGCAGCGGAGCATCTGAAGTCGCTGAAGCATGGAGAACAGAACCGCTTCCTTGTGGGAGCGGTTCTTTCTGCGCTCGGAGAAAACCCCGCTGCATCGCCGGAAAGCATCCGACAGATCATCCGGGAAGAGCTTGCCGCGGCATTGTCCGGCGTGGAGTTTACGACGCCGACGCAAAAGAAACCCGCTGCCGCAGACACACAGGTGCAGGATGATTTGAGCATTCTGGAAGATCTGGAGCTGTTCGGATGACGCCATGCTGACGTCAATTCCTATGGTTCTTCCGGGAAGTGACGTCAATTTGCTGTCAGCGTTGCCCTTGCCCACAAACGATCGAAAACCGTGATTTGGACGCGGCCAGATCGATGGAAATGATCCTTCGGAGCCCGTGTCTTATAGCTTATCGAGCATCGGAGCGCGCCGTCGCGCTCCATCACCCAGGGGACACCCCTGAATACCCCGTAAAGATTGGAGGACACAAAATGAAAGATGAAGATGAAAAGATGGTCAGGGTCACGGTCCGCATGCCGGTCACTCAGAGAGACCAATTGGCAAAACGGGCTGAAAAAGCCGGTGTGCCCATGGCCGAATATGTCCGAAGCGTGCTGACGAAAAAGGTGCTGGCCGTGGAGCCGCCCGACGAGCTGTGGCCGCTCATGGAAAACCTGTACAGCATCCACGATATGCTCCTGCGCATCCGCAAGCCGGAGTTCACCGAGGCGGCGCGGCGGCTGGAGCAAGCGATCCTGGATCTGCAGGCCGCGCTGACCGAACCCCGAAAGGCGGCCTCCTGATGGCGACCACGAGCCTGTGGCACATCCAGGGTCACCTCCGGGATCTGGTGGACTACGTGGAGAACCCGGAGAAAACCTACCCGGAGCTGCAGGACCTCTGGGACGCCTCCCGCTACGTCCAGCGCCCGGCTGCCACGGCAGACGGTCACTACGTCACCGCCATCAACTGCCTGAAGGAGACGGCGCTGGAGCAGATGATCCTGACCAAGCGGCAGTACGGCAAGACAGACGGGTATATCGCGTTCCACGGTTACCAGAGCTTCAAGCCCGGCGAGGTGACCGCGCAGGAGTGCCATGATATCGGCGTGGCGCTGGCGAAGGAGATGTGGGGCGACCGTTTCCAGATCCTCGTCACCACGCATTTGGACAAAGATCATCTGCACAACCACTACCTGTTTAATTCCGTGAGCTTCCGGGACGGGAGGAAATACAACTATTCCAAAGCCGAGATGCAGCGGCTGCGGGATGTGTCCGACCGCATCTGTCTGGAACATGGGCTGAGCGTTATTCAAAACCCCCACAAGGCGCCATCGCGCCCTGTCTACTTCGACGAGAAGGACGGCAAGCCCACCCGGTATAACGTCTATCTGAATGACGTGTGGGACGCCATTGAACTGAACCGCAGTCCGAAATACGTGGAGAACTATCTCCGGGAGCTGGGCTATCTCACGGACTTCACCGGCGAGCACTGGAAGATCCGGCTGCCGCAGTACAAGCATTTCACCCGGATTGACACACTGGACGAGCGTCTGACGCCGGAGTTCATCCGGCGCAACTGCGGCAGCCGCGCTCACTACGGCAACAGCCATGCGGAGATCTCCTATCCGCCCAGTATGCCGCAAGAGCTGGCGCATATCTGGCAGCCCTATGTCCGCACGACGCGCATCTACCGGCTCTACCTCCGGTACTGCTATGAACTCGGTATTCTCCCGAAGGGAACCTCATACCAGCCGACGAGCCCGTTTCTGAGGGAGGAGCTTCGCAAGCTGGACCTGTACGACCGGGAGACCCGCTTCCTCGCTGCCAGCGGGATCGAGACGCTGGAAGAACTGCAAGCGGAGATCGGCAAGACACAAAACGAGATAAATACCCTTGCCGATGAACGAAAGCATGTCACTTACGCCATGCGCCGCGCTTCCCTGGAGCGGAAGGCGGAATTGCAAAAGCAGAAGACCGAGCTGACGAAACACATCACGCCGCTGCGTGAAAAGCTCCGGCTGATGCAGGACATCGAGCGCCGCTCCGAACACATCGACCAGACGCTGACCCGCGTATACGAAAGTGAGGAACGCGCCTTGAATCCCGGCATCGAAAACAAAACCAAATATCATAATGAAAGGACGTATGAAAGATGAAGCCTATCACCGTGATCCCTATTTGCAATCTGCACCCCTTTGAGGGACATCCCTATAAGGTGCTGGACAATGACGAAATGAACGATCTGATCGGCAGCATCCAGAAAAGCGGCATCCTGACGCCGCTGCTGGTTCGGCCATTGGAGGGAACGACAGACGAATACGAGGTGATCTCCGGGCATCGGAGACTGCACGCCGCACAGAAGGCAGGGCTGGAAACTGTCCCTGCCTTTATTCACGCCATCGACCGGGATGCCGCCTCCATTCTGCTGGTGGACAGCAACCTGCACCGGGAGCATATCTTGCCCAGCGAAAAGGCCTTTGCGTATAAGCTGAAAATGGAAGCATTGGAGCACCAAGGAACTTCTCGCCAAGTTGGCGAGAAGTGGAGTGTCACTCAAATCAGTGAAGCTGCAAACGCAAGCGAACGTCAAATCCATCGTTATATCCGTCTGACCCACCTTAGTCCTAAATTGTTGGACCTGGTGGATCAAGGGCGGATCGCCTTCAGTGTGGGCGTGGAGCTGTCCTATCTTCCGGACGAGGCCCAGAACCATCTGGCGGAAATCATCGACCGGGACGAGGCCACGCCGTCCTATTCTCAGGCGGTGCGGATGCATAAGGAGGAAAACGAGAGCTATCCTGCGATCTCTCTTTCCCGCATCGACGAGATCATGGCGGAGGAAAAGCCCAACCAACGGGAACAGATCCGGCTGCGCCGGGATGAGTTCAGCAAGTATTTCCCGTCAGAGTATTCTGACCGCCAGATCCGCGATGACATCATCGCTGGACTTGATCTGCTGCGCCGCCAGCGTATCCGGGAACGGAACCGCGACGCTCGATGAAAGGAGGTACCTGTATGGAAGATAACAAACCGTATGCCTTTGATCCGTCTGAGCTGCTTTCCGGCGAGAACACCTTTGAAATAAAAGTCGGCGGAACGACCTATGAGGTCAGCACCCACTTTGACACGGGTGGCAGACAAAGCGTTCTGGAGCAGTTCATGGCGCTCATTCTTCAGCAGAAAATCTAAACCACATTCGACTATGACAGCCGGGTATCGTAAAATGGCATTGCCTTTGCGATGCCCGGTTGTCAGGAAAGGAGCAGTTATATTTATATGGCAACAGCAAGCAAAAACAAGGGGCAGGAAGAAAAAATCACGGCGTTGTATGCACGCCTGAGTGACGACGATCCCGAAAATGAAAAGAAAGGCGTGGGCAGCGACAAAGAGTCGAACTCCATCCAGAATCAACGCATGATTCTTTATGACTATGCTCGTGCTCACGGCTATTTGCATCCGCAGTTCTTTTATGATGACGGCGTAAGTGGGACGACCTTTGAGCGCCCCGGCTTCAAGAAGATGGAGGAACTGATTGAGGCGGGAAAGGTCTCTACGGTCATCGTGAAAGACCTCTCCCGATTTGGACGAAACTATCTGGAGGTCGGCAATTATCTTGAGGTGGTCTATCCCACGCTGGGCGTAAAGTTCATCGCCATCCAGGAAAACGTGGACACGCTGTCCGGATCCGGCACGGAGATGATGCCCTTCCACAACATTTTCAATGAATGGTATGCATCTCAGACCAGCAAGAAGGTGCGGGCCGTGTGGGCGATGAAAGCGGCCAACGGGCTCCGTACCAATTTCAATGTCCCCTTCGGCTATATCCGTGACCCGGAGGATCAGGAAAAGTGGCTGATCGATGAGCCCGCCGCCGAGGTTGTCAGGAAAATCTTCGCCCTGTGTCTCGCCGGAAAAGGTCCGGATCAGATTGCACGCCAGTTGGAGAGGGAAAATGTACTGACGCCGTCCGCCTACTATCATGCCTTGGGGTCGAAAAAGGCAAATCACCCTATGCCGAAGAACCCTTACGGCTGGAAAGACAGCTCTGTCTGCAGCATCCTGGCGAATCGGTCTTATACCGGCTGTACCGTCAAACTCAAGACCACGACGGTCAGTCATAAGGTCCACAAGATGGTCTATAAGCCGGAGGACGAGTGGGTCGTCACACCCAACACGCAGGAGGCCATCATTGATGAGGATACCTGGCTCCGCGTTCAGGAGCTCCGGGAAAACAAGCGCCGGCCCACCGCAACGGGAAGGACAAGTCTGTTCTCCGGATTGGTCTATTGTCCTGACTGCGGATCGAAGCTCTATTTTTGCGCAGCCAAGAGTTTGCGGAAAGATCAGGAGTTCTTTCGATGCGCCAATTACAAATCCGGTCGCGGTGAGTGTACCATCCATTTCATTCGGGACGTGGTCCTTCAAAAGATCGTGTTGGAGGCCGTTGGAGAACTGGCAGACTTCGTGCGCTGCTATGAGCCGGTTTTCCTCTATCTGATTGCAAAGAACAGCGAATCGGGTAGAAAGCAAGAGATGAAGGATTTGAAGCTTGAAATAGACGCCGCTCGCCGGCGCATTGATGAGTTGGATCGACTGATTTCCAGAATCTATGAAGACAATGTGCTTGGCCGACTTTCAGATGAACGGTACGAGCGAATGTCCGCAGGATATGAGAAAGAGCAGCACGATCTGGTGACTTCCGTAGCAGAAAACGAGAGGCGGCTTCGAGAGATGGAAAAGGAGCGTACCGACCTCCACGCCTTGCTCAAGGGCCTTCGTGAGTTCACTAAGGTGCGGGAGCTGACGCCGGAGCTTGTCAATACGCTGATCCGGCGCATTGAAATCCACAACAGCGACCGTTCCACCGGCCACGTCCGTGTAAAGGTCGATATCTATTTCACAGCCGTGGGGATGATCGACCTTCCCACCGAGGAGGAGCTCAAAGCATTGATTGCAGAAATGCAGAATGCGCCCATGCAGGCAAAGGCCTCAGCATAGGTGCGAAAAAAGAGAAACGGTGTAATCTCCGTAATGAAGATTACACCATTTCCCTCATAAGAAATTACTTCCTTATGACCCGGAACCGTTGAATTTCCGGGGTTTTTCGCATCTCACTTGTCCTCGATTATCTCTTGGAGAACTGCGGAGCACGTCTAGCTGCTTTGAGGCCGTACTTCTTGCGCTCCTTCATGCGCGGATCGCGCGTGAGGAAACCGGCCTTCTTGAGGATGGGACGATAGTCGGGGCTGACCAGCAGCAGCGCGCGGGCGATGCCGTGGCGCAGCGCGCCGGCCTGACCGGACACGCCGCCGCCGTCGACGGTGGCAACGATGTCGACCTTGCCGAGCTGCTCGGTGGCGGCCAGCGGCTGACGCACGACCATCTTCAGGGTCTCGAGGCCGAAGTAATCGTCGATGTCGCGGCCGTTGATCGTGATGCTGCCCGTGCCGCCCTGGAACAGGTGAACGCGCGCGACGGAGGACTTTCTGCGGCCCGTGCCGTACAGATAAGGCTTCTTGGACTGATACATTCTTCTGTTCCTCCTTACTTCACTTCGTAAGCCTCAGGCTTCTGGGCCTGCTGCTCGTGCTGCGCACCGGCGTAGATGTGCAGGCGCTTGAGGGAATCCTTGGTGATGGTATTGCGGGGCATCATGCCGCGCACGGCGAGGCGCATGGCCAGCTCCGGCTTCTGCTCCATCAGGATGCGGTACTTGGTCTCCTTCAGGCCGCCGACCCAGCCGGAGTGCCTGCGGTAGTACTTCTGCTCGAGCTTGTTGCCCGTGAGCACCGCCTTGGACGCGTTGATGATGATGACGTTGTCGCCGCAGTCGGCGTGCGGGGTATAGGTGACCTTGCGCTTGCCGCGCAGCAGGTCGGCGGCAACCACCGCGGTCTTGCCCATGGGCAGGCCGGCGGCGTCGAGAACGTACCACTTACGCTCGATGCTGCCATTGTTCGCCATAAAAGTGGACATGGTATCGTTTCCTCCGTTTATCATGTTAAGCTGATGCTTTACAATTTCTGCGTCCGCTGTTAAAATCGGAACGTGTTAGTTTATAGCATAACTTTTCCGAGCTGTCAACAGCAAAATGATTTAGATCATAGATAACTCTTGAAATCTCTCGTTTTCTCTCTTTTTCTCTCGAAATCTGAAAAGGCAAATGCAGTTTTCCACTTTCAAAGGAGGACGGCCATGCAAAAGAAGCTCGGTGCGCGTGTCTGGGCGGTGCTGCTGGCGGTGGGACTCACCGGCCAGTTCGCCTGGACGATCGAGAACATGTACCTCAACGTATTTCTCTACAATACCATCTCTCAGGATCCCGGCTATATCGCGGCAATGGTCGGCTGGAGTGCCGCCGCCGCAACGGTCACGACGCTCGTCATGGGCGCGCTGAGCGACCGCCTGGGCCGGCGCAAGCCCTTCATCGTGTTCGGCTATCTCGCCTGGGGCGTGAGCGTCGCGGCCTTCGGCTTCATCACGGTGGACGCTGCGGCGCGCGTCTTTCTCAACGCGGCGGCCGCGGCGGCGGTGCTCGTGGTCGTGCTCGACTGTGTCATGACCTTCTTCGGCTCCACCGCGAACGACGCGGCTTTCAACGCCTACGTCACCGACGTCACGACCGAGGGCAACCGCGGCCGCGTCGAGTCCGTGCTCGCCACGCTGCCGCTGATCTCCATGCTCATCATCTTCGGCGTGTTCGACGGGCTGACCCAGCGCGGCGAGTGGCAGAAATTTTTTCTGATCTTCGGCGTGCTTGTGAGCGCGGTCGGCGCGCTGGCGGCGCTGCTCGTCCGCGAGCAGCCGCACACCCGGAGCACCGCGCCCTTTCTTGAGAACCTGACCTACGGACTGCGTCCGTCGGTCGTCCGCGCGAACGTCGGCCTGTACCTCTCGTTCGCGGCGTTCTGCCTGTTCTCCGTCGCGGTGCAGGTGTTCTTTCCGTATCTCATCATCTATCTCCAGAGCTACCTGAAGATCGACGCGTATGCGATCGTCCTCGGCGTGGTGCTGCTCGTCGCCTCGGTGGTCAGCGTCGCGTTCGGCCGCGTGATCGACCGTGTGGGCAAGCTCCGCTTCGTGCTGCCTGCCGCAGTGGTCATGTTCGTAGGCCTGATCGCCATGTTCTTCGTGCGCTCGATGCTCGCGGTCATCGTCGCGGGCTGTGTCATGATGGGCGGCTACATGCTCGTCTCTGCGGCCCTCGGCGCGGACATCCGTGACCGCACGCCCAAGGACAAGGTCGGTCACTTCCTCGGTATCCGCATGATCTTCGCGGTGCTGCTGCCGATGCTGCTCGGCCCGCAGCTCGGCGCGGCGGTGATCCGCAGCGGCGAGCTGACATATGTGGAGCTCGGTCAGGTCAAGTCCGTGCCCACGCCCGAGATATTTCTGGCTGCGGCGCTCGTGCTTGTGACGGTGTTCGTGCCCGTGCTGTTCCTGCGCCGGTGGGACGGTATCCGTGCCCGTCTCGACCCGGAGCAGACTGCGGCGGTCGACACCGCGCTTGCGGCGGGGGAGAACGTCGGCGTCATCGGCGGGCCGGACGGCCCGACCGCGGTCTTTACGGTGCAGCCGAAGGAGCCGGCGCCGCCGGAGGAGGACGCGCATGAATGAGCTGCTGACACCCTGGGGCGAGACCCTGGATCGCGCGCATCCGCTGCCGGAATACCCCCGTCCGCAGCTTGTGCGGGATAGTTATGTAAACTTAAACGGTGTGTGGCAGTATGCCTTTACGGCTACGCCGAACCGGCCCGAGCGCTTCAACGGTGAGATCGTCGTGCCCTTTGCGCCGGAGAGTCTGCTCTCCGGCGTCGGGCGGCAGCTGAAACCGGACGAGTATCTCTGGTACGAGCGCGCCGTCGCCCTGCCGGAAGGGTTTGTTCGTGACCGTGTACTGCTGCACTTCGGCGCGGTGGATCAGATCGCGGACGTCTGGTGGAACGGCGTGCCCGTCGCGCATCACGAAGGCGGGTATCTGCCTTTTGCAGTTGACATAACATCAAATCTCCGCGGCGATGAGAACACGCTGACCGTCCGTGTGACAGACAGCCTGATCGACACGCCTCACGCCTACGGCAAGCAGAAGTACAGACGCGGCGGCATCTGGTACACGGCGACAAGCGGGATCTGGCAGACGGTCTGGCTCGAGAGCGTGCCGGAGAACCACGTCGAGGCGCTGGAGCTCACCCCGGACTTCGACGCGCGCCGTCTCCGCTGGCGCGTGCGCGCCAAAAACCCGCAGGGCGCGCACCTCGTCGTGCGGAAAGACGGCGAATGCATCGCGGAGGATTGGGCGGAGGAGGACGGCGCCGGCGTTTCGCTGATCCGGGACGAGTATTTTCGCCCCTGGTCACCGGAGGATCCCTTCCTTTACACCGTGGAGGTCGACCTGAACGGCGGCGACCGGGTGGAGAGCTATTTTGCCATGCGCAAGTTCTCTGTGACGGTGTACCGCGGGCACCGCGTCCTTGCGCTGAACGACGCGCCGTATTTCCACAACGGTCTGCTGGATCAGGGCTACTGGTCGGACGGGCTTTACACCGCGCCATCGGATGCGGCGCTGGCCTATGACGTGGAGACGGCGAAGCGCCTGGGCTTCAACATGCTGCGCAAGCACATCAAGATCGAGCCTCTGCGCTGGTATTATCACTGTGACCACCTCGGCATGCTGGTTTGGCAGGATCTGCCGAGCGGCGGCGGACGCTACGATCCGCTGGTCGTCACGGCACCGCTTTTCACCGGAATCCACCTGAAAGACTCGCATTATCGCCTTTTCGGCCGCGCCGACGCGCGCGGGCGTGCGCAGTACCGCGCGGATCTGGAGGCGACGGTGCGCCACCTTTACAATTGCCCGTGCATTGCGCTCTGGGTGCCCTTCAACGAAGGATGGGGGCAGTTTGACGCCCTCGAGGCGACACGGACACTCCGCACGCTCGACCCCACGCGCCTCGTCGACCATGCCAGCGGCTGGCACGATCAGGGCGGGGGAGACCTCAAGAGCTATCACATTTATTTCCGCCCGCTCCGCATGAGGAACGACGGCTGCCGCGTCCTTGCGCTCACCGAGTTCGGCGGTTACAGCCTGCCCGTGGCGGGGCACACGTACGGCAAAAAATTCGGCTACCGCATGTATGCGTCGGCAGCCGAATGGCAAGGAGATTATGTTAACTTATATGAACGCCAGCTGCTCCCGCTGATCGGGCGGGAGGGACTCTCCGCCGCAGTGTATACCGAACTGTCGGACGTGGAGGATGAGTTGAACGGCCTGCTGACCTTCGACCGCCGCGTCTGCAAGGCGGAGGAGGAGACGCTGCGTGCGCTCAACGCAAAGGTCAAATTTATGTAAACTAAATAAAAACCAGCTTCAGCAGGATCAGCAGCATCAGCCCCGGCAGACCGAGGATGCCGATCACCAACGCGTTGAAGAGGTTAAGCCCCAGCGCGAACCCGGTCAGCCCGCTCGTGAGATTCACGAGCAGCAGCGCGCCGAAGCCGAGCAGCGTGTTGAGCAGCACGCGCAGCGCGGTTTTCAGCGGCGCGGCGAACAGCCGGATCACACCCAGCAGCACGAAGGCGCCCAGCAGGGCGAGCGCGATCTTTCCGCTCAGACCCATGTGATGCCGCCCTCCGCAAAGGTCCTGCAGGCGGCCTCGCCGCCGTGCTCCTTGATCACGCGCAGCAGGTAGCCGTAGCGCGACTGGATGGCGTTGATCTCGAACACGCAGGCGTCCACGAGTTCTGGCTCGGTGGTGTTGTTGAAGCGGTCGTAGGCGTCGGTCAGGGCGACGCGCGCCTCGCTCAGCTCGTTGAACAGCTCCTGCAGCGCGTGATCCTGCGCCACGTCGCGGCGAAGCCGGTGGATTTTACGCATGGCACACCCTCCTTTGTTTCCCTTTCATTGTATGGAGAGTATGGACAAATATTCCGGATTTCAAACAGGACGGTGCTTATGGAACACGAAGACTGCATGGAAATGGCGCTTGCGCTCGCGCGCGAGGCGGCGGCGGCGGGCGAGGTACCCGTCGGCTGCGTGATCGTGCGCGGCGGCGAGATCGTCGGCCGCGGCCGCAACCGCCGCGAGGAAAAGAGCTCCGCGCTCTCGCACGCCGAGGTGGAGGCGATCGCCGACGCAAACGCGCGCCTCGGCTCCTGGCGGCTGGATGACTGCGTGCTCTACGTCACGCTGGAACCCTGCCCCATGTGTGCCGGCGCGATCCTCAACGCCCGCATCCCCCGCGTATACTTCGGCGCGCGCGATCCCGCCATGGGTGCCTGCGGCGGCGTGCTCAACCTGTTTATGGAGCGGTTTCCCAATCCGCCCGCCCTCGTCGGCGGCGTGCGGGAGGCGGAGTGCCGCGCGCTGCTGGAGAGCTTCTTCCGCACCCTGCGCAGGTGAACATAATATCGGATTTATTTAATCTTTTTGTAACAAATAACGGCTATGTTTGTTAACAAACCTACTTTATCTTAATACTTGCAAGAGACAATAGCTTCTTTTCATCCAATCTTCCATCCAATAGAACGAGGGACGCCGTGAGGCGTCCCTCGTTCACGTTTTCAAATGCCGCGCAGCGTTTTGCGCCCGCAGGCGCGAAATGCGTCGGATCGTATTTTCTGACGACATGCGCGTCAGAAAATACTCCTCTCGCGGAGCGAACGTGCGCTTTGTCTGATCATGAGGAACAAAGCGTGCGCTGAGCGGAGCGAAACCCTTTTCAAAAAGCGGCTTTGCCGCTTTTTGAAAGATAAAACGAGAGACGCCGTGAGGCGTCCCTCGTTCACGTTTTCATTTGATTTGCGTTTTCAGGTTCAGCCCTCTTCGGCCTTTTCGCCCTCATTCGCTCCGTCCCACCGCGCGGCGGAGAGGAAGGCGAGCTCGACGAGCGCGAGCGACAGGAAGAACGCGGTGCTCGCGACGCTCTTCCGATCCGCCGCGGCGCAGAGCGCGAGGATCACGCCGAGGGCGGCGATGGGCATGCTGGCGCGCGGCGAACCGTTATGGAAGGAAAAGACCGCGCGCTGCACGGCGGAAAAGGTCAGTGCCGCCAGCGCGAGGATCTCGATATAGATGCGCGCAAGCACCGGGTCGGCGGCGTCGGCGCGGTAGAGCACGATCAGCTGCATCATGAGGCAGCACACCGGTATCAGCAGCGCCACACCCTGCGTCTGCGCGCCGCGGCGGAGCGCGGCGATCACGTAAAGCACTGCCGCCGCCGAGGCAACGGAGAAAGCCGCAAGCAGCATGTCGAGCAGGCTCCGGCTGCTTGCAAGAAAGGTGAGCACCGCCGCCGCGCACCAGCCGAAGGCGCCGCACACGCCGAGCGCCGCGCCTGCGGCGCTGCGGAAAAGAAAGATCTGTCCGAGGCCGCCGGTATTCTCGTTCTGCCCGGGCAGGGCGCGCGCAAGGAGGAGAAAGCCGAGCGCCGCCGCAGCGAGCACGGCGGCCAACGCCCAGGCGCTCCAGGTGCCCGGGATCGCAAGACCGTTTTCGTCAAAGCCGCAGCGCAGCTGCACCACGCGCAGCGCGGGCGCGACGAGCGCCGCCGCCGCAAGCAGCAGCCAGTGACCTTTTTTCATGGGATCGCATCCTTTCCGAGCCGAAATGCAGAATTAAAAACAGTATAGCACGGTTTTCCCGTTTTGTCCATGCCCGCGCACGAAACGCGCGGCGGCCCTGTCCTATTTTTCTGCCCGTTCCCATAAAATGGGACAAACGAAACGGGAAAAGAGGAGACCGCATGAAGCACACCGTCCGCATCTGTTTTCTGCTGCTCGCGCTGTTCTGGACGCTCGCGTGGCTGGCCGCGGGCTGGAACGCCGCTCCGGAGGCGGCGCCCACGCTTCCGGAGCCCGCGCCCGCCGCCGTTTCGGACGCTGCTATGACGCTGCGCGTGCTCCACGGCGGCGCGGTGGAGGAGATGGACATGGCGGCATATCTGCTCGGCGTCCTGCGCGCCGAGATGCCCGCCTCTTTCGAGCTCGAGGCGCTCAAGGCGCAGGCGATTGCGGCGCGCACCTATACGCTTTATAAGATGCGCGGCGGCCTGATCGCAAACCATCCGCAGGCGGACGCCTGCGACGACATCACCTGCTGCAAGGCGTATCTCACGGCGGCGGACGCCGCGGCAGCCTGGGGCGGCATGGCGCTGTACTATGAAGAAAAGCTCGCCCGCGCCGTCGCAGAGACGGACGGGCAGGTGGTGCTCTACGACGGCGAGCCGATTCTTGCCGTGTTCTTTTCCTCCGCCAACGGACACACGCAGAACGCCGGCGCGGTCTGGGTGGAGGATCTGCCCTACCTGCAAAGCGTGACGAGTCCGGAGGGAGAGGATCTCGTGCCGAATTATTACTCCGTCGCGTCCTTTCCGGCGGAGCGGTTCCGCGCGCTTTTCCTCGCCGCGTATCCGGAGGCAGAGCTCTCCGGCCCGCCGGAGAGCTGGGTGAGGGACGTCGTGCGCAGCGACGCGGGCTTTGTCACGTCGCTCACCGTCGGCGGCGTCCGCGTCCGCGGCAACGAGCTGCGCACGATCCTGTCGCTGCGCTCGCCGTCTTTTTCCGTTTCGGCGGACGCCGGGGGCCTCACGTTCCGCGTCACGGGTTACGGCCACGGCGTCGGCATGAGCCAATACGGCGCGAACGCTCTGGCGCAGCAGGGCCTGCGCGCGGAGGAGATCCTCACGCACTACTTCACCGGCACACAGGTGGGGTCGTGGCGCGGAACGCTTGCAAAATCGTGAACGGCTTGATATACTAAAACAGGATATGACGTTTTTCGGGGAGGAGATGACGCCCGTATGCCGCGCTTTCGACGCTTCTGTACGCTGTGCCTTGCGGTGCTGGCGGTTTTTGCGCTCGTGCCCGGGCGCGCCCTCGCGACGGACCCGGTGTACTTCACCGCGCTCAACGAGCGCGTCCTCGACCTGACGGATGAAACGATGCCCTTCTGGTACGGCGGACAGCTCTATGTGCCGTATACCGACGAGTTCAAGACGGAGCTCGGCTTCTCCTACGGCCGCAGCAGCGACGGCCGCCGCATCCTGCTCGTCAAGATGCGCAAGGTGCTGGTCTGCGATTTCGGCGAGGATCGGATCTACGACAACGGAAACACCGGCACCACGCTCGGCGCGCCTCTTCTGCGCGGAGAGCGGGTCTTCCTGCCGGTCGAGGTGCTCTGCCGCTTCTTCTCTCTGGAATACAGCTATTCTCTTGTCAACGACGGGTATCTTCTGCGCATCAAAAGCGACGAGGTCGTCCTGACGGACGAGATATTTATCGACGCGGCGCGTTCACTGCTGGCGTCCCGCTACGCGCAGTATGAGCGCACGCATCGTCCCCCGCCCGACGTCACGCCGCCGACGCCCGTCGACCCAACGCCGCAGCCGCCCGTGGCGAAACGCACACTCTATCTCGTGATCGACGGTTCGGACAATGCCGTGTCGCAGCGCGTGATCGACGAGCTTGCCGCGAGCGGCGACCGCGCGACCTTCCTCTTCCCGAACGGCGCGCTCGCCGACTCGGGCGACCTGCTGCGCCGTATTGCGGCGGCCGGCTTTGCCGTCGCGCTGGAGGTCGACGCCTCGGGCGGCGCGGAGGCGGCGCTCGCGGCGATCGAAGAGGGCAACCGCCTGCTCTGGGCGGCGAGCAACGGGAAGACGCGCCTGGTGCATTTGGCCGACGCCTCGGAGGAGACGGCCGCCGCCGTGGCGGCCGCCGGCTACTGCCCGCTGCGTTTCACGGCGGAATACGATCCCGATCAGGTCACGGGCGCACGCATCCTTGCCGCGGCCGATGCGCACGGCGGCAGCTGCTGTGTGTACATCGACGCGGAGGCGGCGGGCACGAGCGCGTTTTCCGCGCTGCGCTATCTGCTCAAAAACGGCAACGGCACGCTGCACAAGCTCACGGAGCTTGCAGCGCAGCGTTTACAATTTGTTTAGGAAAAGCGCGGCGGGCTGCGTATAATAAAGAAAAACCGACCGCTTCTGCAAATGATACGATCTGCGCTCTGCGCAGAAGGGAGGCCTGTTATGGCACGCAATATCCTGGTGGTGGAGGATGATAACAACATCTCCAACCTGATCAAGATGTATCTGGACAAGGAGGGCTTCGAGGTGCGCATCGCGGCGGACGGCGCCGCCGCCGTGGAGGAGTTTGCCCGGCAGGAGCCGGATCTCGTCCTGCTCGACGTGATGCTTCCGGTGCTGGACGGCTGGGGCGTCTGCGCCAGGATCCGCGAGACCTCGAAGTGCCCGATCATCATGCTCACCGCCAAGGGCGAGGTCAACGACCGCATCCACGGCCTCGAGATGGGCGCGGACGATTACGTGGTCAAGCCCTTCGAGATGAAGGAGCTGCTCGCGCGCATCAACGCGGTGCTGCGCCGCACCGAGATCCCGGACGATACGAAAAAGCGCCTCGTGTTCGATAAGCTCGTCATCAATCTGGACTCTTACGAGCTGATCGTCGACGGGAAGAAGATTGACACGCCGCCCAAGGAGCTGGAGCTGCTCTATCATCTGGCGGCCACGCCGAACCGCGTCTACACGCGCAACCAGCTGCTCGACGAGGTCTGGGGCTTCGACTATTTCGGCGATTCCCGCACGGTGGACGTGCACGTCAAGCGCCTGCGTGAAAAGGTCGAGGGCGTGTCCGATCAGTGGGCGCTCAAGACCGTCTGGGGCGTGGGCTACAAGTTTGAGCTGAAGCAATGAGCGCGCCGCATGAGAACGGGCGCCGCGGCCGCGCCTGGCGCCTGCCGCAGCGTCTGCAAACGATCTATTGGCAGACCTTTATGCTGACCGCGGGCGTCGTGATGCTGACGCTCGCGCTCCTCGGCGCCTCGTTTTTTACGCTCAGTTACGGCTACACCACGAACGAGCGGGGCACGGACATGCGCGAAAAGGCGCAGGTCGTCTCGCGCATGGTGTCGAACTACGTTGAGAGCGGGTCGCTTTCCGGCATGCGGGAGCTTGCGAACTTCGCCTCGTCCATGTCGCAGGAGGAATTCCTCATCTGCAATCTGGAGGGCAGCGTTCTGCTCACCACGGACCGCTCGCTGGCAGATCGCGCGCTCGCCCTGCCGGACGGTATGGTGCAGCAGGTGCTGGACGGCGCCGGAACCTTCAGCCGCACCACGCTCGGCGGCATTTATGAGGACAGGCATTTTGCCGTCGGCGTTCCGATCGAAACGATGGGGCAGACCGTGGGCATCGTGCTCGCCGTCACGGGAACGCGCGCGCTGACCTCGATGTGGCGCGCCTTCACCGGCCTTTTTTTGATGACGGCGGTCACGGTGCTGCTGCTCTCGTTTGTCGTCAGCGCGTGGATCAGCATGCGCCAGTCGCGCCCCATCCGCGAGATGGCGGAGGCCACGCGCCGCTTTGCCGACGGGAATTTCGACGTGCGCATGCACGGCTATGAGGATCTGGGCGAGATCGCGGAGCTTGCCTCCGCGTTCAACACCATGGCGGACTCCCTGCAGGAGACGGAGCGTCAGCGCCGTGAGTTCATCGCCAACGTCTCCCACGAACTCAAGACGCCGATGACCACGATCGCCGGCTATACCGACGGAATTCTGGACGGCACGATCCCGCCTGCGGAGGAGAAACAGTATCTGCACATCATTTCGGACGAGAGCCGCCGGCTCTCCCGCCTGGTCCGCCGCATGCTGGATATCTCCCAACTCCAGTCGCGCGAGCTGCGCAAGACCCCCTTTGACGTGTGCGAAAGCATGCGCCGCGTGCTCATCTCGATGGAGAAGAAGATCACCGACCGCGGGCTCGATGTCGATGCCGACATTCCCGACGGCAGCGTCACCGTCCTGGGTGACAACGATCTCATCACGCAGGTCATCTACAACCTGCTGGAAAATGCAGCCAAGTTCGCACGCGAGGGCTCCACGCTCTACCTGGGTCTTGCGGTGTCGAACGGCAAGGCACTCGTCACCGTCCGCAACGAGGGCGACACCATCCCCGCCTCGGAGATCCCGCTGCTGTTCGAGCGTTTCCACAAGAGCGACAAGTCGCGCGGCCAGGACAAGGACGGCGTGGGCCTCGGGCTCTACGTGGTCAAGACCATTCTCGAGCAGCACAAGGAGCATATCGCCGTGACGAGCGAGGACGGCGTGACCACCTTTACCTTTACCGTCTCCCTCGCAGGCGGAACATGAGAGGAAACAGCTATGGACGAGCGCAACGACGCAAGGATCCCGGAAACTGACGGCGGGAGCGGCGCGCCGCGCGAAGACGCGGAGGTCGTGCTCGCTTACCGCCGGAGCCCGCAGCCCGTCGTGGAGTATTACGTGCAGCCGATGCCCTTGCCCGGCGCGCGGCGCCGCACCGAGGAAGCGGCGGCGGAGGAGCGTCGGCACCGTTCCCGCAGGGGGCTGCGGATCTTTCTCTGGTGTCTTGCCGCGCTGGCGGTGTTCACCGGCGCCGTCGCAGGCGCCGCAGCGCTGCTGCGCAGCGGCTTCTTCTTCGGCGCGAACGAGCCGTATTACAGCGACGGGTTCAGCCTTGACCGGGGCGAGCGCCGCGGCGGCGACCGCAGCGCCGCGGAGACGCGCATTGCCCGCTATCCGACCGGCGACGGTACGCGCCTCACCTATTCCGAGACGCACGGCGA
>Ga0208297_1000818_pt1 | contig 44900 bp, 44 predicted proteins | sample LMS_cellobiose_e_FD_187367 | JGI IMG/M metagenome (GOLD analysis project Ga0208297, IMG submission 187367) | Rumen-fistulated moose microbial communities from Alaska, USA - LMS_cellobiose_enrichment (SPAdes) (version 2) | ecosystem: Host-associated > Mammals > Digestive system > Stomach > Rumen... | reverse complement strand
CCCGACAGATAAAGGCCTGCTTCCTGCGCTTCTGGCGGTTGTTTCCATGCTCTTGACGGTATTTGTCATTTCAGTTTTTTCCTATCGCCGGCAAAAGAATCTGGCAGAAAGAATAAACCGGGAGTTAGAATTGAGGCGACAATAGAATACAGCGCTTCATTCGTTGCGGCTTACGAGGTGGTATGATTGTACTTGAGCATTGGTTTTCAAGGGGATATCATGTATAATTGTTTTGCGAATCTACGAAAGGAGCGTAAACCAATGATTAACAGAGAGGTTATCGCTGATTAACTGAATAAAGGCGCAGAGCATGATTGAGGGGTATACCCCTCTGGATTAGTGCGCCCTTTTTCAGGTGCCGACGCCATATAGGAACGATTACATATCAAATCTTATGTTCAAGGAGAAAACCAATTATGATAATTAAACTGGAACCTATAAATGATAATAACAGAGATGCTGTTTTGGCCCTTTCCGTGCGGGAGGATCAGCCCTTCGTCGCAACGAATGAAGTTTCACTGCGGCAGGCGGCGGAAACGGATCAAGAGCACCCCGGCGTTGCGCGTCCGTTTGCGATCTATGCGGACGACCGGCTGGTCGGATTCTGCATGTTTGCCGTGGATCCGGAGGACGAAGACGAAGACGACAGATACTATCTGTGGCGCTTCATGATAGACAAGGCCGAGCAAGGCAAGGGCTACGGTCAGGCGGCTTTGGCAGAGATCATCCGCTATTTCCGTGCCCTCGGGGCGGACCGGGTATTGCTGTCCACAGAACCTGAAAACGAGCGCGGCCTGTATGTGTACCATAAGGCCGGCTTCCGGGAGACCGGATGCATCGACTGCGGTGAGGCCGTTCTGAGACTGTGGCTGGAGAAGAAAACAAAAAAAGAACAGAACAAATTTCTTTGGTACGGCGTCAACGTGAAGGAGCGCCTGCGAATCAGGGAGAAAAACGGCTACGGCGTGAGCATTGCGATCGCAAATGGAGATGAGCTCGAGACCTACTGCGCCGGCAGCGGCCGCTTCGGCCAGGACTTCCCGGTGAATCCGGATATGCTGCTCCAGGCGGGCTCTGTCAGCAAACCCATGTTTGCGCTGACGCTGCTCCGATACGTTGACAAGGGCCTCATCGACCTTGACGCGGACATCTCGGGCGTCGTGCCGGAATTCGTCAAAAAAGGACCGATGACCTTCGCTGCCCTGCTCAGCCACACGGCGGGCTTCAACCTGCACGGTTTCCCCGGCTACCGGGCGGACCATGAACCACTTTCGCTGGAAGACGTGCTGAACGGTAAGGGCGTCACGCCAAGGCTCCGCAGGATCCGTCCTTGCGGCAAACAGCATATGTACTCCGGCGGCGGCTATACGCTGGCGGAGCTGGCCTTCACCCGGATCACCGGAACAACCCTGCGGGAGGCATTCCAAAAGGAGGTCGCTGAACCTCTTGGCCTGAAACGTACCGGCTTTTTCCAGCCGTTGGACGAAGAGTTGGTTTCCAACGCAGCGTTCGGAGGCAGACTTGCCGAGAAGGAAGATCCCGCGCACGGTTATCACTATTATCCGGAGCATGCGGCGGCGGGCCTTTGGACCACCCCCACGGAGCTGGTCAAGATCGGTCGTGCCCTTTCCAAGAGCTACCGCGAGGGCGGTCTGCTCAGGAAGGAAACCGCAAGGCGCATGCTGACGCCGTTCATGGATAGCTACGGCCTGGGCATTCAAAGCTTCCGGGGTGATATCGGCTATCATGACGGATGGAACGAGGGCTTCCTGACAACCTGGCTATTCTCCCTGCGGGAGGATCTGTGCGTGGCCGTGATGTTCAACCGGTCCACTGACGAACTTGACTGGGAACAATCCTATATCGCCATCGAGCTGTTCCAAACTGTGGAGGAGGATCTGGCCGAGAAGCCGGGCAAAGATCGCTTAAAAGCCTTGTGCGGCAAATACGAGCATCCCGATGACGCCGAGATCTGCGTTGACGAGGTTTTCATGCAGGACGGAAAGCTGTACGCAAAGTTCCTCGGCGACGACGGTGAATTTACCAGTCAGCTCTATCCCATCGGGAAGAAGTCCTTCGGTCGAAAGGGCGGCTTTGCCAAGATTGTCTTCGGCAAAGACTGCCTGACCTTCAACGGGATTACCTGCAAAAAAACTGTAAGCAGAATCAAACCAATGGATAAGAAAACAACAATGGAAAAACTAGCCTGCGAGTTGAATAAAAAGGACGGCTTCAACGGGGCATGGCTCTATGCCGAAAAGGGCGAGATCGTGTCCAAGGGCGTTCTCGGGTTCCGGGACCCTGAAGACACGCTGCCGATCACGGAGGACACGATCTTCCAGCTGGCTTCGATCAGCAAGACGTTCACGTCGGCGGCGGTCATGCTGCTGATGCGGCAGGGTCTTCTCAGTCCGGAGGACGAGATCACAAAGTTTTTCCCGGAGATCCCGTATCCGGGCGTGACGGTCCGGCATCTTCTGAACCACACTGGCGGCGTTCCCGATTACTTTGACGACGCGGACTGGTTCATCAGAATCTGGAAGGAAGAAAAGCGGGTGCCCGGCAACGACGAGATCCTGCGTTTCCTCCGCGAGACCAAAGCGAAGCCGTACTTCGCCCCGGGGGAAGGCCTGCATTACTCCAACACCGGCTACAACCTGCTGGCGCTGCTGGTGGAGCGGCTCTCGGGCGTTCCCTATGAAGAGTTCCTGCAGAAGAACATCTTTGAACCCGCCGGGATGAGCTCCACCCGCTGCTGCCATATCCGCAGGGACGGCGTTCCTTTTGAGAAGTATGCCCAGGCGACGGTGTTCGAAGACGGCAAATGCGTGGCCGACGTGGATTCCGACGAGGACGGCGACGTGATAGCCTTTGACGGACTGAACGGCGACGACTACGTGTATACTGACATCTTCGATATGCTCCGCTGGGACAGGGCGCTCCGTGAAGGCAAGGTGCTTACCCTGGAAGATCAGAAGCTCATGTACACCCCCGGGAAGCTAAACAACGGCGAGGACGCCGTTTACGATGAGGAGGCTGGGCTGGGCTATGGCTTCGGCTGGGCCGTCGGCCACGACGAGAAACTCGGGCTCGTCGTCAGTCACAGCGGCGGCATGCCGGGCGTCGCTACCTGGTTTGAGCGTTTCATCGACGCGGACAGGGTGCTTGTGATACTCGGCTGCCGGGACTATCAGGACATCAGAGCGTATCTGGGCTTCTGGGACGGCATGGAAGACATCATAAGAGATAGGGAGCCCAAGCCCATCGTCTCCATCGAGGATCTCGCGATCAAGAACCCGGACAAGTCGAAGTGGGAGAGCTTCTGCGGCAAATACGAGCATCCCGAAGAGAACGATTTCATTGTCGACGAGGTCTTTATGAAAGATGGCGAGCTTTACGCGAACGCGATCGACGACGAGGGTGACGAGCTTACCTTCCGGCTCTATCCCATCGGCGAAAACGAGTTCAGCAGAAAACGCGGTATGCTCAGGCTGACCTTCGGCGAGGGCTGTCTGATGTTTGATGATTTCACCTGCAAAAAGCTGTAAGAATACTGAAACAGGGCGGCGGGGATCGCTCCCCGCCGCCGGAATAAGAGGAAATGAAAAATGGAATACAAAATCGAGGATCTGACAAAAGAAGACGCCGCATATATCGGCGAGAAGATCAATGAAATCGTGCCGCACGAGGTAGATGCTGATGAAGAAGAATTCGTCCTCAAGGTCGAGAACGAAAACGGCGAGATCGTCGGCGGATGTATTGCCCAGGCCTACGAATACCGCTGGTCGAGAATGTTTCTTGACACCCTTTGGGTGGATGAACGCTATCGGCATCACGGGCTCGGCTCCATGATCATCCGCGAAGTCGAGCGCATTGCAAGAGAGAAGGGCTGTCGGGTCGTGACGCTCGGAACCGCCAGTTATATGGCAAGACCCTTCTATGAAAAACACGGCTACACAGTGTTTACCACGCTCAAAAAGCCGAACGGCTATATCAGTTATTCCCTGGTCAAATATCTTGACAGGGACACGCCGGAGTACGTGCCGTCGAACAACAGCAGCGCCCGGTTCAAGCTCTCAATTGGCAATGAGAACGACTCGGACGTTATCGAAAACGGCATTCGGACATACAGCGAAGCCTACGAGCCGGAATACGAGAGCGTTGATTTTTACAAGAAGCTTGTGGACAAAGACGGCAGGTTTATCGCAGGCGTGATGGCGGACGTGGACAAGGGCGGAAACGGCTTTGTCGACGCACTGTTTGTGGAAGAGCCGCTCAGGCGTCAGGGTCTGGGCACGTATTTTATGCAGGAAGTGGAAAAACTGGCAAAGGAAAACGGCGCTTCCATGATTTTGACAAATGCGGGCGACTGGAACGTCGATTTCTTCAAAAAGAACGGCTATCTGCTCAGAGGCGAGCTCAAGGACGTGCCGAAAGGCCACGATTGCTACGAGCTCTACAAGAATATCTGAAGCAAAGCAGCAGTCATTTTATTCACGCTGTTGTCCCAAGGCATGTGGAGTGCGTGACATGGATAACAAAGAAACAGACAAATCGCAAATGAATGGAAGCATGAAAGATATGAATCAATTGCATTTGGAAAAGATCACTTATCTCAACTGGCACGACGTAGAAGATCTTCGTTTGACGAAAGAAGAATGGGCTTAGCGTTGTCGGACAGATACGTGATATCCTGGCCGAGGGCGAAGAACACCTGCGCCACCTGAAAGAAAGATAGGCAAAGCCCGCGTGAGCCGCGACGTTTGCCCAGGTTGGCGGCATTGACGAAGACCGCCACGTGGTCGCCCGAGACCGGTTAGCCCGCGACAGGGCCAAACGTGGGCGACACGTGGCGTTTGTGATGCGAAAGAGGCAACACCCCTTCAAAGCCCGGCACGGTGCCGAAGCGTGAAGGGGTGTTGCTGTATTCTATGAAGCCTGGATAATACGGCTTTCCATCAGCAGGAAAAAGAAATCTGATTCATCCATATTAGCGATTTTACGCGCATCCTCATTAAGGGTGTTCCCACGTTTCGAGGTGCTTTCGTTCTCATCCATAGGTCGATCCTCCCTCATCCAGTTGATTTGGATATCCGGTAGATGTCCGAAAACGGTATGACCTTCGTGTCGGCACCGCTTCGGATGGCGATGCATTGCTCGTGCTGGTCAACCTTCAGGACAATACCGGTGATGGTTTTGTACTGGCCTTTCACCAGATAGACATCGTTTTCTTCGTCGGTGCATACAACGAAGTATTCGATGGACACGCGGATCATGTTCGCTCTCGCCAGCTTTGAGTTTGCCGTGAGACAGTAGAGCCTGAAGAGTTTGTGGTTCAGTTCCCATTCCTCATCAGCATCCAGCTCGTGCTTGGCGACATAGTTAATCTCCTTCCGATGCACACGCTCATCGAAGCCGACCAGCGCTGCAAACGGGGCAAAAATCTTGGCTCTGTTCAACAGGCTCATCTTGGGATGCTTCCGGCTGAAAACATCTCCGTCATGAACGGGCCTGTCTTGAAAAATGATGTTCCCATAGCGCACAACAGCTGCCGGAACCGTATATGCAGCAGGGGTTCCCTTAGGGGCAGACAAGTAAATCACCTCCAGAGTCCGTTAAGCGCGATGGCCTCCAATCTGCTGGCTGCGTTCAATGGCGGTCGCGCCTTCCAGCATATTCTTTCCTTTCATGATAACCCTCGGCGCAGTTGGTCCATACTTTTGCCTGATCTCCAGAAGGACACGCTGCAACCGCTCTTCTCTCTCCTGGGCCTTGTAATCCGTGAAGAAGTCCAGTTGCACATAGCCCGCCTGCAGGTTGCCTGCGACGACGCCAAGCCTGCGGATAAACAGGCGCGGATCGACTTTCCTGTCGAAGGCATACAGCAGCGCCGTCCTGATATCCTTGGCGCTGGATGTGTGCGCAGCCAGCCTGACTGTTCCCACCACATGGCTCGGGTGCAGCCGCCCATAGTAGTCCAGGGATACGGAACCATCGTAGGAAGGAAGCTCCTCCAAAGAAACGGGATCAAAGGACACCCAGAATGACAGCTCTTTCGTTCGGGTTTCCCTTTCGATCAGATCCATCACCAGCTGATCGATCATTTCCGAAAACACGAGCCTTGCCTCGGCAAACTTGTATGGCCTGGGAAGCACCTGTCCAACGGAGCGCGAGTTGGCCTTGGGACGATAGTTTTTAATGTCAGCCAGCGTGCAAGGCTCCTTTCCCCAGGCGTGATCGATAAGCAATTCCGCATCGATACCAAACTGCTTATAGAACCACTCCTCGTCCACGATGGACATCTGGGCGATATCGCCCATCGTGAAGATGTTGTGCCTGGCGAGACGGCGTGCTTTGCCGGGCTCGACCTGCCAGAAGGCGGTCAGGGGCGTATGGCACCAGAGTAGCATCCTGTACGACATTTCATCCAGCTCAGCGATGCGGACACCATCCTTATCCGGAGGAGCCTTTTTCGCTACGATGTCCATGGCCACTTTAGCAAGATAGAGATTTGTGCCGATGCCTGCCGTTGCGGTTATGCCCGTGTTCTTTAGCACATCTCTGACCATAGTCATGGCCAAAAAGTGTGGGGTCTCCATGCCAGTGGCTTCGGCTGCCTCCTTGTACATGGTCATATAATGGGTGGCCTCAATGAAGACCTCATCAATCGAATACACGTGAATGTCACAGATTGCGATATAACGAAGGTAAATCGAGTATATCTTTGCTGAAACCTTCTCATAGAGCGCCATTTGAGGCTTTGCAATGATGTACTCAACCTTGGTATGGTGCTGCGCTTCGTAGAGCCGGATTGCTTGCTTTGCCTCGAAGAGCCTGGGGCGGCTGGGTACGCCCATCGCTTTCAGGGATGGACTGACGGCAAGGCAAATGGTGTTGTCCGACCGAGTTTCGTCCGCGACGAGGAGATTGGCGGTCAAGGGATTCAGACCACGCTCGACGTATTCCACACTCGCATAGTATGACTTGAGGTCGATGGCAATATATACTGGTTTCTTCGATTGCGACTCTGGCCTCACACCCATACCACCACCCCATCATGAAACAGCAAAACACCTCTCGAAAATGACACGGAGCTTTAAAATTGTGCCAATCAAACTCTTTCGTAGGTGCTTTGTAAAAGCTATTATAATATCGAACATACGTTCTTGTCAATTGGGAAGATGGCCTCCGGCGCAAATTTCATTCTTTTGACATTTGATGTTCGAAAATGGATCAAGGGAGTTCTTTTGGACAATATAAATATTATAGAAAAAAGAAAAGCCTAAAATGAAAAACTGGACGATATATACCACCTTGCTCATAAGGTATTAAGTTCATAGCTTGGAATAAAATCCGCGTGAGGCATTCACTAATTTATGCTATGCTGTTTTCATGAAGGTTAATCTATGATATAATGCATAAATGGAGGGGTGGCTAAACATGTCGATCACGAAATATGACAAACTCGTCCGCGACCTGATCCCGGAGATCATCGAGGCCAGCGGCAGGCAGTGTGTCTGTGCCACCCTCTCGGATGAAGAATACCTCGCCAAGCTGGACGAAAAGCTGAACGAGGAACTGGCAGAGTATCAGGAGAGCAAGTCCATGGAGGAACTGGCCGACCTGCTGGAGGTCATCCGGGCCGTTGCTGTTGCGCGGGGCAGTTCCATTGAGGAAGTGGAAGCGATTCGTCGGGAGAAGGCTGCGAAACGCGGCAGGTTCGAGAAGAAGCTATCCAGATCGGCAAGGTGACGATCAAGAACCGCATGTTCATGGCTCCGATGGACACGGGTTTTGGCAATAACGCCTGGGGCGGTTTCACCAGGGAGGGCGTAGAATACTTCGTGCGCCGCGCTGAGGGCGGCTTCGGGCTGCTGTTCAGCGGTGGAACCAATGGCGATTGTGTGGTGGACGGCTGCGACGGCATCCTGAACCATGCGGCGGAGTTTATCCAGGTGGGCCGGGCGATGAACGAGCGTCTGAACGCCTATGGCTGCAAGATGTTCATTCAGCTGAGCATGAACGTGGGTCGCAACGGCGGACTCAAGACGCCCTCGCCGCTGCCGACGCTTGGCAATCCCAACGTGATCACGGAGGCGCTGACCGTCGAGGAGATCCACACCAAGGTGGAGGAGATGGGTCGTGCGGCAAAGCTGGTGAAGGACGCGGGCTTTGCGGGTGTGGACATCCACGCGCTGCACTGGGGCCACCTGCTGGACTCCTTTGCGCTGTCCCTGATGAATCACCGCGAGGACGAGTATGGCGGCAGCCTGGAGAATCGCCTGCGTGTGTGCAAGGAGATCCGCGAGGCCATCGCCAGGGAGTGCGGCCCGGACTTCCCCCGTAACCATGCGCATCGCCCTCAAGAGCTACATGAAGGGCTTCAACAAGGCGTCGTTTGATGGATCTGAGGAAGCTGGACGCACCCTGGAGGAAGCCATTGAGATCTGCAAGCTGCTGGAGAGCTACGGCTACGACGGCCTGTCCACCGACGCGGGCACGCTGGACGCCTTCTATTATGCCATGCCACCCGCCTATGTGCCCATGGGCTTCACGCTGGACATGGCGGCGCAGGTGAAGAAGGCTGTCTCCATTCCTGTGCTGTGCGGCGCGAGGATGGCCGACCCTGATATGGATGAGCAGGCCATCGCGGAGGGTCAGATCGATGCCGTGGTCATCGGTCGTCAGGCGATTGCCGACCCGGATTTCGCAGGCAAGATCGTCGCCGGGAAGCCGGAGGAAGTGCGCACCTGCATCGGCTGCAACCAGGGCTGCATCTGGGGCTACTTCACCACTGGCTGTGTTGGCTGCGCGGTGAATGCCGAGGTGGGCCACGAGGCCGACTGGCGCATCACGAAAGCGACAGAAACGAAAAAAGTCGTCATCGTGGGCGGCGGCGTCGCGGGCATGGAGGCGGCGCGGGTCGCCAAGCTGCGCGGACACGATGTGACGGTCTATGAGAAGTCCAATGTGCTGGGCGGTAACCTGATCCCAGCCGGGGCGCACGACTTCAAGGCCGAGGTTGCCAAACTGAACGACTACTACCGGAATGAAATGAAGCGCCTGGATGTGGACGTGCGGCTGAACACTGAAATGACCGTAGAAGCCCTGCGCGACAGTGGCGCGGACGCTATCATTCTGGCGACGGGTTCCGTGCCGGTGATGCCCAGGAGCATCAAGGGCATCGACCATCCCAAGACAGTCTCCGGCGTGGACGCGCTGCTGGAGCGCAAGCCTGTCGGGCAAAAGGTTGTCATCGTCGGCGGCGGTCTGGTGGGCTGCGAGATTGCCTTTGGCTATGCCAGGGAGGGCCGCGAGGTCACTATTGTCGAGGCGCTGGACGCGATCATGAACACGAATAATGTCCCCGGCATGAACAAGTCCATGCTGCTGGATGCCTTTGAACACTACGGCACAAAGGTGCTGACCAGCGCTCGCCTGATGGAGGTCAACGACACCGGCGCGGTGGTCGGTCTGCCGGATGGCACGGAGACGACGCTGGAAGCGGATACCGTGATCATGTCCATCGGCTACCGACCGCTGCCTTCCATGGCGGATCAACTCTCGGGCTGCGGCGCGAGAATCTATGAGATCGGCGACGGCAGCAGGGTGGGCAATGTGCTGACCTGCGTCCGGGACGCCTTTGAGGTCGCCAGAAATCTGTAACACAAAAGTTTTAGGCAACTCTTTTTGAAAAAAGGTTGCCTATTCTACTCTTTCCAGAAAACTGACCATTGTTTCCAAACCCAGGATTCGTATAGAATATGAATGTAAAGCAGAGACATGACCATTACAAGGAGGCTGAACACCATGATCTTTGATCGCAACACAAACAAGCCCGTCATCGCCCTACTGGGCGCGGGCAGCATGGGAACCGCTATTGTGCGCAGGATCGCCGCAGGCAAGAAGATCCTGCTGGGTGACATCAGCGAAAAGAACCTGGAGCGTGTCTCCAATGAACTCACCTACAGTGGTTACGATGTTGAGACGACCGTGGTCAACGCGCTGGAGAAGGAATCCGTGGGGGCGTTTGCAAAGAAGGCAGCCTCCTTTGGCCCGGTGATGTACTTTATCGACACAGCCGGGGCTTCTCCCAGCCAGGCGAAGCCGGAGCACATCCTGAAACTTGACATGGTGGGCACGGGCTACGCCGTGGATGCCTTCGGCGAGGTCATGGCCGAGGGCGGCGCGGGGCTCATCATCTCCAGCCAGACCGGCTACATGCTGCCGATCCCCAACGATGTGGAGTTGGAGATCCTGCGCACGCCTACCGAGAAGTTGATGGAGGTGCCCTTCATCGTGGAGCACGCCACTAGTTCCGGCACGGCCTACATGATCGCCAAGCGCGTGAATCATTTGCAGGCCCAGAAAGCAGCGGCCACCAACTGGAAGGCCCGCCGCGCCCGCATCAACACCATCAGCCCCGGCATCATCGTGACGCCGCTGGCCTACGACGAGTTCAAGGCGGCGGGCGACAACTATCAAAAGATGATCGACGCCTCCGCCGCCATGCGCGTGGCGTCCTCGGATGAGATCGCCGAGGCCGGCGCGTTCCTGCTGGGCGAGCACGCGACCTTTATCACTGGCACAGACCTGCTAATCGACGGTGGCGTGATCGCCTCCATCCGCACGGGCGAATACAAACTGCACTGATATGAAGAAGCTGATAGTTGTATTGCTGGCGCTGCTGTTCTGCGGGGTGGCGCTGGCGGAGGAAACCGTTATGAAGTATGATTTCTCCACCTTCACCAATGTGACGCTGAAGGGCATCGATACATCGACGCTCAATGAAGACGAGCTATCCGCGCTGTACCAGGCCGCCCGCTACTGCCAGGCCATGACCGACGCCGACATCGACACCATGCGCGAGATTGTCTCAGAGGACAAGAAGTTCGTCCACATGAGCGGCATGACCCAGACCCGCGAGGAATACTTTGCGGATGTGGCGGACGGCAGCCTGACTTACTACGCTATCGGCATGGAGGATCCCGTGGTGGAGGTGGACGGCGACATGGCTATGGTGACCTATACCTCCGCGCTGACCGCCAATGCCTACGGGGCGCAGGGCACTTTTCGGATGAAGGGCACGCATTACTACCAGAGAATCGACGGGGAATGGATTGCCGTGAACCGGCCTGAATAAAGGAGCAGAGCATGAAAAAGATCATCCTGATTGCGCTTATTTGCCTGTGCTTCGCCGTGCCCGCGCTGGCGGAGTATCCGGTGTTCGACCTTGAGAATGTGACCGTCACTCTGAACAACGGCGTGGAAATGCCCATTTTCGGCATCGGCACCTTTGCCCTGTCCAGCGAGCAGGCGGAGAACTCCGTCTATTGGGCACTGCGCGATGGCTATCATCTGATCGACACCGCCCGCATCTACGGCAACGAGGACGGCGTGGGTCGGGGCATCCGCCGCGCCATCGAGGAGGGCTATGTCACCCGCGAGGAGATCTTCGTGACCACCAAGATGTGGACCAGCGACTTTAGCAACGGCGATGCGGCCATTGACGCCTCCCTGGAACGATTGGGCCTGGACTACATCGACCTGATGATCCTTCATCACTCCCAGCCCAGCAACGACGTAGACGCCTATCAGGCCATGGAGCGCGCCGTGGCGGACGGCAAGCTGCGCTGTATCGGCCTGTCCAACTACTACGAGCCGGAGGACTTCGATCGGCTGGTGAATGCCACGACGATCGTTCCGGCGCTTTTGCAGAACGAGACCCATCCCTACCACCAGAGCGCAGAGATGAAAGCACACATCGCCCAATACGGCACGGTGATGGAATCCTGGTTCCCGCTGGGCGGGCGCGGCAACACGCAGATCCTGTTTACTGATCCTACCATCGCCGCCATCGCCGGGGCCCACGGCAAAACCTCCGCGCAGGTCATCCTCCGCTGGCACCTCCAGGCGGGCAACATCGCCATCCCAGGCAGCAGCAATCCGGATCACATCCTGGAGAATATCTCCATCTTCGACTTTGAACTGACCGACGACGAGATGGCGCAGATGACCGCGCTGGACAGGAACGACCGATTTGCGGATTATTGAGGAGACTGAGATGAAAAAGACGAGGAAGCTTGGGCATACCGACATAGAAGTCGCCGCCATTGCCTACGGCTGCATGGGCCAGACCCATTCGTATGGAAAGGTACAGGCCAGGGAGGACATGGTCGCGCTGCTGCGCTACGCGCAGGAGGCAGGCTACACCATGTTCGATACCGCACCGGCCTACGGCGACCTGAACGAGCAGTACCTGGGGGAGGCCATGTGCCCCTTCCGGGAGAAGGTTGTCATCGCCACGAAGTTCGGCATCCTGCACATGCAGGACTCCGGCGCAGGCGCGGAAATGAGCAGCAGCCGCGAATCCATACTGCGCCAGGCGGACGAATCGCTTAAGCGGCTGGGAACGGACTACATCGACCTGTACTACCAGCACCGCATCGACCCGAAGGTGGAGCCGGAAGAGGTAGCAGAGACCATGAAGGAGCTGCACAAGGCGGGCAAGATCCGCGCCTGGGGCGTGTCCTTTGCGCCGGTGGACTACATTCGCCGGGCACATGCCGTGTTTCCGTTGGACGCCATCGAGAACATGTACAACTTCGTGGATCGTGGGGACGAGGCCGTATACTTTCCATTATGTGAGGAATTGGGCTTGACCTACGTCAGCGCCTGCCCGCTGGCCAAGGGCCTGCTCTCCGGGCGACTCAATAAGGAATCGACCTACCGCGAGGGCGACTGGCGCGGGCGGATGCCGTTGTTTGGCGACGAGGCCATGGACAAAAACCGCCCGCTGTTGGAGCTGCTGGACAAGTACGCAGCGGAAAAGAATGCCACGCCCGCACAGATTTCCCTGGCCTGGGAGATCACGAAGAAGCCCTATATCATCCCTATTCCCGGCACTACCAAAATGGAGCGGGTGAAGGAGAACATCGGCGGCCTGAGCATCGAACTGACCGATGCGGAAATGCGGGAGATCGAGGCTGCGTTGTCTCAAATGGACATCGTGGGTATGCACAGCTGAGAAAAAACTATGAAAAGACTGATTACAGTATTGTGTACGTTGCTGTTCAGCCTGCCCTTTGCGCAGGCTGAAGCAGACAGCCCGACCCTTTTGTACATGGGTCAGGCCAGCCTGCGCATCGTCACTGCCGAGGGCAAGGTGATCTACATCGATCCCTATGCGGGCGACGACTACGATCTACCTGCCGACCTTATCCTCGTGACACACGGCCACTTCGACCATTGCGCGGTGGACAAGGTTCAGAACCGGAATGAAAATTGCGTGGTTATCACCCACAGGGAGGCGGTAGTGGACGGCGTTCACCAGACTTTCAACCTGGGTTATGTCACTGTTGAGGCAGTCGAAGCCGGGTATAATCGCTGGCACGATGTGAACGAGTGCACAGGTTATGTGCTGACGTTTTCCAATGGGAAATCCGTGTATGTGACAGGCGACACTTCGACCACAGAACAGATGGCAGAAATGGCGGACATGCATATCGACTATGTGTTCTGGTGCACGGACGGTGTGTTCAACATGGGGAATGAAGAGGCGACCCGCTGCGCGGACCTGGTTCAAGCGAAGTACAACATCCCCTATCACAACGACACCTCGAACAGCGGCATGATGTTTGACCCGGACGCAGCGGAAGCCTTTGATGCGCCGAACAAGCTGATACTACTGCCCGGTGAGGAACTGAGCATCGAGTAAAGATTTCGTTAGTTTGGAAACTCTTTTTCGGAGATGGTTGCGTAAGCACCCGTCTCCGTTTTTCTGTCCATTGTTTGAATAAGCCGTTCAGGCTATAATTCAATCAATAAAGCGAAGCGAGGTGCGAACGATGGCAAACATTTTGATCGCGTACTTTTCCATGAAGGGCCAGACCATCGGCCCCGGCATGCGGATCATCAATCAGGATAAGGGTAACACCCAGATGGTGGCGGAATACATCCAGAAGGCCGTCGATGGCGAGTTGTTCGAGATCGTGCCGGATAAGACCTACAGCACGGACCACATGGTGCTGATCGAAGAGGCGAAGCAGGAATTGAACGCGGGGACCCGCGTGCCGGTCAAGGTTTACCCGGATGATGTACGTCGATATGACACCGTGTTCATCGGCTTCCCGAACTGGTGGAACTCCCTGCCGATGCCGGTCGTGACGTTTTTGGAGAACATCGACCTCAGCGGCAAAAAAGTGATCCCCTTCATCACCAGCGAAGGCAGCGGCTGGGGCTCTACGCTCAGCGAGATCAAGGACATCGTGAAAAACGCTGAGTTTGGCGAGGGCCTTTCCCTGCAGGGCTCGAAGACGGGCACCAGCGAGAAGAAGGTCGGCGAATGGGCCAGAAAACAAATTTAAGGAGGAAAGCGCAATGAACAACCAGACGAGCATCACCCTGAACAACGGCAGCACCTGCCCAGTCATCGGCATCGGTACCTTTATGCTGAGCCCCGCGGAGGCGGAAAACAGCGTGCGCGAGGCGCTGAAGATGGGCTATTCCCTGGTGGACACGGCCAACGCTTACGTCAACGAGCGCGCCTGCGGTCGCGGCATCAAGGCAAGCGGTGTGAAGCGCGAGGACGTGTTCATCTCCACGAAGCTATGGCCCAGCGAGTATGAGAACCTCAACGCCGTGGACGAGACGCTGGAGCGCCTGGGCGTGGATTATGTGGACCTGCTCTACATTCACCAGCCCGCGGGCAACTGGCTGGCCGGGTATCGCCAGTTGGAAAAGGCCTGCAGGGACGGCAAGGCCAAGGCCATCGGCATCTCCAACTTCGAGGGCAAGTACATCGCGGAGTTGGAAACCAAGTGGGAGATCGTGCCGCAGTTCATCCAGGTGGAGGCACACCCGTATTTCACCCAGTCTGAGCTGCGCGTGACGCTGGACAAGTACGGCATCAAGCTGATGAGCTGGTATCCTTTGGGCCATGGGGATAAGTCCCTGATCAACGAGCCGGTATTCGCCAAGCTGGGTGAGAAGTACGGTAAGACGCCTGCTCAGGTCATCCTGCGCTGGCATACCCAGATGGGCTTCGTGGTCATCCCCGGAAGCCGGAACGTGGATCACATCCGGGACAATCTGAACATCCTCGACTTCACCCTGACCGACGACGAGATGGCGGAAATCGCCAAGCTGGACAAGGGCGAGCGCTATTATCATCGCACGGACGAGCAGATGAAGCAGTTCGCGGGCTGGCGTCCGGAATTCGAGAAGGCTTAAATTGCAGACTTGCTAGGTGGCCTGATATTTGATAATATGTAACTAGCGTTACATATTACGGAAAGGGTGAATCATAATGATCCTGATGGGAAACGAGGATCTGCGGGTGAAAAAGACCATCACCGGCATCAAGGCCGCCTTTGAAGCGCTGATCTGCGAAAAGGAATATGACAGGATCACCGTCAAGGAACTCTGCGACCGGGCACAGGTGAACAAAAAAACCTTTTATCACTACTATGAGACCCTGGACGCGCTGTTGGGTGAATTGCAGCTGGAGCTGTCCTCCGCGTACCTTGAACGCATCCGGCACTTCAAGCTGCCGGAGGAGCTGGACATGGTGAACCGCGAGTTCTTCCTCTACTCCGCGGAACAGGGCATGGCCTATGAAAAGATCACCATCAGCGGCATGTATCATGCCATCCGGGACGAGATGATCGCGGATGTGAACGACGCGGGCTGGGGGAAGTCGAAGGACTTCAACAGGCTCACGAATTATCAGAAGCGTATGCTGATGACCTTCGTCAACAATGCCTGCCTCGGCGCGTATCGCCAGTGGATCGAGGACGGAAAGCAGATGCCGCTGGAAGACGTCATCGAAATGACCAACTGCCTGGTGCTGGGCGGAGTGAGGAGCTTTTTCAAATGAAGACGCGCAAGCTGCACAACCTGACCGTTTCCGAGGTAGGCATGGGCTGCATGGCCTTTTCCCACGGCTACGGCCAGATCCCTTCTGAAGAGTACAGCATCGAGGCTATCCGCAACGGCTACGACCACGGCTGCACCTTCTTCGACACGGCGGAGGTATACAGCCCCGGCCTTTCTGGCATTGGGCACAACGAGCTGATCGTTGGAAAGGCCTTGAAAGAAGTGCGGGAGAACGTGGTCATTGCCACGAAGCTGTTCCTGCGGGTCGGCCTGGGCGGCAATGTGTACAAGGAGATTCACAAGCATCTTGAAGCCTCCATGCGTCGGCTCCAGACCGACCATGTGGACCTCTACTACCTGCACCGCATGGGCGGCGTCCCGGTGGAAAAGGTGGCCGAAGCCATGGGACAGCTGATCGACGAGGGCTTGATCGGCGGGTGGGGTCTCTCCCAGGTGGACGTGGATATCATCGACCGCGCCCAGCAGGTGACGCCGCTGACCGCCATCCAGAACATCTACTCCATGGTGGAACGGGATTCCGAAGCGGCCATCATCCCTTACTGCATGGCCCACGACATCGGTTTTGTACCCTTCTCGCCCATCGCCAGCGGGCTGCTTTCCGGCAGGATCACGCCGCAGACGCAGTTTGAAAGCTATGATGATGTAAGGAATTGGGTGCCGCAGCTGTCCAGGGCAAACATCAAGGGCAACCAGCCCATCGTCGATCTATTGAAGCAGTATGCTGAAATGAAGGACGCGACTCCCGCGCAAATCTCCCTGGCCTGGATGCTGCACAAGTATCCAAACGTGGTGCCCATCCCTGGCTCCAAGAACAAGGCGCGCATCGTGGAGAACCTGGGTGCTGCCGATGTGGAGCTGACGGATGACGAATTCCGGGCGCTGGAGGCGTCTCTCAACGAATGCAAGGTCTATGGGCACCGAGGACTGGGTGGATTCTGACGCGGGGGACTGTCGATGAAGAAGAGGAGAATCAAGGTCCTTCTGGACATTGCTCTGACATTGCTGTTGGGCATTCAGATGGCGTATTCGCTGGTGGGAGAGCTTTCCCATGAGATCACAGGCTTGTGTATGATCGCGCTGCTGGTTCTGCATCATATGATGAACGGTGGTTTTCACAGGCGTCTTTTCACAGGCAGATATACACCATACCGCATTGTGCTGACGCTGATCGACGCGGCAATGTTGACTATATTTCTGACGCAAGGCATAAGTGGTCTGATGATGGCGAAGCATATTCGCGTTTTGAACACCGATGGCGCAAATTGGGCTCGACAGGCACACCTTGTCGGCGCGTATTGGGGGTTTGTTCTCTGCGGTGTTCACGCTGGATTGCACATGACGGGTCTTTGCAGGAAATGGACGCGGCTGGATAACAAAGTGGTGAAATGGACAGCAGCGTTTGGACTCATTGCGGCCAGCGTATATGGCGTAACTGTGTTTGTTCATCATAAATTGTGGGATTACATGACTCTGCGGCAACAGTTTGTGTTTTTTGATTTCAGCCAGCCTCTGGAGCGGTTCTTCCTGGACTATTTGTTCATGCTGGTTTTGTTTGTGATGGTGGGATGTTTGTTGGGCAGCATTTTACAGAATATGACAAGACGATCGAATGACAGGAGGAAAACATAATGAAAAAGCTGATGGCAATCGTTCTCATGTTGATGCTGATGGTGAGCACAGCATCCGCGGAAGGAGTACTGGTGACATATTTTTCCCATGCGGGGGAGAACTACAATGTGGGCGTGATTGAGGAAGGCAATACCGCGAAGCTGGCGAAGATCATCGCGGAGCAGACCGGCGCGGATCTGTTCGAGATTGTTCCCGTCGTGGAGTATCCTGAGACTTACAATGAATGCCTGGAAGTCGCCACCGAGGAGCAGCGCAGCGGCGCGCGGCCGGAGTATGTGGAGGATGTGGAGAACTGGGAACAGTACGACACTATCTTCATCGGTTATCCCATCTGGTGGGGCGAGATTCCGAACATCGTCTATACCTTCATGGAAAACCACGACTTTACCGGCAAAACGGTTATTCCCTTCAACACACACGAGGGCAGTGGCCAATCGCACAGTCAACGTGATATCGAGAACACTCTGCCCGATGCAACGGTGCTCCAGGGCTTGGCAGTTCGTGGTGCGACAGCGCAGAATGATCCTGATGCTACAAACCAAGCCGTCTCTGAGTGGCTGGCCAGTATAGGTATCGAAAAGTAACACGTGACAGGATTACGACACCCCGTCGTAATCCCCAAAATGAACTAAAACCGGGTGCATTTGCACCCGGTGCGGGTGCACGGACACTTCTGCATGGAGAAGTTGCACCCGGTGCGGGTGCATCCCGCGATTCTTTCCCGGAAATCCAATAGGCAAAAGTCGCATCCGCTGCACCCGGTTTGCACCCGGTTGGTGCACCCGCTTTGAGCAATCGTCCCTTGTATCAAAGTTAGGGTGCAGAGCCAGCACTCCGCACAGTGATGTGCGGAGTTTTTTGTTACCCTCATACAAAAGTAACAAGAAGTGATGTAAAATCCACGAGACTGATTCTCAAGACATACCTGAAAATCGCTTTTCTACACAAACCTCTGCACAAACTTGGAGGTTTGTGAGAGGATTTGTGAGAAGAAAAGATTTCAAAATGCAGGATTGAAAATCAATTCTTGCAAGCTGAATTCCGACGAAATAGGCAATGAGCAAAAATGCTTACTGCCTTTTCAAGTATGCTTAAAGAATCAAAAGGACAGCAATTCGTTGACCTTCTCGCCCGCTGAAGCTATCTGTTCACCATTGGTGTGGACGTAGGGGTCATATGTCATGAGGAAACTGCCGTGTCCGCCAATGGCCTGGATTGTCTTGGGATTGCCCCCAGCCTGATTGAGCAGACTCAGGTAGCTGTGACGAGGTAGCTGTGACGGAAAACATGGGCTGTTGCTCCGTGAAGATCGAAGTGTTTCTGAATGTTGCGGAACAGCCGAATGTAGACCATCTTTGTGATGGGCTTGTCCCGGCCGATGACAAATCCTTCAGCTTCAAGCGGCTTAAGCAGCTCTTTCAGCTGGGGATTCAGGGGAATGACGCGCACACCGTTCTTCGTCTTGTTGGATGAGCGGATGGGCTGATTTGAGGTGTAGGAGACGGCTTTGTTTACGGATATTGTGTTCGTCTCGAAGTCGATGTCCTCCCATTTCAAACCAAGAATCTCGCCCCGGCGCATGCCGGTGAACAGCATGAGCGCCAGAAGGCGGCGGTCTGTTACCTCCTCTGCCCGATAGAGTTGCCGGATGACGTCTTGGACTTCTTCCAGCGTGAGCGCCTTGCGTTTGGTTTTCTTCTCAGATGGGATGAAAACGCGCTTGCTGACGGCGGGGTTGCGGGGGATAATGCCGTCCTCCACGGCGCTGTCCAGTATCTCACTGATGAGCACCAGCATCGTGTGCAAGGTATTTCGGGCCAGGTGCTGGCGATCCATGAGGAATTTCTGGATCATGTCTGTTGTGATGTCGAGTAACGGGCATTCGCCCAATGCCGGGTATATGTGTTTGTTGAGGTTGCAGTGATATCCCGCCAGCGTGGCGGGCTTTGCAGCAAAAAGGAGCTGGTCGTTTCAACAGCGGTTGAATTGATGACATCCCAATGCCCAGAACACACGGGCAGTAAGATATTCCAGCTGCTTCTTGATAAACGAAACGTGGTGCTTTTCCTCATCCCCTACAAAGAAGTCGTGCGCATGTCCGAAAAAAACAGTTGACAGCAGGGAAAAAGTCGTGTATAATTCAATTCAAGATGACAACCTATTCTACAGCAGTGTAGTATAAGTACAGAGGGAGGGATGTTTCATGATTCATTCGATGGGGGCCCCTATTCAAAAGACGAATCTCTATGAAATTGTTGCGCAAAGAATTGAAGAACTGATCATCTCCACCCCTGAAATGCATGGGCACCAATTGCCCAGCGAACAGGAAATTGCAGATTCCTATGGCATAAGCCGCAATGTGGTTCGCGAAGCGCTGAAAATCCTCAAGGAGCGCGGCCTTGTCGTGCTACGCAATGGTGAAGGCGCATTTGTTGAAATCAATCAGAATGATATAATTGTCCGTACTATTGAACGTATGATGCAGTTTCAGGAATTGAGCTACGAGGATATCTATAGCGTGCGTGAACCGCTGGAAATTCTCTCTTCACGTCTGGCGGCGCGGCACATTACTGAGGAACAATTGAATACGCTGCGCGAGTTGCTGAAGCAGATGGAGATTAACGTGAGCCATGAAAAAAAATGGGCCGAGTATGACCTCCAGTTTCATCTTACCATTGCTCAGGCGAGCGGCAATCTTCTGCTTTACAACATCCTTAAATCGCTCACGCCTTCGTTCATAACTCTTTTCACTCGGGCCAGCTCAGTCATCTATAACTGCTGTATAGGCCTGGCCGATCATGAAGCGCTCATTCTCGCGCTGGCTTCAGGAGATGAAGAGCGCGCAGCCGATACCATGAAGGAGCATCTGCAGCACTCGCTCAGCAACCAGAACGATCTTAAAAAGCGCATTATTCGATAAATGAGCAAAAAAGAAGGGAGGGAGGCCTGATTTTTATCCAACATGTAGAATAGCAGAATAGTAAGACGGAAGTGATGATAAACAGTCAAAGGGAGTGGAGGACAGAAATGAAGATTACAGACATCAAGACGCTAATTGTTCACTCGGCAATGGATAACTGGGTCTTTACGCGAGTGTATACCGATGAAGGGATCACAGGCCTGGGAGAGAGCTCGCTGGAGGGAAGAGAAAGCACGGTATGTGCGGCCATCGAAGCGTTGAAGCCGTATCTGGTGGGGAAGCATCCGTTCGACTCTGAGTTGCATTTCTATCGTATGTTCCGGGATGCGTATTGGGGCGCGGGAGCCATACTGTCCGGCGCACTCAGCGCGATAGACGGCGCGCTGTGGGATATCAAGGGAAAGGCCATGGGCGTTCCGGTATATCAGCTGCTGGGGGGAAAGTTTCGAGATAAGATTCGCGTGTACGCAAACCGCTGGTTCTTTGGGGCTAAAACGCCGGAGCAGTTGGCAGAACGCGCAAAGGCAACCGTTTCTCAGGGATACACGGCGTTGAAATGGGATCCCTTTGGCTTGGCGGAATGGGAGATCAGTTCCGATCAAATGGAGCGCTGCCTGGAAGAAGTGCAGGCAGTGCGCGAGGCTGTCGGCTCAAAAGTTGAATTGTTGATCGAAGGACATGGAAGGTTCAATTACAATACGGCACTCAAAATCGCGCAGGAGCTGGCACCCTATAAGATATTCTTCTTTGAAGAGCCGCTGATGCCGGAAAACATCGATGCTTTGGGACGTCTGCACGACCACTCTCCGGTTGCCATCGCTGCGGGCGAACGCTTTTATACCAAATATGATTTTGCGCAGGCACTGCGCTGCAATGCCATTGATTATGCGCAACCGGATCTGCGCGTAACGGGCGGCATCACGGAGGCCAAAAAAATAGCCGCGCTGTGTGAATCAAACTTTGTGCCGGTCGTGCCTCATAACATTCATGGGCAGGTGGGTACGGCGATGAGTCTTCAGCTTCTGGCGGCCATTCCCAATGCGGCCATGCTGGAATACACTGTGGAGCAGATCCCGTGGAAGGCCAGACTGTTCTCTCATGTTTTCGAGGCAGAAAATGGCTATCTGAAAATCCCTGATCGCCCGGGACTGGGACTCGAGATCGACGATAAGGTGGCCGAAGAATTCCCTTTCAGGCCGCAGTCGCTCATTGAATTAATGTTTGAGAACCACTAAGGGGGGAAACACGTGAGGTATCCTGACGTATATGCGCACTCGCGCCCAGACCGCATGTTTGATGCTGCCGATGTATATGGCGTGGGAGTCGATGAGGAAAGGGCGAAAAAGCGCCTGATACGTTTGGCGATTATGGGTGTGGGAGGCGTAGCACAGTCAAAGCATCTGCCGGCCATCGCCCGACTGCGCACACAGTGGGAACCGATCGAAGTTGTGGGGTATTGTACCCGCAATCAGCGACAGACTGAAAAGCTGCGCGGACTGTATGGCGGCGCATGGTATACGGATCCGGTGAAGATGCTGGATGAGCAGCGACCGGACGGCGTTATCATTACCAGCGCGGACGACGCCCACATTGAACAGGCCCGACTGTGCATAGAGCGCGGCATTGGCGTGCTGGTGGAAAAACCTCTTGCGCGCAGCCTGACGCAGGCGAAGGCGCTGCTGGAGGCGGCAGATCAGAGGGGATGCCTGACGATGACCGTAGCCAACAAGCGATATGCCCCGCCTTATCGCCGGGCGCGTCGTGAGATTGCGGAAGGATGCTGCAAAAACCCTGCCATGCTGTCGGGAAAGTTCAACCTTGGGTATGACTATGTGCAGCTGCTTGAGGGCGGGACTGTGCATCTGTTTGATCTGTGCAGATACCTTATGGGCGACGTGAGCTGGATTGAGGCCCATGCAGTTGACCGTTATGGGCTCAACCGCGACGGTTATCCTATGGATAACGGCGTATGCACAATGGGCTTTTCTTCGGGGGCGCTGGGCAGTCTGATTACCTCCAGTTCTGCGCTGAGTCTCAAGCCATGGGAGCGCGTGGAGGTGTATGCCCGCAACAGTTGGCTGTGCGTGGATGATCAATGGTCGCTTTCCATATACGACAGCGAGCAGGGCCCGGAAAAGAAGTTTCAGCCGGTCATGCCCAATACGCTGATGTTTGATGAGGAATTCGGCGGGTTCATGCCCATGATTCAGGACTTCGCGGATTGCCTGAGGGAGGGGAATGCGCCGCTTTCCAGCGGATGGGATGGATATCGCGCCTATGAATTGGTGTGCGCTTTCCACATATCTGCCCATACCGGGCGGCGAGTGGAGCTTCCGCTGGACCCCGAATGGGCCGACGGCATGATCAGACAGATTCTTGGCAAGGAGGAATGACCGATGGCAAGGATGGATTCTTCGCTGAAGGAGCGGGTGATCGCGGCCACCAAGCAGACGGGCATTTTGCCCTGCATCAAGCTGCACGAGAAGGATGACTTTCTGGCCTATGCGCAGGCCATGTATGATGGCGGAGCACGGGTGATAGAGGTCACCATGACCACGCCGGGCGTCTTGGAGGCCATAGAAGCCATCTCCAGCCACTTCAAGGAGAAACTGTATGTGGCATCGGGGACCACGCTGGATGCCACGAGCGCCAGAGAGGTCATACTGCATGGCGGCTCGCTGATCGTCAATCCCTGCGTGATTCCCGATGTGATGGACGTAGCTGCCCGCTATGGCGTCCCGGTGTATTCGGGAGCGTTTACCGCGACTGAGTGCTTTGCGGCCTGGCGTGCAGGCGCAGCCATGACGAAGGTGTTTCCCGGCGCATTGGGCGGGCCCGCCTATATGACCAATCTCAAGATGGTGTTTCCGGAGATGGATTTGATCCCATCGGGAGGGGTTAGCCTTCAAAACGCCCCCGAGTTTATCAAAGCGGGCGCCTGCGCTGTATCCGGAGCCCGGGTCTTCATGAACCGTGAGATGGTGGAGCGTGAGGGCATGGGATGGATTACCCGACAAGTGCGCGCCTTCGTCGATGTCATTGCCGAAGCCAAGCGTCAACTGCCCGACATTCCGTAGGAGGCATATATATGAAATTGATTTACCTGTCTCACCCCCTGAGCATGGAGGCTCCGCGGCCGCCGGCCATTCCGGCGCCCGAGCTTACCGAATTTATGAACATCGCGCGCGATGGCGCTTCTGTTCACAGGCTGACGATCTACAGTCATGTGGGCACGCATTTGGACACTGCGGCCCATGTGATCGAAGAGGGCAGGCACATTACCGAATTTGCACCGGATGAGCTGGTGTTTTGGCGGCCGGTGCTGATTGACCTGCGGGTGCCGGATGACACAGTGATCACACCGGAGCATTTTGCGCCATATATGGAACGCCTTCAGGAAGCTGATTTTCTGATGATGCGGCTGGGACTGGAAAGGGTACGCACTCATGAGCATGAGCGGTATTCTCGTCATTCTCCCGGCCTTGAGCCGGAGACCGGGCGCTTTTTGGTGAATAATCTGCCGAAATTGCGCGGGTTTGGTCTGGATGCGCCTTCTCTGGCGGCGATTTGTGATCTGGACCGTACGATGACCGTGCACCATGAAATGCTCCGGGCGCGAAATGGCCGCTTCCTGGTTGTGGAGGAGATGAAGCTGGACGCGCTTGCGGAGAGCCCGCGCAGGCTCTGGATTCAACCCTGGTTGGTAGAGGGCATGCACTCCGGTCCTTGCAGTGTAACCGCCCTGGTTGAAACGGAGGAATAGATCAATGGAGTATTTGGAGGTGTGCGCCCAAATACTGGCGATTTGCCGCCGGATGCAGGAGCTGGGATTGATTTACGGCACTTGGGGCAATGTGAGCGCGCGCTATGGCGAGGGATTCATCGTGACGCCCAGCCGCCTGGATTACGATGTCATGGTCCCCGAGGACATGGTATATCTGGATTTTGAGGGGCACGTTCTTCGGGGAGAGCGACTGGCAACCAGCGAACGCGATATTCACAGGCTGATTCTCAAAGCGCGGCCCGATCTGGGGGCGGTGGTTCATACCCATTCCCCCTGTGCCTGCGCCGCTGCCGCCGCGGGGCTTACGCTGGAACCGATCATAGAAGAAATTCCTCAGCTGATTGGCGGCGCGGTGCGCTCTACCCCCCGATATGTGCCTGCGCTTGACCATATGAAGTTGGCGGAAGAGACGGTAGCGGCACTGGGTGGGGTCAATGCGGTGCTCATCCGGAACCATGGTCCCATGTGCGGTGGCGGCGATTTGGCGGAAGCCCTTTTGTGCGCCCAGGTGGTGGAAAAGGCGGCGCGTATGCAGATCATGCTGATGGGCGGCGCCGCCTATGAACCAATCGCGCCGGAGTATGTGCATGCCGAACGCAGGCGATATGTTGAGAAGTATGGAAAGGAATGAGCGCAATGAACAGCGTTGTGGCACTGGGAGAAATGATGCTGCGCCTGATGCCGGCGAACAACCGGCGCCTGGAGCAGGCGGACCAGTTTGACGCATATTACGGCGGTGATGAATCGATCGTGGCCACGTTGCTGTCCCGGTTGGGGATGGATGTGCGTTACCTGACAAAGCTGCCTGAAGGCATACTGGGAGATATCTGCGAGCGAAAACTGTGGGAGCAACATGTGGACACCCGCTTTATTGTACGGGGCCCCGGGCGCCTGGGAGTCAACTTCTATGAAAACGGCGCTTCTGTCAGGCCGTCCATGGTTGTATATGATCGGGCCAATTCGGTCATGAGCAAGGCGGAGTTTGAGGATTTTGACTGGGATGGCGCGCTGAATGGCGCCAAATGGTTCCACGTATCCGGGATCACTCCGGCGCTGGGTCCTTCCTGTGCGCGCATGACCCGCTGTGCTCTGGAGGCTGCACGGCGCGCGGGCGTGACGACCAGCGTGGATCTGAATTATCGCCGCAATCTGTGGACGCCCGAGCAGGCACAGCAGGTGATGATACCGCTGATGGAATATGTGGATGTACTCATCGGCAATGAAGAGGACGCGCACCTCATGCTGGGAGTAAAATCGGGCCACACCGATGTAATCCACGGGGAATTGGACTTGAAGGGGTATGAAGAGAGCTTTAGGACCCTTCGGCAGAGATATGGGTTCCAAATCGTCGCCACGACGCTGAGGGAAAGTCGCTCGGCTTCTGATAACGGATGGTCATGCCTGGTCTATGATGGCGAACAGTTTTGCCATTCCCGTCAATATGATATTCACCTGGTGGATCGCGGCGGCGGTGGAGCGGCCTTTTCGGGAGGACTCATCTATGGACTTTGCACCGGCAAAAGCCTCAATGAGGCCTGTGAGTTTGCTGCGGCCGCTTCCGCGCTCAAACAGACCATCCTTGGTGACTTTGACTTGATTACTCTTGCAGAGATAGAACGTCTGGCACTTGGAGACACTTCAGGACGAGTACAACGCTAGGAAGAAGGAAATGCGCATGACAACTACTCGAGCGGGCTTGAGGCCGCGTCGATCGCTGCTGAACAGGATGGCGCGTTACAAGGCGTTTTACATTGCCATGATTCCCATTGTCGCCTACTATTTCGTATTTAGATACTATCCCATGGTCCTGCAGTTTGTACTGGCGTTTAAGGATTACAAGCTGCGCGCAGGCGTATGGGGCAGCCCCTGGGTGGGAATTAAGCACTATCAGGAGGTCTTTTCCAACCCGGAGATCGTCCGCGTTATCTTCAATTCCATTAAGATCAGCCTCATGCGCATCGTTATCGGTTTCCCATTCCCCATGGCGTTGGCCATTCTGTTGTTTGACCTGAGAAGCGGCTGGCTTCGACGCATCTGCCAGACGATCCTTTACATCCCTCACTTTTTTTCCTGGGTAATTGTGTATGGCATCACCTTTGTCATGTTTTCCAGCCAGGGATTTGTCAATCAGCTGATTCGAATCTTTGGCGGACAGAGTGTGAACTTCATGTCCTCGCTGAACTGGTTTTACTTCATGGTCATCGGCACGGGCATCTGGAAAGAGCTGGGATGGAACACCATCATCTACATGGCAGGCCTGTCTTCCATTGACCTTGCCCTGTTTGAAGCAGCGCGCATCGACGGCGCAGGGCCACTGCAGCGCATCTGGTACATCACGCTGCCCAGCCTGAAGTCCGTCATGGTTTTCCTGTTCACGCTGTCGCTTGGCGGCATTTTGAATGCGGGCGGCGAACAGCTGCTGCTGTTCTATTCTCCGGCCACGCTGTCAATAGGCGATATCATCGACACATGGGTATACCGCAATGGTTTGGGTAAGTTTATGTACAGCTTGTCTTCGGCGGTAACGCTGTTTCAATCGCTTACAGGGTTGATTTTGGTGCTCACGTTTAACAAACTGGCTACAAAGTTTGCCGGAACCAGCATTTGGTAAGAAGGGGGATTCAAATGAAGGAGAGGGTATATCAAAGGATCATCTTTGTCGTTATTGCCGTGATCTGCCTGACGGCGATGTTTCCGCTGCTTTACGTCATATCCACTTCATTGGTTATGGAAGCCGAATACGTGGCGAAAGACGGCTTCGTACTATGGCCGAACAAACCCACATTTGCCGCCTACGAACGGCTGGTTGGAATGGAGAGCATTTGGAATGCCTTTTACATCAGCGTGGTGCGCACGCTGCTGGGAACCATCCTGATGCTTTCGATGACCACGATCACGGCATATATTGTTTCCAGACGGAATATGCCTGGAGCCCGGGTACTGATGCTGATGTTGCTCATCACGATCCTGTTCAACGGCGGGCTCATTCCCACCTTTCTGACACTCAAGGAATTGGGTTTCTACGACAATTTCTGGGTATTCATCATTCCGAGCATAGTGGACAGCTGGTCTGTGCTGGTGCTACGGCAGTTCATGAACAACCTCCCACGGGAGTTGGAGGAATCGGCGGGTCTGGACGGGGCGAACGAGGTGCAGCTGTTCACCCACATCATTCTGCCCATGAGCCTGCCCTCGGTGGCTGCCATTGCCATGTTCATTGCAGTTTACCATTGGAATGACTGGTTTACGGCATTAATCTATATTGAAAACGATCGGCTCAAGCCGCTGCAGCTGGTGGTGCGCAACATGCTGGTCAATAATGCGGGCTCACTTTCCACCATTGATACCAACATTGGGGTGAATCTGTTTGATCCAACCAAGCGTGTGGGCGAGCAGACGTACAAGCTGGCGACGGTGGTGTTTGGCACGCTGCCCATCCTGTGCGTATATCCCTTCCTCCAAAAGTATTTTGTAAAGGGTATGTATGTGGGCGCGGTCAAGGAATAGTGTATTCTGGCGCACAAGAGGTGCGCTTAAGAAAAAAAGGAGGTTTTTCCATGAAGAAGTTACTTTCCCTACTGCTGGTACTGCTCCTGGCACCGGCCATTCCTGGTATGGCCGAAGCTGACTTGAGTGAGCCTGTTGAGCTCACGATGTTCTCCTCTGGCTGGGTCAACACACCCTTCCCCGAGGAGGATCCCTTCAAGATCTATGTGAAAGATACCTTCAATGTGGATCTGACGCTGGTCGTGGTGCCCGATGGCGACATGTCGCAGAAGGTGTTCACCGCGGTTGCTGCCGGGGATGATCCTGATTTCATTTACTATCGCTACAAGGAGCTGCTGCTGCAGCTGAGTGAGCAGGGCGTTCTGGTGGACGACCATACCGAGTTTTACGAGAAGATGCCCACCGTGCAGGGCTTTACCACCGACCTGATGCGGGCCGCCACAACCATAGACGGCAAGATGTTCGCCATGCCCCGCCGGGCGGAGAGCGCAGACACGTTCTCCTTCCAGATCCGCCAGGATTATCTGGACAATCTGGGATTGGCGGTGCCGACCACCGCGGACGAGCTGATGGAGGTATTCCGCCAGTTTACCTACAATGACCCGGACGGCAATGGGAAAGACGATACCTATGGCATCGGTGCGCACGGAAACAACAATGGACTGAGCGGCCTGTGGAACATGCGGTTCCTGTTTGGTCCGACCGGCTTCTATGTAGAAGATGGAGAACTCAAGCAGGAGCGCAACGAGCAGCACTATGAGGATTTCCTGAACTACGTCCGGCAGATCGTTGAGGAAAAAGTGATTGACCCCGACTTCTACAGCATGAACGGCACGACCTACGATGCCGCCCTGTACAACGGCCGTTATGGCGTGCAGTATGATGCGCCCCTGACCGCCAAATGGATGGAGAACGCGACCGGCAATACCGGTGCTTACATCAACGTATGGACGAACTTCCCCTGCCCGAAGGGCGCTGAGACCGGCGGCCGTTATCCGCTGATTTCGCAGGTTGGCGGCTATTACGCCATCTTCGAGGCTGCAACCGAGGATCCGGTCAAGCTGGATCGATTGCTTACCTTTATTGATCAGTGTCAGTATCCCAATGAGCCGTACTGGGCATTGCGCTGGGGCGTCGGCATCTACGATACTGCGATTCTGACCCCCTTCGCCGATAACGCTGGCTTGTTCTTCCCGCAGGGCGATGATCCGCGCGCCATGGCCGGATCGCTGTGGGATTACGGCTGCTGGATCGGCACCGAAGAGGACCAGGTAAAGTACAGCCCTGGCACCGAGCCTACCGATCTGGACATTTTCGTCGTGGAGAAGGAACATAAGGCGTTGGGATTTGATCGCTTCAGCGATGTTACACCCCTGATCACCTATGATGTGGGCAAGGTAGAGAACTTCAATCTGGTTGCCGAGGAGTTTGCATACCAGTATATCACAGGGCAGACCTCCGACCTGGCGGGCTTCCGGGCGCGCCTGGACGATATGGGCTGGCAGGACTACATGGAGAGCGCAAGACAGCAGATCGAGGCCTTGGGTCTGCTTGGGTGAAATTAATTCCTGAAGTCCAATGCTTTTGGCCGGCACACTTGTGTGCCGGCCAAACTGGAGGAATCGGCCATGTGGAGAGAGGATTGTCTGGCAGGATTGCTGGGAGACGATTCATTTATGCCTTACGGTTTTCTCTATGAAGGGGAAAACAGTGATGAATGGCGCTCACACTGTGTGGAAGAACGGGAACACAGACCTATACCGGGTGGGGAAATCAGGGAATACACTTACATCTGCGAGGATGGGTTTCGGCTCACGGCGGCGCTGACTGTGTTTAATGAATATCCGGCGGCGGAACTGGAGCTTCGGCTGGAGAACCGTGGGCTGCGGGACAGCGGCCTGGTGGAGGGCATCATGTCTGCGCGGCTGCAGTTCCCGGAAGCTTTGCAGGACGGCAGTTTCCTGCTTCACTGTGCCAACGGCGCTCCCAGCTCGCCGGAGGATTTTTTCATGCGGGATCAGCGCCTGTATCCGGGTACGCAAGCGCAACTGGGCGGCCGGGGCGGCCGCTCGAGCAGCGGCGATCTGCCCTTTTTTCATCTCGATACAGCGCGCGGCACTGCGCTGTTCGGGGTAGGCTGGGCGGGCCAGTGGCAGGCCACATTCCGCTGCTCGCCCCGGGGACTGGAGCTGTGCTACGGACTTGAGCAAAGTCGGTTTCGACTGCATCCGGGAGAGGCGATCCGACTGCCGTCGCTGTTGATGATGTTCTGGGAAGGAGATCGATCGGAAAGCCACAGCGCGTTCAGGCGTTTGATTTTTGAGCGATACATGCCGCGTCTGGAAGGACGCAACGGCGATCCCTATCTGTTCTGCAACACGTGTTTTACCCGATATGGGAATTGGCTCAATGAGTGCAATGAGGAAAATCAGATTTCCCTCATTCATGCGCTGGAGCCACTGGGAGCGGAATGCGTGATTGTAGACGCAGGATGGTTCGAAGGAGGCTGGCCCGAGGGCGCCGGCAACTGGGATGCAGATCCCGAAAAATATCCTCATGGCATGGAGCACATGGCGGACGTGGCCCGCCGCAGCGGCATGAAGTATGGCCTGTGGTTTGAACTTGAGCGAGTGGTCGGGGGCACGGACCTTGCACGGCGGCATCCCGAGTGGCTGCTCAGCGCACCCTTGGGCGTGCAGCAGGGCTGGAGCCGCGGACATCACCTGCTGAATATGGGCCTTCGTGAGGCGAGGGACTATGCGTTGAGTATTGTAGAGCGCTATCTTTCCATAGAAAACTTCAGCGCGTATCGGCAGGATTTCAATGTGGATCCATTGGAATACTGGCGTGCCGCTGACGAACCCGAGCGCATTGGCATGACAGAGGTGCTCTACCTCAACGGGTTGAATGAGTTTCTGGACACAATTCGCGAGCGGCATCCCGATTGTTTTATGGACGGCTGTGCCAGTGGCGGCAGGCGCATAGACCTTGATATGATTCGCCGCTTCCATACCCATCAGAAGTCAGACTTTTGGTTCAATGCCCGAGTGGATCAAAACTCTCTGTTTTCGCTCAGCCACTATCTGCCTTGTACATGTGTGACCACCCATCTCAATCGGATGGATGACTATTCGGTCGATTCGGAATTGGCTGCGACTCTGTGCCTGGGCTGGATCGCCGACGCGCCTGATTTTCCCGGAAAACAGGCTTTGCGACAGATTCAGCGATACCACCGCGTGCGCCCGCTGCTAAACGATCAGTTCTATCCGTTGACTGCGTTCGATGGAACTGAGGACGGCGTGATGGCATCCCAGTACCACGACAGGGCCGCCGCCGCGGGAGTCGTTTTCCTGTTTTTGAGGGAAGACCACTTCATGGGGGACCTGCCGCCCATTCGCCTGCACGCCATTCGGGAGGAGGCTCGATACGGGGTTGAATGTCTGAATGATGGAACGAGCCGGGAATTAAGCGGTGCGGAACTGAAATCCGCCCTGCCGTGGAGCCTGGCCAGCACCCATGGATACTCCAGTGTGTATTATTATCGGGAACTGCCGTGACAGCCTCCCGCCGACTTTTCGGCGCAGCGGATGGAGGCAAGCGCGCAAGATGAGATTGCGATGGAGGAAGAATCCAAATGATCATCGATCACATTCAGAATGCTGAACGCTATTTTTCTCTGGGCGATGGTTTCAGACAGGCGCTGATCTTCCTGACTCAATATGAGCCGGAAGCACAGGCGGTCAGGGGCGACGTTTCTTTATCCGGCGAAGATATTTTTGTCAAGATCCGCCCCTATGTGACCAAACCGGAATCGGAGTGCGCGTATGAGGTCCACCGGTTGTATGCCGATATTCACTATGTTGCCCAGGGCTGTGAACGAATGGGCTGGACTGACGCGGCACAGACGCCGACCGGGACATATGACCCGGTGAAGGATACGCAGTTTGTGGATACGCAAGGCCAGTTGATCCCGCTTAAAGCCGGGTGCTTTGCGATCTTCTTCCCCGGAGAAGCGCATATGCCCTGTGTGCAAGGGGAAAATTCAGGGACATGCGTCAAGGTGGTTGCCAAAGTTAAACTATGAGAAGGGACAAGGCGGGTCATAGATTTCGGCGTCAGGAGATACAGACAGCCAATACAGTACAGAAGTGCATATAAGGCACTGACCTGACGCCGGGATGGCATGGCGAGCGCTGCGTCAATTTGCCGGGGCGTGATGCCATATCGTATTTTCCAACAGGAAATACGGAAACGAGCTGATGGTTTGAGAATCATTCTTTTGGATATTGGCAGCGAATATTATGATTATAAAGTGCTTAGGGAGGGATACATGATGCTGGATTTGGCTCGTCTGCCCCGCTATATCGATCTGAGCTGTGTGAGGACAGACAACACGATGGAGGAGCTGCAGGAGATGGTCGCTCTTGCAAAGGACTATCGCTTCTGTTGCGCGTTTGCCATGCCGTGCTATACAAAATGGGTCGTGGAGCAGTTAAAGGAAGAGCAGGACATCGCCGTCGGCGGTACGGTCGGATTCCCGTCCGGCGCAGACATGACGGAGACGAAAGTTGAAACAGCAAAGCGTTTTGTTCAGATGGGTGTAGACGAGCTGGATATGGTCATAAATGTGCAGGCGCTCAAAAACCGCGATTATGAGATGGTGTGCGATGATATCCGCAGGGTCCGGGAGGTTGCGGACGGACGGATACTCAAGGTCATCCTGGAGGTTGCCTGCCTGACAGACGGGGAGATTCAAAAGGGCAGCGAGTTGGTGGCCCGATGCGGCGCCAACTTTGTAAAGACTGGGACGGGCTGGATGTCCGCCCCGTCAACCGTCGAGCACATCCGCCTGATCCATGACGCGATCGGCGACTCCATCGCCATCAAGGCGGCCGGCGGCGTGCGCACGCTCAATCAGATAGAGCAGATGATCGACGCGGGGTGCTCGCGTTTCGGCATCGGCGTCCGATCGACGAAGAGGATTTTGCAGGAGGCCGGGTTATAATGGAAGCGGCGCTGGCCTTCGACCTGGGTACGAGCGCTGTCAAAGCGACGCTGTATTCGGAAGAGGGCGTCTGTCTGGGGGAAAAGACGATTGCTTATCCGCTCTATTGCAGTACGGACAATGTGCGCCGCGAACAGGAGCCGGATCAGTGGTGGGAGAGTGTGTGCGAAGCTTCCCGCGCTCTCCTTTCGGACAAAGACGTGCATGTCGCGGGCATTGGACTGTCGGGGCACAGCCTGGGCATTGTCCCCGTAGATAAGCGCGGCCGCCTGCTCTCGCAGCGTACGCCCATCTGGTCCGATTCGCGCGCTTCCTGCCAGGCGGAGGACTTTTTTGAAAAGGTCGGTCCGGAGGAATGGTATGGAGCGACCGGATGCGGCTTTGTGCCTGCCCAGTATCCCCTGTTCAAGCTGGGTTGGTATCGCGAACACGAGGGGGAAATCTATCGGCGTGCCTGCTGCTTTCTCGGTACGAAGGACTATGTGAACCTGAAAATGACGCAGGCTGCCTGTACAGATCGCTCCTATGCTTCCGGCAGCGGAGTCTATGACCAGCGCCGTCACGCATACATTCCACGCTTCGCCGAGGCGGCGGGTATCGATGGCGCAAAACTGCCGGAAATCGTGAAATCCACGGATATCATCGGCGAATTGACCAGGGATGCGGCAGCGGCGATGGGCTTGCACGCGGGTATTCCTGTGATTGCCGGCGGGGTGGACAACGCCTGCATGTGCCTGGGCGCGGGCTGTTATGCGCCGGGCAGGGCATATGCCTCGCTGGGCACGTCCGCATGGGTGGCGATGGCCGCGGACGATCCTTGCCTGAATTACGAAAAGCGGGTTTATATCTTCGAGCACTGCGTGGATGGGCTATGGGTGCCCGCGGCGGGCATCTTCTCCGCAGGCTCCTCGCTGAACTGGGTGGTCGAGAGGATGTTTTCCGGTTTGCCCGCCGACCCATGGATGCGGCTCAATGAGTTGGCGGCAGCGTCGCCAGTCGGCGCCAACGGTGTAATCTTCTGCCCTGCGCTGGCGGGCGGAACCTATGTGGATCCATCGCCCAGCCTGATGGGTGCGTTCTTCAATCTGAGCCTGGGTATATCCTCCGGCGACCTCGCCCGGGCGGCGTTCGAGGGGATCTGCTGCGAACTCGCGCTGGCCTACGATGCGCTGGGCGGATGCGTGCCGCTGGATGGTCCGCTGCTGCTGGCAGGCGGCGGTGCGAGAAACGATTTCTGGTGCCAGATGTATGCGGATGTATTCGGAACTGAGGTCTACCGCACGCAAGTGATGCAGAACGCTGCCTCGCTGGGCGCGGCGGCGCTGGTGTGGCGTGGACTGGGGCGCTGGAAGGATTTCCGACCGTTGGATGCTGCCCATGCGCGGAAGACGCGCTTTTCGCCCGATGCAACACGCGCCGCAGCGTATCGTATCATACGGGAAAAGTTTTGGAAAGCCTGTCAGATGCAGGCGCAGCTCGCCTTGTAAAGGAGGATCGGCATGGAACCATTTGAATACTACAATCCTGTCAGGGTGCTCTTTGGGGAAGGGATACTGGCAAAAATTGGAGAGTCAGCGCACTCCTGTGGTCAGCGTGCGTTGATCGTCACTTATGAAGAGTGCTCCTTTTTCGAGAAGGCACTGAAGACGATTCACGCTTCGCTGGGAAAAAGCGGCATCGCCTGGGTGGATTATCCCGGTGTAACGGCCAATCCGCTCCTGTGCCAGGCGCGTAAAGGCGTGGAGCTGTGCCGGGAGCATGAGCTCGACATGGTGATCGCGCTGGGCGGCGGCAGCGTCATGGACTGCGCCAAAATCATCGCCGCAGGCGTGCTCTATCCGCATGATCTCAGCAAAATGATTATGTTCTCGCACAGCGACATCCAGTCCATTGCGCCGGAAAAATCCCTACCCACGATCATGATTCCCACCCTGCCGGGTACGGGTAGCGAAATGAACCCCACCGCCGTCATTACCGATGAGGTGACGCATCAGAAATCCTACGTATGGACGCCCTGCCTGTACGCCAAAACGGCGATTATGGATCCGAAATTGACCCAGACGCTGCCGCCCTACCAGACGGCCTGTGGCGGACTGGACATCTTCGCCCACGTGATGGAGGCTTACGTAAACGGCGATCCAGCAGTCAATCTCACGCTTCAGGAGCACATGCAGGAAGGCGTCATGAAGGCGGTGCTGGAGACGCTTCCCCTCGTGCGGGAAACGCCGCAGGATCTGCAGGCGCGGGGTGTGCTGATGTGGGCGGCCAGCATTGCGCTCAACGGCTGGCTGACGACGGGAACATTCGGCTTTACGCCGATGCACCAGATGGGACACGTGCTCAGCGCGCGCTTTGGCGCGACGCACGGCGCGACGCTCGCCTGTATGATGCCCGCTTGGATGCGCTTCTTTGTAAACCGCGATGACAACGCCAAGTATGTGCAGCTCGCCGAGCGCATTTTCGGCTGTTCGCTGGCCGAAGCGGCTGATCGCTTTGAGGCGCTTATTCGCTCCTACGAAGTGCAAAGCCGCATCAGCGAATTCGGCGTGAAGGAATCGGACGTTGGCTGGCTGACGGATGAGGTCGTCTCGATCAGCTTCGGCCCGGATGGGAAGCTCAACGGGCATCCGAAGATGTCTTCCGAGGACATTTCTACCCTGTTCCGCGCCAGTCTGTAGCCAAAGGAGGAAGGAGCGATGAAGGCGATCTATACATTCCGGGAAATCTGCGAAGGCACACTGTGCGTGCTGCAAAACCTGCCGGTCGAGGCACCGGAGAGGGGGCTGTTGGCGGGCTTTGCGCCCATAGAGCCCGAAGGACGGGAAAAGCTGTACTGCTACGACAACAGTCATTACGCCGCCGGCACCACCTATTACCGGCTGGGCGTGCGGGGCGTGGCGGAGCAGGCGCGCAGAAACGCGGCCGAAAAAGTGGGCACACAGCGTGAGCTGCTTGACGCGATTGCGGAAACCTACGACGCGCTCGGCGATTATTTCGCCCGCTATGCCGAGGCAGTGGAACAGAAGGCGCAAGGGGATGCGCGACTTACACGCATCGCACAAAATTTGCGATCGATATCCTGCGCACCGCCTGCCACATTTGAGCAGGCTGTTCAGCTGATGTTCCTGATGTGGTGCATCCGTAATATCGATCATACCAGCTGCATCGGCCGGCTGGACGTGCACCTCAGGCGCTTTTACGAGGAGGATCTCGCCGCGGGACGCATCACCTACGAGGAGGCATACGGCCTGATCTGCGAGCTGTGGGAGAAGCTGAGCGAATGGGGCAGCGGTGATACGCTGATGAATGTGATGGTCGGCGGCAGCAATCCCGATGGCAGTGACGCCGGCAGCGATCTGTCGGTCATCATGCTGGATGCGAGCCGGGTGATGGGCGGGACTGAGCCGCACATCAATGTGCGCTGGCACAAAGGCATCGACCCGCGGATCATGCAGGCAGCCTATCGCCTGCAGTTCCTGGGCGGCGGCCAGGGCACGATCTACAACGACGAGGTCATCATTCCGGAAATGCTTTCCAATGGGATCCCGCTGGAAATCGCCTGTCGATATACAAACGACGGCTGCACCGAGATCATCTGGGACGGCTGCGGACGCATCGACTTCAATCACATAGACGCGGTGGCTGCGCTGGAGCTGGCGCTGTACAACGGTCATCTGGGGTCGGAGCCGCGCGAAGTGGTGCGCTATTTCCACTCAACCAACGAGCCGCGGCCGTATATGCCCGACGTTGCAACCGGCTTTGAAAGCGGCGAGGCTGAGCGGTGTGAAACCTATGAAGAATTGTATGCCCTGTTCATGAAGCAGTACCTGTTCCAGTTGGACCGTCGGCTGAACGAGCTGTGCGAGATAGATCAGATGCTGAAATCGGGTGCTATACGCGGACTGCCCCTTTTGAACGGCACCTACGAGCAGGTGCTCGAAAGCGGCAGGGATATGCTGTGCGACGGCCTTCCCATGAACAGCTACATGGTGTTCCTGGGCTCTATTCCCACCGTTGCGGACAGCCTGGAAGCGCTCAGGTGCATCGTGTACCGCGACAGGCGCTATACGCTCGCCGAGGTAAAGCAGGCGATGGAGGCGAACTTTGAAGGATATGAGGTCATGCGCGCCGAACTATTGAACGCCCCAAAATTTGGGAATGACAACGATGAGGTCGACGGCATCGCGGCGCAGATCGCAACGCAGTGTCTGGATCATATCGAAAAGTATAGAAAGGAAAGGCAGTTTACGGTCTTTGGCGCGCTGCTTGGTTGGCGCTTTGTAGAGGAGGCGTACGGTACCGGCGCCATGCCGGACGGCAGGCGGAGGAAGGACCCGATTGCCGAGCACTATTGCGCTACACCGGGCAAGGCGACCAACGGCGTCACGGCGCTGATCAATTCCATCGCCAAAGGGCCGTTGTCGCGCGCGCTGGGTGTAGCGCCCACGCATATCTCGCTGCCGAGGAGTATCGTACCCACGGAGGAAGAAGGCGTGCCCATACTTCGCGCCATCGACGAAGCGTGTCTTTTAAAGGGCCTGATGCAGTTCAATATTGCCATCTACGATGCAGACCTGCTCCGCAAGGCCCAGGCCGATCCCGAACGTTACGGCGATGTAATCGTGCGCGTTTGGGGCTTTAGCGCCAGATTTGTGGACCTGAGCAGAGAAATGCAGGAGCATATTATTCACCGTGCGCTGGGAGGCTGTACCTGAAAAGCGGGGAGCGAGCGATATGCCTGGATTGAGCTATATGAAAGTACTCCGCCAATTCAGCGCGAATCGACTTTGCTTTCGCTTCGGCAAAGCGGCCATCTGCAATGCACTGTGGTGACAGTGCGATAAGTACAGGCATGCGATGACCCTGTTCAACTAAAGTAGAATGGGCGGATAGCGATGGAAACGGGTTTGATCTTTGACATTCAGCGCTTTTGTCTGCACGACGGGCCGGGCATCCGCACGACGGTTTTTCTGAAGGGCTGCTCGCTCCGCTGCAGGTGGTGCCACAACCCTGAGGGACTGACGCAGCGCGTAACCGTAGGGTTTAAGTCGAAGAAATGCGTGGGCTGTGGACGCTGTTTCAAAGCGTGTTCGCTGCACACGCTGACTGAAACCGGTGAACACCGCATCGATTTTGAACGCTGCACGGGAAGCGGAAGGTGCGTGAACGTATGTCCGGCCCGGGCGCTGTTTCTCTCCGGTTGGCGTGTGGATGCGGAGGAGCTGATAGAACAGGTCATGCGCGACAAGGCTTTTTACGGCCGGGAGGGCGGGATAACCTTCTCCGGAGGAGAACCCCTTTTGCAGGCGTCCTTTGTGCGGGAATGCGCCGGATTGGCGAAAGGCAGAGGGCTGACTGTGGCGGTGGATACCTGCGGGAACGTCCCCTTTGAAGCGTTCGAACGGGTAATGCCCCGGGTAGATCTGTTCCTGTACGATATAAAGGCCGCATCCGGCGAGCTGCACAAGCAGGCGACGGGCTCAGACAATGGGCGAATCCTCGCAAACCTTCGCCGGCTGGACGCTGTGGGCGCGAGATTGTGGATTCGCATTCCGCTGATCCACGGCGTCAATGATTCGCCTCAAGAGATCGAGTCCATCGCCGGGATCATCGGCTCATTGCGTCGCGTTGAGCGCATCACGCCGATCCCGTATCATGATTTGGGACAGAGTAAATACGGCGAGCTGGGCATGAAGAGCGCAATGACCGAGGCGTTTCGTATAAGTGATGAACGCATGCGGGAAATACGGGAGGATCTGGGAAGAATACTGGGGCACAAGCGAGTAAACTGACCTAAGCGGCTTATGCAAGCGCCGCTGCGCACGCTCTTGAGCGGAGTTATTCAAGAGAAATGCGCATATGGCTTGTTGAGTGTTGCATTTTTGCGCCCGGGCTGGAACGTCCGGCGCGGCCTGGGCGATTGGTGTGCCGCAAGACGGCGCGATAGTCCGGCATTGGAACTATTATCTCGGCTCTGTCGGACAACGTGATGGACATCACTTGGATGCGCCAGGGCTATCACAATTATCCCGATCAGCTGAAGAGCTGGCTGCAGAAAGAAATCGACGCCATAGAGGCTGGTAGGGATCACCACACCGCCGCCCGCCGGGAGGAAGACGGTCAGACTGGCGTGCCCGACGACTTCGACGCCATCACGCTGGGTTACGGCCTGTGCTCCAACGCCGTTGCGGGGCTCTCTGCCGGGCGTCACCGGCTGGTGATCCCCCGGGCCCACGACTGCATCACCCTTGGGCTGATCGTGGGCGTGCTTTTCCTTTGCTTTTCAAGGCCGTTTTTCCATCATAGCGGTGGACAAGGCAGTCGACGCGACGGCCTACACGTATAGGCGCATCGTGGGCGGCAGTATGGCGTTTCGATTTGCCCAGATCGTCATATCCAGCCTAGAGTGTGTTTCTAAAATCCCCGAGGCGCATTTTCGGCGTCTCAAGCAGCATTTCTGCGTTAGAAAACCTTGATTACCCTCCAGGTAACCTGCGGTGTTCTGCCTTGAACTGCAGCTCGATCCGCTCGAAACTGCATTCTCTTGGATTTAGAAACACACTCTAGTCCGCTCCATGGGAAAGCCACGCATACCGCTGGCCATTAACCTGTGCATCAACAGCGTGAACATTGCCGGCTGTGCGGTGGTGGTGTTCAGGCCGGAGCTGTTCGGCGGTGACGCGATTTTCGGCGTGGCGCTGGCGAACCTTTTTAGTCAGGTCGCGGGTCTCGCCCTGGCGGTTTTCCTTTTGCGGGGGGTGGATGTGCGCCTCAGTTCGCGATACCTGCGGCCTTTCCACTGGCATGATTTGAGGCTGGCGCTGGTTATCGGCATTCCCAGCGGCGCGAACAACCTGGCCTACAGCTCCAGCCAGCTGGTGACCATGGCCATCATCACCCGGGCCGGCGCGTCCATGGTGGCCGCGAAGGTATACGCCAGCAACCTCATCACCTATGTGATGCAGCTGGGCAGCACGCTGGCGACGGCGAATGTGATCCTGACGGGCTATCGCGTGGGCAACGGCCAGCTTGACGAGGCGATGAAGCAGACCCGGTGCGTGACGTATCTGGCGGTCATGAGCGATGTGATCTGCTTACTGGCGCTCATGACAGTGCGCGTGCCGCTTTTGAAGCTGTTCACCCAGAATGAAAAGATCATCGCCATTGCCTCGGCTGTGATGGTGCCGGGCGTGGCCGTGGAAGTGGGCCTCGCCCTGAAATACTGTGCTGGGGCGCGGATGAGACGCTGGAGGACGCACGCGCAGCTGCTCAATTCCATGTTCGGCGTCATTCAGTATTCCATGGTGATTTCCCGACTGAGCGAGCCGCATCGCCAGATGTCAAATTCTGGCTGCGATTCGCCGAGGAAAATTACAAAACGCTCCAGCTGACCAAGCTGATTCCGCAGGAGCCGCACTTCTTGTATCCGGTGATCGAGGCGCGGGGAGAGGGCGAGTCTATCATCGGCCTGTATGCCCACGACTGCATCGTGACGATGCCCACGCGGCAGACGACGATCAAACTGATGAATGCCACCAAAGACGAGGCGCTGACCCTGCGGTTTGACCAGGAATATACCGCGGATGTGATTACGCGCAATATGTTCGGTGATATCGTCAGCGAGGCGACTAAAACGTTTAGGCAGGGTTTGAACAGCCTCCCGGCCCCATGCAGTGGGCTGATTGAGATCAGGAAGATTTGATGAGAAACTGTAAAAATCAATAAGGAAGGACGTTATACATGGAACAATGGAATCCCAAGAAGCTGGGCTTTGGCTTGATGCGCCTGCCGCGCAAGGATGACGGCGAGATCAACATCCCCGAGGTCTGCGAGATGGCCGACCGTTACCTCGCGGCAAGCTACACCTAATTTGACACCGCCTATGTCTACAGCGGCTCAGAAGAGGCCTTCCACAAGGCCGTCGTGGAGTGCCATCTGCGCGACAACTTTACCGTGGCGTAGAAGCTGGCGGCATGGCAGCGGACCGATACGGTCCGCCCGGAGGACATGTTCAAAGCGTCGCTGGCGCGCTGTGGCGTGGATTATTTCGACTATTACTTGCTGCACAGCCTGCAGGAATCCCACGGCACGAGCTATGAGGACAACGGCTGCTTTGACTTCGTGCAGCGCATGAGGGCCGAGGGAAAGATCCGGCACATCGGTTTTTCTTTCCACGGCAGTCCTGCGTTCCTGGAGAAGCTGCTTACAGAGCACCCGGAGATGGAGTTCGTCCAGCTGCAGATCAACTACGCCGACTGGGACAACGAATCCATCGCCTCCCGGTGGAATTACGAGATCGCCCGAAAGCACGGCAAGCGGATCATCATCATGGAGCTGGTGAAGGGAGGCATACTGGCCAACGTGCGGCCCGACGTGTGGCAGGCGCTGGACGCGGTGGACGCGGACGCCTCGGCGGCCGTCATCGCGCTGCGCTTTGTGGCGTCGCTGCCTGGCGTGGAGGTGGTGCTCTCCGGCATGAGCAGTCCGGTGCAGCTGGAGGACAACATCAGCGCGTTTGACGCATTCAAGCCGCTGACGGATGATCAGATGGCCGCCATGCACCGCGCGGCTGAGGTGCTGTTGGGCGTGCCAACCGTGCCCTGCACCAACTGCCGCTACTGTGTGGAGGGCTGCCCCATGAGCATCCGCATCCCAGACGTGTTCAAGAGCTGGAACATGCTGCTCACCTTCGGCGAGCACTTCCGGTCCCACGGCATGTACAACGACCTGCTCAAGGCCGGCTCAGGCCGCGCGGGAGACTGCGTTGCCTGCGGCCAGTGCGAGAGCGCCTGCCCGCAGCATATCTCCATCATCGAGGAACTGCGCAAGGTGTCGGCCCAGCTGGATAAATAGGAGTGCAATATTGCCAGTGCTTAAACCATTTTTGAAAGTGCTTAGCTGAATTGTGAGGTCGTATGGCTCCGCACGCGCTCCTGCACAAACTGTCTTTTGATCCTGCGTTCCAATATATAGTAGGAATCACTCCGACCTGACAAGTGACACCAGAGCTGTTAACCGAGTTGTTGTAGGTTCGAGCCCTACCTGGGGAGCCACCTCTGGACGTAAGTTTTGATACAAAGCTTACGTCCAGTTTTTGTTGCGTGGACGAATGAGAAATGCAGATATGAGCCGAATTGCAGCTTGTTTTGCTCGTATCTGCATTTCATATTATACTGCCTTGCAAATCGTTTGCATCGCCCATCCTGTTGGACACCCGGTTTTACCCCTTATTACGGCCGTAAATGCCCTTCAAGGACAAGCTTCACTGAAAATGCACCCACTCGTCAACGAAATGGGGGGATTCGTGGCCGAGTGTTGACTGGTGTTGACGAGTACGTATTTCCCAAAATATATCTACTTGAAAGTGGAAATCATAATATGGTAACCCTCGTGGCAGCCGGATACGTCTGCTCTCGCAGCAGTAGTCGTAACCTCGCTGTGGTAAGGGTGGAAAAGTCTACGGCCCTTTTCCACGCTTTCCACAGCCCTGACTCCATTTTTTATGCTCGCCCTCTCACTCTATTTTGTGCGTTTTCTTGACAGAGGACCAGCCCCTTTTTTGCATGCTTTTGTTCTTACAGTCCTGCAAAGACACGCATGGCCTTTTCGACATCTGCGCTCATGGCCTTTTCCGCCGCCAGTGCCAGGTCATGGAAGAAGATCACGTCCTCCTCTGCCAGCAGTTCCTTGACGGCGTTGGTGCCCGCCTTGGACATGTAGCTGTAGTAGTTGATCTTCCTGAGACCGTTGGCGATGCCGGTGCAGTAATCCTCGGGCGAGACGCCGGAGCCGCCGTGCATGACCAGAGGCAGGCCGGTCTTCTCGGCAATAACCTTGACGCGATCCAGGTCGAGGACGGGCTTGGATTTGAAGATGCCATGGGCCGTGCCGAAGCTGGGGGCTAGGGCGTCGATACCGGTCTCACAGCAGAAGCTGACGGCCTCGTCGGGGTCGGTGTACACCGGGCCGGAGGCGTTGGCCGCGCCGCCCTCCCGGGAGGCCAGAGCGCCAAGCTCCGCTTCCACGCCGCAGTTATAGGCTTTCGCCATAGCCACGGTCTTTTTGGTGTTGGCAAGGTTCTCATCATAGGGCAGCGTGCTGCCGTCGTACATCACGCCGGTGAAGCCGATGTCCAGCGCCTGCTGCATGTAGCTGAGCGTTTCGCAATGATCCAAATGGACACAGATGGGGACTTTCGCGCTCTTCGCCGCCTGCACCATGACAGGGCCGATCTTGGCGAGGGGGGAAACCTCCTCGTGCAGTTCCGCGTGGGAGATGATGACGGGGACGTTCAGCTTCTCGGCCGCGGCCAACACTGCGTTGACGCACTCCAGGTTCGGCGTATTGAAAGCGCCCACCGCGCACTTCTTCTCCTCGGCCAGCTTCAGGATTTCTACCAGATTGACAAGCATGTTTCTTCTCCTTCCGATATGTCATCCTGAGCGGAGCGAAGGATCATAACAGATTCTTCGACTCGCTTCACTCGCTCAGAATGACAGCGTGTTTTACATCAGCGGCCTCACGGCGTTGTAAACGCTCTTGTACCGCTCGTAAATTCTCATATACTTCTCGTGCATTTCTTCGCGCGGATAGTAGGTCTCCCTCTCCTGCACCATGTGGGCCGCGGCGTCGTTCAGATCGATGAAGAGCCCCGCAGCAATACCGGTCAGCATGGCGGAGCCCACGGTGCCCGCGTCTACGGTTTTCAGCGCCGTGATGGGCAGGTTCAGCACGTCGGCCTTCATCTGCATCCAGAGCTTCGACCGCGCCCCGCCGCCCGTAGCGTTGAGCTTCTCAAAACGGATGCCGGAGCCCTCCAGCGCCTCGTAATTCAGCCGCATCTCATAGGCCACGCCCTCCATGCAGGCGCGGTAGATGTCGGCTGCCGTGGTGGCGGTGGTCAGGCCCAGGATCGCGCCCTTGGAGCCCGTGTCCATATAGGGCGTGGCCGCGCCGGCAAAGTGCGGCAGCACCAGCAGGCCGGTCGGCTCGTCCCTGCCGTAGGCCTTCTCCATGCTCTCGTTGGTCTCGCCGCGGCCGAAGGTCTCCATAGCCCACTGGATCAGCGCTCCGCCGGTGTAGGAAAAGGCGTAGGCCACATACTTCCCCGGTACCACATAGGGCACCACGGAGAAGTAACCCTTGGCCATCACCGGGATCTCCGGGATGCTGTCGTAGATGGGAGTCAGGCACTCCACGGTGCCCGCGCCGTCCACGGCAACGGAGCCGTCAAAAGCGCCCGCGCCCACCGCGGCGGCCACCTGATCATGGGAGACTGAGACGATGACGCAGTCGTGGTTCAGGCCCGTCCGCCGGGCGGCGGCCAGGGCGACGGTCCCGGCACTTGTCCCGGTAGGGACAGGCTTGCTCATCAGCGAGCCGTCGATCCCCGCCGCGTCAAAGACTTTCCCGCTCCAGGCGAGAGCGTGAATGTCAAAGGCCATGGTGCGGGTCGCCAGGGAGTAGTCGATCTGGGCCTTGCGCGTCAGATGCCAGACCACAAAATCTTCAATCAAATGGATGCGCTTCGCCGCGGCGTAGACCTTCGGCTGGTGGCGTTTGATCCACATCATTTTGGAGATGGAATACATCTCGTGGGGCGCCAGGCCGGTGACCTGGGCGATATGGTCCGCGCCCAGCTTCTCCACCAGCTCCACGCACTCCTCCGCTCCGCGGGGGTCGGTGTAAAGCATGGCGTTGTGCAGCGGCTCGCCCGCCTCGTTAACCATGACGAAGGTCTCGCCGAAGCTGGTGACGCCGATGCCCACAATATCCGGGTACTGCTCGGCCATTTCTTCGATCACGGCATAGACGCTCTCCATCATGGCGGAAATGTCGATCTCATGGCCGCTGACGGCGCGGCGCACCGGGTAGTCCCGGTAGGCCTTGCCGAGCTGTGCGCCGTTTTCATCGAACACCGTCAGCTTGCAGCCGGTGGTGCCGATATCCAGTCCTCCGATTTTCATGAAAAACCACCCTTTCTCTGTCATTCTGAGCGAGTCGAAGAATCTTTAGATCCTTCGACTCCGCTCAGGATGACAACAAGGTTTAGAGTGTGTTTCTAAAATCCCCGAGGCGCATTTTCGGCGTCTCAAGCAGCATTTCTGCGTTAGAAAACCTTGATTACCCTCCAGGTAACCTGCGGTTTTCTGCCTTGA
>Ga0208297_1000817_pt1 | contig 44927 bp, 37 predicted proteins | sample LMS_cellobiose_e_FD_187367 | JGI IMG/M metagenome (GOLD analysis project Ga0208297, IMG submission 187367) | Rumen-fistulated moose microbial communities from Alaska, USA - LMS_cellobiose_enrichment (SPAdes) (version 2) | ecosystem: Host-associated > Mammals > Digestive system > Stomach > Rumen... | reverse complement strand
CGTCATTCGTATAATATATAGTCGCTCCTGCGGTCTGCGTGGACATTGTCAGCGTGAAGTTCTCCAAATAAAACGTGGGTTGTGCGCAGGGCATGTCGCCACTGAAGGTTTGGATGGATGGGAAGTTCCCCCAGACATCGGCAGACTGATAAGATTCTTCAGTACCTTCGGGTACATAGAGTGTGGCATTTCCCATGTTGCTGAAAATTTCAGTAGCGCCGTCGATGAAGGTGGGAGGAGTACTGCCTTGTGCGAACACAGATGTCAGGTTCTCGCAATCCCAGAAGGCATAGCCGCCAATGGATGTCACACTTGCGGGGAAGGTGATGGCCTTGAGCTGATGGCAATATCTGAAAGCGTATGCTCCGATGGTGGTCAGTGTAGAGGGAAGAATGATGTTGTTCAAGACGTAGCAGTCGTAGAATGCGTAATCTCCCAATGTCTTGACCGCGCTGCCGAGGGAAACTGTTTCCAACGCCGTGCATTCACGGAAGGCTTGTCTTCCTATGGATTGCAACCCGTTTCCTATGCTAACTGTTTTGAGTTTTTCACAATTCCGGAAGGCTGCATCCCCAAGGGTTTGCACGGAGTTTCCTAAGGTGATTGATTCCAGTCCGTCACAGTTATAGAAAGCACTGCTTTGAATTGTTTGGACAGCGTTGCCGAAGGAAACTTCGGTTAAGGCTCCTTTCTCACGGAACCAGCTGCCGACTGTGTGTGTGTTGAGTTTGACGGATTCTATGCTGTTGCAGTCCCTGAAAGCATCATTGTTGATATTTACGTCCACGCGCTGAATGTCAACGGACTTCAGTCCTGAGGCTCGGAAAGCATACTCTCCGATGTTGATAACCTCGTGTATGCCTTTAACGCCGGAGATGTTGGAAATGTTGGCTGTTCCGTTGCATCCGGAACTCCAACTGTGTTTGCCACATCTGACATTCAAGACGTGTGTTCCGCTTTCAGCGAAAGCCTCGCTGTTGTATGTGGCGTTTCCTTCGGTGTCGGCGGAGACGATTTCATTGCCATCCAGGTATATTCTCAGCCAGACATCATCCCCATCGCTCATGACGTTCCAGTTGAATGATAAGACATCTCCGGCGTTTGCCATGAAGTAATAGTTCTGTTCTAACTGTGTTCCTTGACCAGGTACGCTGTATGTCCAATCGATAAGAGGAATTTCATCTTCGGATACAGGCTGGATAGTGAGCGCATTTATGGCTGTGGCATAGAAGGCCTCATAGCCAACGTATGTCAGGGAAGCGGGGAATGTCCAGTCGCCGCCGAGGCTTGTGCAGTTGTAGAAGGCGTAGTCTCCTATGCGGGTGACCGTCGAGGGCAACGTGAATGTAGTCAGCCCTGTACAGTTCTGGAAAGCGCCGTCGGGTATGTTCGTGATGTTGTCATTCAGCGTGACGGAGGTCAGCTCGGCGAAGCCTTGGAAGGCATCTCCGGCTATGCCTGTGACAGTGCAGGTCGTACCGACGACATCAACAGCGGCGGGAACGGTGATGGTGGCGGGCACAGTGACGGCTCCGCTGTACGACGCTTCACCCGAAGGCCTGCAGACATAGACTTCCGGCTCGGTCGTATAGTCCTTCATGCGGTACCAGACGCCATTCACCTCAAAGGCGTAATCGACGTCGTTGATATCGAAGGAGTATACTTCGGAGTTGAAGTGTTCCGGCATGGTGGTAATGGCCTTGACGTGAGCTTTGCGGGTGAGGGTGATGGCCTCTTCGTATTTCTTCCTTGTCTCCGAAGTGTTCGGGTCACTGCCATCGAGCGTATAATAGACGGTCGCTCCTTCTGCTGCGCTGAATGTCAGCTGCCTTGTTCCTGCATCCCATCCGTAGTCAGGATGACTCAACGTGTATCCGTCGTAGAAATTGAAGTCAACTACATCTGAGTTCAACCAGCCGTCACGTAGGGCGACGGATGCGATGTGTGTAGCTTGCTTGATCGTGAACTTACCATCGTAGAGAGTCGGGACAGGGTCGGTGCATTGGGTGAAATCACCCCACCACGAATACCATTCTCTCAGGGCATAGACAAAGTTTGCATCTTCCACGCGGTCGTCGGGCTTGGGGGATTTGATAGTAACCTCGGCAGTACCTTCGCCGACCCATTCCATCGTGATTTCCGGGGCGGTGACTTTGAAGTCGTTTTTCACGAATTCGCCGATGGGGGAGTTGTCCAGCCCGTCCTTGACAGCGATGGCGCGGATGGTGTCGTTGCGGAGGAAGTCGAAGGGGCCTGTATATCGGCGGCTGCTGGTTGTCGGGTCGGTGTTGTCGTCGGTGTAATAGATGACGGCGCCATCGGTTTGTGTGCTCATCGTCAGCGTGTAGTTCTCAAAGAAGAATGTAGGCTGGGCGGCAGGCAGGTTGCCGATGGCGGCAATGTTCGGGTCGAATTCCTGCCACGACCTGGCGTTCTTGTACGTCTCGACAGCCTCGGCGGGGACGTATAGCGTGGCGCCCTGCTGAACTGCACCAAGAAGGGCATTGTTGTCTGTAAACGTCGGTGGGGTAGTGGCAAACAGATAGACAGCTTTCAAACTTGAGTTGCCTTGGAAAGCATCGTAACCAATAGAGGTCAGACTTGCTGGAAGGGTGATGGTAGGAAGTGAACGGTTGTTGTTGAAAGCATACTGATCAATAGTGGTTATTGTGGAAGGCAAGGATACGCTCGCAAGGGCATAGCATTCGGTAAAACATCCATAGGGAATAGTGGTAACTCCTTCTGGAATGACGATAGAAGCCAATTTCTCACAATAGCGGAATGCCTCGTTCTGGATTTCCTGCACGCTGGCGGGAATCTCCACGCTTACTAATTCGCGGCACTCATTGAAAAGAAAAGAGCGGATGACGGAAAGTGAAGAAGGCAACTTTATGGATTGCAGGGCAGAGCAGCGTTCGAAGCAGTTAGCACCAATTTCCTTAATGCTATTGGGCAGATTGATTGAACTTAGAACACCACAATTAATGAAAGCATAGCTGCCGATGGTCTCCACGCCATCGGGCAAGGCGCATTTTGTCGCAGAGTGGCAGCTTCCAAAAGCATATTCACCAATAGCCTTTAACGTTGACGGCAGCACGAGTTCATTGAGGTTGTTGTTGTCATAGAAAACAGCATAGTCGATAGACTCAAGTCCTTCATTGAAGGTGACCTTTTCCATGTTGTAACATTCTCTGAACGCTTCATACTCTAATGCTTTTACGCTGCCGGGTATGTTTACTGATTTCAGTCCATCGCAGTTTTGGAAAGCATGTTGCCCGATGGACAGGATAGTGTTTGGCAGGCTAATAGCAGTAAGATTATCCTGATTGTAGAAAGCATTATCTCCGATTCGTAAAACGTTGAAGGTTGTGCCTCCGTTCGTGACGGTCTGTGGAATGGTGATTTCTCCTGAATAGCCTGAGTCGCCACTGGTCACTTCGACTTCGTTGTTTACGCTGTTGTCAATCTGCCGATAATAGATGCCGTCCCTTTTGAAGCGGCTGTCAATGTCGCCAATATAGCGTTCAGCAACGGTTGAGTTGATGCGACCAGGGAAGGTCGAGATGGCTTTGATGGTGAGGTTATGGTCTAACTTGAAAGGTTCGGTATATTCTTTGCGGGTAGCGGACGTGTTCGGGTCGCTGCCGTCGAGGGTGTAATAGACGGTAGCTCCGTCGTAGTTGGAGACTATGGTGATGGTCTTGTAAGAGTTATCGCTGGCTACCTCGTCGTAGATATCAGGGGTGTTGACGTAGTAATCGTCGAAGAAGTTAGCATCGACGAAGGCTGAGTTTGACCATCCGTTACGCACAGCAAAGGCATAGATGTGGGTGGCCTGAGTCAGCGTGAATGCTCCTTCATAAAGTTTGCTAATGCTCATGTTGTATTCATCGCCCCAGCCGTATGTTACGCTGGCATCGGTGCTCCAGTATATCTTGGTGTCGGGGGCAATGTCCTTCATGGTAACGATGAAGTCTTCCGACATGGAGACAATCGGGGCGGGGGTAGGTAGGTCAAAGCGCTCGTAGGTGGCGACGGCTGAGTTGCTGTACCCGTTGCAGACGGCAATGGCCTTGATGGTCTGGTTGCCGAAATACATGAACGGTTCGGCGTATTTTGTGCTATTGGTCGTCGGGTCGGAGCCGTCGGTGGTGAAGTAGATGGTTGCCCCTTCGTTAGTGCTTTTTAGAGTTAACACATATTCTTCTTCGTTGAAGGAGAACGACGGTTTTGCGCATGGGAATCCCTCATCCGTGGAGAATGTCTGTATGACGGCGAAGTCCTTCCAATAGTCTGCGTTTTGATAAGCGCTTAATGCATTCTTATCTACATAAAGGGTTGCATGGTCAGATATACCGGAAAAAGCATCTCCGTCGGGCATGGCAGGCGGAGTAGGAGCAGAGATGAAGACTTCTTCGACAGTTCCCATCCATCCGAATGCGCCACTCCCAATGGATGTGACATTTTCATGAATAATAATAGACTTTAATTCAGAGGAAATACCACGAAAGGCTTCTGTTCCAATTGTCTCAAGTGATTTTGGAAGATCTAAAGTGGCAATCTTTAATTTATTATTATTTTGGAACGCATACGAGTCAATGGTTATTACAGTGCTAGGCAAAACGAATTCGCCTATATATGTGTCATCTGCGGCATTACCCATATATCCGAAAGCATTATAACCAACAAACTCGAGTCCTTCGCTGAAATGAAGCTCTTGCATATAGTAGTTGTCATAGAAGGCATGTTGTTCAATCCTCTTTAACGTTCGGGGTAAGGTAACAGTAGTTATGTCATAACGGCCATAAAAAGCAGAGGTTGAAACAGCTACGACCGTGTAGGGCTTGTCTGCATTTGAAACGGTAGGAGGGATGACGATTGCTCCGGATGCGGAACCGCCTGTAACCATTACTTCCGTGTCGCTGATGGTGCTATAATTCAGTCCGTCCACTTCAAAGTCGTCTGCAAAAGCTGCGCCTGCGGAAAGGATGACACCTGAAATGAGTGCAAATACGCGGGTTTTATATGTTGTCTTCATAGTCTTACTATTTAGTCTTCAATAATCAATTCCTTATTTATTTTTACCTTATTATATTATTATATATTAGGTGTTGGGTTGTCGTCGTCGCCGGGGATGTTGCCGGAGGTCTCGAAGGTGACGTCGGTGCTGTAGCCGATGCCGTTGGCGTTGATGGCGTAGGCGCGGACGTAGTACTTGACGCCGGAGCGGAGCCCATCGACATTGGCCGTCAGGCTGCCGGAGGTGAGGTCCTGTGCCTTGCCGCTGCGGGCGGTCTCGGTGAACTGGAGGGCTTCGTCGGCGTTGCTGACGTGGCCTGTGCAGTTCTCAAGGGTGGGTTCGGGCGAGGTGCCCCAGACGAAGCCGTAGGCTGTGACCTTCAGCGGGCTGGTGAAGGCGGAGGTGAAGGTGGCGATGTAGCGGCCGAGGTTGGAGATGTCGACCGTTTCCACCTTGGGCACGGCGGCTGCGGCTTGCGTGATGGTGCAGGTGCGCTCGATGCGGCCTGAGGCAGAGGTGACGTGGATGTTGGCTGTGCGGGGAGAGGAGGTGGTGTTATCGACGGGGCTGACGGTGATGGTGGCCTCGCCTGTGCCAGAGGTGGCGCTGAGCGTGAGCCAGGTGTTGTCGTCAACCGTTACCGTCCAGGTGGCATTACCGTGAATCTGGAAGGTATAATCGTCGGCTATGGCTGTGGCGTTGATGATTTCAGGCTCGATGGTGAGGGCGACGGCTTTTTCGGCCTGGGTGATGGTGACGGTCTGCTTCTGTCCGCTGGCGCCTGTGACGGTGAGGACGGCCTCGCGGCTGTACTCGGTGCTGTTGGTCTGCACGGCTATGCTGATGCTGCCGTTGCCTGTGCCTTCGGTGGGGGAGTAGGAGAGCCATTCGGCTCCGCCGGTGACGGCCCAGGTGGTGTTGCTGGTGATGGTGAAGGAGTTGGTGCCTCCCTCTTCGCCGAAGCTGATGGCGGCTGTGCTGGCCGTGAGCGTCTCGGTGGCCTTGCTCTGACGGAGCGTGACGATGCGGCGGACGCCGTCGTCGGAGGTGATGGTAATCTGACACGAGCGCTCGTCGATGGCGGAGGGGTTGACGCCGGTGGTCAGCGTGACATCCTGATTGCCTGTGCCCTGCACGGGGCTGCACGCCAGCCAGTCAGCCTCCTCGGCAATAGCCCAGTTGCAATCGGCCTCGATGTGGAGGGTGGTCTTCTCCTCGTTGCCGCCAAGGGCGACGTTGTTGGCACGCAGGAAGTCGGAGCTGACGGTAAAGTTGGGGTCCATCACGTCGCTGCACGCCGAAAGGAGGATTATCAATGAAAAATGAAAAATGAAAAGTGAAGAACGGAATCTTCTGCTATTGGTGTGTTTCATACGAGCTTTTTTTCTGAATTCATAATTCTTAACTCTTAAACCATCTGTTCTTTAGAAGTTGACGGTGAAGCCTGCTGTAGCGGCGAAGCCTCCGGCTGTAACGCCGGCTTTGTCCATGATGGCGGTATAAGTCTGGCTGTCGCCGACGGGAGCCATGTATTCGGGCCGGACGAAGAGGGCGAGGTGCTTGGAGGGGAAGTAGAAGAGCTTGCCGCCGATGGTGAGGAACGAGGCGGACTTGCCGTTGCCCATCAGGCCTGTGCCATCGACGTTGGTGCCGCTGAGGGTTGCGACGGTGAGACCGAGCTGCGGGGTGACGCTGAGTCGGGCCGAGAGCTTCAGCTGATAGCCGGCGCGCACGCCCAGTTTGTTCTCCTTGTAGCGCATCTGGCTGTAGTAGGAGTAGTCGGCGGCGTTGTACCACGTGACGACGGGGGTGCTGGTGAGGCCGAGGCCGTAGCTGAGTTCGAGGTCGATGTTGAAGAGCGTGCCGCCCACGATGGCCGTAGCGCAGGGCATGGCGCTGACCATGCCGCCCAGACCGACGTAGAACTGGTTGGACTTGATGTAGGGATAGAGCTCGAGGCGGATGGTGTCCTGTATCTCCTTGTCGCGCTCAATGTGGTACTCGCGTTCTTCCTCAATGTAACCCTTTCGGGTGAAGGTGAGGAAGTGTGTGCCCATGGTGAGCTGCTCCTGCTCCTCGGGGCGGATGATGCGTCCGCCGTCGGTACGGTCGGCTATGGTGATGTTGGGCTGGGGAGTGTGGATGCGGATGTAGCCGTGGAAGGGGTCGGGAGGCGTCAGGGTGAAGGTGTTGGCTTCGCCGGGCTTCACCTCCACGATGGTGTTGGCGGGGCTGCAGTTGAACTTGCGCGTCTCGATGACGTAGCGCCCTTCCTTCAGCTCGGGGCTCCAGGTGCCGACGCTCTGCCGCTGGCCGTTGAACCAGATTTCGGCGTTGCCCTCGACAGTGAATCGGCAGCGGGCATAGAGGCGCGAGAGGTCTTCCATCTCGATGGTTACGGCCGAGGGGGAGTCCTCGGCCACCGTGATGCGCGTCTCGCCGTACATCTTGCCCTTCTCGGCGGCGATGACGTGGTCGCCATAGACGATGTAGGTCTGTGTGATGGGCGTGACGCCGATGGTGTCGCCGTCGAGCACGACGCTGGCGCCGCTGGCCGTGCTGGTGATGTTCATGTACTTACCGACGCCCGGGTTGAGGATGAGCTCGTAGGTGCGGGCAGCCTGGATGGGGATGTCGAAGTAGTGGTCGCGCAGGACGCCGTACTGGGGGTGTCCGATGGTGATGCGCTGTACGCCGCGCGGCACATAGACCCATATTTCGCCGGGCATCTGGCGCGTGGCAACGATGCCGAGCGAACCGACGTCGAACGTGTAGCCGCCTCCGTTGACAACAACCTTGATGAGGGCGGCGACGTCGCCGTTCTGGTCGGTCTCCATCGTGCCGTTGGTGATGGCCGTCAGGTCGTTTTCCATCAGGCGGAAGGACTCAATCTTCATCTGCGCAGAACCTGCCAGCGACGCCGTCAGGAACGCGAAGAGAACACAAAACCGCAGGGCTTTCATGTGTACTTTGCTCATTCTCATAGGATATGGTTTAGTATTTGTTTTTTCGAATGGTAATCTTTATCGCGCAAAAATAGCGATTTTTTTGAAAAGTCAAAAACAAAACGTGTTTTTTCAGTATTTTTTGTGGAAAAACAGAATGAGGGGGTATGAATTAGACGTTGGTTTGTGGAAATTAGGGAAAAACACGCACGTCAAAGGCAAAAAGCTCCCAGGTGAAGCGAATTTCCTTACAACCCAATTGGGTTTTAATTAAAACTCAATTGGGATTTAATTAAAACCCAGCTGAGATGTAATTAAAACTCAGCTGGATTTTAAGAAAAGAATAAGCGGAAAAATAAAGTTTGCCTATTCTTCTGCTTCTTTGTCTTTCTTCTTGCTCCTTTTGGATTTGAAAATGAGGTAGCCGATGACGAGTACGACGAGGGCGAGGAGGCCGTAGCCGACTTCGTGGGAATACTTGGTGACGGTTTCGACGAGCTGGTCTTCGGGCAACACGCGCTGCAGGTAGTAGCCGAGGGCGGCGAGGAAGCAGTTCCAGATGCCTGCGCCGAGGGCGGTGAAGGCAATGAAGCGCCCGAAGGGCATCTTGGCCAGACCGGCAGGGATGGAGATGAGGTGGCGGATGACGGGGATGAGACGGCCGATGAACGTCGAGACGGCGCCGTGGGCGTTGAAGTAGCGCTCGGCCTTCTGCACCTTCTCCTTGTTGAGAAGAAGCAGGTGGCCTACCTTGCTGTCGGCAAAGGCATAGACGATGGGCTTGCCGACAAGAAGGGAGACGGTATAGTTGATGGTAGCACCAAGACATGCTCCGATGGTGGCAAAGAGGATGAGCAGGAAGACGTTGAGCTCGCCGGTTGCTGCTGCGTGATAGGCCGCGGGAGGCACAACGATTTCGGAAGGGATAGGAAACACGGTACTCTCAAGCGTCATCAGGAAGAGGACGGTGTAGTAGTTAAGGTGTGCAAGACACCATTGGATGAAAGCTGACACGGGGAAGTTTAATTACGGTTTAACAATATAATGTGGAAGATAGGTGATTCGCCTGAAGGGTAGGAAAAGGGGACTTCGTGCTCATTTTTCTTTACTTTTCAGGTGCATTTTACACAATTCCAGTTTGGTTTTGATGAAATCGATGTCGATGGCAGGGGTAGGGGAATCGGGCGAACTGGAAGCGTCGGCATAGTTGGCAAGGGCCGAGTGATAGAGCTGGCTTGCCTCGGCGTAGTGGCCCAGGGCGAAGTGGCAGTCTGCCATGTTCTGCTCAGAGAGCATCTCGTCGGGACGGATGACTTTGACGTAGTCGTAGGCTTCGAGAGCCTGCGTGAAGTCGCCGAAGTCGTGGTAGATGTCGCCAAGGATTCCCCACGAACGGGCGTTGTAGGGGTCGAGGTCGATGAGCTTGTTGCAAAGGCCGATAGCCTCACGTGCCCGTCCCTGCAGGGCATAACAAAGTGCTGCGGCGTCGAGTATGGCCGGATGGTCGGGATGAAGGGAAAATGCTCGGTCAATCCAGGCGTTGGCTTTGTCGAAGAGCTCCTCGCGACTGTGCTGACTGATGATGGAGCTGAAGAAGCCCGGGTCGTTGTCGGACAGACGGATGGCACGCTCGTAAGCCTTTTCAGACAATTCGATAAGCGGTTCGCGATAGAGGGGGTCGGGGCAGATGTTAGCCCGATGGAGCAGGACGTCGCTGGTAAGCAGGCTCACCTCGGGGTCGTCGTCAAACTCGAAGCTGTTGACGATTTGCGCAGCCGCGTCGTAGTCGCCCTGATAGATGCGAAGGCGTGCTTCGGCAAGGTCGATGTCGGCGTTGGAGGGATGCAGCCGGCGCGCAAAGCGGATAGCCTTGTCGGCATCGGCATCGCGCTCCTCCTCCATATACCAGTCGATGATGTCGAGCATGTCGTCAGCATCGAAGTAGGCTTTCTTGCCGGAACTTTCGGCCTTTTCGTACCGTTTCAGAATCTCCTGAAATTCGTCCATTCTTTTTTACTCTTCTTACACCTTCATTTTCGAATCCTTGAGGGAGACGGTACGGTTGAAGACGAGGTGCTCGGGCGTGGAGTCCTTGTCGGTGCAGAAATAGCCTATGCGCTGGAACTGGAAGTGATCGAGCGGCTTGGTGCCGGCCATGTATTCCTCCACGTAGCAACAGGGACGCACTTCAAGTGAATTGGGGTTCATCATCTGCTTCATGGCTTCCACGGGCTCCAGTCCCTCTTCGCGCAGTCGGGCAAGCTCATCGCGCGGATTCTCGACCTTCCAGAGACGGTCGTAGAGACGCACTTCGGCCTGAACGGCATGTGCTACGCTCACCCAATGGATGGTGCCGCGCACGCGGCGGTTCGATTCGCTCTCGCCGGTCTTGGTGTTGGGGATGTACTCGCAATAGACTTCCTCCACCCGGCCTTCGGCATCCTTCTTGCATCCTGTGCAGAGGACGATATAGGCATTTTTGAGACGCACCTCCTGTCCGGGCGTCAGGCGGAAGTATTTCTTCGGAGCCTCTTCCATGAAATCCTCGCGCTCAATCCACAGCTCGCGGCAGAAGGCAATCTGATGCGTGCCTGCCTCGGGGTCTTCGGGGTTGTTGATGGCTTCGAGCATCTCGGTTTTGTCCTCGGGATAGTTGGTGACGATGAGCTTGACAGGGTCGATGACGGCGCTGACGCGCGTGGCATGACGGTTGAGATCCTCGCGGCACGATGCCTCCATGAGCGCCATGTCGTTGAGGGCATCGTAGAGCGTATAGCCGATTTTATCGACAAACAGCTTGATGGCCTCGGGCGTGTAGCCCCGGCGACGATAGCCGCAGATCGTCGGCATGCGCGGGTCGTCCCAGCCGTCCACCAAATGGTTCTGTACGAGGGCCAGCAGGTTGCGCTTGGAGAGGAGGGTGTAGTTGAGGTTCAGCTTGTTGAACTCGCGCTGTTTCGGGCGGTTGTCCTCAAGGTCCTCTCCCTTCTTGAGCCAGTCGATGAAGAGGTCGTAGAGCGGGCGATGGGGGACGAACTCCAGCGTGCAGAGGCTGTGGGTGACGCCTTCGAAAAAGTCGCTCTGGCCGTGCGCGAAGTCATACATCGGGTAGGCTTTCCACTTGTCGCCCGTGCGATGGTGGGGCGTCTTGACGATGCGATAGATGATGGGGTCGCGGAAGAGCATGTTGTTGTGGCTCATGTCTATCTTGGCGCGCAGCACCATTGAGCCCTCTTCCAGTTCGCCGCTGTTCATCTTCTCAAACAAGGCGAGGCTTTCCTCTATGGGGCGGTTGCGATAGGGGCTCTCGATGCCCGGCTGTGTGGGCGTGCCCTTCTGCGAGAGGATGACCTCCTGCGGCTGTTCATCGACGTAAGCCTTGCCCTCCTTGATGAGTTCGACGGCAAAGTCCCAAAGCTGTTGAAAGTAGTCGCTGGCATAGAACACGTTAGCCCACTGGAATCCCAGCCAGCGGATGTCCTCCATGATGGCATCTACATATTCTACGTTCTCCTTAGTGGGGTTGGTGTCGTCGAAGCGCAGGTTGCAGATGCCGCCATAGCGCTCGGCGATGCCGAAGTCCATGCAGATGGCCTTGGCGTGCCCGATGTGGAGGTAGCCGTTGGGTTCTGGCGGGAAGCGCGTCTGGATGCGTCCGCCATTCTTTCCCTCGGCAAGGTCTTCCTCCACAATCTGCTCTATGAAGTTCAAACTCTTCTTCTCCTGATTCTCTGTTGATTTAATTTCTGTCATAGCTCTTTCTGATTTCAGGCTGCAAAATTACTACATTCTTTCTGAATATGAAAAAATGAACGATGAAAAAACCATTTGGCTTGGTCTTTATGGGGAAATTGTTAAGGGCCTCTTCACAGAGGCCCTATAACGATTCTAATAGGTATTAGTCTTTTAAGGTAAAAAGATTGTTTTTAGGATAACGCTGCAAAGGTAAGGCGGTTTTTTTACGTGACAAAACTTTTTTATATGTCCTACAACATATTTTTGAAAAACCGAGTTAGCACTTTCCATACTTTGGGCTGCACTTTTTGCTGGCACACGGTAGCCCAGTCGCCAAGTGAGCCGCTGCCATCATCAGAAATAACCTTTACTATACTAAGCGTTTGTACTCCGGCATCCCGACAGACGTCGAGAAGCGTTTCGCTCTCCATGTCGAAGCAAGTACCGGGAACATGCAGTTCCGGATGAGGGTTTTCAGGCGAGACAAATTCGTGTACGCAGACGATTTCACCTTTGTCATAGCCCGATGCCCATTCAGGATAGCCCGTGCAGCATTGAACAACATGCAGCACAGGCAGGCTATAGGAGCCAGCGGAGCCAGCCAACAGCACATCCGCTCCGGAAAAGTAGCCTCTGTCCTTCATCCACTCCAGCGAAGGACGTGCCTCGCCAGCACCAATGCCGATGATGGCAACAACGTCGTCGCCTCGTTCAAACAAGGTCGGCAAGGGATTATCAGTAGCAACAAGAGGGCGGAAGCCGTCTTTTTCAAGCCTCTCAAGGCCAATCTCATACGGGTGGGCAACGATGAAAACTCTTCGGTTCATTTTAAAAATTATAAAATTAGAAATTAGGAATTAGGAATTTATTATTATTTTGACGGCGAAGGTAAGGCTTTTCTTTCTTTTCTGCAAATTTAAGGGCATCGAGTTGCATGTTTATTTAAAAAGGAGTACTTTTGCAAAACAAAACAGCAACGTAATTCTACAAGACAATGAAATTCCTCGGCAATATCCTTTGGTTTGTTTTGGGCGGCTTTCTTACTGCCCTGATGTATTGGCTCGCCGGTTTTGTTTTCTGCATTACCATCATCGGCATTCCTTTCGGCGTCCAGCTGATTAAGTTCGGTTCGTTTGCCCTGTGGCCTTTCGGACGGAAGGTGGAGGACGGCAAAAGCCTGACGGGCTTCTTCAACCTGCTGTTCAACGTCCTGTGGATTATCCTGGGATGGTGGGAGATTGCTGCCACGCATCTGGTGTTTGGCATTCTGTGCTGCATCACCATCGTCGGCATCCCCTTCGGCATGCAGCACTTCAAGCTTGCCTGGCTTTCGCTGATGCCCTTCGGGAAGAAGATAGTGTAACCGCATCAAAAGGTAGTTTGCCTTGACGGATTCCTTATTATATTATAATCTTGGAGAAGGCGTGACGGCCTTTTCGGCAGGACGGGATGCCGTCTTGCCTTTCCCCGTTGTACAGGCCCATCAGGTGCATGGCGACAAGATAGCCTATGTCGGTACTCCTTCGCTCACCCGCGAAGACTTGGAGGGCATCGACGCCCTCTTGACGGATGTGCCGGGCTGTGCTATCGGAGCAAGGAGTGCCGACTGCGTACCCATTCTGCTCTTTGATACAACGCATCGTGCCGCTGCTGCGGTGCATGCAGGATGGAAGGGGACAGCGCTGGCTATTACCTCAAAAGCCGTGCGGGCCATGAGCGAGCGCTTTGGGACGAATCCCGTCGATGTCAGGGCTGTCATCGGCCCCAGCATAGGCTCCGACAGCTTTCAAGTGGGGGAGGAAGTCGTAGCTCGATTTCGCCAAGCGGGCTTTCCTATGGACTTGGTTCACTCTTACCGGGGACCGCGCCGCGAAGGGACAATGCAAGGCGGGCATCACATTGACCTCTGGGCAGCAAACCGTTGGTTGCTCACGTCGTGCGGCGTGCCCGACGAGCAAATCCACACGGCGGGCATCTGCACCTATCTCCATAACGACCTTTTCTACTCAGCACGTCGCGAGGGTGTGAGCTGTCCGCGCATCATCAATGCCATACGCATAGAACCATAGTTTAAAAATTAGGAATTAGGAATTAGGAATTAGGAATTAGGAATTGGGGCGCGGAAAACCATAAAACGTGAACCTTGAAACGTGAACCATGAACCCTTAACCATGAACCCTTAACCCTTAACCATCAACCATGAAGGTTGTCTTAGCCATCGACTCGTTCAAAGGATGTCTCTCGTCGGCTGACGCCAATGCAGCGGCAGCAGTGGGTGTACGGCGTGCCGTGCCCTGTGCCGAGGTTATGACGTTGCCCGTCAGCGATGGCGGTGAAGGATGGATAGAGGCATTCCGCGCCTCCAGCGGAGGAACGTACGTCGAGACAACCGTCTGCGATCCATTGATGCGCCCCGTTCTGGCCTGTTATCTGATGCAGGGCGAGAGGGCCATTATAGAGATGGCTCGTGCCAGCGGTCTGACGTTGCTTCGTCCTGAGGAGCGCAATCCATTGCTGGCCACCAGCTATGGCACAGGACAGCTTGTCCTCGATGCTGTCCGACGGGGCTGCAAGGAGATTGTTGTCGGCCTTGGGGGCAGCGCCACCAGCGATGCCGGCAGGGGGATGATTCAGGCTTTGTGCGATGCCTTTCCCGAATGGTGTCCAACGGATGGTGCGGCACGTCACTCCGTCCTCGGCGCTGTCCGTTTCACGCTGGCAACAGATGTGACAAACCCTCTGTATGGGCCGAATGGCGCAGCACAGGTCTTCGGCCCGCAGAAAGGCGCCACGAAAGAAATGGTTGCCGAATTGGACCGCCGTGCCCGTTGCTTTGCCGCAGAGACAGCCTGCAAGATGGGCTTCGACTGCGCATCCGAACCCGGAGCAGGTGCAGCAGGAGGACTGGGCTACGCCTTCATGCAGTTCCTTCGTGCCGAATGCCGCTCGGGGATTGACCTGCTGTTGGACGTGGCCCGCTATGAGACACTGTTGAAAGAGGCAGACGTTGTCTTCACCGGCGAAGGTGCTGCCGACAGGCAGACGTTGATGGGTAAAGTTCCCTTTGGCATCCTGCGCAGTACGCTGCCGAAGGGAATCCCCACGCTACTCATTGCCGGACAAATGTCGGACGCGCCCTGTCTGCTCTCTGCCGGATTCGCCTGTGCCGAAAGCATCAATCCTCCCGGCTATCCTCTCGAAAAAGCCATGCAGCCCGACATCTGCCGCCAGCATATAACAGAGAAAGTAGAGGAGCTTATTCGTAGTGCCGGATGCGGACGTCGATGCCCTCGTCCTTCAGTTGCGCGGGGAGGGAAGTGACGTCGGTCTGGCCGAAGTGGTAGGGGAAGAGGACGCGAGGACGGATGGTGCGCGCAGCGCGGAGGAGTTGCTCGGGCGTCATGGTGTAGGGTTGGTTGCAGGGCAGGAAGGCGATGTCGATGTCGCGAATGTCGGCCATTTCGGGGATGTCCTCTGTGTCGCCGGCAATGTAGATGCGCAGTCCGTCAAGCGTGAGGATGTAGCCGTTGTCGCGGCCTTGGGGATGGAACTGCGTGCGGCCCTCGGTGATGTTGTAGGCAGGGACGGCTTCGACGCTAATGTCGCTGGCAAGACGCAGCTTGTCGCCGTTAGCCATCACGGTGCCCTGTCCCTTCATGTCGGCACAACGCCGGTTGGTGACAAACTGCGATGTTTCCTTCGTCAGCATGTCAATGGCTTCGCGGTCGAAATGGTCCCCATGCTCGTGGGTGACGAAGATGTAGTCGGCTTTCGGCAGGGCAGCGTAGTCCGTGCGGCGCTCGCCCAGCTGGCGCACGGGGTCAATCTCTATTTCGATGCCGTCGAAGTCTATGCGGATGCTGGCGTGCATGAGGGCGAAGAAACGGACTTTCATGCCGCTCTTGGTGAGGAAGACATCCATCTCGGCCGTGGATGTCGTGATGGGCTGCTGAGCCTGCTGCCAGGCGAGGATGCCACCCGAAAGGTTGGTGACGTCGAAACCCTTTGCCGCGAGCTGCCCTGCGGCATCCGCAGAGCGGCGTCCGCTGCGGCAATAGACGAGCACCGGACGCGAGGCATCGAGCCGCTGAATGGCTTTCCGGACGAAGGAACTGTCGCGAACGTCGATGTTCACGGCCCCCTCAAGGTGTCCTCCGGCATATTCGTCGGGGGTGCGGACGTCAACAAGCTGTACGCCGGGCTGTCCGGCAAGGTCGGCAAACTGCGCAACGTCAACATCCTTATAAGGGGTTTCGTTGCAGGAGGAAAAAGCGTTAAGGCCAAGAAGAGCAAGCAGGCAGGAGAAGATTTTTTTCATTTTATCAGGTATTTTTTGTTTCTGGCGGCAAATATATAAAGAATTTGGCGTATCTTTGTCGAGCAGGTCATAAAAAAAGTGATTAACACAAAAAATACAATGAAAAAGAGTTTCAAACTGGCGTTGTTGCCCCGTATTCTCATAGCCATAGGACTTGGCGTGGTGTGTTCGCTGTTCTTTCCGGTCTGGGCTGTGCGCGTGTTTGTGACGGTGAACGGCATCTTCGGGAACTTCCTCGGCATGTTCATTCCGCTGCTCATCGTCGGCCTTATCGCTCCCGGCATTGCCGACCTCGGGCGCGGGGCGGGACGTCTGTTGCTGATTACGGCCCTGTTGGCGTACGTCTCTACGGTGTTGTCGGGGCTGTTTTCGTGGGCGACATGCTCGTTGGTCTATCCTTCGCTGATAGGCGGTGCAGCTCCTGCGCTGGCCAATGTGGATATGAGCAGTGGACTCATGCCTTACTTCACGGTGGAGATGCCGTCGTTCATCAATGTCACCACAGCGCTGGTGCTGGCTTTTGTCCTCGGACTGGGCATTGTAGCCACGGGCGGCACAGCCCTGAAGCGGGGCATGGAGGACTTCCGCGGTGTGGTGACGATGGTTATCACGCGTGTCATCATCCCCGTGCTGCCTCTCTACATCTTCGGCATCTTCCTGAAGATGGGGGCAGAGGGGAACGTGGCTGCCGTGATGGGCATGTTCATCAAAATCATCCTTGTCATCATTGCCATGCACGTGACGGTGCTGCTGTTGCAGTTCTGCATAGCAGGCATGGTGGCACGGCGCAATCCGCTGAAGGCGCTGTGGACGATGATGCCAGCATACGTGACGGCGCTGGGCACGTCGTCGAGTGCTGCCACCATCCCCGTGACGCTGGCGCAGACGAAGAAGAATGGGGTGACGACGGACGTGGCCGACTTCACGGTGCCTCTGTGTGCCACCATCCACATGCCATGCAGCATCCTGAAGATAGTGGCCTGCTGCTACGCCATCTCGCTCAGCCTGGGCATGCCTGTGGGGTTCGAGACGTATGCCGGCTTTGTGCTGATGTGCGGCATCACCATGGTGGCAGCCCCGGGAGTGCCGGGCGGCGCCGTGATGGCGGCGCTGGGGCTCATCGGCTCCATGCTGGGTTTCGACGCCAGCATGCAGGGCATCGTCATTGCCATCTACATGGCTATCGATAGCTTCGGCACGGCGGGTAATGTCACCGGCGATGGCGCCATTGCGCTGATTGTCGATACCATCCGCGCCCAAAAGAGCGGGGAGAAAGCATAGAAAATCCACAGCCAAAGGGGCTGTGGACGATGCCGATAAGAGCCAGAACGATACTGCTCAGCGGGGGATGGGGTCATAGACCGTCCGGTCGAGCTCTTGGCGTATGCCATCTGCCTTCAGGGCAAAGCGGCTGATGGTGCCATAAGGCGAAATGAGGAACAGGGTCGGAATCCAGTGGAGGCCGTATGCCTGTGCGACGGGATGGGTCTTCTGTGTTCCGTCGGGCTGCTTGGAGTGCCACGGCGTGAAGTCGCAGAGTTGCAGCCAGGGGAGGTTCTGCTGACTGATGTAGGCTTTCCACTGGGCCGGGTCGGTGTCGAAAGAGATGCCGATGAATACCACATCATCCTTGCATATTCTGTAGAGCGATTTCAGGTCAGCCATGTCGGCACGGCAGTCGCCGCACCAGCTGGCCCAGAAATCGACGATTACCCATTTGTCCTTGAAGTCGTGCAACGCGTGCATGACGCCGGCGCTGTCGGGCAGCTCGAAGTCGAAGGCGTTGCCACTACGCGGAAGGGTAGGATAGTACTTGCTAAGGCTGTCGGTAACGACAGGGGATGCCTCGGCAGCTGTAGTAGCTGCTGGCTTAGGTTTGGGCGTGCAGCCTGCGAGGCAGGAGACGGCCAAAAGGGTGGTAAGAAGGACGGATGCGTGTTTCATATCAATAGAGTTTAATCCATTCGTAGCGGTTGCCTGTGTCGTCCATATAGCGGACAAAGTCCTCCAGCCGGATGTTGAGCGAGGCGCGGTTGTCGTTCGGGTGGAAAGAGAGGTGGGTGTAGCCCCGCAGGTTTTCGTCGAGAAAGACATAGACGTGGTGCCCGGCGTCGTTGACCAGTCCGAAGGGGCTTACGGAGCCAGGTTTCAGGCCGAGGTACTTCTCCATGCGCCACGCTGAGGCGAGGCTGAGCTTGCCCTGGTGGAGCAGGTGCTCAAGGTCGTGGATGCCCATGTTGTGGTCGCACTGGAAGACGACGAGGTAGTGGCGGTTGCCCTTGTGGTTGCGGAAGAAGAGGTTCTTGCAGTGTGTGCCGGGCAGGTCGCCCCAGTAGGGACGTCCGTCCTCGATGGTAGGCGTGGCGGGGTGCTCGGTGTAGGTGAAGGGTATGCCGAGCGCCTCAAGGCGCTCATAGACTTGCGGCTGGCCTATCATGGCGTCAGATGGAGAGCACCGTGAGGACGTTGATGAGCTCGCGGTCGATGGGTTTGTTGATTTTGATGGCCCGCTCGATGGGGACATAGACAATCTGGTCGTTCTTGACGCCAATCATCACGTTGCGCTGTCCCTCCTTGAGTGCTTCGATGGCAGCTACGCCGAGTCGCGAGGCCAGTATGCGGTCGTGTGCTGTGGGCGTGCCGCCGCGCTGCAGATGTCCGAGGATGGTGACGCGGACGTCGTACTGGGGGTACTCCTTGCGGACACGCTCGGCATAGTGCATGGCTCCGCCGTCCTTTTCGGAGACGATGACGATGCTGCTGTTCTTGCTCTTGCGGATGCCTCGTCCGATGAACTGTGCCAGCTGGTCGATGTCGGTGTCGTCCTCGGGGATGATGGCAGCCTCGGCACCTGCGGCAATGGCGCTGTTCTGTGCGAGGAAGCCTGCGTCGCGCCCCATCACCTCGACGAAGAAGATGCGGTCGTGCGAGGTGGCTGTGTCGCGAATCTTGTCAACACAGTCCATGATGGTGTTGAGGGCTGTATCGTAGCCGATGGTGCTGTCGGTGCCATAGAGGTCGTTGTCGATGGTACCGGGCAGGCCTATGCAGGGCATGTCGTATTCGCGTGCAAAAGCCTGTGCGCCAGCCAGCGAGCCGTTTCCGCCAATGACGATAAGGGCATCGATGCCGTGCGAGCGCATGTTGGCATGGGCTTTCTTGCGGCCTTCGGGTGTCATGAAGTCCTTGCTTCGTGCGGTCTTGAGGATGGTGCCGCCACGCTGGATGGTGTTGCTGACGCTTTCGGTAGTGAAGTCCTTGATTTCATTGTTGATGAGTCCTTCGTAGCCGCGGTAGATGGCTTTGACCTTCCAGCCGTTGGAGATGGCTGCACGTGTCACCGCGCGGATGGCGGCGTTCATGCCCGGAGCATCGCCTCCGGAGGTGAGGATACCGATGGTTTTGATTTCTTTCATAGGGGGAGGTATTTGGGGAACTTGGGTTTTTAAGGGGCTTTAGGGTCTAAGGAAACGATTGGGAGAGGGGCTAAAGGGGAGCGGGGGCTTTCACTTCCAGCTGCAGCTTGGTGGCATCGGGGGCAGCCGTGACGACAATCGTTGCGTCAGGGGCAGGCATCTGCTCGACAAGCAGCTCCGACAGCTCGTCCTCGAGGTAGTTCTGCACCGCGCGCTTCAGGGGACGGGCGCCGAACTGCGGGTCATAGCCTTTGGTGGCCAGGAACTCCCGTGCCGACGTCTCCACCTCCACATGGGTGCCCAGTGCCTCCAGGCGGCGGATGAGTTTGCCTACCTCGATATCGACTATCTTGGTGATGGCGGCCTTGTCGAGCGGGTCGAAGGTGATGATTTCGTCGATGCGGTTGATGAATTCTGGCGAGAAAGTCCTGTTGAGGGCTTTCTGTATGACGCTGCGTGACAATTCCTTGTCGCTGACCTGTGCCTGTGTGCTGAAGCCAATGCCGCGTCCGAAGTCCTTCAGCTGGCGCGAGCCTACGTTGCTGGTCATGATGATGACGGTGTTGCGGAAATCAACCACGCGCCCGTAGCTATCGGTGAGACGTCCCTCGTCGGTGACCTGCAGGAGGATGTTGAAGACGTCGGGATGGGCCTTCTCAATCTCGTCGAGCAGCACGATGGAGTAGGGGCGACGGCGCACTCGCTCGGTGAGCTGCCCGCCCTCCTCGTAGCCGACATAGCCCGGAGGGGCACCGATGAGGCGGCTGACGGTGAACTTCTCCATGTATTCGCTCATGTCGATGCGGATGAGGGCATCGGCAGTGCCGAACATGTAGGCTGCCAGCTCCTTGGCCAGCAGTGTCTTGCCGACGCCTGTGGGGCCGAGGAACATGAAGGTGCCGATGGGGTGGTTGGGGTCTTTCAGTCCCACGCGGTTGCGCTGTATGGCGCGGACGAGCTTCCCGATAGCGGCCTCCTGGGCAATGACGCATCGGTTCAGCTCGGCCTTCATGCCTTTCAGACGGATGCCTTCGGCCTGGGCGATACGCTGCACGGGGATGCCCGACATCATGGAGACCACCTCGGCCACCCGTTCGGCATCGATGGTGAAGCGTTCTTCCTTTTGCTGCTCGTCCCATTTTGTCTTCAGCTGCTCCAGTTCTTCTTGCAGATGCTTTTCCTTGTCGCGCAGCTCTGCCGCCTCCTCGAAGTGCTGTGCCTTGACGGCAGAGGTCTTGCGGGCGCTGACGTCGGAGAGCTCGCGTTCTTTTTCTTCCATCTCGGGCGAGGCGGTGATGTGGCTCAGGTGTGCGCGCGAGCCTGTCTCGTCCAGCACGTCGATGGCCTTGTCGGGGAACGAGCGGTCGGTGATGTAGCGTTCGGCCAGTTTCACGCAGGCCTCCAGCGCTTCGTCGGTGTAGCGCACGTTGTGATGCTCCTCGTAGCGGTCGCGTATGTTGTGGAGGATTTGAATGGTCTCGTCGGGGGTGGTCTGCTCCACCAGCACCTTCTGGAAACGGCGTTCCAGCGCTCCGTCCTTCTCGATGCTGTTGCGGTATTCGTTCAGCGTGGTGGCACCGATGCATTTGATTTCCCCCCGTGCCAGGGCAGGTTTCAGCAGGTTGGCGGCATCCATCGAGCCGGCGGCGTTGCCGGCACCCACGATGTTGTGGATCTCGTCGATGAAAAGGATGATATTGGGGTTGTTCTTCAGCTCGTTGATGATGGAGCGGATGCGCTCTTCGAACTGCCCGCGATACTTCGTGCCGGCTACCACGGCGCCCATGTCGAGCGAGACGACGCGCTTGTTGTAGAGCATGCGCGAGACGTTGTGCGACACAATGCGCATGGCCAGTCCTTCGACGATGGCCGACTTGCCGACGCCGGGCTCGCCGATGAGCATGGGGTTGTTCTTCTTACGGCGGCTGAGGATCTGTGCCAGGCGCTCAATCTCCTTTTCGCGGCCGACGACCGGGTCGAGCTTCCCTTCGGCAGCCGCTGCCGTCATGTCGATGCTGAAGTTGTCCAGCACGGGGGTGTCGTTGTCGCCCTCGACCTCGGTGGCCTGCTGGGCCGACGATGCCTTGCGTGGGGCACCGCTGTCGGTGCGGGGCGAGAAGAGGAGGTCTTCCTCGTCGTCTTCGTCGTTGTCGTTATTGTCGTTGGCACGTCGGTTGCTCAGACCGGTGCGCAGGTCTATCTCGTTGCGCAAACGATTGTAGGTGATGCCCATGGCCGTCAGGGCCCGGTTGGCCTGTGTACCCTGTTGCTTCAGCAGGGCCAGCAGGAGGTGCTGGGTGTCGGCCATGTCCTCGTGGCTCAGGCGGGCTTCCAGCTGGGCTATTTTCATAATCTGGCTGGCTGCAAAGTCGAGTGACATTTCGTCAGCGTTGTCAGTCGGCTGGGCATCGGGCAGGGGAGAGCCTTGCCTCTGCGCAGCACCTTGCAGTACCCGCTCGCGCAGTTGCCGCAAGTCCACCTGAATGGTTTGCAGCAGGGTGGTGGCAGCGTTGTCGCCGTCGCGTAACAGGCCCAGCAGCAGGTGCTCGGGGGCGATGACGGGGCTGCACATGCGACGGGCCTCCTCGGCACTGTAGGCGAGGACTTCGGCTATCTTGGTGGTGAATGAATTGTTCATGTACGTTCTCTCTTACTGATTTCTAATGGGTCCTTTTTGTAAGCCATCTTGCAAACCGCGTGCCAAAGGGTAGGGGATGGTCGTATTGGCAGGTTCACTCCTGCGCATAGCAGACCGTCTCGACGGCTATCAGCCTGTCGTAGCGCGAGCCGAAGGGACGGTGATAGACGCTGATGACGTACTCGTTCTCCGTCTCATAGAAACTGCCGTCGAACACGGGCTCCGACTTCTTGTCAGGCCGTTCGGGCACAAGGACATATTGGTAGTCGTAGGCACCCATCTTCAGCAGCACGGCACATTCGTAGGCATGGGTGGAGGCGTTGTAGGTCATTTTGTAGTTGTCGGTGTAGCTGTAGTTTGAGAAACGGCCTGCCACGTAGAGTGTTCCGCCGTCGAGCGGGTGGGGGAGTAGGAGCGAGAAGTGGGCAAAGAAGTAGTCGGCCTCGGTGCTGGCGTCTTCGGCAAGATTGTAGCGGATGAGGAACCGCCCGTTGTGGTCGGCATCGAAGCTGTAGGCGCGACGCGGGGCATCGGGCATCAGGACGGCATGATAGTAAGGCTCGTAGAAGTCTATCTTGTCCACGTTCTGCGAACCGTAGTGCATGTTGATGACTTCGAATCGGCGGAACTCGTTGTTGCCCTGGAAGATGAGGTCGCGGTTGTGCTCATATTCCAACATTCCGGGACGGATGTAGGTGGGCTGGACGTCCGTCACCGTCATGTCGGGCCTGTTGTTCTGTGTGACAATGACTTTGAGCTCCTGTTCGGGACGCTCGATGGTGTAGTCGGGGTGGGCAATGCGGAACGACACTTGCTGGTGCGAGGCATAGGTGTCCACATCGGTGTTTGAAGTCACACTGGCAGAGACCGTTACGAGTGGCTCAAGCACCTGGAACCAGGCTTCGGCAAGAATGGGATGTCCCTTATAGTCAGGTTGTCCGGAAGAGGCTGCGGCATCGGACTCCTCGTCGTACACCAGCACACGGTAGTTGCCGGAGACCTTCAGACTGACGTTGTCGTTAGGGAAATCGACGGCGTAGTGGGTATATAGGAATGTGGTGTTCAACGAGTTGAGGTAGTAGTCGATGGGCTGGTCGTTGAATCCATCCATGTATTCCGACTGCATGAGGTCGGAGGGCGAACCATCGGCATTGCAGTGTTCGAGGTGGAAGCAGAGGCGATGATACTCGTGCGAGAAATAGTCGAACGAAACCGTCACGTAGTCGTCGCTATCGAGCACGACTACAGGCTGTTGCATCCAATCGTCGTTGCAGATAGTCTGAAGTGTCTGCACCAACGGCGTGAAGATACGGTTGGTGGGGGCAGCCGCGGCATGTGTCGTGCAACAGCTTAATATAAAGAGGTATAAGTATAATCTTTTTCTGTACATGAGTGAAACGTTTGTCGTGTGCAATCGTCTGCAAAAGTAATTGTTTTTTCGCATATTTCAGCTATCCGATAGATTTTTTTAACGCAGTGGAATAAAATCACAACGCAGTGGAATAAAATCGCAACGCAGTGGAATAAAATCACAACGCAGTGGAATAAAATCGCAACGCAGTGGAATGAATACACAACGCAGTGGAATAAACAATCAGCCCGGTGGAAGGGGGAGGTAGAAATACATAAAATACAAACACCACATTGATAGCCTGTTGCACTCAAATATCAGGGCAAATCAACAATAGCTCATTAGCTCATTAGCAAATTATCGTTCTGTAGTCGTACATGAGGTAGATTTTTCTGAAAGGGTTTACTTATATATTATATATATATTATATATAATATATATATAATATATAAGTATTATATTAGAATAATAATCCGAAACTTTTTCGACTCTCCATCTCAACCCCCCGAAACACGAAAACGATAATTTGCTAATGAGCTAATGAGCTATTGTTGATTTCTCCCTGTTCAAATAAGGCCAGGTTGCCAATCTGCCAATGAAAACGCCACGAGAACATGCTGTAGAGCGGATTGTACTTTACGGGAAAAGAAATGTTGTATCTTTGCATTGTCTTTTGTGTTTTCTTTCTCCAGAGAAGCTTTCTGCCGGCAAAAGCTTTCTGTCCATATAATGAATGAGTGTCCACGAAAACCGTCCTAACGAAAAGCGTAAGAAAGAATTTAATCGGGATTATGTTTAATTTAAATTTGGCCTAACGCCAACGACATACGCTATCCCGAATAGAAGAATCTTCTATTGGAACAGCGTAAGAATGGGAAAAAGTTTCAGCCGGGGCTTCCCCGTCAGGACTTCTCCTCTTGGAGGATGGCCAGGGCCTTGTCGAGCACCGTGGTGTCGTCGATGCAGACAAGGCCACCGTCGGGACCAGGCTCAAGATGAATGCCGACGCTCTCGCCAAGGCTGAAGTTCTGCCCGCCGAAGAAATTGCGCACAGTTTCGACGGTCATATTCAGCTCATCGGCTATGCGGTGCATGCTTCCCTCGGGCAGCGAATCCTTGATGGCCCGAAGTTCATTGAAAGTCATTAGTTTGCTCATAGGAAATTATTTTGGATGTAAATGAATGCGTAGATGGCGATGAAAACGTACGTCAGGTACATGACGAGACGAATGGCAGCGACGTCCTGAACAAGGTAGCCCGAGGACGTATAGAAATTGGTGATTTTGCGTGGCGCATGGTCTAAGTGCCTGCCCAGCAGATGATATATCAGATAGACCAACGAGCCGACTGCCATGCCGAACAGCGCTCCGCAGAGTACGTCACCCGGATAGTGCACACCGAGGTAGATGCGCGAGAAGGAGGTGATGAGCGCCCACACGAGCAGCGTGAAAGTCAATCCCTTATGACGGAACAGCAGGGCAAAGAACATGAACAGGCCGAAGCTGTTGGCGGCGTGGGACGACACAAAGCCATACTTTCCTGAACGTCCGCCATTTACGATGTCTATTTGGTCGAGAATGGCAGGGTCCTGACAGGGGCGCAGGCGGCCGGCCCACGGCTTGATGAGACCCGAGGAGACACGGTCGCAGACATACACGGTGGCGGCTATCATCAGGACCAGCAGCAGGAAGTTGCGGACGCTGTTGTTCTTGAACAGGATGAAAAGTATCGTCACGGCCAGGGGCATCCAAATCCACGTGCCGGTGAAGAGTTTCATGACGCCGTCCATGTACAGGGAGTCGCTCCCGTTGAGGAAGAGCATCAGGCGCTGGTCTAAGGCGATTAGTTCGTTCATGGGTACTGGGGTTCAGGGGTTTGGTTCAGATGACAGTCAGCGACTTGGATTCTATCCAGCCCACGTTGCCGTCCTCGAGGGCAATTTGCTTCCAAGCCTGCATGGCGTCGTCGGTGATGGTGACTTTCCTGCCCTCGTGGAGCACGAACAGCTCGGTGCCGCTCTGGCTGGGGGTGCTGCGGACCACGACGCTGGGGTCCATGACGATGGCCTCGGTGCGGTTGTCCAGACGGTGCTTCTGCCCATAGCCGATGCCGTTGGCACAGACCGTCAGCAGCAGCATCACCAGGGCAAGGATGAAGGACGCCTTGCGGAGGCTGCGTTTCCGCCCGAACACAAACAGCGCCACGGCGGAAAGGAAGAGCAGGAAGGTGACAATGGCTACCCATGCCCAGCCGTCGAGCGACAACAGGTTGGTGAGGGATTTGAACCAGCGGACGAAGAATATCTCTACCCTATCGTTCACGCGGTCGATGGTCTTGCTGCGGGCCAGGTCGAGGTTGAAGCGGACGTCCTTGTCCGAGGGGTCGAGGCGCAGGGCACGCTCGTAGTTGAGAATGGCGTGCGACATGTCGTCCACCTTGTAGTAGGCATTGCCGAGGTTATAGTAGAGCACGGCGGACTGGCCGTCGGCCAGCAGGCGTTCGTAAAGGTCGATGGCCGTGGCATACTCGCCTGCCGAATAGGCGCTGTCGGCAAGGGCCTTGGAGACCTCGGCATGGGTGCTGTCGGCAGCGAAGCTGAACGAACGGGAAGCAGCCGACAGCGTGTCGGACGTATTATTTTGGGCTGACATCGGGATGCTGACGCACAACACGATGAGCAGAACAAAGAGGGAAGGAAGCGATGCTATTCTTTTCATACTTCTGATGCTTAATGTGTGGGGGTTAACTTTTCAGACAGCCTTCCAGCTTGTCCATGAGGTTGACGGTGCGTTCGTAGATGTCCTGCATCCTGACGCCCGAGATGGCGGGTGCATAGCGGGCAAACTCGCAGTCGCTCAGCAGGGTGGTGAACTCCCCTACCGTGCCTGCAGGTGCGCCCTTGGCTGTCAGCTCGGTGGCGATGTTGTCCTTGGAGAGGTTGGCGACGGGGATGCCGAGCTTGTCGCTGGTGTAACCCCAGAGCGCCTTGAGCGTCTCGTCGTAGAAGGCGGCTTCGTTGCCGTCGGACATAAGGCCCTTGGCGGTTTTCAGGCGTTTGGAGGCCACCTTGTTGGCTTTCTTGGTCTTCACTTTGGCCACATTGGCGTTCTCTATGGCCTTTTTACGCCAGATGAGGATGCCCGCAAGCAGAATCAGGACGGGTATGAGATAGAGCATCCAGTAGGTCGCCCCGCCGAAGAAGTAGGTGCCCGGCTGCTGCGTGCGCGCGTCCTTCAGATGGATGTAGCGGATATCCTCGCCCAGCAGGCGAAGGTCTTCCTTGTTCACATAGCCCGACGTGACGGCCGTTGTGGAGCCGTTTCCGCGGTTCACCTTCAGCGTATAGGGCGCTGTGGTGAGGGTCTTGTACTCCTTGGACTTGGTGTCGAAATAGGAAAACTGGAAGCCGGGAATCTGGTAGTCGCCGGCGTGGCGCGGGATGGCGAGGTACTCGATGACCTTGTTGCCCGACAGACCGCCGGTCTTCAGCTTGAAGTTGTTCTCCACCTTGGGGTCATAGACCTCAAAGTCCGTCGGAAAAGACAAATCGGGCGTCTTCAGCAACTTCATGTTGCCTGTGCCGGAGATGACGAGACGTACGGTGACAGCCTCGTTTTCCTTGAGCTCCTGCGTACTGATGTCGGAGGTGATGCTGAAATCCCCCACCCCGCCATAGTACGACGCCGGGCGCCCTGCCGGCAGCGGGCTGACCTCGATGCTGACCTTTGGTGTGCGCAGCGTCTTCTGCACATCGGTGTAGGTGCTGCCGCCGTTGAAGAAGATGTCGAAGGGGTCGGCCGTGCGGACTTGCTGGCGGATGGTGGCCTCGTAGGAGACAGACGGGATTTCGAGCGTGCCCGACTGCTGGGGAAACAGCACGAACTGGCGCCATACGAGGGTCTTGTAGTTGCGTCCGCGGTAGTGTTCGAGCGTGAACTCCTTGTTTGCCGGCAAATCAACCTCCTGCATGTGGAATCCCTTCAGGTCAGGCATATTGCCGTTCAACTGCACGAGGTTGAGGGTTGTATAGACCTTGTAGGTCAGCAGGATGGCCTCTTGTTCAAAGACCTTGGTCTTGTTGGCAGAAGCCACCAGGAAGAGGTCGCTCTCACTTATCTGCCCGCTGCCGGATGCAGCCGGGCTGCTGCCAGACGAGCTGCCGCTGCCCGACGATGAGCCCGACGACGTGCCTCTGCCCTGCCCTGCCGAAGGCTCGTCGGGGGGAAGTACCTTTATCTTCACGCTTTTCGACTCCAGCGTTTTGCCACCGGCAACGATGGTGGCGGGAGGGATGGTGTAGGTGCCCTCCTTCCGTCCGCGCAGCACATAGGTGTAGGTGATGGACGAGCTCTTCTTACCGTTGATGATGGAGATTTGTGACGAACGGCTCGGCCCCATCAGGATGTCGAAGTCTGCGATGTCGCCTATACGGAAGTCCTTGACGGTTTGCGTGTTGATGGAATAGGCTAACTGAAACTGGCTGCCCTGCACCACGGTGCCCGGAGCCTGTACAGTGAAACTCAATTCATCGGCATAGGCCCTGCCCGGCATCAGCAGGAAGAGGACCATAGTCAATATGCCGCTACATGTCGTCCTTCTTTTCATTCTGTCTTTTTTCAATATACGATTCACAATCTTGTTTTTTCTTTCTAAGCATACCCGTTTCCAACGAAACCGGATGTGTGGTTACCAGTCTTTCTCCAACTTGCGGTTCTTCTGGTTTTCAATCTTCTGTGCCTTTTCCTGCAGGTCTTTCTCATCCTGCATCAGTGCCTGCAGGATTTGTTCGGCATTCTCCTTGGAGATGTCGCGTTCGTCCTCGTTCTGCTGCTGTTGCTGTTGCTGCTGGTTCTCCTGCGGCTGCTGCTGGTCGTCCTGACTGTTCTGCTGTTGTTGTTGCTGATCCTGCTGGTTCTCGTTATTGCCTGGCGGAACGGCGTTGTAGATGGCTTTGGCCTTGGCAAGATTGAAGCGGGTCTCGTGGTCGGCAGGATTGGCTTTCAGTGCCTCCTTGTAGGCCGCGATGCATTGGGCATAGGTCTGCTTGACACCCTCTTTGCGATTGTTCATCTCAAAGAGTCCGCGCAGGTAGAGCGTGTTGCCGATGTTGTGATGGATGGCAGCCTTGGCCTGCGGGTCGGTCTCGTTGGCGGCGGATGCGGTGTAGAGGTCGATAATCTCCTGACAGACTTCGCCAAACTGGGCGTTGGGCACACTGTCGGTAATCAGATGGCTGTATAGCGTGTTGGCCAGGTTATACTGGGCATCGGCGTAGGCGGGGGTCATGTCTGTGGCCTTACGAAACTTGATTTCGGCAGCGTTCCAACGGCTGTTGGCATAGGAGCGGTTGCCGCTGCGGACGTAGCTGCGGTCGGTGCGATGCTGCGCCGGAGCAGGTTCGACTACCAGACACAGAAGCAGTCCTATTAGAGTGTATGGCAGGGCGTTATGCTTTCTCATCTCGAAACAGTTTAATATTCTTGAACAAGGGATTCTTCTTTAGTAATACCAGCATCTCCAGCGCCAGCAGGACGAGGGCAATCCATGCCAGCACCTGGAACTGTTCGTCGAAGTCGGAATAGACGGTTGTCTCCAAGTCGGCTTTCGCCAGTTTGTCAATCTCTTTCTGCAGCAGCTTCTGGGCGGCGTTGGTGTTATCGACGCGGATGTATGCCCCGCTGCCGGCCTTGGCAATCTCCTGGCACATCTGCTCGTTCAGGCGAGTGACGATGACGTTGCCCTCTTTGTCTTTGCGGTATTCATTGGCCCTGTCGCCGGGGATGGGTGCGCCTTCGGGCGAACCGACGCCCAGCACATACACCATCATGCCCTTCTCGGCAGCGGCCTTGGCCGCCTCCTCTGCCCCACCCTCGTGGTTCTCGCCGTCGGTGATGATGATGATGGCACGCCCCACATCCTGGCGAGGGGTGAAGCTGCGCGTAGCCATGTTGATGGCGGCGCGGATGTCAGTGCCCTGCGTGGTGATGAGGTCGGGCTGGATGGTCTCGAGAAACATCTTAGCTGAGATGAAGTCGCTGGTGATGGGCAGCTGGATGAAGGCCTCTCCGGCAAAGACAATCAGGCCTATCTTGTCGTCCTGCATCTCATCGACAAGCTTTGCGATAATCTTCTTGGACTTCTCGAGCCGGCTGGGGGCAACGTCCTGCGCCAGCATGGAGTTGGAGATGTCGAGCGCTATCACCGTCTCGATGCCCTGGCGCTTGATGGTCTCCATCTTGGTGCCGAACTGGGGACGAGCGGCAACAAGAATCAGGAAGAACAACGCGGCAAACGTCAGCCAGAACTTCAGCTTGTAGCGCACCGACGACACCTCGGGCATCATATTCTTCAGCAAATCGGGGTCGCCATATGCCTTCAGATGGCGTTTCCGACGCAAGTTGGAGCCGATGAAAACGACTATCAGCACGGGAAGCGCTATCAGAAGGAAGAGGTATGTGGGATTTTCGAATCTAAACATGGTAGAATTTCATTGCACAGATGAACAATTCATTAAGGGGTGTCAGGGAATACGTCGCAGGATGGTCAGGCGCAGCAGCAGCTCCAATAGGATGCAGAGCACGGCAGCCAGGGCAAAGGGCATGAACTCTTCGTTCTTACGGCTGAAGTCCTTCACGTTGAGTTTGGTCTTCTCGAGCTTGTCAATCTCTTCATAGACCTCTTTCAGCTTGCTGTTGCTGGTGGCGCGATAGTACTGTCCGTCGGCTGTCTGGGCTATCTGCTGCAGCGTGTTTTCGTCGATTTCAACGGGCACATTCTGGTAGATGACGGTGCCGGCATAGGTCTGGAAGGGGTAAGGAGCGGTACCGTTGGTGCCCACACCGATGGTATAGACACGGATGCCGAAGGTCTTGGCTATCTCGGCTGCTGTCAGCGGGGAGATGGTACCTCGGTTGTTCGAGCCGTCCGTCAGCAGGATGATGACTTTCGACTTGGCTTTGCTGTCCTTCAGACGTGTGACGGCATTGGCTATGCCGTCGCCGATGGCGGTGCCGTCCATGATGGTGCCCTTCTGCACCATGTCGCACGAAACACTGTTGAAGATGTTCAGCAACACGGCGTGGTCGGTCGTCAGGGGCGACTGGGTGAAACTCTGCCCGGCAAAGATGGTGAGGCCGATGTTGTCGTTCGGTCGTCCGTTGATGAAGTCGGCCGCCACCTGCTTGGCTGCCTCCAGACGATTGGGCTTGAGGTCTTCGGCCAGCATACTGGTGGAGATATCGACAGCCATCATAATGTCGATGCCCTCGACCTCGCTGCGCTGCCAGCTGTGGGTGGACTGCGGACGGGCAAGGACGATAATAAGCAGAACAAGGCCCGCTACACGCAACAGGAAAGGCAGGTGCCTGAGCCACACGAGGGGACTCCGGGGCAGCGAGGCGTACATGGACGTTGTGGAGACTTGCATGTCGGGCTCGCTACGGTCGTTGCGCAGCAGATACCATATGACGTAGCCGACAACGGGCAGAAGCAGAAGGAAATATCCTGGGTTTGCAAATGTCATTTCTCTTTTCCTCCTTTATATAAATAGATAGATGAAGTTGGCCAACACCCATGCGGCAACGAGCAGGGCTACCAGACCGATGACAATGATGCCCACCAGCAGCCAGCGCTTCTGCGTGAGCGACATGCCCTTGACGACTTCGACGTACTCTATCACCTGCTCCTGCCCCTCTACCTCCTCGGGCTTTGTCTGCTCAACAAAGTCGGTGACGACACCGTAGTGGTGCATCTTCTCGTTCTCAAAGGGCTGGAACTTAGCAAACTTGACAAAGTCGGAAGTGGTGAGCAGGTTCTGCATCTCGTCGAATTGCTCGGGGGTGACGATTTCTTTTATCTTTGCCAGCACCTCGGCAGACGTCATCTCGGTAGCGTTGATGCCAAAGCGGTTCTGGATATAGATGCGCAGGGCATCGGTGAGGTCGGTGTAGTAGGCCTTGGCATCCTCTTTTGTCCAGCCTTTGTTCTCGTGTATCTCGCCGAGCGACATGCTGGCCTGCACATGGGCAGGAATCTTGGGCTCAAGCGTCACGCGCCGCAGGATGGGCTGGTTCTTGAGGTAGTGCTGCAGGAGATAGATGAACAGGAACACCAGCACAGCAACGCCCAACAGGATGAGCAGCAGGGGCTTTACCTCGCGGAACAGCAGCGGTGCCTTGCGGTTGTCCTTGATTCCGCAAATGGTGGTGAGGTACTTCTCGTCGATAGTGTTGTTCTCGGGTATCACCTCGTCTATCATCCATACCTTCAGGGCCAGGGCATTGGAGCAGTAGGTCATGCTGTCTGCCTGCACCTCGAAGCTGTTGATATGGTAGAGACCGGGGTTGAAGGAGGTGATGGTGATGTCCTGATGCAGCGTCATGCGGCTGCCGTCGTTCAGATAGACGGTGTCGACGGGCGTTGTGCCGACAACCTCGATGTCTGCCGAGAGAGAGTCGCGGATCTGCGGCATGAGGGCCTCCTCCAACGTGAAGGAGATGCTGTCCGCCACATCGGGCAGCTGCACGGCCTGCCCCTTGCCGCAGGTGACAACAAGGTGGATGCAGGTTTGTTCGCCAATGAGCAGATTCAGGCTGTCGATGGTGGCTTCCACCTTGATGGCAGGCTGCCCCCATGCCGGACTGAGACCAAGCAGACCTGAAAGGAGCAGGCTGCAAAACAGCTTCCTCTTATGCTTTAGCAAGAACTTCATACGGTTCATTTCATCATTTGTAATTCGTTCTTCTTTTCATTCATATTTATACGCCTCTTTTGGCAAACAGGGCCATAAGGGCTTTCACATAGTCTTCGTCGGTACGGACGGACACGCTGTCCACATTGCACTTCATCAGGGTGTCGTTGAGCTTCTGCTGACGCTCTACCCACCAGGCGTGGTGGGTGTTGCGCACGCGGGCGGACGACGTGTCGATGTACTGCGTGGCGCCTGTCTCGGCATCGCGCACCTTCATCAGTCCGACGTTGGGTAGCTCTTCCACACGGCGGTCATAGACCTGAATGGCAACTACATCGTGCTTGCGGTTGGCAATCGTCAAGGCATCCTTGAGGTCATGGCTGTCGATGAAATCGCTCATCAGGAAACAGGTACAGCGCTTCTTGATGGCATTGGTGAGGTACTGGAGCGGGACGCTGATGTCCGTCAGGCGGCTTTCGGCCTGGAAGTCGAGCAGCTCGCGGATGATGTAGAGGATATGCTTGCGTCCCTTCTGTGGCGGGATGAAGCGCTCCACCTTGTCCGTAAAGAAGATGACGCCGATTTTGTCGTTGTTCTGGATGGCGGAGAAGGCCAGCGTGGCAGCAATCTCGGCTACCATGTCCTTCTTGTATTGGACAGTCGTGCCGAAGTCGAGGCTTTGCGACATGTCAACCAGCAGCATGACGGTGAGTTCGCGTTCCTCTTCATAGACTTTCACGTATGGATGGTTGAAGCGGGCCGTGACGTTCCAGTCGATGTCACGCACATCGTCGCCGTACTGATACTCACGCACTTCAGAGAAGGCCATGCCACGTCCTTTGAAGGCCGTGTGGTACTGTCCTGCAAAGAGGTTGTTGGACAGTCCGCGCGCCTTTATCTCTATCTTGCGTACTTTTTCTATCAGTTCGTTTGCGTCCATGTCATCAGGGCACTTCTACCTTGTTCAGAATCTTGCTGACGATTTCCTCAGCGGTGATGTTGCTGGCTTCGGCCTCGTAGGTGAGTCCGATGCGGTGGCGCAGCACGTCGTGGGCAACGGCACGCACGTCTTCAGGGACGACGTATCCGCGGCGCTTGATGAAGGCGTAGGCGCGGGCTGCCAGAGCAAGGTTGATGGAGGCACGGGGCGAGCCGCCGAAGGATATCATATTCTTCAGCTCCTTCAGGTCGTATTTGTCAGGATAGCGCGTGGCAAAGACGATGTCGGCAATGTACTGCTCAATCTTCTCGTCGATATAGACCTCGCGGACAATGTCGCGGGCTGCAAGAATCTCTTCTGCCTTCATGATGGGCCTGACGTCCATCTTCTCGCCGCTGATGTTCTGGCGGATAATCTTCTTCTCCTCGTCGAGCTTCGGATAGTCAATGACGACCTTCATCATGAAACGGTCCACCTGGGCTTCGGGAAGCGGATAGGTGCCCTCCTGCTCAATGGGGTTCTGCGTTGCCATCACCAGGAAGGGCTCGGGCAGTTTGTAGGTCTCCTTGCCGATGGTGACCTGACGCTCCTGCATGGCTTCGAGCAGAGCGCTCTGCACCTTGGCAGGGGCGCGGTTGATTTCGTCGGCCAGCACGAAGTTGGCAAACACGGGGCCCTTGTTCGGAAGGAATGTCTCGTCCTTCTGACTATAGATCATGGTGCCGGTGACATCGGCAGGCAGCAGGTCGGGGGTAAACTGGATGCGACTGTACTTGGCATCGATAAGTGATGCCAGCGTCTTGATGGCAAGGGTCTTGGCCAGACCGGGAACACCTTCGAGCAGGACGTGCCCATCGGAAAGCAGACCGATAAGAAGCGACTCGACAAGGTGCTTCTGGCCTACGATAACCTGATCCATGCCCGTCATCAGATTGGTGACGAAAGCACTTTGTTTTTCAATTTTTTCGTTTAATTCACGAATGTCAATGGTAGTGGTCATATCTTTTTTGTTGTATGGGTTGATCTTTGTTGGTTTGATTGTTTCCCCGTTCATTTGGCTTTCAGGTCGGGAATGGCAATGCTTTTGCCCACTTGTACATTGTTGGGGTTCTTCATGCCGTTGTGCTTGACGATATAAGGCCATAAGCGCTTGTCGTTGTAGTATTTCCGTGCCAGCTGGACGATGGTTTCGCCCTCCTGCACGGTGTGGGTGGCCTTCGTGCCAAGGATGACGTAGGCTGTGGTGTCGGCCATCGTAATGTCCTTGAGGCTCTTTTCGCCTGGTGCAACGGGATTCTCTTCATTTTTTGCCTTGACAGGCTTCAACTCGGCAGGCTGCTTCAACTCGACGGTCTTTGCTTCCTCGGGGACAGCTTTCACCGTCTTTACTTCAACGGTCTTTGCTTCCTCGGGAACGACCTCGACGGTCTTTACTACGACAGTATTATCCTCCTCGGGTGTAGCCTGAACAGTGTCTGCACCATTCGTTGGCGTGGCAACAGGCTCGGGGGAAGCTTGCTTCGGTGTATCCGTTTTTACAACGATGTTAGGCTTTTTGTCGTCAAAGTCAACGCGTTCCACCTTGATGTTTTCCTTCTCTCCCGTTGTTAGGGCGAGTTTGGGCTTTTCAAATCCTTTTCCAAACGTGATGTAGATATAGAGGCAAGCCGACAGAAGGAGCAACAAGACAATAGGAAGCCAGTAATGCCAAGAACGATGTGGCCTTCTTGTATTCTTCGAAACATTTGTCTTTTGCTCTGCAGCACGCAGTTCGTCGGCATTAACCTCTGCGCCGCTATACGCTGAAATGGCTTCTTCTGCGTCAGTTTGCATCGGAGCACTCGGCTCTTCTTCGCTCTGCTCAACAGGGGATTCTTCTGCTTTACTATCCTCTTTATTATAGGCGACGCTATCTTCTTTTGCTTCCGAATGGGTTTCAGACTCTACTACTGGTTCTATTTCCTGCTCAGGTTCCGGTTCGGCTTCTGACTCCGGTTCTGGATGAACCTCCATTTCAGGCTCCGGTTCAGATACAACTGCATTTTCAGGCTCTGGCTTTTCCTCCTGCACCTCCTGTGCCGTTTCTTGCTGAGGTGTTGCTAAAAAACCATTTTCCTGCTGAATTTCAACTACAAGCTCTTCGGGCTGGATTTCGATGCCTTGTGTCGGAACGTCTTCAACGCCCTGTATGGGCATTTCAGCAGCTTCTACAACCTCTGCGACTTCTGCTGCCTCATCGGCTCCTTCCACTTCCAGCGTTTCGTCGTCGATGGAATAGTCGTCGCTCAGCTCTGTCGTTTCAAACTGGGCAAAAGGCTTGTTAATGTGTTCCTTCAAGGCTGTTTCGGGCAGGAACGACACTTTGCGATAGCCTTTGATGATGATGCGCTCGCCTGTGTTGACATCGACGCTCTCCCTATCGCTGACGGCAGAGAGTTTGAATGTCCCCCACCCTTTCACCTTGACGATGTTGTCCTGTGCAAGGCCATCGACAAGCACATCGAAGAAGGCACGGACAAAGGCATCGGCTTGCGATATGGTGATGCCACTCTTTTCGGCAAGTTCTTCCGTAAGGTTCAGTACAGATAATTTCTTCTCCATGTTCTTGCCTTCTTTTATTGCCTTGTTTCATTGTCTTCTGCCGGCATGGCATCAGGCTCGGTCTCGCCTGCGTTGAACCGCTCCTTCAACGTCGCGCTTTGCTTGAAGCCGAGCGTTAGTTTCGGCGGAATCAGGTAGCGCTTGCCCGTGGTAGGGTTGACGGAGACGCGTTCCATCTTTTTCTTCACTTCAAATGTTCCGAATCCCGTTGCAGCAATGGTGTCGTTCTCTTCCAGATGGCTTGTCATCACCGCCTCGAAGTCCTCTATGAGCTTCAGCGTGTCGGACGCCGTACGTCCTGTGCGCTTGGAGAGTTCTGTAGTAAATTCCTTGTTATTCATGTTCAGATGGGTTTAGCGTAGAGGTCGAATTCGTCGGCATCGGTGATGAGGACGTTATAGAATTCTCCAGTCGTCAGGTTGTTTTTTCTTCTATCAATCAGCACTTCTGGGTCAACCTCTGGCGAGTCGTACTCCGTTCGCCCCACGTAGTAGTCTCCCTCTTCACGGTCTATGACTACGCGCACGGTATTCCCTATCATCGACTGGCTTACTTCGTCGGCAATCTCCTGCTGGATAGCCATCAGCTCGTCCAGGCGCTGTTGCTTGACGTCGTCGGAAACGTCGTCGGCATAGTGCTCGGCGGCGTAGGTGCCCTCTTCTTCGCTGTAGGCAAACGCCCCCATACGCTCAAAGCGGGCCTCCCGCACAAACGCCTTCATCTGCTCGAAGTCCTCATCCGTTTCGCCGGGGAATCCTACCATCAGCGTAGTGCGGAGGAAGATGCCAGGCACCTCGTGGCGGATAGTGGCAAGCAAGTCATACGTTTCTTGCGAGGTGATATGGCGGCGCATACGCTTCAGCACAGGGTTGCTGATGTGTTGCAAGGCTATGTCGAGGTAGTTGCAGACGTTGGGGTGCTCGCGCATCACCCGCAGTAAATCATAGGGGAATCCGGTCGGATAGGCATAGTGGAGCCTGAGCCACTCCACACCGGGGATGTCGGCTATCTTCTCCGTCAGTTCGGCTATGCCGGGCCTGTGATAGAGATCCAGCCCGTAGTAGGTCAGGTCCTGCGCAATGAGCTGTATCTCCTTGACGCCCTGCCCCGTCAGCCAGCGCACCTCGTCCAGAATCTCCTCCATCGGGCGGGAGACGTGGTGCCCGGTGATGATGGGGATGGCGCAATAGGCACACAGACGGTTGCAGCCCTCGCCGATTTTCACATAGGCATAGTGCGAAGGCGTCGTCAGCACCCGCTGCAAACGCAGACATTTATCTGAAGCCTGACAGTCCGTAGTCTGGCCGTCTGCCCTCCTGAGCTGTTTGACCTCTTCCACCAATTCGTTCCAGTTGAACTTGCCGAAATAGCGATCCACTTCGGGAATCTCGTCGTTAAGCTCCTCGAAGAAACGCTGCGACAGGCAGCCCATCACATACACCTTACGTATGCGGCGACGGGCCTTCAGCTCACAGACCTCCAGTATCATGTTGACGGACTCTTCTTTGGCGTCGCCGATGAAACCGCAGGTATTGATGACAACCATCTCGCCGCTCACCTTGTCGGGATTGTGACAAACGGTGAAGCCCAACGTCTCCAATTGCTTCATCAGCTTCTCCGAATCTACCAGATTCTTCGAGCAGCCCAGCGTGATGACGTCTATGCGATTTCTAATCATTACAAATTAGTTGAAGAGTGAATCGACAAATTCCTCTTTGTCAAACAGCTGTAGGTCGTTGATGCCTTCGCCCAGCCCGACGTACTTGACGGGAATCTGGAACTGGTCGCTAACGCCGATGACGACGCCTCCCTTGGCTGTACCGTCGAGTTTGGTGATGGCAAGGGCTGTCACCTCGGTTGCCTTAGTGAATTGTTTAGCTTGCTCGAAGGCGTTCTGTCCCGTGCTTCCGTCGAGCACCAGCAGCACCTCGTCGGGTGCATGGGGGACGACCTTTTTCATGACGTTCTTTATCTTCGTCAGCTCGTTCATGAGTCCAATTTTGTTGTGCAGTCGTCCGGCTGTGTCGATGATGACGACATCGGCGTCGTTAGCCACAGCCGACTTCACCGTATCGAAGGCCACCGAGGCCGGGTCGGCACCCATATTCTGCTTTATGACAGGCACATCGGCTCTCCTGCCCCACTCCACAAGCTGTTCAACGGCAGCCGCGCGGAAGGTGTCGGCAGCGCCGAGATAGACATTCAGTCCGGCAGACTTGAACTTATTGGCCAGCTTGCCTATCGTAGTGGTCTTGCCGACGCCGTTCACACCTACCACCATAATGACATACGGCTTCTGGTCGGTGTCTATGACAAAGTTGTCGGCATCGCCTGAGCGGTTTTCGGTGAGCAAGTCGGCAATCTCTTCCTTCAGTATGTGGTTCAGCTCGTTGGTGTTGAGGTATTTGTCGCGTGCCACACGGGCTTCTATTCGCTTGATGATTTTCAGCGTTGTCTCGATGCCTACATCGCTGGTGATAAGGGCTTCTTCCAGATTGTCCAACACCTCGTCATCGACCTTCGACTTGCCGAGGGCGGCACGTGCAACCTTCGACAGTACGCTCTCCTTCGAGCGCGCCAATCCCTTGTCGTAAATCGCTTTGGCCTCTGCCGCCTGAGCAGCCTCTTCGCTGCTCAGGGTCTTATCCTTTTTGGATTTTGAGAAAAAAGAAAATAAGCCCATCCTGTCTAATTTCTAAATATAGTTCAAAATGCGTGCTGCCACGTATCCTTTGTCCGTAAAAGTCTGCAAAGATAGGCATATTTTTTCACATTGCAAGTTATTATTTCTTAAAATGCAAAAATTCTCCTTTTCATCGGCAAAAAATCTCCTTTTATGCGAATTTCTCCCCTATTTTCGGGCGGAATCGCTTGCTCGTTTGGAATGGTATCACTATTTTTGCAGTCGCAACAGAAAACGATTCTACCTATGAAGAAGAAAATCGTGCCTATATTAGCCTTTGTGCTGGGTGTGTGCGTAGGGTTTGTCTTTCGGCACTTCACTCACGGCATCGAGAAACAACCTCCTCTGGTTTACGAAAAGGAGAACACGGGCAGTCGTTTTGCCCTACCTGCGTTGCCCTCGCCCGACGAGCTGCCTGTCATCCGCGAGCTGCCCGACGCATTGGAAGGGGTGAAGCGCTTTGCCGACTGGGAGCGTCGCCGCAATGTCATAGCGGCTCAGATACAACATTATGGCATTGGCGAGAAGCCTGCCGTTAAGCCTGAGCAGGTGAAGTCTCACATGGAGGGCGACACGCTTGTAGTGGATGTGACGGCAAACGGGCAGATGCTCACCCTGCGCTCTACCATCCACTATCCCAAGACGGGGGCTGCGCCCTATGCCCTGATGATTGGCACCAGCATGATTTCCCTGCCATTCCAGCTGTTTTCCGACCGTCCCATCGCCATGATGACCTATCACGAGAAGCAGGTCAACGACTATGGACAATGGGGCAACCACCACGAACGGGGCGAGCACAACTTCGACCGCCTCTATCCTTACTTGAAGGACAACGGAGCCTACAGCGAATGGGCATGGGGGCTGAGCCGACTTTTGGACGGCTTGCAGCAGCTGGGACCTGAAGTAACAAAGATAGACATGCGTCACATCGGCGTGACGGGATGTTCCTATGCCGGCAAGATGGCTCTCTACTGTGGCGCCTTCGACGAGCGTGTGGCGCTGACCATCGCACAGGAGCCGGGTGGCGGCGGGGCGGCAGCTTGGCGTACGTCGCACGAATCGACGAAGAACGTAGAAGACTTGGACAAAACGGATTACCATTGGTTCTTGGAGAGTCAAAAAACCTATTTTCATGGCGATAGCGTTTACCGCCTGCCCTACGACCAGCACGAGCTTTGCGCTATGGTCTGCCCTCGTGCCTTGCTGCTCTTGGGCAACCCTGACTATGAATGGCTGGCCGACGAGTCGATGCGGGTGTCGGCGCAGGCAGCCTGCAAGGTGTGGGAGCGTTTCGGAATTGCCGACCGTATGGGATGGAGCATCGTGGGTGGCCATCCCCATTGCCAACTGCCAGAGAGCCAGTGGCCCGAGGTACAGGCGTTTATAGACTGCTTCCTGCTGGGACGTGATGTCGATACGGGCAACGTGCGCAAAGAGTAGCCTGGCTTACTTGCGGAACATGAAATAGACGGCTGCTATCATCAGGACGAACGAAACAATGTGGTTCCATTGCAGGTGTTCGCCCTTGAACATGAAAGTAATCATCACTGTGAATACCGTCAGCGAGATAGCCTCCTGAATCACCTTCAGCTGGAATAGCGAGAACGGGCCTCCGTTGATGTTCGAGCCCATGCGGTTGGCGGGAATCATAAAGAAGTACTCCACCAGCGCTACACCCCACGAGGCGAGGATTATCAGCACCAAAGGCCAGTTGTTGATGATGTTCATCTCCTGCAGCTTCAGGTTGCCATACCAGGCCAACGTCATGAAAATGTTAGAAACCACTAACAGCAAAATAGTCCAAAATCCTATCATACAACTTCTTTTTCCTTTTTAGTCATTTTTTCGCTTGCAAAGATAGTGAAAGGCAAGCGAAATGCAAAATATATTTGAGTATTTCCGAGCCGGAACCTATCCAGAACAAGAAAATCTTAAACCACATCATCGTCCCTTCAAAAAATGGCGTGTATCCGGATGTACCCAGGGCGCTCCCTGGGCTGTGTGCTCATAGCCCTTTCAGAGCGCTGGCTACTGCCTGGGCTATAAGTATGCTGGGAGGTTAACAATTTTTTTGTCGTTTTTTTTGCATTTCTGCCAATGGAGCACTACCTTTGTCATTTAAAAATAGGAGTATCAAGAATGGCAATGAAATCCAACAGTATAAGAAGAGCACTCTCCGCGTTTACCTTGCTGGTGTTGGTTTGCATCGGACAGGCTGCGGCACAGACACTTGAGCAGCTGGCTCGGCAGAACTTCCTCGCGGGCAACTACGCCGAAGCCAAGCCGCAGTTCAAACGCTGCCTGAAGACGGCTCCTCGTGACTCGCGCATCAACTATTGGTATGGCGCCTGCTGCATCGAGACGGGCGAAATCGACGAAGCACTCCCCTACCTGGAGTTTGCCGTAAGCAAGAAGGTGCAGAACGCCTATCGCTATCTGGCCCGATACCACTATCTCAAGGGTCATTATGCCGAGGCGGTGGAGAACCTCGAAACGTTCCTGGACGGCGCCACTCCGGGCGACTCCATCTACGCCCAGGCGACAGACTTCCTGCAGGACGTCCGCTCGCGACTGAGATTCATGCGCCGTGTGGAGAAAGTCATTTTCATCGACAGCATCGTGGTTGACAAGCCTTCCTTCTTGCAGGCCTACCATCCTGGCAGCGAGGCAGGAGCCGTCTATTCGCTGGAGGAATACTTCGGCGAAGTTAGCACGCAGGAGGGCGCCGTCTTCCTCTCCGAAATGGGCAACCGGCGCATCTACACCTGTGTGACTGACAGCGGACGTGCGGGGCTCTGCTCCAGCTATCGCATGACCGACACGTGGAGCACGCCGCAGCCTCTGGAAGGACTGCCCGACGAAGGCGACTGCAACTATCCCTTCATGCTCTCCGACGGCACCACCTTCTACTATGCCAACAACGGTCCCGAGAGCATGGGCGGATACGACATCTTCATCACCCGCTACAACTCCGACACCGGCCGCTTCCTGCGGTCCGACAACATCGGCATGCCCTTCAACTCCCCCGCCAACGACTACATGATGGTGGTGGATGAGTTGAACGGCCTCGGCTGGTTTGCCTCCGACCGACGCCAGCCCGAGGGCTGGGTCTGCATCTACACCTTCGTCTGGAACGAAGGGAAGAAGAGCTATTTCGACATGGACTCCGACGCCCCTGACGCCATACGCCGTGCGGCCGACATCATCTCCATCGCCGAGTCGCAGACCGACGACGAAGCCGTCCGCAAAGCCTCGAAAAACCTTTTCAGGCTGATGTTGGGCGAGCAGGACATGCTGAACGGCAACGCGTCCGGCGGCGACTTCACCTTTGTGCTGGACGACATGAAGGACTATCATCACCTCAGCGACTTCCATAGCCCCGAGGCGCGAAAGCTCTTCGAGAGCTGCCTGAAGGCAAAGGACGAACTGTCCGTCGTCGCCTCCAAGCTCGACACCAAGCGCGACGCCTACGCCACAGCATCCGCCAGCAAGCGCGACGATCTGGCTGCCGAACTGCTCATCCTCGAAGCAGACTACGATGCCCTCACCGAAGAGGTCGCCACATTGGAAAAACAAGCCCGCAACACCGAGAAAACCTTCCTCTCCAAATAACCCTCTCAGCCCCATTAAATCCTTACCACACATGAAGTATTTTGCACCATCCGAACTGATTATCAACGAAGACGGCTCCGTCTTCCACCTCCATATGCGTCCCGAACAGATTGCCCATAAAGTTATCCTCGTAGGCGACCCGGGCCGTGTTGACCTGGTGGCCTCTCATTTCGAGAGCCGCGAATGTGAAATCCAGAGCCGCGAGTTCCGTACCGTCACAGGCATCTGTCAAGGCAAGCGCATCTCCGTCCTCTCCACAGGCATCGGTTGCGACAACATCGACATCGTCATGAACGAACTCGACGCCCTCGTCAACATCGACTTTTCCACACGCACCGAGAAGGAAACCCTCACCTCGCTTGAGGTCGTCCGCATCGGCACGTGCGGCGGGCTACAACCCTTCACACCCGTCGGCACATTCATCTGTTCCGACAAATCCATTGGCTTCGACGGCCTGCTCAACTACTATGCCGGTCGGGACAGAGTCTGCGACCTTGCCTTCGAGGAGGCCTTCAAGCGCCACATGGAGTGGAATCCGCAGAAAGGCGCTCCCTACGTCATTGACAACAGCCCTGCGCTCACCGCACGCATCGGCGCCGACGTCATGGTGCATGGCGTCACCATAGCCTGCGGAGGATTCTTCGGCCCGCAGGGACGTGAACTGCGCATACCGCTGGCAGACCCGCGGCAGAACGAGAAAATCATGTCGTTCGAATATGAGGGACGACGCATCACCAACTTCGAGATGGAAGGTTCAGCCCTCGCCGGACTGGCTGCCCTGCTCGGACATCGCGCCATGACCTGCTGCATGGTCATCGCAAACCGCGTGGCACACGAGGCCAACACAGCCTACAAGTCGTCCATCGACGACCTCATCCGCATAGTCCTTGACCGAATCTGACAAGGCATGATGGACACCGACACCATCTGCGCCCCAGCCACAGCCCCGGGTGGCGCCCTCGGCATCATACGCGTCAGCGGCCCACAGGCTCTTTCCTCCGTTGGAGCTCTCTGCAAGGGCATCACGGCATCCACGCCCGCCAACACCGTCCGCTTCGTCCGTCTTACCGACGGCAAGGGCAACATTCTCGACGAAGCGGTGGTGTCTGTTTTCCACGCCCCTCATTCCTACACCGGCGAGGACGCGGCGGAAATCTCCTGTCATGGTTCGCGCTACATTATGAATAAGGTATTGGAAGAGCTTGTCCGCGGGGGATGCCGCATGGCCCGGGCAGGTGAATTCACGCAACGCGCCTTTCTGAACGGCAAGATGGACCTTGCCCAGGCCGAAGCCGTTGCCGACCTCATAGCCAGCACCAATCGCGCCACCCACCAGCTGGCCCTGTCCCAGCTGCGCGGGCACTTCTCGTCCGAGCTGACGATGCTGAGGGAGCAGCTTCTGAAACTCACCACCCTGCTGGAACTCGAACTGGACTTTGCCGACCACGAGGACCTGGAGTTTGCCGACCGCAGCGAACTGATCGCCCTTGCCCGGGTCACCGACGCCCACATCACCCGTCTTGCCCGGACCTTCGAAGCCGGACAAGCCCTCAGGCACGGCATCCCCGTAGCCATTGTCGGCAAGACCAACGTTGGCAAGTCCACCCTGCTCAACCGGCTGCTGAGGGATGACAGAGCCATCGTCTCAGACATTCACGGCACCACGCGCGACACCATCGAAGACGTCATAGACCTTCAGGGCATTTCCTTCCGCTTCATCGACACAGCCGGCATACGCCAGACCAACGACAAAGTGGAGCAAATCGGCATCAACCGCACCTATGCCGCCATGGACAAAGCCCGCATCATCCTCTGGCTGATTGACGACACGCCAACCCAGGCAGAGATGTCAGACATGCAGGCACGTTGCGCCGGCAAAAGGCTTCTCGTCGTACAAAACAAAATCGACCTCACCCCCACCCCTCAGGCAAGACAAAGTCAAATCTTGGAACAGCGAGAGCAAAAGAGCTTGCTCATTTTGCCGAACCAACGAACGAACCAAGAGCAGAGCAAACTTGTTTGCTCTGCCTTGCAAGGAGGAGGAAGACCGAAGGTCAGTCGCGACAAGATAAGACAAAGTCAATTCCCGCCCCCCTCATCATCAGAAGAAAAATCAGCATCTGAAGAAAAATCGGCATCTGAAGAAAAATCGGCATCTGAAGAAAAAACGGCACCTGAAACACCCTACATTCGTATTTCCGCCAAACACGGCACAAACCTCGAAATCCTTGAAAACGCCATTGTTTCTGCTGCAGAAATGCCAGCTTTTTCCGCCAATGACGTCATCGTCACCAACGCCCGTCATTACGAAGCCCTCATCAGGGCCAAGACCGACCTTCAACGCGTCATCAGCGCCTTGGAGCGCCACCTTTCAGGCGACCTGATAGCTGAAGACCTCCGTCTCGTTCTCTCCGACCTTTCCGAAATCACCGGTGGCCTTATCACCCCCCAAGAAACCCTAAACAACATCTTCTCCCACTTCTGCGTGGGAAAGTAAATCCTGTTTAGCATCGATTACAATCAATTACAAAATATCACGTAAGGTGTTCATAATGAGCGCCTTTTCTTTTTGCGTGCTTTTTAAGTAAAGTCCGTTATAAATCGTTTTTGCTCGATTTTTTGTACCGCTCTTGTACCGTTGACTCCCCAAAAGCCATTATAATAGTGGCGGAGGTTAGCGAGATTGTAGAAGAATTTCACGATGGCGCACGATGACGCACGATAAAGTCCGTTGTTATTGGTCATTGTAAACCACACAATATTAACAAAAAATAGAGTAAAAATGTCAACAAGTAAGTTCAGAGTCCTTAGGACATGCGAATTCTGACCAATAGCTCATTTTGCAGGATGCGCCCCCTTCCAAATATTTGTTTCACAATTGTTTTGAGCGATTGAAACTTTTCAGGGTACAATTTGACGGTTGAAAACGCACAATAGCTCAATTTGCAGGATGCGTCCTCCCTGTTAGATTACTGCTAA
>Ga0208297_1000816_pt1 | contig 44951 bp, 47 predicted proteins | sample LMS_cellobiose_e_FD_187367 | JGI IMG/M metagenome (GOLD analysis project Ga0208297, IMG submission 187367) | Rumen-fistulated moose microbial communities from Alaska, USA - LMS_cellobiose_enrichment (SPAdes) (version 2) | ecosystem: Host-associated > Mammals > Digestive system > Stomach > Rumen... | reverse complement strand
GGGAAATCCCAGCTGACGAGGTATCCTTGAAGCCTTCGTTACTCAAAAAATAGACCTATAAACAAGACGGAATCCACTGCCGAATTTAATCCTACACGAAAAAGGTATGTGGAATTTAGTCTTGCACGATAATCCAGATGCCTGTTTGCCATGCTTGCACTCATGGAAACAGACCTCTATAAATGCATTATAACGCTATTTGATTAACTCGTAAACTGGTGAAACGTGATTTTAGTCCTGCAAAATCAAAGTGTGCAGGAAATCATGAAGTTACCTTTTCACTCAACCATTACAACCATTACAACCATTACAACCAATTACAACCATTACAACAATTCTTATTTCTACTTAATATGATACTATTCCATACATTTCTTGTACAACATCGTTAAGCATACATACGAACCCAAGATAATAAAAGCATTACAAATTCTCTTGAACATCTATGCTCTAAATTATTAAAATAATTATACGAACAAGTACCAGGTAATAATTCAGATAAAGATTTTATAGCTCTGGCAGGACAGATGTTGTCTTTTCCACCTGCAGTTAGCAATACCGGACATCTTATCAAGTAAACTGGGCTTTAGCAACGGTGCGATATTTACAATATCAGATATGCATTTTTTGTCCAATTCACTGCATAAATCTTGCCCTTCCACAGCGCTTTCAAGAATGGCGGCTTCCTTTTCAGTTGGATGACCGGAACTAATAAGTTCATCAAGAGTGATACCGAAAACATCTGCAACTTCAATTAAAATAGATATATCGGGGAAACTGTCTCCACACTCATATTTTGATATTGCCTGCCGGGTCAGGTTAAGTCGTTCAGCAAGTTCAGTTTGTGTCATGTCTGCTTTCTTACGAAGCCTTGAAATATATGCACCAAATTTTTTTATATCAAACATAAAAGATACCTCCTTATATTCAGAATATCGTTTATGCAAAGGCAAATCAAGCAAAGGATAGTTGCTATTATTGCCTTCCCTTTAACAGACAAGCAGATTATTTGCTTTTGATTTACCAAATTTTAATTGACAAACAAGTGTATTGTTGTTACAATTTTTATATATCAATTCGATATATAAATAACCGTTATGGAGATGCTTATGTTAGAATATATAATTTTAGGGATGCTTATGCAAAAAGAAATGAGCGGATATGATTTGAAACAATGGATGTCAGAGTGTACCTCTTACTTTTTTGATGCAAGCTTCGGTAGCATATACCCTGCTCTGAAAAGAATGGAACAAAAAGGTTATATTATTTATCGTGAATCAGTAGAGGACGGTAAATTCAAAAAACTGTATTCTATTTCCGATCTGGGAAAAGAATATTTTCTTCAGTGGCTTGAGCAGCCTATTGAGTTCGTAAAAGCAAACCATAATTATTTGGTAAATATTTATTTCTATAAGTACTTATCTACTGATGTTGCAATTAAAAATCTGAAAGAATTTGTTAAAGTTTTAGAACAACATCTGAATCAACTGAATGGGCAAAAAAAATATGCGGAAAATAATTATAATATAAAACATAATTTTGCGTATTCTACTGTTACTTGTGGCGTTCATTATTTTCAAGCAATAATTATTTGGTGCAATGAATTGATTTTTCATTTAGAGGAATAGTTGAATGTATGTTTTTATTACCTATAGTATCGAATCGATATATATAAAATTGATATAAATTAAGGAGAAATCAATATGAAAATTTTAACCATTCTAGGAAGTCCCCAAAAAGCAGGAAAAACAGCAACGGTATTGAAATTTGTTGAAGAAAAGCTCACAGTAAAGGGGGATGAGATTATTCGGGTAAATGCTGCAGAAAAACAAATCAGTGGTTGCCGTGGTTGCTATGCCTGTATGCAGGTACATGATTCACCAGGTTGTGTTCTTCAAGATGATATGTATGATATTTATTCAAAAATGATTTCAGCCGACGCAATCATAATAGCTTCTCCTATATATAGTTATGAATTAACTTCACAAATCAAGCCTTTGTTAGATAGAAGCTTTGCACTTATGTACACACCGTTACTCGATGAAAAAACCGTTGCAGGTTTAATTACCTGTATGGGTGAAGAAAATGGCAATGCCGATCTCGTAACAAAAGCTTTTCATAGGATGTTCGACTCCTCACAAAAAAGTATATTCCAAACAAAATTAGCAGGAACATATGTTGTTTCAAACAGCCGTGCAGAAGACTTTGAAAGCAGGGCAAAAGCTGTAGCAGGCAAACTTGCTGATGATATTTTTTCTACGCTCCAAAACAGGAGGATTACAGTATGAAATTATATATACACGATTTGTCTGAACAGGATTTTAAAGATATTGTTCAAGTACAAAATTGCGATACGGTTATTTCCTCAAAAGACAAGGTCCAGAGTTGTTTAGGGTGTTATGGTTGTTGGCTGAAAACACCAACAATATGTGTGATAGGTGATAAATATAGTGATTTAGGGAATATTTTTGCTTGCTGTGATGACATCATTATTATTAGCCGCTGCTATTACGGTGGTTTTAGCCCTTTTGTAAAAAGCATCGTTGACAGAAGTCTATCCTACTTACTGCCTTATCTTGAAGTGCGTGATGGAGTTAGCCGTCATAAAATGAGATACAAAAAAAGAATAAATGCAATCCAGACATATTTTTATGGCGAGGACATAACACAAGAAGAAAAAGAAACTGCGGAACAAATTCTATTAAACAATAGCCATCAATTTAACATAAAAAATAAGCCGATTGCAAAGTTCTGTACATCGGTAAGTGAATTGAAAGGATTGAAATTATGAGACTCTCTGTCGTTAATGCAAGCCCTAAGCCTAATGCAAGCACATCAGGGCTGCTCTTACAATATTTAAAAACCAAGCTATCGTCAAATGCTCAAATTGAAGAATTCCATATTAGCACGCAGGAACTTTCTACTGAGAAAATTGAAAAAATTTTAGACGTTGATGCGATTATTTTTGCATTGCCAATATACATGGATTCCTTACCGTCCCACCTCTTATATTCATTGTTTCAGATTCAAAACTATGCAAGAGGCAAGTCCATCAAAAAACCTGTTATCTATACAATTGTCAACGGCGGTTTTTACGAAGGTGAACATTCAAAGCTTGCAATTGATATGATGAAGCATTGGTGTAAGAAAACGGGACTTACATGGGGCCAGGCTCTTGGAAGCGGTGCCGGTGATATGTATGGCTCCCTTCCAAAACTGCCAATAGGAAAAGGGCCAAGCATAAATTTAGGGAAAGCACTTGATGAAATTGCAAAAACAATCAATGGCTTAAATAGCGGTAATAATATAATTGTATCTCCCAATATACCACGCTTCGCTTGGAAAATGGGGGCCTTAATGTTAGTGTGGAATAAACGAGCCAAAGCAAATGGTTTATCTAAAAAGGATTTATATTATAAGGGACGTGAATTAGTATGAAAAAAGATAATATCGCATACAACAGCTTAAAGAAGAAAAATATATCCAAGCGTATCATGCAAGTGATACTTGGGTTAACAAGTATTTTATCAATTTATACAGCTTATTTGGGAATCGCTTATGGAGCAGTTAACTGGTACTATGGATTTGCTGATAGCCAGGAATATTCAAAGAGTCTTCTTATGCTGGACAGCAATATACGGTTTTATAGTGGCCTATGGTTAGGCATTGGCATAGTTTTACTTTGGATAATCCCAAGGATCGAACATGAAAAGACATTGCTTCGGGTCATAGCAATATTTTTTTTCCTTGGAGGAATAGGGCGTTTAATTTCCATACTAACTTGTGGCATACCTTCATCTGTCTATTTTATTTATGTACTTCTCGAATTGAGTTTCCCACTCCTGACACTATGGCAGAAGCGTATCTTTAATTTAACCATGGTACCGAACTAATCCGTATAATGAAAAGGGCTATCTAACACCGAAATCCTCTATACATCTAGATTTCCCAATGCTTGGATGCCCTTTACTTTAAGCCTTTTCACCTATTCTATTTCCAAACCCTTGACATTAATATTACCGTCTCCCCGTACTCCGTCCGCACTACTTACCCCACCTTAAACGGTAAAAAAATTTGCAACATAACCGTATCGGTGTTTATTGAATATCTATAAAAATCTTGTCTTTTTCTGTGTATTCTTTTTGTATTCAATAGCTTTTGTGGGTATCTATGAAGACACGCCATACAATGGGTACAGTGGTAATTTTATTGTCAATGGTAAATATTAAACAAACCTTACTTTTGTAAGCTTTTCAGATACTTCCCACAGTTTTGATGCAACCTCAGTATCCTTTGCCAAAGGTGCATTTTTTGCTATTGTTGGATACCCTCTCATCTCATTCATTCTGGAAGGCCCGTAATATGTGCCGCCTTTTGCTTCTTCTGCGGTTGCCGCATAAAGTGAAGGCCACGCTCCATGAGCTGCCGGTTGAAATAAGATCGGTCCAAATAACCTCCGAACAATACCCGCGGGGCTATTCTTTCCGGCTCCATTGGGGATCAATTCTGTTCTTGATATCCCCGGATGTGCACCCATGCTGCTGATTCCCCAGCCAGCTGCATCACTTCGCCGTTGTAGCTCAAATGCAAACATTAAGCACGCAAGCTTTGACTGTGAATAGCTTACCATTGGTTTGTAATTATGCTCAGCTTGTAAATCATCGAAGTTTACAGCTCCCTGGAGATGAGCTAAACTACTCAAAGTGACCACACGAGGCTTATTCCCTTTCTGTAAAAGAGGGAGCAACTGTGCTGTTAATGCAAAATGTCCAAGAAAATTTGTTCCCATTTGAAGCTCAAATCCATCAATTGTAATCTTCCGCAGAGGTGGATTCATTACTGCTGCATTATTGATCAATATATCCAGACTTTTGCGTTGTTCCCTCATTCGTTCGCCAAATGCTTCTATTGATGCAAGATCCGCCAGATCAAGTTTTTCAAAATGTATATTTCCAGCTGGAATCAATTGTTTAATTTTTTTTATGGCTTCGTCACCCTTATCTCTATTTCGGCCCGCCATAATAACTTCGGCTCCCGCCCTAGTCATCTCCAATGCTGTTTCATAGCCAATCCCACCGGTTCCTGTAATAACAACCGAACGACCTTTTTGTGAGGGAATATCTGCTGAGGTCCAATTACTTTTCCTATTTTCTGCCATTATAAACGCTCCTTTTATTTTGTAGTTTTCTAAGAACCATCCTTTTCTTTTCTAAAGTTATTAATAGTCTTGAAAGCTTTTGGATTGTACTTTATACTAATAATACTAGTTCGAGTTCTATCGAAGTCAAGCATATTTTAAAATACTTTTAAAGGAGTTTTAGCCGTGTACACCATTAATGAAATTGCAAAAATTTGTGACATTTCTGTTTATACAATCCGCTTTTATGACAAAGAAGGACTTCTTCCCTTTGTTACCCGAAACAGTACCGGAAACCGGCAGTTTAGTGAAGAAGACCTTGACGTGATAAAGCTGATTTGCTGTCTTAAAAATACCGGAATGCAAGTCAAGGAAATTAAGCAATATATCGATTTATGCATGCAGGGCGAAGGAACCGTCCCATCACGTAGACAGATAATGGCTGACCACCGTAAGGCAATCCTGAAACAGATAGATGATCTTAAAAAGAGTATAAATATTGTTGATTTAAAGATTGCCTTTTATGATTCATATATCGCTAATCCACAGGCCGGATATGACCCGTTAAAGTATATGATGGATAATAAACAGAAGGATATTACCACTCATGAATGAAATATAATGACAATAATACTTAGAGTAATGTCTAAGTGATTACCTTATTTTTGAGTCAATTTGCCTTACTTCTGTAATGTAAAAATTGTCAATGCAGTTTTTTGAGGAGGTAATTTGAACAGGGCTGTCATCTATTCCAGACTCACCTTTGGGGCAGGTACAATCTGCAGAGGTAAAAGATATGCATTGTTTTATTCACCATTGTGCTTTCCTCCATTTGTTTTGTCATCATGTATTTAGCTCCCTAAAAAGGGCATAAGAAAAGCGGGGGTATCTTCGTTAGAAAATACTCCCGCTGAAATTTGCTATGTTGAGATACTACTTATTACTTAATTTGTTACCTTAGTTCAATCTCATTATTAAATATTGTCTGGGTACTGGAATTTATTTAAATTGACGCATACATCGCCACAGCTCCTCTAATTTCGCCTGTGGTTATTCAAGTAGAAAATAAGACGTATAATCATGTGATGAGTTTATATCCAGTTTAATATTTTAGTTTGCTTATTAGTGTGCTATAATATTTTTTCCAAGTCGTGGTCAATCTCCTCGAATTTCCTATACTCATGCGGGATATTCAACGAATCCAAATATAAATGTAAAATTTCATTATCACAAAATAATATGTCAGCTGTGCCGATATGAATATCAATTTTTAGTTTGACTCTAATGTTTTCCGCATTTTGCCGTACCAAGCATAGAATATTGTTTTCCTCCAAATACCATTCTTCTCTCATCATATCTTCGTATAACTCTATGGCTTTTTCCGGTGATACCCCCACAGTACGGTATTCTTTGTAATAGAGATGGTGATAGGTTCCTGCGTAAGAAGTTACGGAACCAAACAGCTCGAGGTGCTTAACTGCATAATAAAACGCCATGTTGCCACCCATCGAAAATCCTGACAGCATTCTGTTTTCGCAGGTGGCATCTGTTCTGTACTGTCCGTCGATATGGGGAATCAGCTCCTTAATAAGGATGGATTCAATTTGCAATAAGGCATCGAAATAATTGTCTTCCGACGAAATTGCGTTGACAAAAACAGTAATGGCCCGTCTGTTTTTATAAACTTTTTCCAGCGACCATATCTCGGATGATTCGTTGCCCGTCCATCCGTGAATGTGGTACGCAACTGGATATTTTTCGTCGCTGTCATTGTACTCGGGCGGAAGATATATATTATAGCCTATTTCATGATTTAATACTTGGCTGTAAAATGTTTTATGAATAACATATTGAGGTGATTCTGCTGGTGGGTTCACAAAGTTCATTCAACGCTCCTCCGATTCCGACTAATATAAATTATATCATTGGCCTTAAGAAAACAATTAAAATTAGAAAATATATCTATAATTTGATTATATTACCAGACAGACAGTTATACAAGTACAAGGTAAACGGAATAATTTTTATCTCGAACTCCTTGAATGATGCGAACCAAACCGTTGGATACTTCTTCATCCTTATTATCATCTGACATGCGTTTTACTAATTCCAAAAGCAATATACAGAATTCTAATATGATTTAGGTTCACTAAAAATGCGTTTATATTGTTTTGAAACTCTCTTTATAAATAAAAAGATATTTAGAATCGCAATGCTTCCAAATATAATTCTAAATGGAATATCTGAAGTCTGTAGCCCAGTCGTTATTCCATTGAGATCTCCTCCTCCTTCAACAAACAATGATAGTACGGATATATAAATCGGGTCAAGAAGCATAAAGCATAATGTGATATAGTAGAAAGTAATTAACAACGCTCTGCTTTTTAGTTTATAAACAATTGGTGATAACGCTAATATGTACCCGATTAATATGGTTACAATACTGCTTAGCCCATTAAATAAAGCCAATCTTATTCCGTCAAGTCCTTTGTCAGTAACAATCTGGATACCCCAGATTCCCACAACCCGTATTCTCTCAAAAACGTCAAACGATAATGCTAACAATAAATGTGTTCCTTCATGAACGATATAATAACAGATAATAGCTATGAAAATACCTGTCCATTGTTTCATTGACTTTAACATTCTACTTTTCATATCAATCTCCTTTTATTTTAGGTATAATCCAAAAAACTCCTGGATATGCTTTTGAATTAGTTTTAAAGCCTCCTCCAATTTTTCTGTGCTTGTGTCATATCGAAAAAGAAGTAGAAAGACAGGCGAATAAAAGTGTAGTGCCATTATCTCAGGATCGGTGCCGCCTATTCTTCCCTCTTGAATTAACTGCCTAAAAACTTCGGTTTGATAACGCAATGTTTTTTCTATAAACATCTCAGTAAACATGGTATTTAACTCCACGCTCTTGTATTGTTCAATGATCATCATCTTACGGAATTTTGACAATATCTCATCCGTCAGATAAAAAGAAAAAAGTCTGCAGTAAATCTTCTGTATAAGATCTATGGAAAAATTGGTATCATCAGATACTTCCTGTCCAGCGGTATTAATCAGCTCCTGCTGAAATTGATTTATCCGCTCAGCAGATATATGAATAATTGTATCAAATATCGCTTGTTTATTTTTATAATGCTTATATATTGCACTTTCTCGTATTCCAATGACTTTGGTAATATCTCTTACAGATACGCTACTATAACCATGTACGGAAAAAAGAGATAGTGCCTCGCTCAAAATTCTTTCTTTTGTCGACATATAATTCTCCTTTTGGCAAATCGGTGAACAGTTGTTAACCATAATTATAGTTAACGACTGTTCACCTGTCAATATAAATCTTTAAATATTTTCATTAATATACAGCAAAAGCCTTGAAACTATTTTCAAGGCTTGTTTTATAAACTACTATTTAATATTAATCTCAATATTTATCTTATAATTCAATGTACATTTTCGAGTTAATAACCGTCTCATCATGCCGTGAGGAGCTAATAAAGGTGACCATTGAACCTAGTAGGGCCTTGGCGACAAGATACCTTTCAAAAAAACTTCTCATGAGTCCTTCTTTTTAAAAAGAATTTAACTTATCAAATAGTAGTGAAGATCATTACTATAATCTGGTTTTTAATGAATAACTGCAATTCTTCTCCCTATGCACTAAATATTATATTGACACGTTCTTTAAGTAATGGCTCGGTGATATCAGATTATTCACCTTATTCCGCTCCAATAAGCAAAGCTAAATATCCCCATTCCCATATTAAATTTTCAAAGCTTTTATCCAGATATTCACAGATATCTTCTTGGTCATATCCCATCATTCGTGATATAACAACAATATAATTGCGTACCACCGTATAAGACAGTTTTTCTTGTTCATCAAGTAACCAACTTAAAAAGATTGAGTGCCTAATTATCGCATATTCCATAGCAATCCACTGAATCATAACAACTATACTATCCAAATCCGATTCTGGCATCAGACCATTTGAGAAAATTTCTACAACAAGGTAATTTCGAAATAACTTTTCATAAGAAGAAAACAGCTTTTCGAATTTCTGTAATTGTACGGTCATTTTACGCTTATCATAATCTCTCGATAAGTTTTCCGCTATCACAGCTATTGGTTCCAGATAGCTGGTATATAGCCCTTGTTTTCGATAATTTTCAGCTATGTCTAAAAAAAGTTCATTATTTTCTTCAAAAGTATCTAAACTTATAAATTGCATGTTATCTATGGTATCTGATAATTCTTTTAAAACAGTTTTGTCCTTATATTTGTCTATCTCTTTTTTTAATACAGTTTCGTTTTGATGAATATCCAGAAGAATATAAAAAATCATCATCAAACTTTTTGAGATAGAAAATTGCTGATTTTGCATAATAGTAATCATCATAGTTCGAAGCTGTAACAAAATATCTTCATCCATATCAAACATATTCGTAAAACAAATTTTATCCTGCTGATTTATCAAATCCACAACTTCTGGACAGCAGGATACCAAAGAATATTCTTTTCTATCTGCAAATTCGTGTATCTGCCTTGGAAAAATCGCACAGGTTTCAGACAAAACTTCATCTCCAAAATTCAATACTAGTTTGCAAAGTTTCTGTTCATTTAAGAAAGGACACTGCTTCTGTTCATTCAATGCAATGACACGTGCGCCATCTTTTTGTTTTACATATTGATCTAGATAACTATTGTTTTGCTTTGTTAAGCTTAAGCGATTCCATTTTATATAAGTATCATCATCTACTACAATCTTCCACTCTTGACAGCAAGTAAACGAACACTTATCTGCAATGCAGGTAAAAGTGTCATAGTAGTCCGTTTTGATTTCTTTCTTCATATTCATCTCCTAAAACTGGCAAAGTCATTTTGTATACTACTTATTTTGTCAGTGCTTCCTATAAATCTAAATCTAGTATATAACTATTTAATTGTTTTTTCAAATACCCCATTGACTGTGATTGTTCCAATAATTGCTCATTTCGTTCTCATTTTCCCAAGCCTGTGTAGTATCCTTCTTCAAAATCTCAACATATTATGGTTGTGGTCTCAGTGTTCTCTTTATCATTGTGACCAATACGTACCATCAGAATCACCGTTTTTTCGTAGTTTTTAGTATAATCCTTAACTTGAAAAAACTATTTAAGAGTATTATAATTTTAAATTATTAATATCATAGTAATGTTTAAAAAAAGGATGTAGGAAAAGGAATTAAGTAGAATGAAAAATAAAGCAAATATTAACGTAAGCGCCTTACGGTTACCTGTGTTAGCCGTCGGCCTGCTATTATTCATGTTTATCGTTAGTCTGTTAATGGGTTCAAAAACCTTTTTTGCTGCACAGTCAGAAAAAGAATTGGAGGAAATTACAACCCTGGAAAAAGATAAGGTCTATGATTACGATTTAAACAGTGATGGTAAACCGGAGAAAATACAATATAAGCTAACTTTAGATGATGAAAAATTTACAGTTACTTTAAAGCTGTATATTAATGATAAGTTGTGTATGTCCAGAAAGGATCATGGTTTTTCCTATACCCTTCAGCTTGTTGATTTGGATAAGAGCGATAATTATCTGGATTTATACGGGTATGGAACCATGGAATCAGATTGTATCAGTTATTCCTTCTTTGCAAGGTATGATGAAAATAATCAATATCACGCGACAAAATTTAGTCCCAAAGAATTAACAAATAATTTTATTTCAACTCGTTATTCCTTGGGAGCCTTAGACGGAGATGGTAAGTTTGATTTAATGATAGATACTCCTATCTTCTCTGAGGCAATTGGCTGCTATATCTGCTATGTACCATTTCAATTAAAGGATAATGTGATTTCTTGCGTTCCAGCGAAAACCTATGCTTTTAACAAGTTCTCCAAGGAATATCAGTATAAAGCAGCTAAAAGTTTCTCTGTTTATGCTACAGTCGGTTCAAAGAAGGTGGCTTATACTGTAAAAAAGGGAGAGATGGTTACCTTTCATTCACTTTATGTAACAAAATCAGGAAAAGCTTATTTTAGAATTGTAAATACTAAGGGAACGACCGGCTGGATTAAATCAACACAGGAGAATCTATTTATAGAATATCCGGCTTGGGGTTGATGGATATTTTTACCACAATAATAGTTACCAATTCCTATCAGAAATGATAACTGATATATATTATTTCTGATAGGGAGATATCGAATATTCTAATATTCTAATTTATCATTTTTGTTCATAACCAGGAAATTTTCTAATTCAAATTTTTATCTAACTCCTAATATAATATAAAGCATAAATATTTACACATCAATATCCACTGTTATCTCAACATTATAGCTTGCCGAATTTTTTCGAGTTAATAGCACGCACGTCTCAACGTGATTCGTCCAAGGAAACATATCCACTGGTGCCAGTTTTTTAGCCTTATACCCTTTCTTCGTCAAATACGCTACATCCCGCTCTAATGTAAGCGGATTGCAAGATATATACACCACTCTCTCTGGCTTTAATACTGCCAGTGAATCCAGGAACCTCTCATCACTTCCGGCTCTGGGAGGATCCATGAATACTACATCTATCTTCTCTTCCTGAGCTGCCAGTTGGGAGATAAACTCACTGGCATCTTTTTGATAGAATTGAATATTTGAAACCTGATTTCTCTTAGCATTCACCTTAGCATCTGCTACTGCATCCTTATTCAGCTCCACACCGATAACTTTATCCGCTTTATCCGATGCGATGAGTCCGATTGTTCCTGTTCCGCAATAGGCATCCAATACCGTTTCCTTACCGGTCAGTCCTGCCATTTCAATAGCTTTTCGGTAAAGTATCTCTGTCTGCTGAGGGTTTACCTGATAGAAGGATTTCGGAGAGATACGGAACACTTTATCACAGAGGGAATCTTCTATAAACCCTTTTCCGTAAATAACCTGCTCTTTTTCTCCCAGTACCATACTGGTATTCTTATCATTTACATTTACAACGATAGTAGATATTTCAGGATGAAGCTTTCTTAAGGCTTTTACAAAGTTATTCTTAGACGGGAAAATCGGTGAACCAATTACAAGCACCACCATGATTTCTTTGCTGTGATACCCTGTTCGTATCAGGACATGTCGTAACAGTCCATATCCTGTGTCCTCATCATAAGTTTTTATCTTAAAGGATTTTAATAAGCCTCTGATAGATGCAATGATTTCATCTGCCTTTTCATTATGGATAAAACAACTTTCGATGGCAATAACACGGTGGGTTCCTTCCTCGTAAACACCGGAGACTGCATTGCCTCTGCGGTCATGGTCAAAGACTACATGTACCTTGTTTCTGTAATGCCTGGGATCTTCCATGCCGATAATCGGTTCAACCGGGCAATAACTCTTGAGTAGTTCACTTACATACCCCTGTTTGTCTTTTAAATGCTCTTTGTAGCTTTTCTCCTGAATTCTACAACTACCGCAGTCCCTTCTATGAGGACATGTTCCATCGGGTGATTTCCTGGAATTTTTCTCTGTATAGGGTTTGCTGCCTGCTTTTCCATTCCTGTCCCTGTTTATATCTTTGCCTGTCAGTTTTTGCTTTTTGTTTCCAAACTCTTTTTTATTAACCTGAGAATTACTTTTGCTCTCCGAGAATCTGGCTCCTTTACCAATCCCTGGTGTACCTTTATTGTCCGAATATCTATTCTCAGAGTTTCTATTCTCAGAGTTTCTATTCCCTGAGTTTCGACTTTCTGAATTTCTATTTTCCAAGTTTCTATTTTCTAAATTTCTTCTTTCTTCATTTCTATTTACCAAATTTCTATTTTCTGAACTTCTATTTTCATTGATTTTTTTTGCTGAGAACCTTTTCGCATCTCCTCTGGCATCATTGCTCTTATTCTCTGTATATCTATTTTTTCCTCTTTCCGCTGTACCTTTATACTCCGAATATGAAGTACCTTTACTTCTTATGGCTGCATCTTTATTTTCTGAGCATCCAGTCCCTTTTCTACTTTCGCCGGCTCCTTGTAAGCCATCTCTGTTAGAAATATTTCTCTTGGAGTTATCACTTCTATAATCTGCCCTGTATTCTGTTTCTGTGGTTTTTCTTCCTTCATTTGATCTACGCTGACTATTTTTCCCTGACTGCTTCTTATCAAACTTTACATTCTTCTTATCATTACTATTGTTATACGGTTTCATTTTCTTTCCTTCCATTAAGGTATTCTATCGCTTATAAGTTTATATGCCCTGAGAATTAAATTCGGGAATGAAGCTTTCCAGAGCAGTCTCCCCCTCTTGTATAAATCCGTTCTCTACACCGATTTCCAGTGCGTAATCTATTAGCTCGTCGTATTCCTTCTGTGTTACCTTGCGGTCCAGTTCCGGGTATGATTTCACCTGTTCCAATGGGGTATATTGATTCATAATACTGAGATAAATAGTATCTCCGTAGGTCTCATACAGATATTTTATTACTTTCTTAGAGTCCTTAAGGCCTCCCGGCAATAAAAGATGCCTCACAATGACACCTCTTGTCATGATATCCTCCGAAAACTGTGCTTCTCCTGTCTGCCGCACCATCTCGGCTATCGCTTTTGACGCTGCTTCAAAGTAATCGTTGGTAAAGGAATAGCGTTTTGAAAGATTTTGTCCACAATATTTTAAATCCGGGAGGAAAATATCCACATTCCCTTCCAGTAACTTAACAGTATCCACATTTTCATAACCACTGCTATTGTATACTATTGGGATATCAAGTCCCTTTTCCCTGGCAAGCCTTATGGATTTTACAATGGAGGGTACATAATGACTGGGGGTTACCAGGTTGATATTATGAGCTTTCTGTCCCTGCAACTCCAGAAATATTTCTGCCAGGCGTTCTGTGGATATTTCTTTTCCGGCAAGGTTTCTTGAAATATTATAATTCTGACAATAAACACAGCCTAAGGAGCATCCGGTGAAAAAAACAGTTCCAGAACCGTTGCTTCCCGATATGCAAGGCTCCTCCCAGTGATGAAGGGCTGCTCTTGCTGCCGTTATAGAAGCACCCGCTCTGCAAAAGCCCAGCGTCCCGTTCAGTCTGTTAACATGACAGTTTCTTGGACAGAGAGTACAGTCCTTATAATATGCTTCTTCTGCCGCAGATCTTACATTATATAATTTTGTCTCATTATCTGAAGTTCCCATACCAGTTCCCCTTGCATACCACATCTGCCTGTAATGTAGCACTTCTACAAATCAGGGTGTGAATTATATATTTCATAATACACACTATTCTCTATTATAAATTATACCCACAGTTTTCTGGATTTTCTCCCAGTAATAGGATATTTATTATTTTATCTATTTTTATACTAATCAGCTTTACCTGAATTAAAATTTCCCAGTAAATATAGATTTCTTTCTTTAATCAAGCTTTTATCCTATTTTAATTCAAGCTTTTATTCTTTCTATATTCAGGCTTTTATCCTATCTATATTCAAGCTTTTATCCTATCTATATTCAGGCTTTTATTCTATCTATTTATATATTTATTTTATATCAATTTATATGTCTGACTATTTTCTACAATTTAGCTTTCTAACACTTACAAGCTGCTTTTACATTACTTCCTGCAAAACATGCAGAGTTTATTTTACCTTATTCGAGGAATAATTACAATGAAAAAAAGTTGCTGCAATCAGTTATTGAATTTTACTGTAATCTTGAGTAAATTCATTAACCTATGCAGCAACTTTTGCCATTAAATAAATAAGTTTACATTTGAGTCTTCTGCTTCTCCCAGATAGTAGACGACACCGCCAATCTTAATGCCGTCTATCAGCTCCTCCTGCTTTAATCCCATCACATCCATAGACATCTGGCAGGCTACAATTTCCACTCCGCCTGCAATAGCTGTTTCAATAAGGCTTTCCAGGGAATCCACATTCTTATCCTTCATTACCTTACGAATCATCTGTGCTCCCATTCCCATCATATTCATATTTGAGAGCTTGAGTTTTCTGCTTCCTCTTGGCATCATTCTGCCAAACATGGTATCCATGAAACCTTTTTTCACCTTAATCTTCTTTGGCTTCCTTAAAATATTCAATCCCCAGAAGGTAAAGAACATGGTTACTTTTCTTCCCATAGAGGCAGCTCCGTTTGCTATGATAAAAGAAGCAATAGCTTTATCCAAATCCCCGCTGAATACTACCATGGTCTTATTATTTTTCTCAGTGGATATTGGGTTTTGCCTTTCTGCCTTTATAGGCTCTCCTTTATGAATTACAGCAACAACCTTTCCCTGTTCTTTCTTTCGTATCAGAAGCTGATTACCGGTATTTTTACACCAGGCTTTAATATCCTCGTAGAACCCTGGGTCAGAAGCAGTCGCTTTGATTACTTCCCCATCCCTTAACTTATCAACCGCCTGCTTTACTCTAAGAAGCGGTCCCGGGCAGCATAAACCTGTAGCATCCAGTGTTTCATTAACTATTATGTCTTCTTCATTTACCAGTGCTTCCACTTCTGCTGTGTCTGCTGTAATTCTGTTACCATAACTTTTACTATCGATAATACCCTTGCTATGGTTAATAATATTGCTAATGCCCTCATCGGCCTCGTGATCTTCTAAGTCTGCTGCCTTTACTTCTGTTCTTTCCGGCTCTCTATCTTCATTAGAATTGTACAAGTAGTCTTTGGCGCTGACATAACCTCCCGTAATGTTCTGCACCTGGTATCCATACTGTGTCAGTATTCTATCAGCGATATAGCCTCTTAAACCTACCTGACAATATACAACTATCTTCTGCTCCTTATCCAATTCATCCAACCTGCTTCGCAGATCGTTAAGTGGAAGATTAACCGCACCTTCTACATGCCCTAGTTCATATTCTTCCTCATTTCTTACATCTATCAGGAGATATTCCTCTTCACTGCCTAATACCTCCTCCCAGGTGGTGAGATGACTGTAACCTTTCAGCACATTTTCTGCTGCATAACCTGCCATATTAACAGGATCTTTTGCAGAAGAATAAGGGGGTGCATAAGATAATTCCAATTTCGTAAGATCCGAAATACTTCCCTTCATGCCCATAACTGCTGCTATGACATCCATCCGCTTATCCACTCCCTCGTAACCAATTGCCTGGGCTCCAAGTATTTTCCCCTCCAGATCGAATAACAGCTTTAAGGATATATTAAATGCTCCCGGATAGTAGGAGGCATGGGACATAGGATGCAGATGCACCATTCTATAATCCAACCCAGCAGCCTTAAGACTTCTTTCATTGGCTCCCGTTCTTGCTGCAGTCATTCCAAAGATCTTAATAATAGAAGTACCCAGAAAACCATCAAAGTGAGAAGGGATACCGGTAATATTATCGGCTGCAATCCTTCCCTGCTTATTGGCAGGTCCTGCCAATGCTACCGCTGCTGCCTCTCCGGTCACAAAATCTACGCCTTCAATGGCATCACCTACAGCGTAAATATCTTTCACATTGGTTTCCATATGACTATTTACCTTGATATGTCCTCTTTCACCTAGCGTTATTCCGCTTTCACGAAGAAAATCCGTATCCGGTCTTACACCCATGGCAAGGATAACCAGTTCCGCTTCAAGACTCCTGCCGCTCTTAAGCTGTACCTTAATGTCCTGAGGTGTATCGGTAAAAGCAACTATACCGTCATTTAGCTGAAGCTGGATGCCATTCTGCTCAAGCTCTCTTTCCGCAGCAACTGCCATATCCCCATCAAATGGAGCAAGAATATGAGGTGCTGCTTCCACCAGAGTTACTGCAATTCCTCTTTCTCTGAGGTTTTCCGCCATTTCTACACCTACAAAGCCACCTCCGATTACGATTGCTCTTTGTGGTTTCTTTTCGTCTACATAAGCTTTTATCTTATCGGTATCCGGAACATTGCGAAGAGTATGGATACGGCTGCTGTTTATCCCCTCAATACCGGGTTTGAATGCCTTTGCTCCTGGTGACAGGATAAGGCTGTCAAAGCTTTCTTCATATTCTCCCTTATCCCTACTCTTAACAGTAACACTCTTTTTCTCTATATCTACTGCAATCACTTCACTGTGTATTCGAATGTCAATTCCAAAACGAGCTTTCATAGTTTCCGGTGTTTGAACCAGAAGATTCTCCCTCTCCTTAATGGTCTCACCGATATAATAAGGAAGCCCGCAATTGGCATAAGAAATATAGCCATCACGTTCGAACAGAATGATCTCAACGTTTTCATCGAGCCTTCTTAGTCTTGCCGCAGCAGATGCACCTCCGGCAACTCCACCTATAATCAGTACTTTTTTACTCATAAAAACCTCTTTTCTAACTATCCTCTTGCTCTGGATATTTATAAAACTGTTGTTGAATAAATGTTTATAGTCTTTATCTTATCAAGATAGCCCAAGTCACACCGCAAGCAAGCTGACAGAAGGACGATTCCTGCATCTATTCCAATTCGATTTAACTTCTATTTTCTTTTGTCTTGCTTTTTTATGCTTTTTTGCTTTTTTTGCTTCTGCCTCACTTCCGACCTGCTTCTGTTTGTTTTCTTCTGTCTTGCTTCTGTCTTCTTTCTGTGTATCTTCTGTTTTGCTTCTGTCTTGTTTGTGTCTCTCTGCCGTTTGCTTTTGTCTCTCTCCGTTTTGCTTCTGTCTTTCTTCTGCCTTGCTTCTGTTTACTTCTATTTTCTACTGCCCGTATTACTTGTAATTATCCGAACCAGTTCTCCGATTCTCTCATCTTTTATCCGGTAGTATATTTCCAGACCTTCTCTTCGACCTTCTATAATCCCGGCAGATTTTAATTTCTGCAGATGCTGGGATACTGTAGACTGGGGGGTCTTTAAGCAGGACTGCATAAAGCTTACATTGCATTCCCCTTTCTCCAGCAGACCATTTACCATGCAAAGACGAACCGGATGGGCAAGAACCTTCAAAATCTCAGCAGCCTCCGTATAATTATCAATGTTATTATCCATTTGAACCTCTTTTCCATTACTCCATAATCAAAGTTTGTATCTCAACTGCATTGATATATTTATATATTACGATATATTGATATATGTGTCAATAGCAAAATTATTTATTAGAAACAGCAAAATAAAATGAGCTTTGATATAAATTTAAGCGCTGTCTCACACATATAACCGTTACAGTATACTCCACTACTGCTCTTATATGTTTAAATCCGATATCGCTATATTCATTTCGAAGCTCATTTCATAAAGTACTACTATATAAAAAAGTCTGCTGCTTATTCCTATCACTACTAAAGTTTTACTGTGGCAAGATGTATAAATCCCTTAGGCACTGCTATCTCTTCAAAGGTAATGTTTCTCTCCAGCGCTCTGTTTTCTAATGCCAGCTCCAGATGACACATGGCTATGCCTGCATCTATGGTATTTAATCTGGCCATCAGATGCTCGTTTACAAACCCTGTGTGTCTTCTGCATACAAGAATTTCTTTCTCCTTACAGATAAAATACCAGGTCTGAGTATTCCTGGCTGAGGGAGCAAGCCTTGCAGCTTCAAGTGCCTCCTCATATCCGCTGCCTTCCCGGATTTCCTCTAAAGTCTTACGCTTAAATTCCGCCTTACTGCTTCTATGTACTTCTTCTTTGGGATTCCCAAAAGCCAGCATTATGACAAAATCAAGTCCGTCGACCGCTTCCGGCAGAGCCACCGAGGGTTTTGCCATTCCAAGCCAGCAGCTGCCAAGATTATTGGCAGATAAATAGAGATCCAACTGCTGAAGCATATAGCCCGCATTTAAAAGAAAGTTATCTTTCTTCTCAGAGTAGATGCCAACATAATGAGGTGCTTTAATTGCCATCAGGCTTTTGACCTCTTCATAACTGTAAACATTGAATTTTACTCTGATATCCGGAATCAAAGGGCTGACTTCTTCTCCAAACTGTTTTATTTGCTGTAATAAAACACTATCCAACGGATTCATATCATATTTTCGTACAGATTTTCTCTTTTCAATTACTTCATATAGACCTTTTCTCATTTTCATTATCTCCTTTTTTCATAGTAAATGTCTCTTTCAATATTCAGTTATTTAGTCCCTTTACTCTATTATGCTAAATCTTATTGTTTTACTCTTCCTGCTGCAATAAGAACTGTTTACTTACTGCTATTATTACTAAATAAATTTAAAAATAATTCATTCTATCTATGTATATTACGTTCCTTCTTAATTAATTTTATATTTATTGAAGTTGTTTAAGTCCCTTACCTGATAACTGCTACAAAAATAACGGCAAACTCCGTTTCATAGATTTTAACAGGATACATTCCGGCGTTTCCGATAAATTTCGTTATATCTTCCGGCTTGTCCGGATATATCCTGATCCGTCTGGTACCAATCTCTATGTATTCTGCCTGGGACTTATCTATTGACAGAACGAATCTTCCCCTGCCGGTAAGCAGACTGGCTGCTTTGGCAATAGCCTGTTCTTTCTCCTTAACATGCATAAAGGTAAGAGAGGAATAGATGACATCGAATTTCTTTGGGAATTCATAGGTCATAAAATCACCGCAGACAAGCTTAACATTGGTATAACACCTTAGGTTCTCTCCCGCTCTTTTCACTGTCTTTGGTGAGAGGTCAATTCCCCATAATTCCTTACAATAACTACAGGTTCGTATTGCAAGCCGTCCTGTCCCCACACCGATTTCCAGAACTGTTTTACTTAACTCCAGCTGCAGATCTCCCAGGAACAGATGTCCATCCCATTTGTCCATGTATTGTCTTAGAGGAAGCGTATCATTAACCGGATCATTATTTTCTTCTACTAACAAATCATAATGCCTAATTACATCATTCATAAATACTATCCTTTCTAATAATATATTTCATCTGGCAGCCATTCCTTGTCTTCCTGACATCCAGATATCATTTCAATTGACAATATAGGAAACATGTTCCATAATATTTATACTAATTACACTGACGGATAAAGGAGGGAATAACATCTACCTCCCTAATAATTGTACGTGAACCAAAGCACGCAGATAGGAGCAAGATATGGATACAGCAATAGGTAATGTAACACTGGGGGAGCTGATAGTATATACAATACCAATTTTACTCCCGATTTTATTTGCTATTTATTGTATTTATCGGTTGATATCTATTCATAAAATCAAACGTATTACACAAGATGAAATAATCAATCAATTTGTATTATATAATGAAAATATAATCCTTTCCCTTAATCATACCCTGGGGCTACCAATACCGGAAAACACCTTGTGTACGATATATGTTTCTGCTGAACACTATGAAATCAAAGCTGATAACCAATCCTTCTATCTAAGCAGGGATAAAATAACAGCTGTTGATCTGAAAACCGAGGCGGAGGTTCAAAACAGCTACTTAGCAAGCGCGGGCAATTATATGAAATCCTATGGCCCCTTAGGTGAATTGATAATTAATAGAACAGGTAATTCAATAGCTTCGGTGGATATTTCATATCTTATATTTACTTATACGAAAGAAAATGCCATCGACTATATTGCATTCAACACCACTGCAATATTAGAAGCACTTCAGCTCGTTGAAGAGTATAATACAAGGCATGATAGAAAACCGAAAGAAATATATCTATGATAATTACGCTTATCGTCTGAAAACATAGTATTTTTCAGCACTCATGGCTGAAAAATAATGCTTTACTTTAAAACTGCGTAGTGTTAAAATTATACTATTATAGTATTAAGAATATTTTAGCAGGAGATGAAAAATTGAGCAAAAATATAAGAACCCATGCTGTGGATTATTTATTCGAAGCTATCTTGAGCTTGAAAAGCCAGGAAGAATGCTATACTTTCTTTGAAGATATTTGCACAGTAAATGAATTGCTGTCCCTATCACAGCGTTTTGAGGTTGCCAGAATGCTGCGTGACCATAAGACCTACTTAGAAATTGCGGAAAAAACAGGTGCATCAACTGCTACAATCAGCAGAGTGAATCGTTCCCTTAATTATGGTAAGGACGGTTACGATATGGTGTTTTCAAGAATTTCGGATTTTAAAGAGGATAACGACGAACCCAGCGACGTATAAAGAGATAAAAGTCTGATTTGTAAGGATTATTCCTAAGCAGTCAGACTTTTATTGTTTCTTCTCCGTTTCCTTTGCCATATCATCTATTAATTTCTCAATCATCTGTTTCTTTAAATACACATCAAAACCTAAAAAGCAGATAAAGGAAAAGACATTCAGGAATTCCTTGTCCTCCTGGGATTTCACCTCCGAAAAGGTTTCCTGGGATTTACGGTATTTTCTGATAACATCCTTAAGAAGATTATCCATCTGTTCTTCTTCATATCTGAATACTTCTTTATAGATTTCTTCTAATCCGATTCCTGAAGACCCACCATAGTACTTCTCGGTAAGCGGACCGAACATCTGCTGGATATCATTAATACTGAGGATATTCTTAAAATAATAAATAAATATCAGCATCAGCATATGCTCCTTGGTATATTTCTTCTTATTGGGAGCCGGCAGCAGATCATTCTTTGTATAGTTATTGATCATGGTCTTTGTTAAGAGCTTGTCCTCGTTATAACGCTTGGAGGATTTCAGATGCTCATCCATAAAGGTCGTGACCTGATCCATGTATAAATCAATGTTAGGAATATCATCCGGATCAATGTAATCCAGTTTCTTCATTCCCTGTATCAGGGTCTTTAAATACTTGTCATCCCTAAAGTCCATTGTAATCACCTCTTCTTCCATTATATAGTATCGAAAACTTGATGTAAACAAATATTTTCAGGAACACCCTTTCACGAATACTTCATATACTGATAAGAGGTGATTTTTTTGATGTGTCCGGAAGAATTAGCCGCTTTTGCTGCTTCTCTTGCCATTGCTATTTCAAAAGACAAATCTACGGATGAATTAGATCTGATAGCAGTACTCTTATCACAGGTCAGCAGTACCCTTGCAACTATTTCCATACAGAAAAGTAATCTGCAACCGGATTCTTCTGACAATGAAAGCTCTGCTGTGATTGCCGGACAGCAGAATAATCCTATCAGGTAATGAGAGGTATTCCTTGTCTATCCCCCTATTCCATGGTATAATTAAACATATGTTTGCCTGTGAGCTTAAGCTTTGGGTTGTACAGCGACTGCCTGCACAACCTTTTGCTTTAAGAAAATGTCAGCGCGAAAGAAGTAGACTAGCTCTCTTATTGTGCTTTATTAGGGCATTGAGAGATTTTAATTATACAGGAAAGGTGATTTATAATGAGCATTTACGATACCTTAAACACAGAACAACGAACGGCTGTTGAGCACTTTAAAGGGCCGCTGCTGATACTGGCAGGTGCCGGTTCCGGCAAGACCCGCGTGTTAACCCACCGAATAGCTTATCTGATGGAACACAGAGGCGTCAATCCCTGGAATATCCTGGCCCTGACCTTTACCAACAAGGCTGCCGGTGAAATGAGGGAACGTGTAGATAATATCGTAGGTTACGGTTCTGAAAATATCTGGGTTAGTACCTTCCATTCCACCTGCGTAAGAATACTTAGAAGATGGATTGATGTGCTGGGTTATGATAAGGGTTTTACCATTTATGACAGTGATGACCAGAAGACCCTGATGAGAGAAGTGTGTAAATTCCTGCAGATCGATACTAAGAATATGAAGGAAAGGTCTCTCTTATCCATTATCTCCTCTGCCAAAGATGAACTTATAACACCGGAAGAATATGAGCTGCGTGCGGTAGGTGATTTTAACAGGCAGAAGTATGCAGCTGTATACAAAGAATATCAGAAGCGTTTAAAGGCTAACAATGCCCTGGACTTTGATGATCTGATCTTTAAGACCATTGAACTCTTTCAGACCAGCAAGGAGGCCCTTACTTATTTCCAGCGGCGTTTTCAGTACATTATGGTGGACGAGTATCAGGATACCAATACAGCACAGTTCAGACTGATTAAGCTTTTAGCAGACGGGATAAATGATGACGGACGCAGAGAGCATAATCTATGCGTTGTAGGTGATGATGACCAGTCCATTTATAAATTCCGCGGTGCCAATATTTATAATATCCTTAACTTTGAGAAAGAATATCCGGAAGCCCAGGTTATCAAACTGGAACAGAATTATCGCTCTACCAAGAAGATTCTTGAGGCAGCCAACGAAGTTATTGCCAATAATGCCGGAAGAAAGGATAAAGCCCTCTGGACAGACAATGCTGATGGGGATGCTGTACGCTTTACCCAATTTGACAGAGACCTGGAAGAAGCGGAAAACATTGTTACTGAAATAGCCAGTATTGTTCAGTCAGGGGAAGCAGCTTATCAGGATTTTGCCATTCTCTACCGAACCAATGCACAATCCCGTATCTTCGAAGAAAAGCTGGTAGTCAGAAATATTCCCTATAAGATCATTGGAAGTATTAACTTCTATGCCCGTAAAGAAGTTAAGGACCTGCTCTCCTATTTAAAGACCATAGATAACGGCCTGGACAGCCTGGCTGTGAAACGTATCATCAATGTACCCAAGAGAGGTATTGGTCTTGCAACCATAGACAAGGTAGATGTTTATGCGGCAAATAACGGTATCAGCTTCTATGAGGCGTTGCGACAGGCAGAATACATACCGGGGCTTGGCAGAACTGCTGCCAAGATTTCTCCTTTTGTAAGCCTTATTGAAATCTTAAAATCCAAAATTGCACGTCCTGATTATTCCATCAGTGATCTTTTGGAGGAAATCATTGAAGCTACAGGTTATGTCGAGGATCTTAAGGGTCAGGAACTGGAAAATGAAGAGGACCGCCTGGATATCATCGGTGAGTTAAAGAGTAAAATTGTTGCTTTTGAAGACAACGCTCTGGAACCCCCTTCCTTAAGTGATTTCCTGGAAGAGGTTGCACTGGTATCAGATATTGACAACCTGTCTGCTGATAGCAACGTGGTAGTTCTCATGACTCTCCACAGTGCGAAAGGACTTGAGTTCCCCTATGTATATCTGTGTGGTATGGAGGATGGTCTTTTTCCAAGCTATATGTCCATTCATGCAGAAGATCCGGAGACAGAAATTGAAGAAGAGAGACGCCTCTGCTATGTAGGTATTACAAGAGCAATGAAACGCCTGTCCTTAAGTGCCTGCTCTCAGCGTATGTTACGTGGAGAGACACAGTTTAACAGACCCTCAAGATTTATTCGTGAAATACCCAGATATCTCCTTACCATGGAGCAGAATCCGTTTAACTCAAGTCCGTTCCGCAGCAATTCCCATAGCAGCCTGGTACCGGAATTCAATAAAAAGGCTGCGGGTTCAGCAGGTAAAGCATTTTCAGACAGTGTATTTGACAAACCCAAAACCTTTGCTCAGGCTCCCAGAGAGTTTGGCGGCAGCAATCTTGGCACCATTGATTACGGCATCGGTGATACGGTATCTCATATCAAGTTCGGAGTAGGCCTTGTTACAAATATTAACAATGCTGGTAAGGATTACGAAGTAACTGTAGATTTTTCCGGTGCAGGAACCAAAAAAATGCTTGCTTCTTTTGCTAAATTGAAAAAATTATCTTAATTACATGCATTTTCCAGTTTTTCTATAGTAAAATCTGTATCTTTGTGGTATAATACAAGGGAATAAACTTTACATGAAAGGACGTGCTATTATGAATACAAAGATGGAAGATTTATTTAACTCAGTAAATGACCTGTTACACAAAAAAGAAGAAAAGAAATCCGGCAACTGCATTCTTACTATATTAGCAGTGATTGGAGCTGTAGCTGCTGTTGCAGGTATAGCATATGCCGTATACAGATATTTCACACCTGATTATCTTGAAGATTTTGATGATGATTTCGACGATGATTTTGATGATGATGACGATGATGATGATTCTTGTGGTTGCGGCTGCGGATGTAAAACTGACGCAGGTGACAATGCTACTAAAGTAACTGATCAGCCTGAAACTGAAACAACAACTGAGTAATTAAACATAGACTGACACTACAGAAGGAAAACGACTGTGCTGTCAGTCTTTTTTCTGACAAGCTCTGCCCCCGTCTCCTGTTTACATATTTCACATGTACACTTTACAATTCTCTGATTGAAGTAACTGCAATTATAGAGTATAAATAAATCAGATACCATTAAACCTGTTAATTTCAAACAATCAAGGAGGTATAGCCTATGTTTATGCTTCATGGCATTGTAAAACCAATTCTTTTAATCATTTCATTTCTGTACAGTATTGGTATGTTCTTGTTCTACGCCAAGCGTCAGAATTTTTCCAGAAAATATATAACCCTTGCAAAACGACATTATGTATCATAAGAAGCTTACTGCTATTGTACTGGCAGTAAGCTTTCTTTTTACTTGCCTATTTTTATCCATTTGAATTGTAGACAGGAACTATCTACCTGCATTCTGGATAGGTTCTCAGGTAATCGGTCAATTACCTGCTGCCCAGATAAGAAGTGAGCAATGACTCTTATATCACTTGAAACCGGCTTCTATTACAGACTTTTAGTGGGTGCTACTTCTAGTGTGTGTCAGAAAACTGCTTGCGTCTTGCCGGAGGTTCCACTTTGTAGAAGGCAAAGAGCGATTTGGGGGACATAGTGGTTTATGTTCCCAAAATTGCAGGCAGAATACCGCAAAGCTGGGGTATTCTGGATACCATGAGTTTTCCGGCACGACTGGAGATACCGGTCAAAATTACCGTTAACTTTGCAATGCATTTAAACTAACCTTATGGAGGGTTCCTATGACAAAAACTTATGTTTTAGACACCAATGTATTGATCCAATCCCCCTATGCCCTTGGTTCCTTTGAGGATAATAAAGTTGTACTTCCCATCGCTGTCCTGGAGGAGCTGGATAGGCTTAAAAACGATGACGGAGAACGAGGTGCTAATGCAAGACAATCTATTCGCTACTTGGAGCAGTTAAGACAGACCGGCAACCTTTTTGAAGGTGTTAGCCTTCCTTCAGGAGGAACTTTAAAAATAGAAGCTAATTTCGTACAGGTGGATCTGCCCTTTACCTATGCCCTGGACTCTAACGATAACCGTATCCTTAAAGTCTGCAAAGGTCTGGCAGAAAAAGGAGAAGCTGTTATTCTGGTTACCAAAGATATTCTTGTACGGTTAAAAGCACAAAAGATAGGAATTACAGCGGAGGATTTCACAACAGAACAGTCTCCTTTGCTCAAAGAACAGTATAGTGGCAGGCTTCACGTCTATGCTTCTGATAAAGCCATGAGTGAATTCAAGAAAAAAGGGATTGCCCCTGATCAAATATATCAGCGTACCGCTTGTGACAATCCAATCACTGATGGAGATGACACTGCTCTGGCAGCCTCTTTCCGCCAGGAGGTTAAGCCAATCCATAACCAGTTCTTTATCATACACTCTGAGACCAGTGAGAAGAAAACCTTGCTGGGAAGATATAATGGCAAGCTAATTGTACCCTTAAGAAGCCTGAAGGAAGAGCCCTTTGGTGTTAAGCCGGCAAATGTGGGGCAGCGTTTTCTGCAGGAGGCTCTATTGGAGGATGCAGATACTGCTCCATTAGTGATTGTAAAAGGTCCGGCAGGTACTGCGAAGACTTTCTACTCTCTGGCTGTGGGCCTTGAGTGTATTTTTGAAACAGACAGGAAAAGTTACCGGAGAATACTGATTACAAGGCCTAATGTACAGTTTGATGAGGATATCGGATTTCTGCCTGGTACTGAACAGGAAAAAATAGCACCTTATCTGAGACCTGTTATTGATAATCTTGAAATATTGGTGGATAGGAATGAAAAGGAACGCTATAAAAATGAAAAAGAACTGCGTGGTAAAATTGATGAATTATTCTCACGCGGAATCATTATGGCAGAAGCGATGAATTTCATCAGAGGGCGCTCTATTACTCACACCTACCTTATAATTGATGAAGCCCAGAACCTTACTCCCAAGCAGGTTAAAGGTATTGTAACAAGAGTCGGTAAAGGTACAAAAGTCATACTTTTGGGCGATCCCGGACAGATTGACCATCCACTCCTGGATGAGCGCACCAACGGTCTTAGTTATGTATCTGAGAAAATGAAGGGAAGTCCGTTGTGTTATCAGCTAACCATGCAGACGGAAGAATGTGAGCGTTCGGCACTGGCAATGGATGCTGCAAAGCGGATGTAATCTCCCCCCGCTTATTTAGTCTTCTAACAAATATGGGCTTTTTTGATTAATATCAATACCACGCTTTTTAAGATCCTTTTTCATCCATCGATTCATCCCTGCAGCCATTATACGATATATAATGACGGGTACATGAAACTGCGCCTTAAGATAATCCTCCTTAGGCGTGTTTTCGTCCCTGCTGATATGCTCTGCGAAAATATGAAACTGCCTGATAACAGTTTTCCCATTAAGAAGCTTCTCTAAAGGCTGTCCATTCAGCATTGCACCTAAGCCCATAACAAATCCGCCTCTATATTTGATATTACATTTCAGCCCAAATATCTCCAGCAGGGCTAATCCGCTTTCGTGAGTATGGGCATAAGGCATTCCGCCTTGAATGATTCCGTACAGACTCTGCCCATGCAAGACAGCTTTGTGAGCTGACAGCTCTTCTAAAAGGGTCAGAGTCTCTGCCGGATAAGTATTAACGTAACAGGGTCCGCCCAGTATCAAAGTTTCTGCTGCGCTCACAGCCTTCAGTAGTTGTTCCTTATCCTTAAGGCTTGGGTAAAGGTGAAGCAGCTCTGTATGGTGTCCTCTGGCTGTAAGGTAGTCTGCACATTTTTGCAGCAGCAACGAACTGGTTCCTTGGGTTCTGGGACTTAGATTAATTAAAAGTATATTTCTCATGCCTTTAATACCTCCTCTGTAATTTGTTTTTTCATATCAGTAGTAAGTATAGAATTCATAAGAAAAGCTTTTCCCACCCCTCTGGTTATCCTAAGATTTTCATGATGGAGTTTTTGAAAGGCCTGCTCTTCTTCCGTCAGTAAAGAGTCTGTGGAACCTAATACAAAGAACTTAAACTTCCTTCCCTGCATACCACCCTTAACCAGCTCTTTGTTCTCTATGTAATAAAAGCGCTCCATTATTAGAGCAAATTTATCGAATAATCTTTTTATCGGAAACGAATAGCTTCCAAACACGATGGGTGTTACAAAAAGAATAACATCGGATTGTATTACTTTAGGAAATATCCAATCAACGTCATCCCTGACTACACATTTGCCATAAGTCTTATAGGTACATCCTCCGCAATTAGTACAGGGCTTAATCGTTACACCCTCCAAGGAAATATGCTCGACCTGGTGACCTTTACCAGTCATCTCCTTCACAAGGTCTTCACCAATGTAATTCATCTTACCATCAGAAATAATAGTTATCATGTATTCTCCTTTTGCAGCATTTATGTACTAATTTCCGTATCCCTTTTTTAGTGCTTTGCTGACAGCACTTTTTATTGCCTCGCTGGATAAAGTAGCACCACTTACAGCATCCACCTTGTAGCTGTTTTGCTGGAGCATCTCTGTAATTATTGACTCAGCTTTACTGCCCAGTCCATTTTTATGTTTAAGTATCCGTATATTTATAAGCTTGTTTTCATTTACTGTTACACTTACCTTAACATATACCAGACCTGCATCAACTTCACCAAGGTATACTCCATCAGCTACTTCAGACATATCCACTTCTTCATATTCCATGGCCGTAAGGCTTTTTTTTGAACTGTTGACCAAACTGATATAAAGCCCAAGTCCAATTGCGATCAAAATTAGTAGTATTAGTCCTATCTTTTTCATTTTACTGCTCCTTGTGTTATGCTTACTGCAAAATTGACTGCTTCTGTAATATCTGTTTTATTGGGATGCCCCATTTTCATGAATAAAAAACTCCCTTGACATAGCATTTCATCAATTACCGGAATGCCTTTGCCTTCCAGAATGCTTCTTACTGAATCCTGCCCTTGCTTCTTAGCGGTACAGGTGGTTATAAGTACTGCTTTTCTGACTTTGTTACCTTCTATGTTTTGTACAAATTCTAATAGTTCCGGAAGGCTGCTGCCGCCATAAATGCCACCCACAATAAATAAAAAGTCTGTCTCCTTTATCACCGGTCTAGAAGCGATATTGTAAGGAATGATATCTAATGCCTTACCAATAGCCTCTGCGATTTTCTTTGAATGCCTGGTCTTAGTTGCATAGATGATTCGATTCTCACTCACTGTAATACTCCTTTTAGTATAATATTAAGTTGGACTTTGAACATTTCTTCGGCCTCTTCCATTGTCAGCTCCCGTTGTCTTGAAATCATCAGATGAAAACCAAGAAAAGAACTCCAGATTGCAAACGCAGCCTTCTCTGTGTCCATTTCTTTAATAAGTCCTGTATTAATACCATCCTGTAATCTCTTACTTAAGTGTTTGATCCATCCAGGCTGTTCTGACTTTCTTCGGCTGTATTTGTGCAAAACTATTAGGTTGTACTTTTCCGGTTCTTCAAATGCAAGTTTTAAGATTCGTTTGAATACCGTTTCTATTTCTGCCGCAACGTCTTTTGATTCATCCAGTAATTCCTTGATCTGTCCCTGCAGCCAATTTGTCTCTGCTGCTTCTATGGCATCAATTATTTCCTGCTTATCTTTAAAATGATGATATACAACACCTGTTGAGTATTTCATCTGATTAATTATTTTACGTATGGACAATTCTTCAAAGCCTTCTTTCATCCCTATCTCCAAGGCTGTATCCAGGATTGCCTGACGTACACTTTCACTTCTCATTTTCTGTTCTTCTCTAGCCATCTTTAGCCACCTTAATCATTACTTATTTTTCTATATAGCTTTCAACAACGGTGGATCTATATAGTTTTCAACAACAATGGTTTTTATTGAGTGATGCATTACGTTATTTATTCATTACAGTATTTGTTTCATAGTAGTTTTCTTTCAAAACAACGACATTATAACAACGTTTTTTAATAGCGCTGTCTAGTATCAGATGTTTTTTATAACTGTGTTACTTTATAACTATTTTAATTACTGTTATAACTTCTTTATCACTGCTCTTTTTATCACTACTCTTTTTGTAACTGCTCTTTTTGTAACTGCTCTTTTTGTAACTGCTCTTAATAATTGTTTTTATAGCTTTAGTAAATTTTTTTAATAACAGTGTTTTTTTTAATAACAGTGTTATTATTATATTATCAATTCCTTTAGCAGATGTCAAGTACTGGAGTATCTTCGTGCTAAGTTTAATTATTTTTGGTCATATGATCTAACCTGAATATAAAGAAACGGAACAAATATTATTAATATTTGTTCCGTTTCTTTATATTCATTTATTAAATTAAATTCAATTAAATTAAAGGTATCTAACAGCTTTAACAGGTGTTCTGTAATCATAATTTGAGATTCTGATACCTGTTGAAGGAGAACTTGCACTGATTACTTTACCATTTCCCATATAAATACCAACGTGATTTATAACACCGTCTTTGGCATAAAATATCAAATCGCCAGCAATCATATTATCAAGAGAGACTCTCGTTCCACCTGTTGCCTGAACCCTTGAGGTTCTTGGAATTGATATACCGAATTTCTTAAAAATTGCCTGGGTAAAGCCTGAACAATCAGCTCCATTGGTCAAGCTGGTTCCTCCCCATACATAAGGATTACCAAGAAATTGTACTGCATAATCTACAATCTTACTTCCTAAATCAGAATTACTGCCTGTTGTTTCTTTGGTAGCAGAGCTATTTCCTGTACTTGTATTATTCTGCGATTGATTGCCTGCAATTTCAAGCTTTCGCAGTCTTTCTTTTTCCAGTGATACTGCAAGAGCTTCCATACGCTTTATTTCTGCCTCAACAGAGTCTGCTACCTGATTCTGCCTTTCCTCTTCAAAAGAAATTGCTTCTTCTTCCAGCCGCTGTATTTCCTCTTCAATTGAGACAGCTTCTTCATAGCTGGTTTGGAGCTTAACAAAGTCAGTTGATACATATCCATATGTATTCTCATCTAACTGAACCTTAGCCCATCCTTCCAGTTCTTTCGTAACCTTCAGATCATCGCCTTTGGCTATTAATGCCACGACTGCTGAGTTTGTAGATGCTTTCTCTCTAACCTTTAGAGTTTTTGTATTTACCACTGCCACTCTGGTTCCAACTTTTTTTGCTATGTTCAATGCCTTTTCACCTGTTACAAGATATTTACTTTGTATGTATCCTGTAACTGATCCTGATTTAATTTTATACCAAGCTCCCTTTCTATCAAGGATAGTTGCAGCTGCATTATCATATAATTTACCGACAACTTCGCCTTTTTCACTTGCTTTGTTCCATATATTCGCATAGTCAGCTACCTGGGCAAAAGACAGCTTCTTCTGAATAATCAAATCTTGCAGCAGATTATTTACTGCTTTTTCATCTGTAGATTCCGCATTATCATAAAAATCGTCTAAAACAACCGCTATCCCTGCCATAGGCATTTCTTCAGCCTGAACTACCATTGTCTTGCCTGTAAGTGTTATAACTCCTAACATTAAAAATGTCGCCAGCCTTTTTACTTTGGTCATTTATCCTCCATAAATTCAGTTATTACATTTTTGTTACAAAATTATTCTATCAACTGCCAATGACTGTTTCAATATGAAATTGTTGGGTAAAAACTGTAAAAATCATTTCCTGAGCGAGCCTGATTATTTATCTGTATAACAAAAAAGCTGCACTACAAAAGCCGTAAAACTAAAACCGTATAACATAAGCCGTATAAAATAAGCCGTATAACAAAGCCGCTTAACAGCCACATAACAGCCGCATAACAAAGCAGCTGTAAAACCAAATAGTTTCACAGCTGCTTCTTTTATAATTAACGTATGTTTTGTTTTAATTATATCTTACAGCCTTAACAGGTGTTCTATAGTTATAACTTGTGATTCTTATACCTGTTGAAGGAGAGCTTGCACTGATAACTTGTCCACCGCCAATATAGATAGCTACGTGATTTATTGTACCGCCCCTGGCATAGAATACTAAATCGCCAGCCCTGAGGTTATCAAGAGATACTCTTGTTCCGCTGGTTGCCTGTGATCTGGAGGTTCTAGGAATACTTATTCCAAACTTTCTAAATACAGACTGGGTAAAGCCTGAGCAATCGGCTCCGTTTGTTAAGCTGGTTCCGCCCCATACATAAGGATTACCTACAAACTGTACTGCATAATCAGCTATACTGTTACCGCTTGAGGAGTAATTACTACTGCTACCGGAATTACTATTATTATTACTACTACTTGAGCCTTTGCTCGTAGAGTTGCTTCCGTTACTTGAAGAACTGCTGCTGCTTTGATTTTGGCTCTGTGATTGATTTTCTGCCTGGCTGCTTGCCTGCTCTTCCGCAAGGCGCTGACGTTCTTCTTCTATTGAAATTGCTTCTTCATAAGTTGTTTGAAGCTTAACATAATCTGTAGAAACATAACCATATGTATTTTCATCTACCTGGACTTTAGCCCATCCTTCCAGTTCCTTCGTTACCTTAAGATCATCACCAATGGCTATTAAGGTTAATACTGTAGAATCTGTGGAAGCTTTTTTTCTTACTTTTAGGGTTGTTGTATCAACAACTGCTACTTTGTTCCCTACTTTTTTTGCAATGGATACTGCTTTTTCACCTGTAACCAGGTAATCTCCATTTATGTACCCTGTAACCGATCCTGACTTAATTTTGTACCAGCCATTTTTCTCACTTATGATCGTTGCAGCAGCATTATCATATAGCTTACCGATTATCTTACCTTCTTCACTTGCTTTACTTCTTATATTAACATAATTATCTACCTGTGCAAAAGCCAGATTATTTTGTATGGATATTTCTTCCATAAGCTTTTTTACTGCAGTTTCTTCAGAGTTTTCAGCATTAACATAAAAATCATCGAGTACAACAGCTATTCCGGCCATTGGCATCTCTTCCGCTTGTACCATTGTTGCCCGGCCTAAAGCTGCCAGAGTTCCAACAATTAAGAACGTTGCTACTTTTTTAAATTTAAACATGTATCCTCCAATTCCAGACATTTATTACAAGAGTATTAAATTTATTACGAATTTATTATAACACATTCCAAAAGGATTACAATATGAAAATTATTCCACTACGGCAGTATCCTCTTTCATCCTTCTATTTCGGTACCAAAAAGTACTGGATTGGCTGTTTTCGCTCACAATATATCAAAATAAGTCATATATTATTATGCAAGTTGTTTACACTTGGTGTATACAAATTAAAAAAGCTCTTGTTTAGATAAATATGAAAACTGTTTATGCCGGCTGAATGTAGCCTTCGAAGGATACAGGGCCTGATTTTGGACGTAATGGAGTTTTATTTCCTGAATTACGACAAAGGGTACCGGAAACTGTAGTATTCCAAACGGTACAATGAGTTTTCAAATAGTCCTGGCTTTACGAAAACACATCAACATATTTTAAAGAAATCATATTTGGGGAGAGGATAGTAGAAATGGATGATCTGGATGATTACGATGAAAAGAACTCCTTAATAGCCAAAGAGAATTCCAAAGAACAGGTGTGGAATTTTGTTTCTGCCCCTGAGCTGCATCCAATGAAAATAACTGTAAATGTAGCTAAGCCGGGTACGGCACCTGGTTCCGTCTTCGTAGCACCGTATACAATATATGGAGCTGCCATGATAGGTCAGACAGGTGCATTGATCATGGATCAGAAGGGTAATCCTATATGGTTTCAGCCTCTATGCAGTAAATATATACAGAATACTGATTTCAGAGTACAGTCATATCATGGATACCCGGTGCTCACCATGTGGCAGGGTACCATATCCGGTACTCAGTCTTCTGAACTTGATCTGCCCGCAGGAGATCCGGAACCTGGCGCTTATTATAATATATTAGATCAGCATTATAATATCATCAAACGGATATCAGCAAGGAATGGATTTACTTCTGATTTGCATGAATTTACTATTACAAAGCGCAACACCGCATTATTTACAGCCATAAAACAAGTACCAGCTGATCTCACTCCCTATGGTGGTCCGAAAGATGGTTATTTTGATGATTACTCCATTCAGGAGGTTGATTTAGAAACGGGAAAGCTTCTGTTCTTCTGGAATGCACTCTCCCATATTGACCCTGCAGACTCCATGCTGCCTGCATCCTCAGCATCAGAAAGCAATAATATCTGGGATTGTTATCATCTTAATTCCATAGACGAGGGTTCGGATAATTCTCTGCTCATTAGCATGCGTAATATGTGGGCCATTTATAAACTTAATAAAGAGAGCGGGGATATCATCTGGCAGTTAGGCGGGAAACAAAGCAACTTTACGCTCTCTCCTGATGCTGCTTTTTCCTGGCAGCATGATGCGCGTTATAGATCTGACAACAGAATTAGCATGTTTAATGATGCCTGCTGTGCCTCTTCTACCTCTCCGCCGCAATGCCAATCCCACGGTTTAATCCTGGAGCTTGATTTCTGCAATAGGACTGCTAATGCAGTCAGAGAATACTTCCACGATCCTGCTCTATACGTACCAAGTCAGGGAAATGTGCAGAAGCTTCCCAATGGGAATCAGTTTATCGGTTGGGGGGAGGAACCATATCTCTCTGAATATGCGGAAGAAGGAAATACAATAACCGAACCTTGGCTGAACTTCTTATATGATGTACGTTTTCCCAATGAGAATATGTCTTACCGTGCTTTTAAGAACAGGTGGATAGGTCTTCCCTTATATCCACCAAGTATAGCCATTGTCAGAAGCTATGATATGGTGGAGGTATTTGCTTCCTGGAATGGTTCAACAGAGACTGCCGCATGGCAGGTACTTGCAGGACCAACTCCCTATTGTCTGTCAATCATAATAGAAAGTACTCCGCGAACCGGTTTTGAAACGAAAATATGTCTGCCATGTGATGGACCCTATTATCAGGTAAATGCCTTAGATTCCTGTGGTTTTGTTATCAGTACATCTATGCTTGTTAATTTGGAAGACTAATCTATTACAGAGTTCTACAGAAGTTCTACAGATTAATAATAAAATATAACCATGCATATCCAGTTCCTATCTGGATTAATGCATGGTTATATTTATAGGCTACTGAATTGACACAAGTCCTATTTTATCTTGTATGCTAAATACCTTACTATTAAAGTTATACATAACCATCCTAAAAATATTTGTGCATTGCTACTTGGTAAATTTGCAGAACTATATAATATACTTCTTCTTATATTGATAACTATTTACTTTTCTGTCTGCCTACGGCTGCAAGGTAAATTATAAATTCCTTCTCTCCATCTAATTGAAACAGATGATCCACTGCTTCCTGATCATATATGCCGATTGCACAAACGCCCATAGCTAAAGATTCACCTGCTAAATATAAATTCTGGCATACATGTCCGATATCTATTAAAATTTTCTTATGCGCTGTAATATCATATTTCCACTCAGAGCGATAAGGAGTTGTACTCCAGGCAAAGGTTACGGATGCTTTCTTGGCAAAGTGGGGTACAAATGGCTGCTCCAGTGTGATTTTATCTAATTTCGTGTCGACATCCTCTAAAGCAAGCATAAATAACAGCTTATGCTCAACCGGTAGATACCTATATAATCCTTTCTCAAGACCTGTCACATTCATTATAAATAAATAGGTTTCAAAGGAGTGCGTTGCCCCACTGCAGGGAACTGTTCTAAAAGTAATTCCACCAAATTTATTTTTCCCGGTTATGCCTTGGGTTGCCCATAAAAGATAAGATAATTCTTCAAGGCTGATTGATTCTTCGCTATAAAGTCTTGTACTTCTTCTATCCTTTATACATTCATAAATATCTCGTTTTTTCAGGATATCGTTCTTAACAGCCGGCAGATTTATTAGTATGGCGTTCGAAGAATATTGCTTAAATTCTTCCGGTTGCGGCACACCCTTCATTTTATCTGTTGTTATGTTCTTAAAGTCATTGAAATTGGATTTTAGGAATTTTCTCTGTTGTTCATATGTTCCCATTTATATTCTCCTTCGTTCTTTTAACACAGTTTCCCTGTGGAGCTTAATTCATTATATCAAATTGAGAGAAAATTTCCGTGTCTTATGTTACGGTTCAGTTTATTTAATACTGATTGCAGGTATTATTTTCTATTTATGTTTTATGATTTTTTATACTGCTTTTATTGAATGTTAAGAATGAAATAATTATTTGATTCCCTGCTTAACGAACTAATTAATTCTTAATCCACTTCAATTCGATGGTGCTGTTAGACACAACATAAAGAGGAAGCTACGTTATAGGCGGCTTCCTCAACTTTTAAACATTTTTAATTATTTCGCTTTTTCAGCATAAGTTGTATTAACTAAATCCGTATAGGGTGCTCTCTTCTCTATAACCCCTGCATCCTCTAAGATATCCTGTAACAGCGTAAAACTCTCTTCCTGAAAAACCGTATTCTCTTTCCAGGACTGCTGATCGTAGTATCTCTTGACGATTGTAGTTAAAGTATCCAGGTCTGTTTCCTTAAATTGAGGCTGAATGATTTTTGCGATTTCCTCCGGTGTATGGGAATTCACATAATCCAGTCCCTTCTGAACTGCCTTTGTAAATTTCTGAATTACTTCCGGATTCTTCTCAATATAACTCTTTTTCGCAGAATAGGCAGTGTAGGGAACCTTGCCGCTCTCAATCCCAAGAGAAGCTGCAACTTTTCCGGTCCCTTCCTTTTCCAGCGCTGTAGCAGCCGGCTCAAATTCGATAGTATAATCTCCTGTTCCTGCTGCAAATGCCTGTGCCGTTAAACCAAAGTCAATATTCTGTACAATGTTGAGATCTTTCTTTGGGTCGATACCATTTTTCTTGAGGATATATTCAAATACCATTTCTGGCATGCCGCCTGCTCGCCCGCCGACAACTGTCTTTCCCTTTACATTATCCCAGGTGAAAGTCTCATTCTTATCCTTTGTAACCAGAAAATTACCGGCTCGCTGGGTTAGCTGTGCAAAGTTTACGACATAATCATCTTTTCCTTCGTTATACACATAAACTGTTGCTTCCGGTCCCATAAATCCGATATCTGCATCTCCTGAAAGTACCGCAGTCATTGTCTTATCAGCACCAAGTCCGTTTACCAATGTCACATCAAGGCCTTCGTCTTTAAAATATCCCTGTTCAATTGCTACATATTGAGGTGCATAAAAAATAGAATGTGCTACTTCATTTACCTGAACCTTTATCAGATTCCCACTACTTTTACCGCAACCGGATAAAAGCACTGCTGTAAATACAAATACAGCCAGTGCTGCTAATCCCTTTTTCTTCATTTCATGTCTCCTTGAAACTACGCTGTTACAATATGTATATTAAGTATAAGTATATTTGTTGCATGTCTTCAAGAGATTTACCATGTCAAAATGCTCGGTATATTTAATGTATCCTCTTTACCTGGTAACTCTTTCATTTCGATAACTCTATCCATGATATCACCTATTTAAATTGCTCACTATTTGTGGTTACCTGTTCCACCTTTCTGATTTGCTACTGCGATGGCTTCACACATAATAATATCTCTCCTTTTTTATTTTATTTGACTCATCTCCTTATAAGGTAGTGTTGCGCAACCCACCTTATAAGGAGAGAGTATATACCCTGTCATGCCGATAGGACAGCAATAAAAAAAGATATTGAGAAAACTAACTCAATACCTTAATTTAAATACTTCTACTGGTTTTATAACTTTCTTGTCGTTATTAATGTCTTTATAATATATATGTATTTAAAAATGATGGTTTTGTGCCTGTCCATAAGAATATTAAATTGCATTAATTAAATTTTTTTTTCTAATACCTGCATATAAGCAATCCATAGTTGATGTCCCTGTTAACTCTCCCTCTTGAAGTGCTCTACCAGTACATCTTAAACAATAATTTTCTGTGCTACAATTCAAGCACTTCGGTAAATCCCTCCATTTCAAATTTTTCAATTGTATTAATTCTTCGGAATGATTCCAAACTTCCTCTATTGTATTATTATATATATTACCTACGGGTAATCTTAGATTTAAACATGGTAATATATTTCCTTGAAAATCCAATGCAATAGAACAATGTATGCTATTACAAATGTAATCATCTGGTAAATGCTTATGAAACGAAATTTTAGAACATTCATCTATAAATGCAATTTCTTTTTCTAATTGATTTTGCGATAACATATATTCTAATGGTTTTTCACTGTCGTCTAATCTAGCAATTAAATCAGCAGAAGCATGATATTCAAATCCATTTTCTATGCAATACTTATTTATTTCTTTCCCTTCATTAAAATTATTTTTCATTATAACTGTTTTAATTTCAACTGGAATATTATATTTTTTTAATAATTTTAGATTATCTAAGGCACTTTGCAAAGAGCCCTGTATTCCTGTTATCGAATCATGAATTTGAGGATTCAATGAAAATATAGTGCAGGTTATAAGTGATAAATACATATCAGAAAGCATTTTAATTTTTCTTTCATTTAATAAGGATATATTACTAAATACAGTAACAGAGAAACCCATACTACGAGCTTTATTTAAAATATCAAATATATCATTTCTACAAAACACTTCTCCTCCTGTAAAAGAAATTTCAAATACACCTAATTTTCTTAATTGTTTCAATATGTCATATACTGTTTCTTGTTCTAAACCAAATTCTGAATGTTCTGGATGATAGCAATGTATACATTTCCAATTACATTTTGAAGTTAACTCAATAGTAGCATCTAGAATAAGATTATTTTCAAATGCATAAGTATACAATTCAGAGTTTTTATAACTGGTATCACTTACTTCCATATACTTTTTCTCCTTCATTTTCTTTAATCAATTCTGCATATTCTTTCGTTTTAATAATTTGTGAATACTCACCGTGCTGTACACATACACCATCTCTCATAAGAAGAATTTCATCAAAGTATTCCAATTCATTAGATATCTTATGAGTTGTCATAATTAATGTTTTATCAGTCAATTCACGCATTTGATTCCATAGAAATTTCTCTGTATTAATATCTGTTGCAGAAAATGGTTCATCCATCATAATTATTTGACAATCAGAGGCTAGCATTCGTAAATAACAAATAATCTGCTTTTCACCACCACTTAACGTTTCACAATTATTCCTATCAACTAAAGATAAAATAATTTTATTATTATTTATTGTAATAAAGTCACTAATTGAAGTTAATAAATATGTATTAAAAACAGTAATATTATTATTAAATGTATCTGAAAAAACATGCTCATTTTGATTTATACAAAAAATGATCTCACTGGTATCCACATCATTAATATTTATACCATCTATTGTAATTTTACCTGAGCTAATATTACAATAATTCATGATGCTATTTATTATAGTTGATTTACCCGCTCCATTATGACCAATAATTGCATATTTTTTTCCTTTAATAAAACTATGACTAAAATTTTTAAGAATTATTTTATCATATTCAACATTAACATTACTCATTTGAATTTGACTTTTATATCTAGAAATCATTCTTTTTTTAGATGTTATACTTTGTAATAAAGATTCAATATTATTTTCTATTTTTTTTAATGATTTAATTAATGTAAAATTATCTGCAATATTCTGTATTGGTGAAATAAAACTTTCAATATATCCAAGTGCGGCCATAGCTGTTCCAATTGTTAATTTTTTATTAAATACTAGAATTGCCATAGTAGAAAAAGCAACTATATTTAAAAGATATAAACTACCACCATTTATTGTAACTGCTATTATATTTGATTTTGCAAATTCATACTGCTTATTTAATTTTTTTGTTAAAATTTTCTGATGAGTTGTATTAAATCCTTTTCTTGTTCTACTATTTATTAATTTAAATCCTTCTAATAGATCTTGAAAAATTGTAACATAATTTGAATGAGTTGATAAAAACTCCTCTTTTTTATTAGCTAAATTATTTGCTGTAATATTTGGAACAAATAAAATAATAATAGATACAAGCAAAATTATAATAGCTATACGCCAATCAATCATTAAAAAAAGCACTATCCCATATATAAATAATGTGATAAAAGATTCTATAACCGAAATTCTTGCTTGTAAATATCCAGATTCTATTTCTGGTATATTTTGTGTTTGAATAGAAATATAATCTCCTACTTCTTTTTCTTTGAATTCACTATAACTCTTGTTAGATAAAGATTCAAAAAAATCTTGTTTAATAGCATTAAGAAAAATAATATCACCTTGCCAAATTATCAATTCTTCAAAATAATTTAAAATAGCATTAGTTATAAAACATCCAGCATAAATAAATATAATTTTCCATAAGTCAAAAGCATTAATGGTATTTAAATTATCGAATAATACTATGAATGTATATGGCACTAAAGCCATTATAGTAATTCGAATAGTAGCTAATAATAGTTTAACTATAATATGTCTTTTCACTAATTTAACATATTTAATCATAATTTACCCTAGCTATTTTTCTTGCTTCTGCCATTGTACAATTTATAGGTGCTTTTTCTAATATATTGTTATTTTGTAACATAGCTATTCCAGGACATCTTTGACAATATTCTTTTATATTACATTCATGACATTTGATAGTATCTCTCCAGGTTAACGATCTAATTTTCTTAAACTTTTTTGAGTTCCATATTTCAACTATACTTGATTCATAAATATTTCCAACAATATATGGCCAATTAACACATGGACAAACATCACCATTAGCTTTGATTGTCAATGAACATCTTGAGTCTGAACATATAAAATTTTCATCGCAATTATCAAACTTTGTTATATCTTGCTTCTTATCCAAAATATTTATTAATTCAGTTAATTCATCTTTTGATAATGCATAATCAACAATTGAATTATCACCTTCATTAGAAGGTCTTATTGTACAATCAACTATAAAATTAAATCCATTCTCTTTACAATATTCTTCTATTTGGTTCCATTCATATTTATTGTAATTTGTAACTCCTACTTTTACTTCTACCGGTATATTATATAATTTTAGTAAACTCAAATTATGCTTCACTTTTTGTAAACTATTTTTTGATTCAACAAATTTATCATGAATATCCTCATTCATTGAAAAAATTGAACATGAGAACTTTTCGATATGAATATCCGCCAATTTTTTTACTAATTCCTCATTTATTAGAGATGCATTTGATAATATTTCCACTTCAAAGCCCAACTTCCTAGCAAACACAATTACTTCAATGCATTCTTCATATGTAAATATCTCACCTCCTGTAAAAGTAACATGATATGCTCCACTCTCTTTTAGTTCTTTTAAAACTGCGCATACTTTGTCTTTACTTAATTTATTTAATTCCTGTTTTTCAACAAAGCAATATTTACATCTCCAGTTGCAATAATTTGTTAATTCTATTATAATATTGTATAAATCCTGATATTTCATAGATATTCTTGCTATGTCGTTTAATGATTCAATATTTTCATCCATTAATAAGTACTCCTTTTTCTAATAGATCATTAATGAATTCTTCTACATCTTGAATAATTATGTTTTTTGGAGCATCATATTCACTAATAAGTTCTGCAACAATACTTTCAACCGTTTTCTTTTCCCCAATTTTTATCCATATATCCTTACCAACATCTTCAAACTTAATAAATTCTTTTGTCTTTAAATTATTTATATATACAATCTCTAGTGTTGGCTGTATTTGCCATGCAATCCATGGAGAATAGCATAAGGTATTTTTTTTTATCATTATAATTCCTCCCTATCACTACAAACAATGTTACCTGGTAATATATATGTAGTACAAATTCGTTTTTTTTCATTAAAGATAATATAATCTACCCAAGGCCAACGTTCTGAATATAATGTTCCTATTTTATCATCATATCCCCATGTATCCGGAACAAAATATCTTCTTAAAATTTCATTACCACTATTATCATAATAAAACTCTGATATTTGGCCACTATCACCAATATAGATCATTCGAATAGTATGATATGTTGCGCTATTAATTGTTATATCAAAACAACCTACTAAATCATAAGTACCACTTATCTCATTATCTACATAAAATTTATTTTTATCTTCATTTGATATTATTTTTCTTTCATTAATATCTATGGCAAATCCTTGGTTATTCTCTCCTACTGACCAATGCTTTATAAATTCCTCATCTTTGAATGTTAAAAGCATATTTACTCCATCACATTCTTCAAATGCTGCAATTGTTTTGATGTATCCGTTTTCTATACATATAAATTCTGTTATTTCATGGGGTTTTTCTCCATCCCATAAGCCAGCAGTACCTACGACCTCAAGGCATTTAATACCATGTACCATAGCATAACCTTTAATATATTCATAGTTAATTATTGATAGCGGAATACTTTTTTCTTTTCTAGCATCGTATTCTATGGAATAACTTTTTACACCAAATTCTTTATCTAACCCTTTCATACATCTAATGCTTTTTATATTATTAGAACTTTTATTAAATTCAATAACTGGTAAAGTTTTAAGATACATAGATAATCAACTCCTTATATTAAGTAATGGATTTCAACAAATTAGGGCAAGTACAAATTGTACTTACCCCAATATTTTCCATGCTATTAATACTAATATGCACTATGTGTAGACTTACTATTACATAGTGTAGATTTTGCAGGGAAAACCACAGTTACATTAACAGTAGTTGCTTTAACTGCAGGTTTTGTATACTTTTTCATATATTCACCTCCATAAATTAGTTATGCCTTATAATAGTCTAATAATAACTTAAGGCATTAGATAGTTAATTAATATATGTATATTACAATTTACTATCTATAATATTCTAACTCATTCCTTATATTTGTAAATGGACACCTATGTCTATTGACAATATATAATTAGTTCTCCTCAGTTACGACCATTAATTACAGTTTTCCCTATTGCTTTTCCTTTCATCTATAAATTTCCCGAAAAATGTTATATTACTTTAAGTAAATCGGCTTAGCGCTAATGTAATTAAAATTGTAAAGATAACTCAATAACTGAATCAACTGCCTCTAATACTTTTTAACAATTCTTTATGATTAATAAACTATTTTATTACTTGATACTGCACGATTTATTTCACCGATTATCTCAATAACAAATATTTAAAATTATACTAAATATTATGAGTTATATGACTTTGTTAGCTTTCTAATCCAATTGCACACTAACACAATAGACTCAAAGTTTACACTATACTCTGGCGTCCCCCGGCGCATTATCCCAGGTGAAAGTCTCATTCATATTCTTTGTTACCAAAAAAATACCGCTCGCTGGGTAAGCTGTGCAAAGTTTACGACATAATCTTCTTTTCCTTCGTTATACACATAAACTGTTGCTTCTGGTCCCATAAATCCGATATCTGCATCTCCTGAAAGCACCGCAGTCATTGTCTTATCTGCACCAAGTCCGTTTACCAATGTCACATCAAGGCCTTCGTCTTTAAAATATCCCTGTTCTATTGCTACATATTGAGGTGCATAAAAAATAGAATGTGCTACTTCATTTACCTGAACCTTTATCAGATTCCCACTACTTTTGCCGCAACCGGATAAAAGCACTGCTGTAAATACAAATACAGCCAGTGCTGCTAATCCCTTTTTCTTCATTTCATGTCTCCTTGAAACTAAGCTGTTACAATATGTATATTGGGAAGTAAAAGTTTTTGTGCATGTCTTATCTATTAAAATTGCTTTTTTTATCTGTAAAAGATATAAACATCTACACTAACTAATTATTCGAGTCAGAATGCTCGGTATGTTTCATGTATTCCTCTTTCCCTGGTAACTCCTTCATTTCAATAACTCTATCCATGAGATCTCCTATTATAAATTGTTCACTATCAGTATTCAAATTACCAAAAGATGTTGAAAGGCTAAACTGGGATTGAAATTGACTTCTAATATCTTCTTCCATTCTCAGCTAAAGCTCATCCTAAATTCTTTGTTGTGGTAGTCTTACCAACTCCACCTTTCTGATTTGCTTCTAATCCTACCCCAACACTTTGACAATGAGCCAAAATTTAATTAACTGTATATCACAAATACATTTTTATAGAATCATAATATCCTTTACTCCATATTGCAACTGATTCAAAATATAGATATTTCAGTTCATCCTCTTTCTCTTCCTGGCTTAATTGAATGAACCATTGTTCTTCTATAATTTTTTTATTACATACACGTGATCTATACAAAGATACACCTAAATTTTCATAAATAAACATATAACCTGTTTTAGCTTCATTAGTATTTAAAAAATCGTCTAATTTACTTAAATACAAAATTAATTCATCTGCATTTGTTTTAAATATTTCTACATTATCCAGCCAAACTTTAAACTCACAATTATTATACAATTCTATAAAATTTACATTATTATTTTCATAACATATCTGCATGTATGAATCAGTGTAAAAATCGCAAACTATATCATCCCTTCTCTCCATGCTATATTTATCCCCTAATAACTCATGTACTCTTTCTCTCGTCATTCCAAGCTCAATATTTCCAATACCAACCTGAGGCCTAATAATTAGATTTATCATTTTTTCTCCTTAATATAACACCTGTTAATCTCCTTCATAAACACCCCATAAACAAATTATAAATGAAATAATATAGTAATATAATAAGAGTTTGGTGTTAGTATATAAGTGTGGACACGAAAAGTTTAACACGATAAAATGTTTCATAGAAAGGTGTGTGTTAAACAATGTCCAAGAACGGTACCCGTTATTCGGAAGAATTCAAACAACAGATTGTTG
>Ga0208297_1000815_pt1 | contig 45065 bp, 34 predicted proteins | sample LMS_cellobiose_e_FD_187367 | JGI IMG/M metagenome (GOLD analysis project Ga0208297, IMG submission 187367) | Rumen-fistulated moose microbial communities from Alaska, USA - LMS_cellobiose_enrichment (SPAdes) (version 2) | ecosystem: Host-associated > Mammals > Digestive system > Stomach > Rumen... | reverse complement strand
GCTCCGCCGGGAATCTTCGCGGCAATCTGTCTCACAACTCAGCGATATAAAAATACATCAGCCAAAAATGACAGACACTGCCAGCAATAACAAAGAGATGGAACAATTCGTGGAATCCCAGCACGCCGAAGTTGGGACGTTTCAAAGCATAAATAACAGCCCCGCCCGAATAAAGGACGCCGCCCAAGACCAGCCAGCCCAATGCCGCCAGCGGCAACGCGGAAACCAGAGGGTAAAAGGCGGCCAATGCCGACCAGCCCATACCAAGATACAGCCCGGTCGACAGCCAGCGCGGCGCATCGATCCAAAAGATTGAGAGAACAAGTCCCGCCAGCGCCGTCGTCCAGATGACAGATACCAGCGACCATCCCCAGGGGCCGCGTAGCGGCACAAGGCAGATAGGCGTATAACTTGCCGCGATATATACAAAAATCATAGCGTGATCGATGCGGCGCAACACCCTGGTGCCAGCCGGCGACAGGGGAAGCCAGTGATACAATGTGCTTGCCGTATAGAGCAGAATCATCCCTGCGCCATAAATGGCGAAAGCAACCATATGCCACGGCTGGACCGGCGCGGACACGCGCACCAGAAGAACAATGAGACCAAGCACGGCCAACAGGGCGCCAATGCAGTGGGTGAGTCCGTTCAAGGGTTCGCGCAACACTGGTGCATCCTTTGCGGAAAGGGAAAAATACAGAATCATCCGGACGTATTGGCCTATTTACTCAGCAGGACAATTTCTTGTCAAGAACATGCTGGAAAGATGAAAAAAACGCCATCCGGCAGAGCGCTGCCACGCCAGTTCTTGCCCAGTAGGGAGGAAGGGAGCTCAAGGCGCACGTTCTTTGGCGATGCAGAGAAACTATACAAAAAAGCAGGCCTGTTCAGAAAAACAGGCCTGCCGGGAAAAAACACGCTGTGCTTTTTCACAACTTACACGCGCGCGGCGGTACGCAGCTCCTCAACGGCATCCCTCTTTTCCCATGTGAATTCTGGAAGCTCACGACCGAAATGGCCATAGCAGGACGTTTTGCTGTAAATGGGGCGCAGCAGATCAAGGCGCTTAATGATAAAATACGGACGCAGATCAAACACTTCACGCACAGCGCGAGTCAGGGTTTCGTCAGACAGCTCGCTCGTCCCCATGGAGGAAACCAGCACAGATACGGGTTCCGCCACACCGATGCAGTAAGCGATCTGCACTTCACAACGTGTGGCAAGTCCCGCCGCCACCACGTTCTTGGCCACATAGCGGGCCATGTACGCGGCGGACCGGTCCACCTTTGACGGATCTTTGCCCGAGAAGGCGCCGCCGCCGTGGTAGCCGGCTCCGCCATAGGTGTCCTGGATTATCTTGCGTCCGGTCAGCCCGCAGTCGCCCATGGGCCCGCCAATGACAAACCGGCCAGTCGTGTTGATAAAAATCTCGCATTTTTTTTCATCAAAAAAGCCGCTTGGTTCCAGTATGGGACGGATCACCCGGCTTTTAACCGCTTCAACCACATCATCCTGCGAAGCCGATTCAGCATGCTGGATGGCGACAACCACGTTGTTGATACGCACAGGCCTGCCATCCACATACTCAAACGATACCTGCGTCTTGCCATCCGGGCGGAAGAAAGGCACTTCACCGGATTTACGGACATCCGTGAGCTGTTTGGACAACTTGTGCGCCCAGTAAATGGGAGCGGGCATCAGCGTATCCGTTTCGTCACAGGCGAAACCAAACATCATGCCCTGGTCTCCCGCTCCCTGGTCTTCGGGATTGGAGCGGGACACTCCCTGATTGATATCTACCGACTGACGGTCGATGGAGGAGAGCACGGCACATGTCTGCCAGTCAAACCCCATGTCCGAACCGGTATAGCCGATATTTTTGATGGTCTGCCGCACCACGGCGGGCAGATCGGCATACCCTTTGGTTGAAATTTCGCCGGCGACAATGGCCATGCCGGTGGTAACCAACGTTTCGCAGGCCACATGCGATGCGGCATCCTGCGCAAGCAGCGTATCAAGAACGGCGTCGGAAATCTGGTCGGCGATTTTATCGGGATGTCCTTCAGTCACCGATTCCGACGTAAACATGTAGGAACCTTTACGGGGAGTGATGCTCATGCCTGCTCCAAGTTGTTTGCGGCCGCGTTGGCCATGCCATACAATGCCCATCATGCACCGGGACAGAAGGGCGGTCCAGTAATATCAAACTATGCGCATATAGTGTTACATGGCGGCAATGTAGCATGTTCAGCGCTGGCTGTCCAGCATTTCAGCTATACTTCCGGGAAAAGGTAAAAAACTTCCGGGCTTGACTCCATTCCGCAATTGCCTTAGTCCCTTGTGGATGCCGCTATGATTGTGCCGAGGAAAAAATTATGTCTGACACGCCGAACAAAAAGAAAATGAAGCCGGTAAAACTGGCTACCAAATCCCCGTATGCCGCCTACTTTGCACCCATGCTGCAAAGCCTCGCCGCGCATGACGAACTCAACGAAGTCGTAAAAAACTGTGTTGTCAAATCCTGCGACCTCATGGATGCGGGCGTTCCCCTCTACCCCAATGATTTTGTCAAGCGGGACGAAGCCGGGACCTTGCGCGCCGAATATGAAGCCTACTCCTCCGACGAGCTGGCCGCGCTGAATGAAACGTTCGCCTGTGCGGGACGCATTATTTCCAATCGTTCCTTTGGCAAAGTGGCGTTTTTCCATCTGTCCGACCGCAGTGGCCGCATTCAGTGCTATGCTTCGCAGGAACATCTCGGCGCGGAGGCCTATTCCATTTTTCGGAAATTCGACACCGGCGACATTGTGGGGGTAACCGGGCATCTTTTCCGCACCAAAACGGGCGAGCTGACCCTCATGTGCGAAACTATCCGCCTGCTTGCCAAATCATTCCGCTCTCTGCCGGAAAAATACAAGGGGCTGACCAATGTCGAACTGCGCTACCGCCAGCGCTATGTTGACCTTATCGTCAATCCCAAAGTGCGGGAAATCTTCCGCAAGCGCAGCAAAATCATCCGGGAAGTGCGCAACTTCCTCGAAGAGCACGGTTTCGTTGAAGTCGAAACGCCAATGATGCAGCCCATCGCCGGCGGAGCCGCGGCCCTGCCCTTCATCACGCATCACAATGCGCTGGATATTGACCTGTACATGCGTATTGCGCCGGAACTGTATCTCAAGCGTCTCGTTGTGGGCGGCTTTGAGCGCGTTTTCGAGCTGAACCGCAATTTCCGCAATGAAGGCACCAGCACGCGGCACAATCCTGAGTTCACCATGTGTGAATTCTACTGGGCATACGCCACATACCGGGATCTCATGGACCTTACTGAGGAAATGTTCTCGCATATCGCTCAGGAAGTCTGCGGTTCCATGATCATCACCTACCAAGGGGAGCAGATTGATCTTACGCCCGGGCACTGGCATCGCATGACCTTCCACGAAGCCCTTGAAAAAGTCGGCGGGCACAGCCCTGACTTTTACAACGATTTTTCCAAAGTCAAAGCCTATGTCCAGGAACGCGGCGAAAAGGTTCTGACCTCCGACAAGCTGGGCAAACTTCAATCCAAACTGTTTGAGCTGGATGTGGAAACCAAGCTTATCCAGCCTACCTTTATTTATGCCTATCCTACTGACATTTCCCCCCTGTCACGCCGCAACCAGGATAACCCCGAACTGACCGACCGTTTCGAGCTGTTCATCACCGGACGCGAACTGTCCAACGCGTTCTCCGAACTCAATGATCCCATCGACCAGCGTATGCGCTTTGAAGAGCAGGTTCGCGAAAAAGAAGCCGGGGACGAAGAAGCCTGCTCCATGGATGAAGATTATCTGCGCGCACTTGAATATGGGATGCCTCCCACCGCTGGTCAGGGCATTGGGATTGACCGGCTGGTTATGCTGCTGACAGATTCCCCCTCCATCCGCGAGGTGCTGTTCTTCCCGCTTCTAAAGCCGGAAAACTGATGAAATTTGAATTATTTGTCGCCACACGCTATCTCTGCGCCCGCCGTAAGCAGGCCTTCATCACCGTCATTTCCATCATGTCGGTGGTGGGGGTAGCAATCGGGGTGGCGGCGCTCGTCATCGTACTTGGCGTCTACAACGGCTTTTCCACCGACATCCGCAACAAACTGCTCAGCGCCAACGCACACGTCATCGTCAGCGGACTCGCCGGGCTGCCCGGCCTTGCGGACTCCCCCACCCCTGTGGAAACCGCAACGAATGCCATGCGTACCGTCCCCGGTGTGCGCGGAGCTACTCCGTTCATTTACGCTGAAGGCATGATCTCATCGCCGCGGGGCGTCAAGGGACTTATCCTGCGCGGCGTCGATCCGGCTACCGCTCCGGAAGCCATCACCATCCTGCGCGACCTGAAGACGGGCTCTGTTGACAACCTTACCGGCTCCTCCCTGCCCGGAGTCATCATTGGCCAGGAACTGGCCTCCCGCCTTGGCCTTACCCTGGGCTCCCGCGTCAATCTGCTTTCGCCTTCAGGCCAGAAAACCGCCGCGGGATATCAGCCTCGCATCCGGGCTTTCCGGGTCGCGGGTATTTTTCAGTCAGGCCTGTTTGAATATGACACGTCAGTAGGATATGTCTCTCTTGCAGGCGCGCGGGAGTTGCTGGGACTGCCCGAAAACACGCTGACCGGAGTCGAGGTCTCGGTTGAAGATCCGGATCACGCCGACACCGTGGCAGCGGCCCTTCAGGACAAACTGGGAAATGGCGTCAGCATCCGTCACTGGATGGAAATGAACGCCAACCTTTTTGCCGCCCTCAGGCTGGAAAAAATCGGTATGTTTATCGTGCTGGCCATGGTGGTGCTTATCGGCTCATTTTCCATTGTCACCACGCTTGTCATGCTGGTCATGGAAAAAACGCGCGATATCGCCATCCTCATGTCCATGGGAGCAACCAAGGCCATGATCCGCCGAATCTTCATGCTTCAGGGAGTCATCATCGGCCTTGCGGGCACCCTCATCGGCTACGCTCTCGGCATCGGCATCGGTGAGGCCCTTCAGCGTTACCGCTTTATCAAACTTCCTCCTGGCGTCTATACCGTAGATCATCTTCCGGTACTGCTTCGCTGGGAAGATATTGCCATCATTGGCGTCAGCGCTATGCTGCTGTGTTTTCTTGCGACGATTTACCCCGCGCGCAAAGCTGCCGCACTTGAGCCTGCCGATGCTTTGCGTTATGAATGACGGAATCATGCTGTCCAAAGCCGACGCCGCACCTCAATACTATCTGGAAAACATCCAGAAAGTCGTCCAGGGGCCCACTGAAACAGTGACCATCCTGGACGGACTTGCGCTTACCGTACGCGCCGGGGATCAGCTGGCCATCGTCGGCGCTTCCGGTTCCGGCAAATCAACCCTGCTGCACCTCATGGGAGCGCTGGATACGCCGACAAGCGGCACGTTGCTGTTTGAAGGGGACAGCCTGGCGGCAATGCCTGACGATGCCAAAGCAGGCCTGCGCAACCGGCGGCTGGGCTTCGTTTTTCAGTTTCACCATTTACTGCCGGAATTCAATACGCTGGAAAATGTCGCCATGCAGGCGATTATCGCCGGGCTTCCGCGCGCGGCGGCCTTTGCGCGCGCAGAAAAAGCCCTTGCCCGCGTGGGGCTGACCGACCGTCGGGATCACAAGGTGACCACCCTGTCCGGCGGTGAACGCCAGCGCGCGGCGATTGCCCGCGCCATCCTGATGGAGCCTTCCGTGCTCCTCGCGGATGAACCCACGGGCAACCTTGACGCAAAAAACGGCCAGGCCGTCGCCGTTCTCCTGCAGGAACTCAACCTCACCCTCGGTATGACGCTGATTGTTGTGACACATAATCTGGACATGGCGTTCGCCATGGATCGCTGTCTGGAACTTCGGGCCGGAGCCTTGTATGAAAAAAATCGTTAATCGGCTGGGCGTGCTGTATTTTTGTGCAATAGGGACACTGGTTCTCATGGCTGGAGCTGCCAGGGAAGCATGGTGCGCTCCAGAAAGCGGCGCCAGCGTTATCATCCTTCCCTTCCAAACCAGCGGGCCCGACGCGGGCAAGCTGGGCGACGGACTTCCAGAACTTTTTGCCCAGAGTCTGGCAAAACAAGGGCTTAAAGTCATTCCTCCCAAGCAGACTCTCCAGCTTCTCCGGCGCCAGCGCGTCACCGACCTTGATGTCAAGGCTGCCCGCAATCTTGCCGTCCAGTCCAGAGCCACCTATGCCGTCTACGGCTCTTTCACGAGCGCCGGAGAAGGTTTCAGCCTGGATACGCGCATGGTTTCCGCTGCGGCTGATGCCGCGGCTTCGGCGCGCCCCTATTTCACCCAGCGCACGAACCTCATTGAGCTGTACCCTGCCGTCGAAGAGCTTTCCACGGCCATGGCCGGCGATGTGGTCAACAAAAACGCCCTGGCCGGGGTCCAGATCCGCGGCCTCAGGGTACTTGATCCCGATGCCATTCTCATGCGCCTGTCCACCTCCAAAGGCGATCCCGTCGATCCTGTGGCCATCAACCAGGAAATGAAGCGTCTCTGGGACACCGGCTACTTTAACGACATCAGCGCTGATATTGAATCGACCGGAGAAGGGCTGATGCTGGTCTTCACCGTCGCCGAACGTCCGCGCATTGACTCCGTCGAGGTTGTCGGGTCTGACGCCGTGGATAAAAAAGATATCCTTGAAGCCATGAGCTCCCGCACCGGTTCTGTCATCAGCGACAAGGTGCTGGCGCAGGACCTGCAAAAAATCACCGACCTCTATCGGAAGAAGGGGTACTATCTGGCCGAGGTGGCCTACCGCATCGAAGAACGTAAGGGAACGGCTTCCGCGCGCCTGGTCTTCGACGTCAAAGAAGGAAACAGGCTGTATATCAAAAAAATCGCCATCGAGGGCCTGAAGACGATTGACGAAGACGACTTGAAAAGCGAACTGGCGCTCAAGGAACGCGGCATCCTTTCCTGGATCACCAAGACGGGGGTGCTGCGCGAAGAATACCTGGAACGCGACTCGGCGGCCATTCAGGCCTATGGTCTGAACCACGGCTACCTGAACATCATGGTTTCGGCGCCGCAGGTCAAATACGAAGAAGACGGCATCATCGTCACCTTCGCTGTCAAGGAAGGACCCCGCTATAAAATTGGCGATATCACCTTTTCCGGAGACCTGCTCGATACGCCCGAACGTCTCCTTGATGTCATCACTCTTGATGAGCACAAGGACAAAGAAACCTGGATGTCCGTTTCGGTGATGCAGGATGACGGCAAACTGCTGGCCGATTTTTATTCCAAATACGGTTATACGTTTTCCGAAGTGGAGCCGATGACCCGCCAGGATCCGGACACGAATGTCATTGACGTCAATTATCGCATTGACAAGAAAAACAAAATCTACATCCGCCGCCTGACCACCGAGGGCAATACCCGCACGCGCGACAACGTCATCCTGCGCGAAATGCGCATGGGCGACGGCGAACTTTTCGACGGCGCAAAACTGCGTCGTTCCAACGAACGCCTGCACAAGCTGCGCTACTTCTCCGAAGCCGATACCGTCATCGTCCCCACGGAAAAGGAAGATGAAGTGGATTTACAGGTCAAGGTCAAGGAAGACCAGACCGGAGCCATTATGGGCGGCGTCGGCTACTCCACCTATTACCGCTTCGGCGTCAGCGCCAGTATTTCCGAGCGCAATCTCTTTGGCCGCGGCTACTCGCTGGCGCTGGCCGGCTTCCTGTCCGGCCGGTCTAATTCACTGGATCTCACATTCACGAACCCACGCCTTTACGATACAGATTTAGGCCTTACCTACAGCGCCTATATTGTTGAAGACGAGTGGGACGATTTTGAAAAGAAGACGGTAGGCAACACAATATCATTTTTCTATCCTATTGGCGAATACACCACCGTTGGCTTGGGGTACCGCCTTGACCGTTACTCCCTGTTCAATATCCCCGAAACCGCTCCCCGTTCGTATAAGGAATACGAAGGCCGCAATCTCTCCAGCGTCCTTTCCGCCCGCCTTGTTTACGATTCCACAGACAGCAAGGAACGCCCCTCCCGCGGGTATATCGCCCGGGCTTTTGTCGAATACGGCGGCGGCGGCATCGGCGGCAACGACAACTTCTTCAAGCCCCAGATGGAGCTTCAGGGATTCCATACTCTGATGGGCGACAAGGATCATATCATTCACTGGCGCGGCCGCATTGGCGCCGTGTTTGAAAACTCCAGCAAACCCGTGCCCGTGTTCGACCGCTTCTTCATCGGCGGCATTGACTCCATCCGCGGATACGATTCTGACGACATCTCACCGCATGATCCAGTCTACAAAGACGAAATCGGCGGTGACCGTATGGGCTTTTTGAATCTTGAATATATCTGGACCGTTGAGCCGCAGCTCGGCATTTCCCTGGTGCCGTTCTTCGACATCGGTTTTGAAAATGACTCAAAACAGCACAGCACCTTCAGCAATATCAAGAAATCCATCGGGCTGGAACTTCGCTGGCGCTCTCCTATGGGAGACCTCCGCTTCGCCTATGGCTACCCCCTGGATAAAAGCTGGGACGGAAGGAAACTTTCTGGACGGTTTGAATTTTCCATGGGGCAGAACTTCTAGGCGGGAGTACTGCTGATATGCACATACGTATCCTCCTGTTTGCTCTTGCCGTCTGCCTGGCTGCGGTTTTTCTGCCGCAGTCAGGCCAGGCGGCTTCGGTACAGGAGGCTTACAATGACGCCCGCGCTCAACTGGATGCCCTTGCCAAAGACGAAAAACGTGCCCGCTATCGCGAGCCATGGGTTCGGCTGGCTGACACCTTCAACTCCCTGTATGAAAAAAATCCGGACTGGCCGCTGCGTCCTGCTGCCCTCTACCGCTCGGCCAGAACCTATGAAGGCCTTGCCAAACGCTCTTTCAATCCCGCCGACGCTGCTGAAGCCATCAAGCGTTACGAAAGTGTAACGGCCCACTTCCCCCGCAGCCCCCTCGCCGACGACGCCATTTTCTGCGTCGCCCGCATACAGGAAGAAAGCCTGAAAGATCCGGCGGCAGCCCAACAGACTTTGAGACGCCTGATCAAAAACTATCCCAAGGGCGACATGGCGCCAAAAGCAAAAACCAAACTTGCGCAGCTTGAGAAGCTTTCCCCTCTCCAGAAAAAAACGCCGCAGCGCCCCCCCGAAAGCCCGCCGAAACAACCTGCCCCCGGCCGGATTGAAAAACAAGCGCCGCCTCCCCCCGCGCCGAAACAGCATGTGGCGCCCAAGCCGTCCGGGAAAGCCAAGGCAACGCTGATCCGCGTTATCTGCGCCCCTGACTCGCAATATGTCAGCATCACCTTGGAAACAGACATGCCGGTTTCATGGGTTGTTCACTCCAAAGCCGCGGCCGCCAACGCCCCCGCCCGCATTGTCGCTGAATTTCCCGGAACGACCCTGCGCAGCGGCATTCCCGCACAGCAAAAAGCATCCGGACTGCTCAAATCGTTCACTATCGGCGCAACTCCGGCAGGAGCGACGCGCGTCACGCTGGAACTGAGCCGGCTGGCCCGTTTCCAGGTTTCTCCCGGCAACACACCGGAAACGCTGGTGATTGAGGCGGCTTCACGGGAAGGGCGGCTGCCGGAAGGGAAAGCCGCGGGTGCCACTGTGCGCCCGCCTAAGCGGGGAACGTCAGCGATGGCCGGCGATCTTGCCATGCAGCTTGGGCTTTCTGTGCGCACCATCGTTCTTGATGCCGGACACGGAGGCTCAGACCCCGGAGCCATTGGCAACGGACTCATCGAAAAACAGGTTACCCTCGACATGACAAAACGCGTTGCCAGCCGCCTGCAAAAGAAAGGATTCCGCGTTCGCACCGTCCGTGACACGGATGTGCGCGTCTCCCTGAGGGACAGGACCAAATTCGCCAACAAAGTCAAAGGGGACCTGTTTCTCTCCATTCATGTCAACGCCAATACGACTCCAGACATTTCAGGGGTCGAGACGTATTACCTGAATTTTGCAAGTTCCAAAGCGGCTTCACGTGTAGCCGCAGTGGAAAACGCCGTCGAAGATCACAATCTCGGCTCGCTTGAAGAAATGCTTGCCAATATCATGCTGGGAGCGCGTACTCAGGAATCCAAACGTCTCGCCTACAATGTGCAGGAAAGCATGCTTGCCGCCCTGAAGAAAAAACGTTTTGTGGTCGTGGATGGCGGAGTGCGCTCGGCCCCGCTCTATGTACTGATGCGATCGGGTATGCCCGGCGTCCTGGTGGAAATAGGCTACTGCTCAAACAGCACGGAAGCGCGGCGTCTGCACAGAAAGGATTACCGCGACATCCTGGCAGAAGGCATTGCCGAAGGCGTCAAAAACTATGCCATAGGGCTGAGCAAACGCTGAACGGGCCTATCCACGCATACGGGAAGAAACCGCACTTTTCCGCTTTTGCTCCGTCATTTCCATCCGCCAACGCATTTTTTCCGTGCCCTGAAAGCGTTCGGGGCAAACGCGGCCAGCTTTTATATCCCTTGCGGGTCGCCGCCCCTGCCGGAAAAACTCGCTATCTGCGGCCGGCGGCACGCAACGCCGCCCGATAAGCCTGGACAGCCCGGTTATGTTCTTCCAATGTGGCGCTGAAAACATGCGAACCGTCAGTGCCTGTTGCCACGAAATAAAGAAAACCATGTTCCTCTGGGGATACGGCGGCTTTGAGGCTGGCGAGCCCGAAGGAACAAATAGGTCCCGGCGGCAATCCCGTATGACGGTAGGTATTGTAGGGATTGCCGGCGTCATCCAGATGACTGCGCCTGAGCCGGCCGGCAAAAGCCTCTCCAAGCCCGTAGATGACGGTCGGATCGGCCTGAAGCAACATCCTCTTCTCCAAGCGATTGGCATATACGCCGGCAACGCGGGCGCGTTCATGCGAGAGCGCCGTTTCTTTTTCCACAATGGAAGCCAGCGTGACAAGTTTTCGAAGTTCCTTCCCGTCAAAACGGATCCCCTCCGGCAGTATCGGGGTGCAGTGTCGCCAGAACGTATCAATCATCAACCCCGCGACCTCGCGCGCCGAAGCCGCGTTCAGCTCCAGCGGGCGCATCATCGTGTAGGTTTCCGGGAATAAAAACCCTTCCGCTGTTTCAAAAGGGATGTCGTGCTGTTTCAAGAATTCGGCATCACGCACCACCGCGGCGAAATCGTCCGCGCGAACAAACCCCGCCTGCTCAAGACGCCGCCCCGTCTCCCGCAGGGTAAGCCCTTCAGGGATGGTGAAACGCTCCAGGTGCGGCCGCCCTTTCATCAAATGGATCAGCACCTTTTCCGGTGTCCATCCCGTGCTCACCAGAAAACGCCCCATCCTCACCCGTTTATCCAGCTTGCGGTAGGAAGCCAGCATCCGGAACATTTCCAGATGCCGGATGACGCCTTTTTTTTCCAGCTCAGCCGACAACGTCTTGAAGGACATGCCAGGAGTAATGACAATTTCCACATCACGCCCTGGCTTCTCCGGAGCTGAATGCAGATAGTCAAAAACAAACCATGCCGCGCCGCCCCCCGCAAAAACCAGGAGAGCAAATACCGCGAGCAGAGCTTTCAGCCACATCCGACGGGGCTTCCCGCAACCTTCGCCATCCCCAGATGGTGGAACATCTGTGCCCTGTTCCGTTGAGAGGGCAGAAGATTCCTGCTTCACAGGCGGCGTTTCGGAAGAGCTCATGCCATTCTCCGCTGTTGTTCAGGTTGATTGAGAAATGTTTCGAGGATACGCACGGCGGCCTGCTGATCAATAAGGGCGCGAACCGCGCGGCCGCGTTTACCGGCTTCGCGCAGATCGCTTTCCGCTTCAAAAGAAGTCAGCACCTCTTCCATCCAGAATACCGGCAGCGGCGTACGCCGCTTCAGGCGCGCCACAAAATTCTCTACCTGCCGTGTCGTAAGGTTAGGCGTGCCGTCCGTATGCAAAGGCAGTCCCACCACAATGGCCTGCGCCTCTTCCTCTTCAAGCAGCGCTAAAAATTCAGTAAAGAAGGCTTCACGGGTGCCCATTATGATGGTGCGGCGCGGAAAGGCCAGACGCCCATCGGGATCGCTGACAGCGATCCCCGTACGTTTCTGACCGTAATCAACGCCGATAAACTTCATTCTGCCACCTCCGCGAAGCGCCAGCCGGTTTGCACAAGCGATCTGAAAAGGTCCGCCTGCCCATCTTTAACGTTATCCCAAGATACTCCGACGGCACGTTTGAGGCAAGCGGCGCACACTTTGCTATTTTCGGAGAAAAGTATATTTATGGGGAAAAAAGGAGAATTCCATGGATTTTCTTGAATTGATCAAACAGGCGCGGACTTGTCGGCGTTTTGACGAATCTATCCCTCTGCCGGAAGGATGCCTTGAATGGCTTATCGACTGTGCCAGGCTTGCTCCAAGCGGACACAACCAGCAGGTGCTGCGTTATGCCGCCGTAGAAAGCCCTGAAGCGCGGGCGGCCTTTTTCCCTGCCCTGCGCTGGGCCGGAGCTCTCAAAGACTGGGACGGCCCCGCCGAAGGCGAGCGCCCCACAGGTTACCTTGCCCTGTGCGGCCCGAAAGACGCCGGCCCAATCGCCCGCATCGATCTCGGTATCTGCGCTCAAACAATCAACCTTGCGGCCAACAGCCGCGGGCTTGCCGCCTGCATGTTTTTGTCCTTTGATCCGGTCATTGCCGGAAAGGTTATCGATCTGCCTGAAGATCTTGCCATCATGCTGGTCATGGCCATCGGCACGCCCGTGGAAAAACGCTGCATCGTCGCCGTACCGGAAAGCGGAAAGCTGACATATTGGAGGGATGCCGCCCAGGTGCATTACGTGCCAAAGCTGGCTCGCAAAGACGTGCTGTTCACCAGAAAATAGCATGACGCAAGGACAGGCCTTTGCCCTCTCCTTGGCTCAGCCGCTCCTGCGTCCCGACAACGACCGGCCCCATGCACGAACAATCGGCACGAGGCCGGTCGTCTCATGCCGGCACTTCACCGCATAAAAAAAGACACGGGAGTACCCGTGTCCGGAAAACAAATCTGGCATACGCCTCAGCAGTTGGCCGCGCGCAGAGTCTCCTCTACGGCGGCAAGCGTCTCAGCGGAATTTTTGTCAATACCAGCCAAAACTTGTACCGCCAGCATCAACATGTCCAGCGAAATGGTCATTTCATGCCGGCCGTCATGGATAGCGCAATACTCGCCCTGCAAAGTCACGCGGTACGCCCGGCGGCTGCGCTGTGCCCCATTGTGCGAAGCGATGACATAAACATGTTCATTCGCGGTGGTCACGTAAAGATTCTGGCGTGTCAGCGTACCCGACTCTTCGTCGTACCATGAACCACCGGCAAACTGCCGGCCTTCAAACTGCATTGTTGCGCCGTTGTCCAACTGCAGAGAGACTTTCTCCATCGCTTCTCCGTCCGGCATCACACGTGTTGCATGGTTCGATTTACCGCCAGTCACGGCCCGCTTCTTCAGGGCCGGCTCGCCATTTCAGTATTTCCTGTTTTGGATAGCACCCGCTGAAAGGAGTGTCAATTCCTTTGGCTTTTATCCTGAAAAAAGACAGTTCATGCTGCCAGAGCAAAGGCGTGATACGCTGCTACCGCATCACGCTGTCCCAAGTGGTTTTCCGGAAAGTTTGCGGAAAATGTTTTCCTTCCGGAAAAAGTTCATTCGCCGTGGATACTGTACCCCTTCAGCTTGCGGTGAAGATAACTTCGCTCAAGACCGATGCTTTCAGCCAACCGTGTGATATTGCCGCCGCATTCGGCAAGACGCACCTCCAGATAACGGGCTTCAAAGGCGGCCCTCGCTGATTTGAAATCCATGGCATACAAAGAATCTGTTTCCGCAGCGCCCTGTTCCGCAGCAACGGTCTTGCCTGCCCCGGAAGGATGGCCTGCTGCCATTTCAGGGGGCAGATCGGCAAGGCTGATGGAGCGCCCAGCGAAAAGGATTCCCATGCGTTCGGCAAAATTCCGCAGCTCGCGCACATTGCCAGGCCAGGCATACGCATCGAGCGCGGCCAGGGCTTCTTCGGTGAACACCGGCGGAACGCTGCTGTGTACGCGCGCCTGCCGCGCAAGGAAAGTCGTAAGCAGCGGACGTACATCTCCTTTGCGTTCCCGCAATGGGGGCAGATGCAGCGGCACTACCCGAAGCCGATAATACAGATCCCGGCGAAACGTTCCTGCCTCGATGGCTTCTTCAAGATTTTTGTTGGTCGCCGCAATGACCCGTACATCTACTTTGATGGTACGGGTACCTCCCACACGCTCGAACTTCTGCTCCTGGAGGATGCGCAGAATCTTGGCCTGAGTACGCAGGCTCATATCACCGATTTCGTCAAGGAAAAGCGTTCCCTTGTTCGCCAGTTCGAAACGCCCTACACGGGTTCCTTCGGCGTTCGTAAAAGCGCCCTTTTCGTGCCCGAACAGTTCACTCTCGATCAGCTCTTCGGGGATTGCCGCGCAGTTGACGGCCACAAGCGGACCATTTGCCCGACGGCTGCCGGCGTACAGGGCGTGGGCGGCCAGCTCCTTGCCAGTTCCGTTCTCACCAGTCAGCAGCACCCATGCGTCAGTTGGGGCCACCTGTTCCAACATGCGCAAAAACGCCCGCATGGGCTCAGATTCGCCTATGAGCTTGTCCTGTTCAGGCAAAGCCGTACGCAACAGGGCGTTTTCGCGGCGGAGCGTTCCGGTTTCCAGAGCGCGTCTGGCGATAATCAGGACTTTATCCAGCGAGAGCGGTTTTTCAATGAAATCGTACGCTCCCTGCCTGATAGCGGTAACGGCGGTTTCAATGGTGCCATGACCGGAAATAATGATGACGGGGAGATTGGGATGGCGTGCATGCAGAGATTCCTGCGCGGCCAGACCGTCCATGCCCGGCAGCCACACATCAAGAAACACCAGATCAGGCGAAGCATTATCTACCAGAGCGATGCCTTCTTCCGCTGAATCAGCTTCCAGCACCTCATAGTTTTCGTCCTCAAGGATACCGCGCAAGGAAAGCCGGATAGCCTCTTCGTCGTCGATAATCAGGATTTTCGCCGCCATAATCGTTTAATGCCCCGAATAGTCCAGCACATGATTAAGATCGCGGACGGAGCGGACTATTTTTCCGTCCGTAAAAACAAATCGGGTCAATGTCCATGCTTCCATATCCAAAACGTCAATGCGGCCGGAAGAGTCCGCAGACAAAAAAGGCTCCAGCGCCTGCGCAGCCTCGTCGCCGGGGAAAAAGACCCCTTCAAACGAAAAACGCAGCAGCCCGCCTGCCAGTTCCACCTGGGCAGGTGCGCTCCATTCAGCGCAGACAGCCTCAAAAGCCTCGCGAGCCTCTTGCGTCGCAGGGGCAAGGCTGCCGTAAGCCTTGACAGGTTCCCGTCTCATATCCGCATGGTATCCGTCTTCGCGGGGCTTGCCAAGTATCCCGCCTGACAGCCAGGAAGAAACAGCCGGTCTGGCGTAGGGGCAGCGTCCTTCTGTTGTTCGGGGAAGAGGTGTGGGAAACGGCGGTATTGCCGTCCCTGCTCTGGATTGGCGACGCTGTCTGCCGCATCAGGCGCATTTGTGTCTCCCGTCGGCGGGACGCACATTGTCCCCGTCACTTCTTCCCGGCAACAACACGCCATCGCACGCGAAGAGAGACCTGTAAAAATAATATTATTATATTCAGCATGTTAGCAGTGTAGACGCAAAATAAGAATCGGGGTATAGTTCAGAGGTTCTCTCACCTGTAACTGACGAGGCCCCATGCCGGCAAACGCTTCCGGGCACGACGAGACCCTTGCTTTCGACGATCCTGCGTTGGCCAATTTACTGTTTGGTCCGCAAAACGCGCATCTTTCACGGCTATCCGTAGTAAGCGGCGCCCAGCTCTCCTCGCGCGGGGCCACCCTTTCGGTGCGCACCGAAGACCCCGCGACACTTGAGCGCCTTCTGAATTTATTCACCCAGTTCTACGGGCTGCTGCGGAGAGGGCAGTCCATTGACGCGTCCGATCTCGAGCAAGGATTTAATATCCTTAAGGATAATAACAAAGCGGATCTGGGGCATGTGTTTCGCCAGTCAAATGCCCTGGTCCTGCCAAAACGCACCATTACCGCCCGCAATAACGCCCAGCGGCTCTACATAGAGGCGCTGCGCACCGAGGAGATGGTGTTCGCTACGGGCCCCGCCGGCACCGGGAAGACATATCTCGCTGTGGCGGTAGCGCTTTCCATGCTGCTGGCCCACCGTGTCCGGCGGCTTGTTTTAACACGTCCGGCAGTGGAAGCGGGCGAACGCCTCGGCTTTCTGCCAGGCGATCTGGTTGAAAAAGTCAATCCGTACCTGCGGCCTCTCTACGATGCCCTGAACGATATGCTTGGCCCGCAGAAGACTGCCGCGCTCCAAGAGACCGGCAGCATTGAAATAGCGCCGCTGGCCTTCATGCGCGGCCGGACGCTCAACGACGCGTGCGTGATTCTTGACGAAGCTCAGAATACCACACGCGAGCAGATGAAAATGTTCCTGACACGGCTCGGTTTTGGTTCCCGGGCTGTGATCACCGGCGATGTCACGCAGATTGACCTGCCCTCGTCGGGCGAAACCTCCGCCGCAGGCCGTTCTGGTCTGCTTCACGCCCTTCAGGTTCTCCAGGGAGTCAGAGGGGTGGCTTTCCACCAATTCGCCGCAACCGATGTTGTGCGCCACCCTCTCGTGGGCCGCATCGTACAGGCATATGACACCCATGAAAGAAAACACGCCGACACTGTCTGATATCACCCGGCGATGGAAGGCCGCGCTCCCTAAGACAGGAGAACGGACCGGCATTATCGTCCTGATGATCGTTTTACTGATTCTTTCCGCGCTGGTAGAATTACGCTCTACCAGCGGGGGGCCAGTCCTGATGGCAGGCGAGGTGTCCAGTCAGGATATCATCGCATCCCGCGACCTCTGGATCGAAGACACCAAAGCTACAGAAGCCCAGCGCAAGGCCATTGCGGAGCTGAGCCCTGCTGTATTTGATCTTTCCCCTGAGCCGATCAGACTCCTCCGCGATACGATTATGCGTGTGCTCACCCGTATCGCCTCCAGCCCGGAAGATCTGCCCGCTGAAGAGCTTGCCAAAGAATTGAACGAGGAAATCGGCGTTCCCATTGAACCCATTTCCGTTCTGGCGCTTGGCCGTCAGGACGTACGCGATTTCATTACGTCCATAGGGCTCCCATGGCTCACTGAGCAGCTCGCCGCCGGGGTTATCGCCGATTCGAGGGAGCTGCGGACCAAGGGGGGGGTTCTGGTCCGGAATCCACGCGCGGATGAGGAAACCCTGCGCCGGGATCCCGAATATATTGTGGACCTGCCCATTCTGCTTACCCAAAGCAGCCGGCTGATGTTCAATCAATCCAAAATCCCGCCCTCCGTCCGGCATGCTGTCGATAAATTTCTTGCCCTTGTCATAAAACCCACTCTCATCTTCAACCGGGAAGCCACCTTCGAGATAGGCGAATCCATGTCGCGTTCGGTCAAGCCTATCTTCTACAATGTCCACAAGGGCGATATCATCGTCTACAAGGGAGAACGCGTCACCCCCGAAGCCCAGCTCAAGCTCCAGGCCCTTTACAGCGAAACGGCCGGCTTACTCCCGCCGCGCCCCATTATCGGCACCTTTATGCTTTCCCTGCTTATCAGCCTGGGACTTCTGTTCACCCCTGGCGGCAGCGAAAATCCTCCCCTGCAAAACAAAGACTATATTGTTATTGGCCTGTTTCTCCTGGTGATGGGGCTGCTGGGGAAAAGCGCCTACCTGCTTGGCGAGCGCCTTTTGGATCCGCGCATCCTTGGCGTCCTGCCGTACGGTTTTCCCGTGGCCGGTTTCGCCGGTCTTTTCGCGCTCATTTTCGGTGCGCGCCGTTATTGGGTACTGGGACTGCTTCTGTCAATTTTCCCGGCCCTGCTCTTCAAGGAAGGGCTGCCCGTCTTCATGTGTTATTTCTTCTCTGCCATACTCAACATAGACATGACGCTGCGCTCCCAGACACGGCAGGATATCGTGCGCAGCACCATTCCGCTTTTCTTCAGCCTGCTGGCAATCAGTCTCAGCTGTTCCCTGATGCAGGATATATGGGATTGGGAAAGCTATCTCTGGGTGGCGGTTGTCGTTGCCATCAACGCCATCCTGTCGGTATTCATCCTGTTTGCCGTGAGCCCGCTGCTGGAAACAGGGCTCCATTATTCCACGAGATTCCGCCTTATGGAACTCATGAACATGGAGCAGCCCCTGCTTCAGGAACTCATGGTCACTATCCCCGGCACCTACCACCACTCGCTGGTCGTTTCCAATATGGTGGAAGCCGGAGCCAAGGCCATCGGCGCCAACAGCCTGCTGTGCAAGGTCGCGGCGCTTTATCACGATGTCGGCAAGCTGGCGCGGCCGGAATACTTTATCGAAAACCAGATGGATGGCCCTAATAAGCACGATCATCTCGCTCCCACCATGAGCGCGCTGATCCTTGCTTCACATGTGAAAAAAGGGACAGAGCTTTCACGCAAATTCCATCTCGGCGATGAGGTCACCAACATTATCCAACAGCACCACGGCACCAGTTCCATGCGCTTTTTCTATAATAAAGCCAAGGAATTGGGTGAGAACCCTAAAATTGAGGACTATTCCTATCCCGGTCCCAAGCCCCAAAGCCGTGAGGCCGCCATCGTAATGCTGGCGGACGTAGTGGAAGCTTCCAGCCGGACACTTGACACGCCTACGCCCGCACGTCTTACCGCGCACGTGAATACCATCATGAAAAATATCTTTGCCGACGGCCAGCTGGACGAATCAGATTTGACGTTCAAGGAGCTGAATAAATTATCAGAGAGTTTCGTCAGGGTTCTGACCGGCATTTTCCATCATCGCATCGCCTACCCCGACAGGCAGCGAAAAGCCGTTTCTCTTGCAGCGAACGGCGCTGCTCCGACGGCGCAAAACAATCTGCCATCCCCAACAGAGACGCCGGCGGGAGACGTCGGCAGCAGGACTGCGGGGTAGCAAAACGCGTTTCAAAAGCAGACCGCCCACATGTAACCATTTGACGCCGTCTGTGCGGAATACGGCATAGAACCGGCTTTTTGGCCGGACGCGCTGACTTTCAAGGGTGCGCTTCAAAAAAGAAGCGGGGCAGTTCCGCTCAGCCCGCTTTTCAAGGAATTCGTCCATGCCTCTGCGTGAGCCCTCTTCCCCTCAATCGCTCCCTGCCGCTTCTGCGGAGCGTAGCCTCCGTCATGGCTCCATCCGGCTGTACGGCATGGAAAACGCGTGGCTGCTGCCGCTGTCGCCGGCCGAACTGCGCGAACGGCTAAGCCGGATGCTGGCCGCGGCATTTGCCGAACTGCCCGGACATGCTCTCTTTGATGTCGAACTTGTTCTCGTGCGCGACGGTTCCATGGCAGCCTGCAACCGCTCAGCCATGAACTGCACCGGCCCCACCAACATCCTTTCCTTTCCGGTCGCTGGCGGGCAAGGAAAACCACAGGCAGATGCCAGTCTGCCGCTTCCCATTGCCAGCCTTGTTCTATCTGTCGATACTCTCAGGCGTGAAGCTGTGTTGTTCCATCAATCCCCTCAAAACCATCTGTTGCGCCTTTTAGCACATGGCATCGGGCATCTGATGGGATTCCAGCACAGCCCGCAGATGTTCTTTTTTTGCGATAACATATTAAAATAATATGTAATATTAGTTATCAGCCAACATCACGCCCAGGAATCATATTCAGGCTACTTGCTATTTAACCGGGCTTATGGCAAAAGATCGGTAGTTAGACGGTGCGAGTTGCCGTACTTTACCGGTACGCCGGTTGTGTCATATTTTATAAAAGGGCGTCCCGCCCGAATCAGTCCAAGAGGAGGACACCTAATGGCTGCTGAAGTCACTTACAAAGGCAAGACCTTCGAAGTAGACGAAGATGGGTTCCTGCTGAAGTTTGAAACCTGGTGCCCTGAGTGGTTGGAATATGTGAAGGAATCCGAAGGGATTACCGAACTGAACGAAGACCACCAGAAGATCCTTGATTTCCTGCAGGATTACTATCGTAAAAATGGTATTGCTCCTATGGTGCGTATTCTGTCCAAGAACACCGGATACAAACTGAAGGAAGTTTATGAGCTGTTCCCCTCCGGCCCCGGAAAGGGAGCTTGCAAAATGGCCGGTCTGCCCAAGCCCACGGGCTGCGTGTGATGCAGGCATAACAGTCATGCTTCCTCACGGGAGCAACGACTTTAAAAGCGCGCCTTCAGGCGCGCTTTTTTTTGAGGGTATCAAAAACGGCCGGCCGACTCCCTTCTGCAAAGAGCGCACCCGCGTTTGTCTTGCCAGAATCTTCCGTATGCTTTTGCCATTCCGTACAACAGCGCAACGCCGGTCTGCCAAAAAAACAGGCCGGCGTTGCACAAAGCAGTTTTCCAATTTACATGATGCGCAGTGAACCGCGGTACTTTTCCAAATCCTTGATCCCCAATTCGTTACACAGCGATTCAAGGTCGCGCAAAATACACATGGTCGCATCGGGCCGGTGGAAATTCGCCGTACCTATTTCCACCGCATGCGCTCCCACGAGAATAAACTCCAGCACATCCTGCGCCGAGCAGATACCGCCGACACCGATAACCGGGATATTGACCGAACGACAAACCTGCCATACGCAACGCAGCGCAACCGGTTTGATCGCGGGGCCGGAAAGACCGCCCAGCACGTTGGCAAGCAATGGCGTACGCCGCCGAATATCCACAGCCATACCCGTAAGCGTGTTGATGCAGGAAATCATGTCAGCGCCGGCATCTTCAACGGCCATGGCAATCTGCATGATGTTGGTCACATTGGGGGAGAGCTTGACGATGACGGGTTTCTTTCCCGAACGGCGCTTGACCGCAGACACCACATGCGAGGCAAGCATGGGATCCTGCCCAAAAAGGATGCCGCCCTCGCTTACATTGGGACAGGAGATATTGACCTCAAGAGCGGCGACCCCTTCTTCGCGCGAAAGGATATCGGCCAGTTCTGCAAAATCATCAGCCGCTGTCGCGTAGAGGTTGGCGATAACCGGCGTCGTCTGCCAAGGCAGACGGTGCAGTTTATCCTTGAGAAAAGCTTCTACACCATCATTTTGCAGCCCCACGGAATTCAGCATGCCGCAAGGCGTCTCCGCCACACGAGGCAACGCGTTCCCTTTGCGGGGTTTCAGCGAAAGCCCCTTCACCACGATGCCTCCCAGCGCCGTAAGATCAACGTAAGGGGCGAATTCCAGTCCATACCCGAACGTACCTGAAGCTGTGAGGATAGGATTTTTCAGCATCAGGGATTTAAGTCCCTGCCGCAGCGGAAGCGTAACAGACAATGGGACATGCTGCTGTTCCATGCTCATCCCTCCAACACGATTTGATCAGCCCAAAACACAGGTCCCTGCAAACACGTCTGCACTGGCTGGCCAGCTTTGGAAGCCACAGGCCATTTGTCTGTGGTCGTGCACACGCATCCAAGGCAGGCGCCAACGCCGCAGGCCATGCGTGTTTCCAATGACAGCTGGGTTCGCGCTCCGCATTCAAGCGAGTATGTCTGCACCTTCTTCAAAAACGGCTGCGGACCGCAGGCCAATACGAGGCCATCACGCGCCGCATAAGCCGCGATACGGGATTTTACGTGCTTCAGGAACCATTCAAGATCGTCAGGACTGCTTTCAAGATACGCCTCAAGCTCAATCCTGTCGCTCAGCGTTTCCACGGGGTAGCAGTCTTCGGGCATACGGTGCCCAAAAAGCATGGTCAGCTCTGCCGGGCGCGGGTGCTTTTCGGCATACCCGACAAAAGGCACAATCCCCATTCCTCCGGCAAGCAAAAGCGTGGGACATTTGGCTTCCACGGCAAAAGAATTTCCCAAAGGTCCCCACATGCGTACGCGGTCTCCCCGCTTAAGTCTGGCGATGCGTTCGGTCCCACGGCCGACAGCCTGAATAAACAAAACGACCTCGCGGGAGCTGACACGGGTAATGGAAAAAGGCCGTCCCCACGTCATGTCCAGTTCCCAGTCGCAGGGACGCAACATGACAAACTGACCAGGGCTCCAGTCTCCCCACTTTTCCGGCTTTTGCAGGCGCAAGGCAAAAAAAAGTCCGGGAGTGCGCCCGAAAGGCACGTTATCCACCACTTCAACTTCATATACAGAGGATTGGCTCATGATATCTTCTCCACCCCCGCTGACATGAACAAAAAAAGAGTCGCGCGCCGCGAAGGCTTTTTCTTTTGATTACTTATCCCCTACGTCTCTGTCAACCACACGTGGCTCTTATGTCTTTCTTCTCCATGCCAGTCCGGGCAATTCTCCGGCAGGCGATTCTCCCCCCGCTTGCGTCCGCGTATGGCGCGTGCTATTTTCGCTCTCGCCATATGACTTATTTTTGAAGGATATTTCCATGCATACCCCCAAAGGCTTTTCTTTCGCCGCCGCAAGCGCTGGTTTTCGCGCTTCTGACAGAAACGACCTTGGCCTTGTCCTGAGCGACCGGCCCGCCGTAACTGCCGCAACCTTTACCCAGAACCTGTATCCTGCAGCGCCTGTAATAGTAGGGCGCGATCTTGTTCGCAGCCGCACTACCGCCCGCGCAGTACTGGTCAATTCCGGGCAGGCCAACGCCTGCACTGGTGAGGAAGGCCTGAGCAACTGCCGGGCCACCCTCGAAATGGCCGGGCGCGCCTTCGGCATTGAACCTTCCGATATTCTGCCCGCATCTACCGGTGTCATCGGTCCCCAACTCCAGCTGGCCCTTTGGGAAAAAGCCATGCCGAAGCTTGCCGAAGCCCTCGGTCATCACGACGCGGAAGGCTTTACCCGCGCCATCATGACCACGGACGCTTTCCCCAAAATGGCGGAAGCCTCCGCCACTCTTGCGGGGGGAGAAATCCGCCTGCTTGGCGTGGCAAAGGGCGCCGGGATGATTTGTCCCAATATGGCCACCATGATTTGTGTTGTCATGTGCGATGCCGCAGTCCCCGCGGACATGTGGCGTCCCCTGTGCTCCGAAGCTGTCAGTCTGACGTTCAACCGCGTCACCGTGGACGGCGATACCTCTACCAACGACACTGTATATGCCCTCGCCAACGGCGCGTCAGGCGTGGCCGCCGTCGCCGCCGATCTCCCGGTGCTCAAGGCGGCTCTTGTCGATGTGCTGGGCAAACTCGCCTACATGCTGGTGCAGGACGGCGAAGGTTCCAGCAAAGTCGCCAGGATCGCTGTAACCGGTTCAGCCTCTGACGCTGACGCTGAAAAAATAGCCCGGACAGTCGGCCATTCTCAGCTTGTCAAAACAGCGCTGTATGGCCGTGATGCGAACTGGGGACGCATCGTCGCCGCCGTGGGCCGGGCCGGAGTGGCTCTCGATCCCAAACGCGTCCGTGTTTCCCTGTGCGGAGTGGAACTGTTCCGTGACGGCCAGCCAGTGGATTGCGACTTTGACGCTCTTCTTGCCGAGCCTCTCAAGCAGCGGGATCTGCCTATTGATATTGAAGTGGGCGACGGACCTGGTTCGTACACGCTGCTCGCTTCTGACCTTGGCCATGAGTATGTGACCTGCAACGCCAGTTATCGAAGCTGAGATAGTTTTCAGCAAGGCCGCAGGAACACGAGGCGCGCCTTCCCCCTGTCTGCCGCGCTGACGGCTCAGGTATCCGCCAGTTTTCACGCAAAAAAAGAAGCTCTGGGATTCCCGGGGCTTCTTTTTTTGCTGGTCTGAATAAAACGCCCATAAAACGAAAGGACGGACGCACGCCAAAACGCGCCGGCCTCACCAGAGGGGCTTTTGCCGCATGAAGGAGGTATCGTTCCGGCGTCTTTACTTTCTTCCCAGTACGGCCCGCACCCTGGGGTCATCGTGAATAGCAGGATCCAGCGCCAGTTCACGGCCTTTCACGTCTACACCTCGGATCCAGGGCCAGGGACGCTGCATCCCCGGTAAAAAATCAAATGTCAGCTCGATAATATTCCTGCCGTCGCCATCAGATCGCGCCCAAACGACTCCCGGCGCAAACGCCGTGACATCAATGGGAAAAGGCGCTCCGGGGCCTCCGCCGAGAAGGACATCAAACACGCCGTTCAACCTTTCAAGAACCTGCCCTTCCGCCGTGAACCCCCACGGACTGACCCCTATCACCAGATCTGCGTCTGCGGCAGCCTGCCCGGCCTCAAGGCTCGCCGCCAACAGTTGTGGCGTCATCCGTGCGGTTTCGCCAGACATTTCCGGCAACAAAATGACGGCTACATCTGCCGTGCCAATCCGGATTCTTTTGGTCACCGGCATGTCTGCGACCTTTGCGAAACCGCGGGGAAGCTTCCCTGTTTCCTGAAACAGCAAGGCTTCGTCACGCGTAAGATAGCCCGCATCCGGGCTGCAGTATTCATACGCCGCGCGCAAAAGCGCCGGCGGGACGCGCTCGCCGGGGCGGGAGATGCTGACAGCTTCAAGCCGGGGCGGGGAAGAAAATTCGTAAGGGCCCGTGACAAAAACCGCAGCCGGACAGGCTTCGCGAAGTTCTGCAAGCAGAGTACTGCGCCTTGCAAGCCCTCCCAGAGCGCGATTGCCGCAGACTGGACAAGGCTCTGTCAAACCTCGCGTATTGGCGATGAACAAGATTTTGAGCGCAGGCTCGCCGGGCTGAGACATCCTTTCAGTCATCTGCCGTGCCTGCGGCGAGACTTTACTGCCGGTGGACGGAGCAGCCATCCCGGCAGCGGGGCCCTGCGCGAAAACAAAAGCCGCCAGCATTGCCGCTGCCAATCGTCTTGTGATGGTATGCATCATGCCTGGTCCACTGCGCTTCTGCACGCCAGGGTTCGGACAGTGTGATACGGCAGTTTTCTACCCGAAAAAACTGCGCAACAGAAAAGAAGGAGTGCCGTACACGGCCTCCCTTTCAAAGGGGAAACTTCGCTAACGCAAGCGTCAGCTGTTAAGAAATTCCTTGAGTTCCTTTCCAGCGCGGAAGAAAGGCAATCTCTTTGGCTGCACGGAAACCTTCTCGCCCGTACGCGGATTGCGGCCGGCATAACCTCCATACTCTTTAACCTTGAAGCTACCAAAGCCACGGATTTCTACCCGCCCTCCCTGCAACAACGCATCCTTCATGCTATCCATAAAGGTGTTGACCACCATAGTGGCTTCGTCCAGGGAAATACTGGCCTCGTCGGCCAGCGCTTTGACCAGTTCGCTTTTGTTCATAACGTCTCCGTAGCCCCCCCAAAATGCGTGAGCAGGTTATAACGTAAAAGGCACGGCAGGGCAAGGGATTGAGAGCGGGATGTCTTTTTTTATCACGCTTTATTGTCATGCAGCCAAAGCAGATACGCCCTGAGCAATCCATCGATTCGCCCGTTGAGCACCGCATCGGTATCGCCAATTTCCATGTTGGTGCGATGATCCTTGACCAATCTGTAAGGCTGAAGCGTGTACGTGCGGATCTGGCTGCCAAAGCTGATGGCATTCTTGCCCGCGTATTCCGCCTGCTGTTCCGCCTCACGCTTGCGCAATTCAAGCTCATAAAGACGGGCCCGCAGAATCCGCATGGCAGAATCCTTATTGTGGTGTTGCGAACGCTCGTTCTGGCACTGAACGCTGATGCCCGTAGGGAGGTGAGTCAGTCGCACCGCAGAGTTGGTCGTATTTACTCCCTGCCCGCCGGGCCCGGATGAAGCGAAAATATCTACCCGGATATCGGACTCCTTGATATCCACCACAATATTTTGCGCCGCGTCAGGAATGACGTCCACAGAACAAAACGACGTATGCCGCCGGCCGGAAGCATCAAAAGGAGAAATGCGGATAAGCCGGTGAATGCCGCGTTCACCTTTCAGTAAACCGTAAATATTTTCACCAGTTATACGCAGAGTGACGCTCTTGATTCCCGCTTCATCCCCTGGCAGAAAGTCCAGCTGCTCCACGTCAAAGCCATGTTGATCCGCCCAGCGCAGATACATGCGCTCCACCATTTCAGCCCAGTCCTGCGCCTCCGTTCCTCCCGCGCCGGGATGGATTTCCAGGATGGCATCAGAATGGTCTTCCTCACAGGAGAGCATAAGCGCCGTTTCAGCCGCCTCAATATTGGCGGACAAGCGTTCAATCTGGGTATTCAGCGATTCCAGCGCTTCATTGATTTCTTCAGGTTCGCCTCCGCCGGCTTCCATGTCTTCAGCCAGGACAACCCACTCGTCCATATCGGCGTGGGAAGAAGCAAGCTCTTTCAGTTTGGCCAGTTCGGCCTCACACTGGCTTTTTTCCCGTAACATTGGAGTCAGCTTTTCAGGCTCGGACCAAACCTCCGGCTTGGCCAGATGGGCCTCAATCTCCTCCAGCCGGGCAGCAACAGCCGGCTGGTCAAAGACGCCTCCACAGTTCTTCGTACTTCTGGGAAAGGGCTGCCACTCTCGGTTTTAAATCGGAAAGCTGTAACATCTTGGCAAAATCCTTGGCTAAAAACGCTTATTCCTCTGCTTGTGGGGCTGAGGATGCCGTCCATTACGGCAGACGGCGACGGACTCCCCGCCGCCATACAAAAAGAAACAGTGCCGACGCCAGCGCCGGCAGCCACAACGCCAACACGTAAAAAGGCGTTTTCACCGCTGAAGGCGCGAGGCTCCCTGTCAATGCCCCCGTAGCAAACAGGCGTGTACGGGAAATGATGCGCCCGTGCGCGTCCACAAAAGCTGAAACGCCTGTATTTGTAGCGCGCGCCAGGGGCCTGCCCAGTTCTGCGGCACGCAGCAGCGTGGCATGCAGGTGCTGTTCGGGGGCGGAAGTCCGCCCGAACCAGGCGTCGTTGCTGATATTCACCAGCACTGTCGCGCCATCACGGACACGGGCTCTGGCAAGTTCCGGAAAAATCCCTTCATAGCAAATAAGGACTCCAGGGACAAGGGAGCCGTTGGAAAGGACTGGCGGGAGCGGAGAGGTTATCTTCCCCGGCGTAAACTCCCCCACCCCCTGCATGAGAAACTCCAGCGCGGGGAGATCCAGAAACGCCGGCACATATTCCCCAAACGGCACCAGATGCTCCTTATCATACCATCCGCCAATCCTGCCGTCTGAAGTGATGAGATATGCCCGGTTAAGATATCGCCGGGATTTTGCGTCCATGCCGACAGAACCGATGATAAGCGATGCTTCGCTTTCCTGCGCAAAGGTTCGCAGAGGCGGAAGAAACCGCCCGTCTTTCTCCATGTCGAAAGGCATGGACGTTTCAGGCCAGATAATCAAATGCCCGCCGGATGCTCCCCCCATTTTCCTCAGCGCCATGCGGGAAAGCGTCACATAGCGCGCTACCGTAGCGAGCTGCATGGCCGGTTCCCATTTGACATTTTGGTTGACGTTGCCCTGCACCAGGGTCACCGCCACGCCAGCCCCTGCTTTTTCCAGAGGAACCATAAGCCACAGCCAGCCGCAAAAAGCCAAAAAAATCAGCCCGCCGCAGGCGAGGCATGCCTGCCGCCGCCCCTGCGCCGCCAGCGCCGCCAGCGCCGCCAGAATGCCGCCGAGCCCGAAAGTGCCCACGACGGCCACCGCCTGAATCATCACCGGCCATGGAGCAAACGCCGAAGCAAGCGGCAGCCATGGGAATCCTGTCAGCACGAATCCCCGCGTCCATTCCAGCAGATACCAGCCAAGCCCCAGCAGTATTGTCTGAGAAAGGCAGGAAAAGCGGCGCGCCCGGACCTCTCTGACCAGCAGGGTGAACAATCCGGAAAAAATTCCCAGGCCAGCTCCCAGCAAAAGGCCGCACGGCACGGCCAGAAGCCATGGCAGCATACCGAATTCATGAACAGTGACCGCCACCCAGTACAGCGCGGCGGAATACCCTGTAAAGCCGGTCAGCCAGCCCAGTTTGAACGCCTGCCCACGCCGCGGAAGTCCCGAAATGCCGCCTTGCCCCAGGAGTGTGAGTGCGAAAGGAAATGCCAGCGCCGCCGGAGGAATATGACAGAGCGGGTTCGCCATGCCGAACCACAGTCCCAGAGCGCCGAGAATAACAACAATTATCGAAGCCATATGACCGAATGAAGCCCGAAACAGGGGAAAAGTCAAGAAGTCCACGGGATGGGTACGCTGCAGCAAAACGCACCGCCGGTATTCGCGCTCTCTTTATGCTGGACAGATGGGCCGATTCCGTATATATTTCTGGGGATGTAACCAATCTGCCCGGGTTGCCCGGGTTTTTTGAGGAGATGCACTATGGCCCACAAGAAAGTTAACCGGAAGAAAGAACTTGATCGCCGCCGCCAGCGCCGCGCAGAGCGCCTGAAAGCCCGCATCCACGAAGCTAAAGCCGCAGCGGCCAAAAAGTAGCTTTCCCGCCCTGTGCGGCATACTCAGGGATGATTGGCGCAAGCCGGCTTCCAAGCCGTCGATATACCCCGGCTGCACAGGAGTATGGTTTTCATGCGGCAACGCTTTTCTGGGGCGTTGCCGTTTTCTTTCACGCCCAAAAGTTCTTTCTGGATTCATCATGCCAATTTACGAATATCGCTGCTCCAAATGCGCCCATGTCTTTGAAGAATGGGCGCAGCATTTCGATTCTCCAACGGCTGAACCATGCCCCAAATGCGGCGGCGAAGCCCACCGCATCATGTCCAATACATCCTTTCTGCTGAAAGGCGGCGGCTGGTACGCCACCGAATATGGTTCCCTGAAAGGCAAATCAGACGAAGGCCCCGCTTCCGGGCCTGCCGCGCCAAAACCCGCAGCGGAAAGCCAGACGAAAGCCGCGCCCGCTCCCAAGACGCCGCCCGCGCAGCCCGCCCCTCAAAGCACCACCGCCTGAATTTCAACTTCTTTTACGGAGACCCCATGATCGATCGTTACACCCGTCCGGAAATGGGCGCACTGTGGACACTGGAAAAACGCTATGACGCATGGCTCAGGGTCGAGCTCGCCGTATGCGAGGCATGGCACCGTCTCGGTGTGATTAATGATGCATCCATAGGCGTTATCCGCGAAAAAGCCGGCTTTGATGTCAACCGCATCCTTGAAATTGAAGAGACTACCCGTCACGACGTCATCGCCTTTCTGACCGCTGTCGAAGAAAAAGTGGGGCCGGAAGCCCGTTTTATTCATCTCGGCTGCACATCTTCCGACATCGTTGATACAGCCGGCAACCTCCAGATGCTGGAAGCGGGCAAGTTGCTTGTCGAAGATTTCAAACTGGTGCTTGCCACCCTCAAAGACCTTGCCAACGCCTGGCGTGGCCGGCTGTGCATGGGCCGCACGCACGGCATCCATGCGGAACCCACCAGCTTCGCTCTCAAGATCGCAGGCTTTTATGCCGAATTTTCCCGCCACCTTGAACGGCTGAACTATGCCCTTGAGGATATCCGCGTCGGCAAAATCTCCGGCGCCGTCGGCACCTATGCCTTTCTCTCGCCCAAGCTTGAATCCATCGCCTGTGAAATCCTTGGCCTGCGGCCCGATCCCATTTCCACCCAGATCATCCAGCGCGATCGCTTTGCCCACTTCTTCACCACGCTCGCCGTCGCCGCGGGCGGTATCGAAAGATTGTGCGTTGAATTGCGCCATCTCCAGCGTTCCGAAGTGCTGGAGGTCGAGGAAGGGTTTGGCAAGGGGCAGAAAGGTTCCTCTGCCATGCCCCACAAAAAGAACCCCATTTCCGCTGAAAATCTGTGCGGTTTGTCACGGCTGATCCGCTCCAACGCCATCGCCGCCATGGAAAATCAGGCTCTCTGGCACGAACGCGACATCAGCCATTCTTCTGTGGAGCGCGTCATCATGCCAGACTCCACCATCCTCATGGATTACGCCCTGAACCGGCTCGCCCGGCTGTTGAAAGGCCTGCGCATCATCCCTGAACACATGGAACGGAACCTCCATGCAACCTGCGATCTCTTTTACTCACAAAAGGTGCTGACCGCGCTCATCGGTACGGGGATGCCCCGACAGGAAGCCTATGTCGCTGTCCAGAAAAACGCCATGAAAAGCTGGGAAACCATGACGCCATTCCCCAACCTTATCCGCGCCGATGCCGCCATTACCGCGCGCCTGTCCAAAGAGCGTCTGGATGAACTTTTTGATTGCAAGGCTTACCTGAAATACGAAAACGAAATCCTCGACCGCGTGCTTGGCAAGTGATCCGTTTCCGGCGGGGGCTCATCCCCGCTTTCCCGGCGGGCGGCTGAAGCCCGCCGGGGCCTTCTGCACCGCGGGGGGACTGCCAGTCAAAGCTGCCGGCCCCAGCTGTCAGCGCAGCCTGAAGAAGATCCTCTTTTCCGCATGGGCCATGCCCTGCTTTCTTCCGGAGTGGACATGAGCGTCAAACATCTTCTGAACTGCGAACCTCTTTATCTTATTGACGGATCTGCTTTTATTTACCGCGGTTTCTATGCGAATCAGACACTTTCCCGCTCGGATGGTTTCCCCACAGGCGCGCTTTTCATCGTGGCGCGGATACTGCTGCGCATTTTCCGTGAGGAATCGCCCCAACGCATAGCCATGGTGCTGGACGGCAAAGGTCCCACCTTCCGCCACGACCTTTTCCCGCCCTACAAATCCCAGCGCAAGGCCACGCCGGAAGCACTGATCATGCAGCTCACCCCCATCCGCCGGCTGACCGCGGCCCTTGGCATCCCGCTCTTTGTATCCGACAGCTGCGAAGCTGACGACTGCATCGCCTCCCTGTGCCGCCGTTATCGTGACGGCGGCGTGGTCATTGTCGGCGCAGACAAAGACCTGAAACAGTGCCTGGATGAAAAGGTTGTCATGTGGGATCCCGCGGGACGCGAAGGAAAAGTCACCACCCTTGACGCTTTTCGCAAAGAAACAGGACTTGAGCCTGCCCAGTGGCCCGATGTGCAGGCCGTCATCGGCGATACCAGCGACAATATCCCCGGCGTCCCCGGTGTCGGCATCAAAACGGCAGAAAAACTGTTCCACGACTTCACCTCCCTCGAGGATATCCGCAGCCGCTTTGCAGAGCTTCCTCCCGCTCTTCAGAACAAATTTGCCGGCCACCTTGACGCCGTTTTCCTTTACCGCCAGCTGACCACGCTGGATACCTCACGCTGCGCCGACATAGGCAGCGAAGCTTTGCTGCTGAAACCCGCCGATATGAAAGAAGTCACAGGTATCCTGCGCGAATTCGAGCTCTCTTCGCTGCAGAGGGAGGTATCCGGCCTGTTTGGCTCAGCGAACATGGCCGCGTCCATGTCTGTGCAGGGCTCGCTTTTTGATCCTCCCCCCGTTCCGGCGGCTGAAGTTGCGCAAACGCTTTCTTCCCTGCCGCAAGCCGGTGAACTGGCCGGGCAAAACATCGCCATTGTGCCTGAAGCGCAGTGGCTGGCCATCGCCACGGGGCAGAGCGAATGGCACTACGCCGGACCTGCCGCCCCACTGGCGGCCCTTCTGGCCAGAGCCGCCGCTTCACATCCTGACACGCGCTTTATTGCCCCAGACGTCAAAAAAGTACTGCATGCTGACGAGGCATGGCGTACGCTTCCCATCTCGCGCTGGTTTGATCTTTCCATCGCGGCTTATCTTCTGGATCCGGAACAGCAGGACTACGGGTGGCCGCGCCTCGCCGGGCACTGGTCGGTGGAGCTCGGGCTCTCGCCGGCAGCTCCGGGCATCCTTGCCCTTGCCATGGCAAAAACGCTTCAGGAAAGGCTGGATGCGGCCGGCCTGACAACCCTGCTCCGGAATCTTGAAATTCCGCTCATCCCTGTCCTGGCGGACATGGAAACACGCGGCGTACTGCTGGATACCGCGCAGCTGGCCTCGTTTCTCACTCATGTTCATACAGAGCTGGATACCCTTACCAGCCGCATCTATGCCGAAGCAGGCGGCGAGTTCAATATCCGCTCGGCGCAGCAGCTTGGGGAGGTCCTTTTCAAAAAGCTCAAACTCCCTGTGTCCGGCAAGACACAAGGCGGGCAGGCTTCCACCTCAAAGGATGTGCTCGACAATCTGGCAGGCAAGCATCCCGTGGTCGATGCCCTCCTGCGGTACCGGGTGCTGGAAAAACTGCGTTCCACCTACCTCGAGCCTCTCCCCCGCCTCGCAGGCCCGGACGGACGCATCCGCACCACCTTCAACCAGACAGCCACCGCCACCGGACGCCTTTCCTCCAGCAATCCCAACCTTCAGAACATCCCTGTCCGCGGCACGGAAGGCAAAAAAATGCGCTTCTGCTTCACTGCCCCCGCCGGGCGCAGTCTTGTTTCCGCCGACTATTCCCAGATTGAACTGCGCGTCCTCGCCCATGTTTCACACGACCCGGAGCTGCTCGCGGCCTTCCGTGATGGTGTGGATATTCATGCGCGCACAGCGGGGCTGCTGTATGACATCCCCTTGGAAAAGGTCACGCCGGATCAACGCAGGACCGCCAAAACCATCAACTTTGGGCTGATTTACGGCATGGGCGCTCCAAAGCTGGCCAGAGAACTGGCTATTCCTCTTGCCGACGCGCGGGAATTCATCAGCCGTTACTTCAAACGCCTGACGGCCCTTCGCGCCTTTTATGAACAAATCAAGCAAGACGCGCGTGCGCAGGGATTCGTGACCACGCTTTCCGGACGCCGCCGGCCGCTTCCCGGCATCACTTCCGAAGCTGGCCAGATTCGGGCACTGGCCGAACGCCAGGCCGTCAACACCGTCATCCAGGGGAGCGCCGCCGACATCATCAAAATCGCCATGCTGGCTGTAGCCCGCGATCCGCGCCTTAATGCCCTGGATGCGCGCATGCTGCTGCAAATTCACGACGAACTTGTTCTTGAAGTCCCTGCTGAACATGCTGAAGAAGCCGGCACGCGCGTCGCTGAACTGATGAGTGCCGTAACCCCCGGAGGCATAAAACTTGACGTGCCGCTGCTCGTTGACTGGGGGACAGGACGCAGCTGGGGTGACGCCCATTAATCCTGGCGTTTCCAGCCGCGCCAGCATGGGGCCGCATTCCCGTGTGCGAAAAACCTTTTGCTAGCAAACTGTTCTGCGGGTCTTTTTTTCTTTTCCTTCACGGCAAAAGCAAACGGCCTCCGGATCCGGAGGCCGTTTGCTTTTGCCCGCTTTTTCTTTGCCAGAAGGGAGGCCCAGATCTAGGCCCAGAGAATCAGCCTTGTTTCCAGCGGCGAGGCAAGCCCTTCCGTATTGGCCATAACGCGCACGCCGTAGACGTACTGCCCGCTGACTGAAGCGGTATAAGATCCGGAATAAACAAGCTGACCATCGTCCAGACGTTCGACTTGTTTCAGGTCCACAGCTTCAGGGGTATCCCGGAAGTCGTCCCCCCTTCGGATGCCCGCCACAAGCTGGACAAGCAGATCCGCGGGTTCCATGCTGCCCGGATTCAGCGTCACGGTAACGGTCATGGGCTGACCACACAAGATAGTATCCCCATCCACCCCTTCAATGCGCACTTCGCCGATCTGCACGCCGGGGAAACGGCTGGCCTGATCGTGCTTCCACTGCGCCAGACGCTTTGGCAGCGCGCAGTCGGAAGCGAGAAGCTGGTTCTGCCTGGCGGCGGTAGGCATATAATAATCCCGGACATAATCCGACACCATGCGATCCGAACTGAACTGCGCCGTCAGCGTGGCCATAGCCCGCTTTGCCGTCGCCAGCCAGCGGTGCGGCAGGCCGTCTTCACCACGTTCGTAATAGCGGGAAATGACATTGTCTTCCAGCGTGACATAAAGCGACTCGGCGTCCACGTAATCGCTCTGCCCTTCAACATCCTCAAGCCGTGCGCCTACGGGCCCGATAGTCCAACCGTTGCGGCCGTCGTATCCTTCGCACCACCATCCGTCAGCAATGCTGGCGTTCAACCCACCGCTGACAGAGAGCTTCATGCCGCTGGTGCCAGACGCCTCGTGCGGCCTGCGCGGCGTATTGAGCCAGACATCGCATCCCTGCACCAGAAGCCGCGAAACAGCGAGGTTGTAGTCATCCATGAAGAAAATGCGCCCTGCGAACTGCGGAGAAATGCAGTGGCGCACAACTTCCTGCATAATGTCGATACCCTGCCCGTCGGCGGGATGGGCCTTGCCGGCAAAAAGCAGGATCACAGGCCTGTCCGGATTGGAAAGCATCCTCTGAAGCCTTTCAGGATCGGCAAAAATCAGGTTGGCACGCTTGTACGGAGCAAAACGGCGGGCGAACCCGATGACCAGCGCCTGGGTGGTCAGTCTGGCTTCCATTTCTTTCTGCATGGAACGGGATACGCCCAGGGTAGCGCACATCGCAGGCAGCCGCTTGCGCAGCGCCTCCAGAAGCGCTTCCTTCTGGATACGCTTGGCTTCCCACAGGCGCGCATCGGGAATATCCAACAGCTTCATCCATTCCGGGGAGTCCGCAGGCAGCTTGAGCCAGTCCGGCCCCAGCACTTCTTCCAGGATGGGGCGCATCACCGGACCTGCGTAGGAAGGGACGTGCACGCCATTGGTCACATAGCCGATGGGGACTTCGGTCACAGACACGCCCTTCCATCCCGCATGCCACATGTACCGCGAAACTTCGCCATGCAGGCGGCTGACGCCGTTGGCTTTATACGCATGGTTCAGCGCCAGCACTGTCATTTCAAAGACTTTGCGTTCGCTTCCTTCAAGGCGGCCGAAGCGCAGGAAATCCTGCCAGCTCAGCCCGATGGTTTTGGCGAACGAGGAGAAATAGCGCTCCATCAAATCCAGCGTGAAGCACTCATTCCCCGCCGGCACCGGCGTATGCGTCGTGAACACGCACGAGCCGCGGACAACTTCCTCCGCAGCCTCAAGGCTCAGCCCGCGCTGCTCCATGAGCACGCGGATACGTTCAAGCACCAGAAACGCCGAATGTCCCTCATTCATATGATACACAGACGGGATGATTCCAAGCATCCGCAGCAAGCGGACGCCGCCCATGCCAAGAAGAATTTCCTGCCGGATGCGGCAGTCACGATCAGCCTCGTACAGGCGGGCCGTAGTCTGGCGGTCTCCGGGGGTATTCTGCTGGATATCCGTGTCGAGCAGGTAAAGTTTGACGCGCCCCACGCGCACAAGCCATGTCTGGGCATACAGCTCGCGCCCCGGCATAGCGATGGAAATAAGCAACGGGTTGCCCTCGGCATCCATGACCCGCTCGACCGGGAGCGTCGCGAAATTGTTCTGCGGATATACCGCTATCTGCCGGCCATCCTTGTCAATCTGCTGGCGGAAATAACCGCTTTTGTACAGCAGTCCCACACCAAGCAGAGGCAGGTTGAGATCGCTGGCGGATTTCAGATGGTCGCCGGACAACACGCCCAGGCCGCCGGAATAGATGGGCAGGCTTTCATGGATGCCGTACTCAGTGGAAAAATAGGCGATGGGACGCGCAGGGCCGATCCCATCAAGATCTTTTCGCGGCGGCGTCGCCATATAGGCGTCAAAAGCGTCCAGCACAGCGTGCAGCCGCTCAAGATAAATACGGTCGCGCGCCAATGTGGCCAGCCGCGCGGCCGGAGCCTGCGCCAGCATAAAGACAGGATTATGGTTGCATTCTTCCCAGGCGTCCACGGAAATATCGCGGAACAGGGCTACAGCTTCAGGCTGCCAGCACCACCACAGGTTGCGGGCCAGATCACGCATGCGCCGCAGAGCTTCAGGCAGCTGGGATACAGCGGTAATTTCGTGCAGCACCGGTGTGGCGGAGGAGGTTCCGGACAAAAAGCGCATAAACCCTTCCTCGCGTTCGTGGACATCTCCGGCAAGCCGGGCACGAACTTTATCCAGCGCCTTTGTGTACGCTTCCAGATAGTTGGGGAAGAACTGCTCCCACGAACATGATTCTATCAACGTGCGTACGGCCTTGCGCCGGACAGAAAGCTCACCATCGGAGAGGACGGCAGCCTGCAGGATGAATGCGCGCAGCGCCGCCACCGTATCCTCATAGGACGTCTGCCGGCGGGGAATGATGGTGACACCGTTTTTCTCGCCGTCAGCGCCCGTTTTATCGCGCGCCCACAGACCAAATCCGGACAGATCGGTAGTCACGGTGGGCACAGACCAGGCGGCGCTTTCCTGGGGCGTATAGCCCCACGGTTCATACCACGAAGGAAAGATGCCAAGGTCGCAGGCCGAGATCATCTCATCATAGGTCAGCTCGAGAAAGCCGTCCTTACCGTCCAGAAGCGCCGGCACAAACACGACCTGCACCGGATTGTCCGGCCGGTTGTCAAGCCCCAGCCTCTGGCAGGCCTGCAGAATGGGATCGTTGGGGGCGTCATAAACATGGTGGCTTGTGATGAACCATTCGCCATGCGGAGGATGTTTGTCCGGATCGCCGCTGACAGCATCCGGATTGACGCCGGTGTGCCCGCCCATCACCGCGCACAGAGCCAATACCTTGGTGTCGGTACCGCGCAGCGCCGTATTGACTTCCGCCATGGCATCAAGAAAAACGTCCACACCCTTGTTATGAAATTCATAGCGCCCGGAAATAGCCATTATCCGCATATTGGCAGGCATTTCACGGCGCAGGAGGCGTCCTACGGCCGCGCGCAGCTTCTCCCGGTGCCTGGCCGGTTCCTGGCGCTTTTCGCTGTAATCGGGGATGACGCGCAGATCAAGCCCGTTTACCGTCAGCACATCAGGGGTCCGGCCAAGAAAAGCCGCCGCCTCATCCGATGTGATTTTACTGACGGTGGTGAAGCAGTCGGCTTCACGGGCGGCCACACGCTCCATGGAGCACTTGGCCGTGATATTGTGGTTGGCGGCTTCGCGCTGGGGATTGATCTGGTTCATCTGCTTGTAAATATCGTAGCCTGAGCCGGCCATAGCGCGCCCCAGCATGGTGGCATGCGTGGTAAACACCGTGCCGACATTGGGGGCAAAGCGCTTGACCGCAAGAAGCCCTGCCCCGCACATCCATTCGTGGAAGTGGGCCACAGCGGTTTCTCCGGCGGGCTCCACCAGAGCCTGATAAATGGCGGCGATGGCTTCCCCGCAGGCGGCGCTGAACATGACGGGTTCGACATAGTCCCACCCGCCCGTCAATGAATCGACTCCATAACGGTTCCACAGCTCGTACAGCAGCTGATTCTGGTTGAAACGGGATTTGAAATTGACCAGAACCACTTTTGGCCTGCCGGGGATGTCCCAGCGGCCAAAGCGGCACTTGAGATTGCGCAGCCCGATGGCATGGCGCAGGATGTCCCAGCCAGGTTCCTGCGTTTCGATAAAACCAGGGTTGACGCCGAGATCCGGCCCCAGCAGATAATATCGCTCCCCAAAATTTTCAACAGCTTGAAGCGCCTTGCTGCTGACCACGGCGTGGATGCCGCCAACCTTGTTGCAGACTTCCCAGCTCACTTCAAACAGCGACGTGTGCGTCATGTCTTTCGGCATAGTTCCTTCCGGTGTTGAATGGTGCAAAAACGCTTCCATTTGGAAAAAGCACCCGGTCTTCAGGGTGCTTGGTACACACATTCAGAGCGATTGATTGTCGTTTGCCGACAATGTTTGTCTGTGCCATTACCCGCTGACAGTTTCCAGTCTTTCTGAAGGCTGGCCTCTCCCGGACGACAAAGCCCTGCACGCAAGCGCAGCCACCGTGCCCCTGAGGTTATCAGCCGGCCGCCTTTTTTTCAAGATTTCTGATGGTCAGCTCAAAATCGCCAAGCACATTCATATAATTGATATAGGCGTCGTATGGCGAACCGTACGGATTGAAGTATTTGTGAACTTCGCCATCAGAAAACCATTTGGTACACATGTAGTAAAAATGATCCGATGTCTGGAGCCGCCGCCAGGTACGCAGCAAATCGTCGCGGCCAAGGGCTTTGACTCTCTTTTCCAGACGATACAGCGCCTCAATGGCGTCATTTTGCATATCATTGCCCAGCCAGGCGGCAAGATCCCGCTCGGCATCAGCCCAGGAAATATACAGGGGAACATCCAGCCGCGCCATGGGCGTCAGGCTGCGGGCCACTTCCGACGGCGTTTTGAAGTCAAAATCAGGATGCGCCATCACACATTCCGGCAACGCGTTCATAAACTCAAAAATGCCTGACGACGCCCACTGATGTTCACCAAACGTCTCGTAGTCCATAAACAGGTTCAGTACTTCGCCGGCCGCGTTGCTGGCGTGCGCCCACGCGGCGAACTTTTCCGCGGAAAGAGGAAATTCCGGCCATTCCTTGTTGGAAAAGCGGAAGGCGATATCATCGGAGAGGCGGTAATTTTTGAGAAGCAGTTTAAGATCAAGGCATGTTGACGGCTGATAGACGAAATTGGGAGTGCGCCAACCCAGCAAAGCGTCCGCGCCTTCCGTCAGAATCGCTTCATATCCCATCTGTTCAATAACTTTAGCAAGATCGTTGTTATAAATAAGCTCGGTATTGCGAAAAACGGCCGGCTTCTGGCCAAACAATTCCTCAATGCGGGCATCGTGCAGCCGGACCTGTTCTTTGAATTCCTCACGCGAGAACAGGAAGGCAAGGGAATGCGTGTCTGTTTCCGAAAGGAATTCAACGCAGCCGGTTTCCGCCAAGTCCTGGAAAGAACGCAACACCTCCGGAGCCCATTGAACAAACTGATCAAGGACGGTTCCTGTAAGCGAAAAGGCCACCTTGAACCTTCCATCATAACGCCGGACAAGATCCAGCAGCAGTTTATTCATGGGCAGATAACATTTGCGGGCGACCTTCAGAAGAATATCGCAGTTGGCGTTTTCATCTTCATAGAAATGGTCGCGGCCGATATCGAAAAATGTATATCGACGCAAACGGTACGGCTGATGTACCTGAAAATAAAAACACACTGACGGCATTCTAGTGTCCTCCACGTGCGCGGCCCGAAATGCAGCGCTCATAAATCTGATTCAAAGCGTCCGCCGCCTTTTCCCAGCGGATGGTGCGCAGTTCTTCGCGGCAGTTGCGGACCATCTCTTCAGCGAGGCGGGGATAGGACAGCACGGCGCAAATTTTATCCGCCATGTCGCGTGTATCCCAGAAATCCACCTTGAGGGCATGACGCACGACCTCGGATACGCCCGACTGCCGTGAAATAAGCACCGGCACGTCGTAAGCCATGGCCTCCAGCGGCGCAATGCCAAAGGGTTCCGACACGCTGGGCATGACGTAGAGATCGCTCATGGCGTACATGCGATCCACATCCTCTCCCTTGAGAAACCCCGTAAAATGGAACCGGTTTCCCATGCGCAGCTTGGCTATGCGCTGAACCATGCGCGGCAGCATATCGCCGCTGCCCGCCATGATAAAGCGGACGTCAGGCAGTCTGCTCAGCACCAGCCGCGCGGCTTCCACAAAGTATTCCGGCCCCTTCTGGTAGGTGACACGCCCCATGAACAGCACTCTTTTCTCACCGGTGTCAGGGTGGACAGCAAGCGCCTGACGGGCCTGGGTACGGGTGACGGCGTTGTGCACCACCTCGATTTTATCAGGATCGATGCCGTACAAGGCCGTGACGCGCGACTTGGTATAGTGGCTCACCGCCACGACCACATCCGCCGCTTCCATGCCGGCCTTTTCGATAGCCGCCACCTCGGCGTTCATATTCAGGCCGCTGCGGTCGGATTCCAGTGCATGGATATGCGCGACAAGCGGTTTTCCCGTTATTTTCTTGACCAGTATTCCCGCGGGATACGTCATCCAGTCATGAACGTGAATGACGTCGAACTGCTGATCCAGCACTCCCAGCGCGGCCTGACTGTATCGATACACCTCGCTCATCAAATCGCTGCCGTATCCGCCCCTGATGGAGATCACCTCGCCATGCCGGCGGGGGACGCCGGGAATCGTAGTATCAGGGAGCGCCACGCGCCGCGAACCGCTTTCCGCAGGCACACGCTCGAACAGCGAACGCTTTTTCCACTCCGGGGCAGCAACGGTCTGACTCGCGTAACTTCTTTCCGTAGCGTAAGCGAAAAGCGCCGAATCCACCGGGTGCAGGTGAAGATACTCATGCCAGACCTCGTCCACCACATCGCGAGAGGCAAGCCTCCAGTCGTGCGCGGCCTCAATATCTATGAAGCCGCCGGGGAGATACCCGGCGCATCCCGCTTCCATACGCTCCAGCGTCGTGCCCGAAGCGGAATGCAGGCGCAGGCGGTCAGAAAGCGCCTGATCCCCGCCTCCGAGATGCGGCAGGACAAAAAAGATCTCTGTTCCCCGCGAAGCCAAGGCCCGGGTCATGCCGTAACAGGCCGTCCCCAGCCCTCCGCTCAAATGCGGTGGGAATTCCCATCCAAACATCAGAACCTTCATGCCCTCTTCCTCCGACTTGCTCTTTTGGAGCCGCCATCTTTGTTTTTCACGCCCGCATCCTCGGAAGCGAATGAAGGAGCCCATGCAAAGACGTCCTGCATGTTTTCCGCGTCACTGGATACAGGCAGAGGCCGTGAAGGGAACTGTTCATCCATGGTCATGCCCCGCATGAGATTGCCCTCCCATGCGGCATACACCGCCGGCGAGGCCTGCCGCAGCATTTCAAGCATGCGCAGCACTTCGGCTATACTCCAGGCTTGTGCGATACACCCGTTTGGCGTGTGCGGGGGATCTCCATCAAAAATTTCGGAAATGGTGCCGATACCCGCCTCAGACAAATGCTCTGAGAACAGAGGGGTCACGGTTTCAAGCAGCCTCGCGGCAGCGCCGTCCACATCCCATGCTGTGCGCAGTACGGCATCCGTATAGGCACCGAGCAGCCATGGCCAGACGGTTCCCTGATGGTAGGCGGCGTCACGCTGTTCCGGTCCGCCAGTATACACGGGGCAATACTGCGGGTCTCCCGGCCACAACGTGCGCAGGCCAAACGGTGTCAGAAGTGACGTTCGGACAGTTTCAACCACAGCATGCCTGTCTTCCTCGTCCAAAATGGCATAGGGGAGTGAAACCGCGAAAAGCTGATTGGGCCGCAGCGCGCGGTCTTGCCCGTCAGGACGCCAGACGTCGGCAAGGTACCTCCCGCGTTCTACCCAGAACCGTTTCCGGAATTCCTCCTGCATCCTGTTGAGTTTGTCCAGACAATCCCAGCCGGATTCCTCATAACGCCGGGCAAGCGTGCGCGCAAAAGCCAGCGCGTTGTACCACAGGGCATTGATCTCGACAGGGCATCCATAACGCGGCGTTACAGGGCGGCCACGGACATTGGCATCCATCCAGGTCAGCTGGGTCGTCGCGTCCCCCACATGCAGAAAACCCTCAGCGTCCTCGCGCACATGCGGCACGGTACCGCTGGCGTATGCCCTGATGATTTCCTTTATCACGGGCCAGCATTGCTCGCGCAACAGAAGTTCAGCCTCAGGCATGGTCTTGTCCATCATCTGAAGCGCCCAGATATACCACAGCGAGGCGTCAACACAGTTGTAGGCATGCCGTCCGTCAGGCGCAAAGACATTGGGAATAAGCCCGTTGCGGGCGCTTTGCCCCATCCGCAGCAGGATACTTAACCCTTCCTGTTTGCGCCCTGCGAAAAAGGTGAGCCCCGGCACGCTGATGCAGGTATCACGCCCCCAGGCGCCAAACCAGTGATATCCTGCGACCACCGAAGCCTGTCCCGCCGCGTCACGCACTGTGAAACGCCGCGCCTCGCAAGAGAGAGCCGCCGCAAGACTCCCCGGACGCAGCGCGCTCGGGCTTACGTTTTCAAAGCGCGCCGCGGCGGCCAGACGGCGCGCCGCTTCGGCATTCCACATGGCTTCAAGTTCATCGTCGGGAGAGTCAATCTGTTCTGTGGAAGCCACAAGAAACAGCGGCTTGTCGGGAGGCATTTCGATATCCAGAATCCCCGGCTGGAAAAGATCTTCGGAATACGGGAATCCGCGCTCTTCCTCAACCATGTATTCGACATTGCGATACCAGTCGGGAGACGGATGAAAAACAAATTTGCCGGCGACCTGCATAAACAGCGGCGGCAGGATGTTATACGGGCGCACAGTGAAGCCTGAAACCGCCGGCCATGTCTTGACCTGAAGGTCAAGATTGGCATGCGTCAGGCTATGCATGCTACGGAAGGCGAGCAGCGGCTTTACGCGCAACACGGGCGGCCTGGCAAAGGGGGTTTCCGGAAGGGAAAGAAGTTTATAACGGAGAAGCAAAAGGCGCCTGCCGGGGATCATCATGAGCGAACGGTGCATCCTGATATCGCCGAAGCGATAATGCTGCTCGACCCACGGACCTATTTCCGCCTTCTGAAGATATTCATGCCCGCGCGGGTAGTAGATGCCAGGATGACGGCGGCAGGAAAAAAAGCATTCCCTCCCGCCAACGATGAAGGATTCTTCCAGGGTTGACAGCAGGACGTGACGCCCCGGCGGATCCATGATGTCTGCCACCAGCAGACCGTGGTATTTGCGAGTATTGCAGCCTACCAAGGTGCTGGAAGCGTAATCTCCCAGCCCGTTGGTTTCCAGCCATTCCTGGCGCAAAGATCTGCGGATATTCTGGCAGTCTTGTTTTCCGAATACAAACTGCATGCTCATTCCTCCGTGCGCTGCACACGCAGAACGTTACACGTCCCTCCTTACGATTGTAAGCGTATCATAACTCTTACAGGTTGCCAACATAAAAGAAACCAGATAAATAAATGCGGATTTACTTCTCTTGCCTGTGTCCGGGGAAAATGATCCGCGGGATGGTCATGTTTTTTTGGCGAGCCGGCGCGGCAATTCCCGCCAGTACATAACCCCGACCAGCGTTGTCGTGTCGGCAGGCCACTCACCGCAATGTTCAAAATGGCGGAGGATACCGCGTTCCAAAGCCCGCTGCGGCCCGCCGGAGCGCAAACACTTCTCACGGACAAACAACGCAATATCCTCAAAAACCTCCAGCCACCATAACTCATCTTCCTTTTCAGGCAGGCTTGCCAGAAGATGTAAAAAATGTTTCTGTAACGAGAAATCGGGATGCGCTTCGCGGTCAAACTCGAGCGCGTGTCCCGCCAACAGGGCCAGGCCTCCGCATACCAGGCGCCCCCGCGGCGATACAGCGCCAGGAAGGCAACACAGCCGCCGGTAGGCTCCGTTCAGAAGAGACGCATTTTGTCTGAACACGCAACACCTCACACTTTGGCATTTGCAGCTCCATCTCCCGACCGAAGCAAGCAATCAGGTTATGTCGTTGTGAAAAATCGTTCAATGATAACATGTTCTCGTGTAACAGCCTTTCTGGTTATTGCGGTTCTGGTTCTGCTCGCAGCCGGGTGCACAGGCGGCAAAACCATATCGCCGCCGCAGGAACCCCTTGATCCACGCGTCGAAACACTTTACGGCAAAGCCTATGTACTCTGGGGGCGCGAGGACAGATGCTCCGACCCCGAACGGGCTATCGCCCTGCTCAACAGCGCCCTTGATATCGCCCCTGAGCATGCGCCGTCACTGGTGCGGCGGGGCTTGGCTTATGCCCAGCTGGGATATTTTGAAGACGCCTTCAATGATATTACTCGCGCCATCACGCTTTCCCCCACTGCTGAAAACTACGCATGGCGCGCTGCCGTACTCTTGCGTGAGGGCAACGAAAAAGCGGCGCAAAGCGACCTTGATTTTGCTTTCCGCCTTGATAATAACTGCCGCCAGGCGTGGAACACGCAAGGCTTGCTGCACCTTGCGCAGGGTGACGACGAAAAGGCCTGTAAGGCTTTCCGCAACGCCTCCAATGCCGGAGATGCCACCTGGCTGATTCGCGCCCGCAAAGAAAATATCTGCCGTTAGGAGCCCCTGCCATGAACGCGAACCGCAGAGACCTTTTTACGCTGATGCTGGCTTTTGGTCTCGCCGTCGCGGGGTTCGCCTTCTGCGTCTGGAATATTGTTGACGCTTCTGCGGTACCGTGTCTCACCATTGGCTGCAGCATGCAGCATTCCTTTACTCTTGGCGGCATATCGCTGTGGTGGTTCGGCGCAGGCGCGTTTACGCTGCTGGGGCTGTGCGCAGTGACGGGCTTTGCCGCCGCGGGACGCTTTTTCTCAGGAATCATGCTGGCCGGCGACTGCGCTCTGCTGCTTTTAATGGCCGTCAGCGCCACATGCCTTGGCTGCCTCGTCATTGCCCTCCTGCTGGGAGCAGAATACGCGCTGTTCTGTCGCGCGGCACCTCATACCGGCATTCTTTCGGCGGCGCTTCTCCTGATTTGGAGCGCGTGCCTCCTGATGGTTGCGGGGCAGCTGGTCCAGGAAGCGGCCAGTCCCTGGCCTATCGCCAGCCCGGCGCATCCCGCACAGGTGCGTGCGCATATTTATTTTTCACCATCGTGCGGGGCCTGCCGGATGCTGGTGCGGGGTATGCCGGATGCCGAAGCCGCGCAGATTGCCTGGTTCCCTGTGGCAGAACATGAGGACGACATTCCCGTCGTGGCGGCCATGCGTGAAGCCTTGGCCAGAGGGGCCACACTCAAGGAAGCCATGAACGCCGCGCAAGAGATTCCTCCCTGCGGCAGATGGGAAAAACTGGTTCTTCTCCCGCTGCAAATCCGGCTGTGGATCAACCGGGGACATGTCCTGCAGGGCGGCAGAGACGCTTTGCCCTATGTCACTGTGTACGGTTTGCCTCAGGCGCTGCTTTCCGGCCAGAGGACACGCCCTGCCGGGAATCAGCCGCTGGACGCCCCGGCGCTCCCTTTTCTGGACATTGACACCCTTGGCGAATGTAAGGGGGGGACAGCCCTGCCCTGCCCAGAACCCGGTTTGCCCTGACGCTTTTTGGCCATATCCCATGAACAAATTTTCATGTTCTTCAATTCACGAAAAAAATAACTTTCCTGTCTTGCGCTTGAGAAAAAAACGGAAGCAGGCTATAGCTCACCACGTTTGCCGGAGATTGTCCCGACGCGTTGCCGCGCCGGGCGTCTCGGGTTTGGCGTCTTGTCAATAAAAACGGGGAGTTGCTGTGCTACCTGTATTTGAAAACAGCAAAACAGGCGTCGTCCGTAAATGGACCAACGCCATCTTTGCCATGTACCCCTTTGAGAGCACCGGTTTTTTGCGAACCCAGAAAGACCGCTTTGCCAATCCCGTTGGCCATGCCACGGAAGCGGCTGCCGCTTTGCTGTACGATGCTGTCACCGGACAGGACGTGGAGGAAAAAC
>Ga0208297_1000814_pt1 | contig 45081 bp, 34 predicted proteins | sample LMS_cellobiose_e_FD_187367 | JGI IMG/M metagenome (GOLD analysis project Ga0208297, IMG submission 187367) | Rumen-fistulated moose microbial communities from Alaska, USA - LMS_cellobiose_enrichment (SPAdes) (version 2) | ecosystem: Host-associated > Mammals > Digestive system > Stomach > Rumen... | reverse complement strand
ATGTTCTGAAATCGGAAAAGCGCGGACATATCTCCGGCGGACTTTATCATCAGTTCCAGATCGATTTCACATATAACACGAACCACATGGAAGGAAGCCGTCTGACCCATGAACAGACCCGCTGGATCTTCGAAACCCAAACAGTCGGCGACCTGCCGGGCGACCTGCCTGTCGATGATATCATACCTTAAGAAATCTAAAATGTAGGTGTCACTATGATGTATGACAAAATCACAGTAAATAATGTATGCAATTTAGTCAAGGATATTCGTCAGACACATGCGTTTGACAGCGAGTATATAAAAACACATGATATATCTTCTTTTGAAAATATAATCAAAAACACATTCTTACAGCATTCTCCAATGGTCTATTTACAAAACGCAAATAAAGAAAGCATTGGAACTTCTTTATATGTTTATTTTCGAGGAAAAAAATATATTATTACCGCGGGACATGTTTTTACTGGTGGACAGCCAATGACATCGAAGGGAAAGCCATTAGGGTGTCCAGACCTTAAAGAGATATATGTTGGAAACGGGCTGAGAATCAGTGATTTTCCAAAGGGTATGATCATCCCTCCCAGAGAAGAAGAGAATTTTAAGGAATTGGATTATGCTGTTTTTCAGTTAAGTGATTCTTTAGAGAAAAGTATGGATAACGATTTTCGCGCTTTCCCATTACCGCCATCATACACAGACCATAACTTTATTCCAGAGAATGCTTTTTTTGTGGCTATCCAGCAGCAACTAATCCAGGAAATAGGTTTGCAAATAGAACGCCTAACTCTTTATGTCTTTATTCTCCCCTTGATCACGATTTTTCCCTTATACATCAATCGGAACATCCCGGTAATATAGGTTTTCTATTTGATTTTAGAAAAGCTGCAACATCTATTGAGCTAAAACGAGGGCAAACACATACTGTTTGCAAACTTAATGGAATGAGTGGTTGCGGAATATGGTCTGTGCCAAATTTTCCAATAATTAAAGAAGAATCTGAATATTATTTGTGTGGAATTTTTACGACTCTCATTGAGAAAGATGGGCAAAAAAACTTATCGGTTTTACCACGAATGATATTTTGTGCACATTGTCATATTTTGTTGATCACTCGTCAAAGATCAGTCAAACGGGAATTCATTTTTTTTAATGACAAGAGAAAACAGCGCATATCATGTCCCGGTTTGAAAGCACCACGGCTCCTCGCGGCGAGAAATCCGAGATGGTCATCAATGCGATCAATGCTTTCACCGACAGCTTTACCGTTCGCCAGATCGAACAGCAGTGCCCGGGTGTCAGCTGTGAACTGATCCGAAAAATCATGAAGCAGCATGCATCCTGTCTGCAGTGCTCCGGCCGCGGTCTGGCTGCCATTTGGAAACGAGTAAGGGTATTACCTCTTACAGAGGGTAAAAGTAAGGGTATTGGAGAATAAAGCTACTGCCTCTTAATGAAGCTTGGAGCTTGAATTTCAAAAAGGGAAAGTGAGGGCCCGGAGAGAAGAGTATTCACCCCGGACCCCGTGAGTATGCATTGGCCGCTTTTTGCAAATGTTATCCGCTTTCCCGATTATTTATTTTTTCTTCCGATACTTGCGTTTCCATTTGCTATCCACGGTCGGACAGAAGATTACTGATGGAGATTCAAGCAGTCTGGTCAGGAAGGGTGACGGTTCTTCCGTATGAGCGAAAGAGTTCCGATAATAGCTGATGACCAGTTCTTTCCGGGCCCGCGTAATGCCCACATAAAACAGGCGGCGTTCTTCCTCATAATCACCTTTGGGGCTGGGGAGGATGGAAGCGTTGACTCCGGCGATGAACACCTTTTTGAATTGACGCCCTTTCGATCCGTGCAGGGTCAGCAGGTGAACATAATTCTGCCGTTCTCCAAGTTCCGTTTCCTCCTGAGCCGAAAAAGTCAGAAGATCCAAAAACTCACTCAGATCGTCTCCCGATTTTTTCAGCAGTTTCCGGCATAAAATCCGAAAATCATGAATATCGTCTTCCGCCTCGGGATTGGCGGCTGCAAATTCAGTCAAAAAGGTGTCAATTACAATGTTCAGTGAAAATCTCTTGTTGTCGAGAAGACGTCGATCTATAGCGTTCAACACTCTCTCAAACCAATAACCGTGCGGGGTCAGTTTGTCTTCATCGTCATCATCATAGAAAAACAAGGCTTCGGAAACCTGTCCATCCGCATCTTCAACGGCATCTAAAAACTCCTGCAAAAACTTCTCCGGCACCAGAGGTTTATCCAAGGCGCTCAAAGTCAAGTAATTCGGAGAGTCAACGAACCGCAAATGACGGATTATGGACTGGATGACCGATCTTTGCAGCAAGGGGATCTCGTTGTCGCAGCTGACCGGAATGTGCTTTTTGATCAGTGCTTTACGGATCAGACGCAAAGACGCATGATTCCGGGCGAGTACAGCGATATCCGAATACTTCAAGGGGAGCGGCTGGGATGTTCGATCAACCGCAAGCTCGATGGAAGACGCTATGATCTTCGCCTCATGGAAGGGATCGGGACATTCTTTGACCATAACCTTGACACCTTTGGGATTAACAGAAACCAGCTTCTTGGGCTTACGGTTCGGAGCTGCTTCGATCACACTTCCTGCCGCATCCAATACAGCTTGCGACGACCGGTAATTGAGCGTAAGGGAAAAACGATGCACCTTACAACCGAGAGATTCCAGCCAGTCGTGCACCCGGTTCTGTGCTCCCCGCCAGCCATAAATACTCTGATCGGTATCTCCCACCAGAAAAAGATTCCGATAACGTATGGTCATCAAATCCAGCAGTTCGAGCTCGGAAGCAGTAAGGTCCTGGGATTCATCGACAAGGACATAGCGATATCGGTCATTGATCTTACTGCATACCTCCGGGTTCTTCTTCATAAGCCAGACCAGTGCATTGGTCAGATCGTCAAAATCCAGCATACAGTTCTCACGCTGGTAATAGAGGAATGCAGACAATACGGGATCAGCACATCCCTTGCCCTCCAGAAGAGCCGAAATATATGACTCAGTACGCTTCTTTTGCCGGATGATTTCTTTGAGTTCTGCGCCTGTCAACTTACCGTCTACAGCGGGATTATGAACCCGGGTCCAGGCGAAAGATTCCGGAAAAAACGATATTTCCCGCAAAAAAAATTTGACAAAACGGCTTTATTCCTGTATATTCACACAAGACAAGATAACATAGGTTAGCAGCATGATTACGATGAAAGACATTGCAGAGAAAGCCGGGGTCAGCCGGACTACGGTTTCATTTGTTTTGAACAAACGATGCCATCGGGATCAACGCATATCCGAAGCGGTGCAGAAGAAAGTTCTGGCGACGGCAAAACAGCTCGGATACATGCGCAACGATCTGGTGCTTTCGCTCGTCAAGGGACGCAGTCATGCCGTCGGGATCGTCTCCAACTTCAAGGATTTCATGTTTCCCATTATCCGAGGCTATGCCCAGGAGGCGCAGAACAACGGTTATTCCATCCGACTGTTTCAGGTGGATGAAAGTCTCGAAGCGGCTTTGACTCAGGCGATCCAGGCCCGCGTGGATGCGATCGCATGTTTGGGCGTTTCCGCTGCCGACGCAAAAAGCGTCCCGGAACGTTTTTTCAAACAGGGAATACCGATCACCGGCTTGAACAGGACGGACAGTCCCGTTCACCCCAATTTCGACCAGCAGGGAAGCGCGGCGGCGATGACCGAATATCTGGTGGGATGCGGGTACCGGAAAATCATCTGCTACGGCGGCAATTACCGCCGGATGCCCCAACGCGAAGCGGGATATCGGGAAACCATGAAAAAGCATCATCTTGCGCCCCTATTTTTGAAGTATGGCGAGTTCGAGCCGGATGATGTGATCGATAAAAAACCGGATGCCGTTTTCTGCGGAGACGACTATCTGGCGTGCCGTCTGCTCCAGGCGGCATACAGACGGAAAATTCTTATTCCGGAGATTTTCGGAGTCGCCGGATTCGGGAATACCGCCGCCGGACAATATTCATCTCCGGCACTGACCACGGTGGATGAGCCTTATTTCGACAACGCGGTCATCTCCATGAGAAGACTGATCTGTCAGCTGGAGGGGAAAAGCATCCCCGAATCGGCTCCCGTTATCGGAAAAATCATTGTCAGAGACAGCACGAAAAATATGACGAACAAGAAAGGAGAATCGAACAGGCGTAATCCGGGTTGACGAGCCGAAACTTGCGCGGCTGGTCCTGCGCAGAATTCTCCGTATTCCCATTCTCAGACGAGATCACAGGAAACGCGAACCTCTAAGCAAACAGAGAAGACCAGGAAAAACAAGGAGATTCACGCGGCAGTCATTGAACGGCACGAGATCGCAGGAAATCTAAAAATCAGGCAACACACAGCATACAACAGGCAGAAAACTGCAGAAAGGAAACCGATCATGAACATTTGGACCACCTCATCTCTCATCTCTCCTACCTCATACCTGAAGCGTAAAAATTTTACGCTGATCGAACTCCTCGTGGTGATTGCGATCATTGCCATTCTGGCCGGGATGCTGCTGCCCGCGCTGAATACGGCAAGGAACAAGGCAAAAGCGGTCAGCTGCAAGAGCAATCTGAAACAGGTCGGGCTCCTGCATGCACTTTACATCGATGCCAACAACGAGTATGCACTCGGCAGCAGCGCATCCGGGACATACTGGTTCACTCAGCTCAGAAACCTGTCCGGCAACAAGAAACTCAACCATATGACCTGTCCTTCCAACCCGGTCGAAAAATGGAACAACGGGGCAAATACCTGTTATGAGATGTCCTACGGATTGAATATCGGAACTTTCGGGAAGAATTTTTCCGCGAGTCCGAGCGCCAGTTCCATGAACCGGCTGAGCAAAGTCAGTCTGCTGCTGAAATATCCCAATGCGGCGAATTGCATTTTTGTGATGGATGTGGCGAATTACAAAAACAATCAGTCGATTTCCAAAACGACGGAAGTTTATATGTTCCATTCCTACGATAAATATTTCTATCCGTTCAATACGACCTCGAAAGGCGTCCTCGGTGCGGTCCACAACCATATGGCCAATGCCGTTCATCTCGGAGGACACGTCTCGACCCTGGGCCGGGGTCAGCTTTTCGACAATACCGGAAAATTCACCAAGGCCGGCCTGTATAATTATATGAATCCGCATATTCAGGATACCTGCGAACTGCATAACCGGCCGACACCGTAATCCATGACAAGGAACTGCAAACATGAAACGTCTTATTTTTTGTCTCCTGCTGGCCGTTTCCGCCGTATTGACTTCGGCTGAAGATCTGAAATGGAACGCCGGCAACGATTTCGGCAAATGGGGAAATCCTGTCCGAATGGATCTGAAACGGAAAAACGGCATCCTCATCCTGTGTTCCAAAGGAAACGATCCGTGTTTCACCCTCGACAAACTGGCCATCAGGCCGGGAGATCACAACCTCTTTGCGATCGAATACCGGGTTCCTGAAAAGATACCGTCCGGCAATCAGGGAAAAATCTATTTTCTCCGGGATGCGGACAAGACCCTTTCCGGCGTCTTTATCGATCTGGGCAGTTACATCTGCGACGGGAAATGGCACAAAAAAGAGGTCCCGCTCACGGCGGCAAACATCCGGCCGTTCAAATATTGGAAAGATGCCGACAGCATCCGGAAACTCCGGTTCGACCCGTTCGAAGGCAAAGGGGCGCTGGAGATCCGGTCCATGGAATTTCTCAAAGACGATCTCCGCGCGGAAGCGGCAGCATCGGCGGGAAAACAGCAGGTGAAACTGAAACCGGAAGAACTTTTGGAAAAAGGTGTCGCCGGAACCGCTTTCGTCGGGATCGGTGGAAATTACAAAGTCTCCACGGAAAATCCGTTCGAGGGAAAATACTGCATGGTCCAGGGCGGCAGTTCCGATGAGGAATCCGTTGCGAAGAGCCTGACCGTTTTTCCGGTCAAGCCCGATACCCGTTACATCATCCGTTTTTATTCCCGGAATACGGTGCCGGTCGGCCATGTGCTTTTCCGGTTCATCCAGAGCCGGGACCCGGACAAACTGGTGGTGAAAAATTATCTGGACAGCGGCTGGACTCAACTGCCCTGTAATATGGACAAGTGGACACTCAGCGAAAAAGAGTTCCGCACGTATCCGAACACCCGCGGCATCGCCGTCGAATTCCGGGTGAAGAACAACGGCGTGGGCAAGGCGTGGTGGGATAAATTCGAACTGGAGGAAACCCGGGAAACGAAACCGGTTCTGACGATTCGCCCCAACTCCCTTTTCGACACGTTCACGGATATGAAAACGCAGGAAGCGTATCAATACGCGGCGGAAGGGAAAAAGTCGAAACAGGTTGCCTGGCGCGAAATCACCGAGAAGGACAATCCGCTGGTCATCGAATGCAATGCGCTGGTCCCCTCCTCCGCTAAAGTTTCCGTCAAACTCGAACGAGCCGGAAAAATCTTCCTGCAGAACTCCCGCAATGCCGCGGAAAAAGTCGCCTTCCCGCTGCCGGTCCTGGATCTCCCCGAGGGGAAATATCGTCTGACCGCTTCGGCGGAAGACAAGGGGAAAACGCTCTGCACGGCTGAGTGTTTCGTCTACCGGCATCCGTCGGTCAAACCGGAACGGCTGGCTCCGGTCGAAACCGTCACGGCAAAACCGGGGAAGAAAGGTATCTTCGTCAACGGCAAACCGTTCCTCCGGATCAGTCTCAGCGGTTTTCCGTCGGTTTTCATGACGCCGGATGTGACCGAATTTCCCAAAGCGGCCGAACTGATCGCTCTGGCCCAAAAACATTTCGGGATCAACACCATGCCCGTGATTTCCTACGGCAGAGCGCCGGACTACCGGAAACTGCCGCGGGATGAATACCTGAAAAAAGCGGTGAAGTTCTATGCGGAAAGTTATCGGAAGCAGCTGGATTTCTGCCGGGAAAACAATATGTACGGAACGGCCTCCCTGCACATGGGACGCGGCTTGGCGAGGAAGGGAAATCCCGATGCCGAACTGGCTGCGGGCGTTTATGCCGATATCCGGCATCACCCGGCGTTGTTCTCCTATGACTATGACGAACCGGAACCCCGCAAGTGTCCGCCCGCCGAGATCGGAAAACTTTACAACGCGGTCAGGCGGGTGGACCGAAATCACCTCGTCAACATCAATCTCTGCGCCCGGCATACGTTCAAGGATTATCTGAAATACACCGATATCGCCTCGTTCGATTTCTATCCGTTCCCGCACTCCGATCTTTCTTACTGGCAGGCATATAATCGGGAGATGATGAAATGGAGACCCGACGCCCCGCTGGAAGCCTATTTGCAGTGTTTCCAGTTCGGGACTACGGAGTTCCCCGCGCATGACAACATATACGGCAGTTTCATCACCAGTTTCATCAACGGGACCAGATCCGTCCGCTTTTTCTCCTATTATTCCGGCAAAAATCAGGCGCTGTCCACCCACCCGTATGCACAGGCGACAGCCCGCCTCATCGCCAATCACGCACGAAAACTGGCGCCGTTCCTTTTCGCGGCCGAAGCGGCGGATCTGAAGCTGAAAACCTCCGACAATGTTCTCTACCGTTATTATTCCGACGGGCAAGCACATTGTCTGCTGGCGGTGAATCTTTCGTCCAGAAAAACCGAGACCCTGCCGCTGGACCTTCCCGGAAAAGGCGAGATCACCGACTTTTTCGACCGTGCATGGAAATACGACCGCGGCAGCACGGTCACCCTGCCCCCCTGCGGCTCGGTCGTGCTGCTCGTGAGGTGAATCATGGCAGCTCAAATTACAGTCAACTATTCCGAGGTCATCGGAAAAATCCGTCCGCTGAACGGCGGAAATCTCGGGCCCTCTCTGAAATCGGAGGATCAGGAGCAGCGGAACGATTACAAACTGCTGGAAATTCCCCTGACCCGGCTTCATGATGCGCCGCTCACCAACGCGGGAATGCGGCTGGTGGACGTGCATCAGATTTTCGGCAACTGGAACGCCGACCCGGACGATCCGGACAATTACTATTTCGACCAGACCGACGAGTATATCCGCCGTTTGACCGAGGACGGCTGCCCGGTCATGTATCGCCTGGGAACCTCCATCGAACATTGTCTTCCCCATTATTATGCGTTTCCCCCGAAGGATTTTCACAAGTGGACGCAGATCTGCCTTCATATCATCCGTCATTACAACGAGGGATGGGCCAACGGCATGCACGCGGGCATCCGGTACTGGGAGATATGGAACGAACCGGACGACTGCCGCTGTTTCGCACCCAGACCGTCCCACATGTGGAACGGCACCGCGGAGGAATTTTTCGAGCTTTACCGGACCGCCGCCTCGGCGATCAAAGCGGAGTTCCCCGAGCTGAAAGTCGGCGGAGCCGGTTTCTGGAAGATCAATCCGACCTATGGGCCGGGCGACAATCAGTTCATCGACAAGTTCCTCGCCGGATGCCGCGATCATCATGTCCCGCTGGATTTCTTTTCCTGGCACAGCTACGGCAGTCCGAAAAATCCCTTCGGCATGACCGAGGAACCGTTCACCGCACGGAAACTGCTGGACTCCTGCGGTTTTACGAAAACCGAACTGCATCTGAACGAATGGCACTACGTCGAGAAATGGGATCCGCTTTTCCGGTACAACGGCGGTCTTTCCACCATCCAGTGCGCCGTCCATGCGGCGGCCGTCGTTACCGCATGGCAGGATACGCCCCTCGATATGGGCAACTTCTACACCATCGGCAAAGGCGGACAGTACAGCGCCTGGTCCCCCTGGGGCGAGAAGAACCGCATCTATTACGCCTTCCTCGCCCTTGCCGCCATGAACCGTCATACGGACCGGATCGCGGCGTCCGGAACGTGCGACCGCCTCTTCGTGCTGGCCGGGAAAGATTCCCGGGGCAAATCGGCGATCCTCGTTTCCGATTTTTACGCGGACACGGAGGAGATCGTTCTCAATACCGGCGGACGGGATTTCCGGGTGAAGGTGCTGGATGAAAACCGGAATCTTGAGGAGATCTCCTGTTCCGTCGAAAACGGTCGACTGCATATCCCCGCCGTTTCCGGACAGACGGCGCTCTGGCTCATCGAAGAAATGTAACCATAACCATCAAGAAAGGGCTTTATCATGACAGCTTATCCTCACGGCGATCTCACCTGGTTCAAGGACGCGCGTTTCGGCATGTTCATTCACTGGGGACTGTATTCCCTGCCCGCGCGGCATGAATGGATCCGGCACCACGAAGAGATCACGGACGAAAAATATCAGATCTATTTCGATCTCTTCGAACCCGATCTTTTCCAGCCGGAACAATGGGCGAAGTCGGCCAGGGCCGCCGGCATGAAGTACTTTGTCATCACGACCAAGCACCACGAAGGGTTCTGCCTCTTCGACAGCAAATATACGGACTACAAAGTCACCAACACCCCCGTCGGACGCGACCTGCTCCGGGAGATTATCGACGCCTTCCGCGCCGAGGGCCTGCGCGTCGGTCTTTATTACTCGCTGATCGACTGGCATCATCCCGATTTCGTCATCGACCGGAAAAACGGGCCCTACCGCAATCTTCCCGAAGCGGAATTCAAAAAGCACAACAAAGGCCGGGACATGCGCCGCTATGCGAAATACATGCGCGATCAGGTGACGGAACTCCTTACCAACTACGGAAAAATCGACATTATCTGGTTCGATTTCTCCTACCCGGACAAAGAGCATCCGGAAGACATCACGCTCGGCAAAGGCCGTCAGCACTGGGAGTCGGAAGAACTGGTGAAGACGGTCCGCTCACTTCAGCCCCACATCATCATCGACAACCGCCTGGACCTGCCCGGGTCCGGCGATATCGTGACCCCCGAACAATATACGCCCGGCCGAGCCATGCGCGATCAGGACGGCAATCCCGTCGCCTGGGAAGGCTGCCAGACCTTCTCCGGCTCGTGGGGCTATCACCGCGATGAAGCGACCTGGAAAAGCGGCGAACAGTGCATCAAACTGCTGATCGATCATGTCTCCCGCGACGGCAATCTGCTGATGAACGTGGGCCCTACCGCCCGGGGCCTTCTGGACAGCCGCGCCGAGGAGCGGCTTGCCTGCTTCGCGAAATGGATGCGATTCAACAGCCGCGCCATCTACGGCTGCGGTTCCGCGCCCGGCCTGACCGCCCCCGACGGCTGCCGCTACACGTGGAACGAAAAAACCGGCCGTCTTTATCTGCACATCTATTCCTGGCCCTTCCGATATCTGGAACTGCCCGGACTCGGCGGGAAAGTGAAATATGCCCAGCTGCTCCACGACATGAGTGAGATCCGATTCGATGAAGCATCCGCGGCCGCGACCAAAAAGGCAGACACTTCGGCCGGCAACATTTCGCTGAAACTTCCGGTACAGAAGCCGGACGTTGTCGTGCCCGTGGTGGAGATCATTCTGAAGGACCCGCTGAAATAAATACCTGTTTTTACCCGATTCGGCTGCAATGAATCAGCGGAAGGGATCGAAGCCGTCGTAAGTAACCAGTTCCAGTGTCTTGTGCAGCTTGTGGATGTCCGGTCTGGCATAGCGGCTCATCAGTTCGCCGGTGCGGGTATGCCCGTCCAGACAGAGGATGAAGTATTCCTGCGCACCTTTGTTCAGCAGCTCCGTGTCGAAATTATGCCTGTAGCTGTGGATGCTCTTCCTCGGATCCATGCCGGGAAGACTGTGGATCAGCGCGTTGAACTGCTGCATCTTCCGCTGATAACCGCCATCGAGCGCCGTTGCGGGCGGGAATAATCCGCAATCCATAGCCCCGTTCTCCTCGCGGATCTTCTGACAATATCCGATGAACCCCAGCCTCAAAATCGTGCTGTGGATCGGGATGGTCCGGATGCTGGATTTGTTCTTGACTTTCTGCTTCCGTTCCTTGTCCGGTCTGATCCGAATACAGGGCAGTCCTTCCTCCATTACAATATCGTCGAGATACAGCTGGCAGATCTCGTTCAGCCGCATCCCCTGATACAAGGCCAGCAGATTCACCCAGTAGCGCATCGGATAGAGTTTCGGCATAAAACGGGGACGATTCGGAAGATCGGCTATCATGGTGAAGATCGAATTCAGCTCAGGTATGGTAAAGGGCGGTCTCAGCTCCCGGACATCATAGAACTCGGAGCGGTCGGATAGCCCTGTCGCCGGATTCTTCGTCATGTAATCCGCCTGCACAGCCCAGTTGAAAAAGCCATTCCAGAATTCCAGATACCGCGTCATGGTGGTCTCGGAAATATACGCCTTTACATCCTTCAGTTTCAGCACGTCCTTCAATGCCATGCCCGGATACAGCTTCTTCCTGTGCAGCGGATATTTTTTCAGCAGGTTCGTTCTGAGGTCGATCATCAGCGCACGATTGAAGCGGCCCACATCGAAATCACCCCCCAGATATTCCACCAGCAGAGAGAGGGAATTGCGGCGGTCCTTCTCGGTCTTGGGATTCATGTTCGCGCCGCCTTCCTTTTCCTTCAGATACAGCTCGCAGGTCTCCGATAACGTATGAACAGGCAGACTCACCGCAGGAACCGTTTGGACCGGTTCCTGTGGTTGAGGCGGCGTAAAGTTCAAGTTTATATTCAATGACCGTAATATCTGTGCTAGAAACCCCTGCAGTAGATCCGGCTGTACAGGGATTGGCTGCCGTACGTCCACGATTTCAGCTGGGGTAGTATCCTGGTAAAGTTCCTCATTGCAGATCTCGTCCACCAGAGCCCGCAATACGGTTCGGTCGACCATGCCTTTGACTGCGCGACCGAACAGTTTGCGCAATCGTTCACCGCAAGCCAGACACCGTGATTCCTGGTCGGTGGTGTCAGGTGCGAGTTCTTTCATAATAAATTTCGGTAGCCAATCCCGTAGCTGTTTCGGAGTTCTAATCCTAAATCTAATCCTGTTCCGTCCGTCTTCCTTCATTTGATACGTTTTTTTCATGCCGTTCCTTTCTCTAGTGGCGTGAAAAAGTGAACCCAAATGTGCACCCAAATGTGAACCCAAATGTGCACCCAGACACCCCACTACGTTTTTTGCGCAACGGAAAGAAAAACGTAGGCTAGCTATGTAACTAGCTTATTATCATAGAGTTAAGGCAGGAAAAACCATCATTTTCAGGGGCCGGTACAAAAAAATGGTGGTGGGGGATGGATTCGAACCATCGAAGTCATGGACGGTAGGCCCCACAGACCTCCAAAATTCGCTTTTTTCTACTCAAAAGCGTATTTTCTGGTCCTTATTTTTTGTTGTTTGTTTGACCGATATGTGCCCTAACCTTGTGCCCTTTTGTGCCCCAGGAAAGTGCCGATGAGGGTAATATGGTCTGAATTTGTCAAAAATCAAATCGTTTTTCAGCAATCCTTGGGATTTTTGTGAAAAGAGGCACAGAGGGGGGGTGTATATGGGATTATGAATCCCCGAAAGGAAAGAAAGAGGCGAATTAGAGCAGAGAAAAGAAAATTCCGAACAGCACGTGGTTGATGCAACTCGGAAAAGTGCATTTTTGCATTTTTTCAGTAATTTTCCTGCTCAACATCACCCCCATAGTTCAAATAATGGGGGGATATAGTGTATGTGTGTGATGTGTGATTGTTATGCTTACATTAACATAAAGAGAGTTTTTTCTTTTTTTTACGATTGAATTTTCAAAAAACGGTGTTATTTAAGGGTTGAGAGGAAATCTCAAACAAACGGAGTGGACTGACGTAACGGAGAAATCAGATGGCAAAGGAAATCAAAAAGGAAAAGGAAGTAATTCTCAAAGAAGTAATTTCTCTGGAAGATTACAAGAAGAAGATTTACGATTGTCTGATAAAATATCAGAACTGTTCCATTCAGTCAGCAAATGACTTGATGAAGGAATACGAAACAGACTTGCCGGAGTTTTACGAGGAGAATTGGCCCCCGGAAGCAGCCGCCTGCGGTATGGCAATGAGATATTTGTAAATCCGAAAATGAAAAATGCCATTCCTCACAAATTACGCCGCATGGACAATCTGGTGAACTCTTGTCCGACTGATTCCACACTCTTTTGCAATTTGAGCCAATGACCGCCCTTGTGTCCGAAGTTCCAAAATTTTTGCTGTGTCGGCTGTCATAGGTCTGCCCAGCCGTTTACCATTTCGTCTGACTCTTGCCAGACCTGCTTTTGTCCGTTCGGATATTCTGATTCTTTCCTGTTTTGCCAGTGCGGCCATGATGCTGATTATTGCATCTGCAAAGATACCGAGAGAGGAAATGTATTCTTCTGTATAGGAATGCCACTTCGTCTTGCTCTCATCCAACTTGGTCAGATACTCCAAGGTCTTTCTGCTTCCTTCGCGGCTGAATCGGTCCAAAGACCAAAACAGAAGAACATCGAATTTCTTTTGCCGCGCCATTTGAAAAACTCTGCTGAGACCAGTTCTCTCATCCGCGCTCTTGCTTCCGGAACAGACATCGGTAATAATCTCCACCAGTTCCCATCCCTGACGGCTTGCATATTCTTTCAGTTGGGCAATCTGATTTTCAGACTCTTGTTTATCGGTGCTAACGCGACTGTAAATGATACAACGCATGATTTCCTCCATACTGTTCACAAAAGGGGGGCAAAAAAGCCCCGATTTTTAAGTTCACCATTTTTCAAAATTACACTGTTCACAAAACGTTCGTTTTCTGAACACCACTTAGTATAGCATTCATTCTGCAAATGTCAAGAAAAAATCAAAAAACTTTCTTGCTCTCGCATGGACTAACAGAACACCATTACATAACTAATAGGACACCAATCCATAACTAACAAACACCTTTTCATAACCAACAGACACCATTAACCGGGTAGTTTTGAGGATATATAAGATTATTATAAGACGTTATAAGTATTATAATAATAACCCAGCCCCACTTTCTTTTCGCAAAGAACGCTCAAAGGAAAGTAGGGCTGTGTTATTCGATTTTTGCAGTGCGGTAAACCGCCTGCAAAATCGGGATGGGGTGTTGGCGGGTCGGTTGGGGCTGTTCGGGTTTTGCATCATTTTTGGAAAAATGAATCCATATTATTTTTATATGGTATAATAATATGTGCATGGTGGTTGCATATTACGTAGTATGCACCTTTACGGACCGCCTTGACCGACATGCACAAATATCAAATCAAGGCAATCAACATGAGGCTGTGATTATGAATACACAAGAAAGTCAAAAAATTATTGATGCTCTCAAGACCATTACAATTGACCAGTTGGACTTTGCCAATAAATTTTTCGGCTGGGACCAAGACTCTCTTTACCAACATCTATGTGAAAGCGGACTTCCTCTCACAGAAGCACTCAAAAAGTATTATAACTACACACAATGGGATTGGTGCAAAGAACTGGCCGAAACATATAATATAACTCCGGAGTGTGTGTTAAATTATTTAAAGAAGATGGGAAATGCGGTAAATCTCGGAGAACTTAAAAAGAAACTCTCTCAGATAAAGCCTCGTGGGATACCGAAGCATACATTCAGATTTTTCAATGTCTTTTCATTTATTGCGCTGATGAATCCAAACCGGTATGTCCGCTACAGTTTATTTGACGACAGAACACATGTCATTGCAAAAAAAATAAACTCAAAAAAATATGAAAATGTATTGCTATACAGTAAAAATTGGTCAGGAATCAACTGGGAAGATTTCTGCATTTTGAATGCTATTTATAGTGTCATTGCAGATACCAAGCCAGGTATTGATGGCAAATATCGCTTCTGCGTCAGGGAAGTCTATGAGACGCTATATCCATCAAGGCGGTGGTACAGAATTAGCGATGATGTCCAATGGATATTCATCCACTCCATAGCCGCCATCATCAACAGTATATCCAAAATACCATGCGAAATCTCAGTAAAATGGAATTCTTTTGAATTGAAATTCGATGATTATAATGCCTGTTGTTTGAGAGACTTATTTGGGAAGTTCAGTCTGGAGGAAGGATTGATTTTTACCGTCAAAAGTGTTAATATAATCTCTCTTGCCGATGCACAAAAACGGATTGTTCCAATCGAATCCAAAATGCTTACCTATGGCAAAAATATAAAGGGTGGTGAATTTCTTAAATTATATATAGCACGTCAGATATGTCTGGCCCAAAACCCCAAAAACAACATCCGACAAGTCATCCTGATAGACACGCTTCGAGAGGTTCTTGGTCCCGGAGCAATCAGCCATTCAGTGATAAATGGCTACATGTCCTATCTGATGCGGCAGGGGTATATTTCATCTTTTTCCATTACGGCAAAAAAAATAACTTGGGATGGTGCTTCGGACAAAAAACAAGCAGTAAAGCAGAAGAAAGACAAAAAAATAACTGAAAGACTGATAACTATCCTTAAGGACGCGGACAAGAAAATTATTGAGAACGCAGAGAAACCAGACGAGATTCAAGAACGGGAAAAGAAACTGCGTGAGTATAATCTTTTCATATCAAAACATCATATCACTGACGGCAATAGTAAAACCTTAACGACACATCTCAGACAGGAGTTCTGTCAAGGTGATTGACATAAGGGGGGCAGACTATACGGAGACAAGGGTAATTGGCAGAGTCTCCGGGGGGCAGAACGACAGAAGATAAAAATTGATGGTCGGGAAACAGTCGAACTGGACTTTACCAGTTACCAAGTTACGATGCTATACCACTTGGCAGGATGTCCAGCCCCTGATGATTGTTATAGCATATATGGTTTGGAGAGAAACCTTGTTAAACATGCGTTACATATCGCGCTAAATGCAAAAGATGAAAAAACAGCAACAGCCAAGGTCATGAATGATTGGAATGAGAAACACCCGAATAAAATAATGAAATGGGGAAATGCAGAGTCTCTGCTGACATTGATAAAGGACGCTCATAAACCAATCGCAGACAAGTTCTGTAGCGGCTGTGGTGTCGAATTACAGTATATTGATAGTGAAATTGCCCTTAATATCATTCACAGTCTCATGCAGCAGAAGATAGTGGCGCTTCCTGTCCATGACAGTTTTATCGTGCAGAAAAAATATCGAACTACATTGATAGAGGAAATGAAAAAGCAATATAAAAATGTCATTGGAACGGATAATATCGGGATAAAATGAATGAATTTTTGGATTTTGGGACTGTCCAGCTGGTACATAATGAAAAATATCGGGAGAATAACCCCAAGCCTCAATCTCTGGGAGTAAAACTAAAAATGAGCGGATAATGATTTTTTCAGATGCGGACAGATTTCTTGAACATTCAACTTGTGCTGAAAAAAATTTTTTACAAATCTACGTTCTGGAAAACCATTCCAATTCGGGGTTCCCGCATCATGAACTTCCTTTTTATATTCCAACATTAGTAGGTGCATATCAAAATTCAAGGAGTGAACAAATGAAGAATAGAAAAAATGAAGCTTTTCGGTCTGGTGTTGAATATTTATCCGCTTTGCTGGGGGTTATTGAGGTTATTTCGCTTGATGACCCAGATATAAAACGTCGATTGGCTCACTTTTGGGGGAAGAGACACTTGGAGGATATTCCTATGCTCTGCCTGCACGCGGTTGATACGGTATGTAATACTCAACGCTATATAAAGACCTTGCTGTGGCTGAAAAAGGAAATTAACGGTAAGATGTCCCCAGATAATCCCAAACATCAAATCTTTACAGATGTCAATGCAGTTCTTTCCGAATTGTTATCAAAAGATAACATTGCTGAATTGAAATCATTATTGCTTCATGATTATCTCTCCAGCCATACTGACGCATAATTATCCGCAAAGGACATAATGCCCTGACCAGATGAATGAACAAGGGCTGGTCAATCGAATTTCAGCAAGAGTCAAACGGAGAGGAAAACGTCTTGAAAGACCTATGAAGCCGACACTGCAATGGTTCAGGAACTTCGGACTCAGGGCCGGTCTTTGGTACAAATAGCCAAAGAATGCGGAATCAGTCGGACCTGCGTCTTTCAGATTATCCATGCTGTATGATTTTATCGTATTCGTATATATTCAATATCGTAGTATTAATTTCTGAAGTTGCTCAATCTGTCCCCATACGGCAATGCTTTGATGTAATTTTCCATGAATTGCCAGTCCGGAACAAAACCATCATCAGAAAATTTATGGGTTTTATCAATTAGAAAAGTTCCATCGGAATTATGCTGAACGGGGAGGCAAATATCCGTGATTTTCATGTTCTCCAAAGTCCATTTTCGACCATATGAAAAACGGTATTTTTCCTGTCTTATGACCGTTGCAATAAATAACCCTATACATTCATTAAAGCCATCATATTTTGAATATAAAGCATTGACATCATCAGTCGCCCAATAGGGGTCAGGCTGATAAAATGCTTCCCCAACAGAACCGTTATAACTCAATGAAATTGTGTTTCCTTTATGAATCGGTTTCTGTCCTATATGATTTGCAATGCCATTGTTTGAATCAATAGCCCCGATATATAAATTGTTGCCCTCTTCTTGGTCCTCGGCAGTAAGTCTTTTCCCCTTTTTGATTTCAAATAGCCTTCCGAGGAAAAATCTTTTCCACTCAACGGGCTTTAATTCCGGAACTTGATGTGGCTTATTTTTTGTTGTCAGCGGTTTATGATGGAGAGATTTTACATACTTTTCCATGAATTGCCAGTCAGGAATAAAACCGTGGTCAGAGTATTTATGGGAACTGTCAATTAAAGGGGTCCCGTCTGAATTTCTTTTTATAGGTAGGTCTATTAAATCATTCAGATATTTTTCTTCAGTTACCTTGCGTCCATAGGAGTATTTGAACCTAATAGCAGATAGAATTGATTGCATGAAAAGATATACCTCGATTGAAGCAACATCATCTGGTAAAAGGAGTATTTTTGCTGAATCTCCAACGACACAACCATCTTTCTGAAAGGAAACAAAACCAGCAGAGCCACTACGCGCAACAGTCAGACAAGGCTTTTCAGTGTAAGTATAATCCATATTCTTGCAATAATTCAGGTCAATATATCCCATTACACCGTTATTTTCTTCTCCGCTTTGAACAGCAGCCATTTTACCCTCATTATCGGAAATTTCCTCCTGCGTAATGCCTTTACCGTTAAGAATTGTAAAAAACCTACCAATTAAAAATGATTTCCAGTTGCCGACATCAAGATTCATATATCCTGCCCTCCTTGACCAGATACGCAAGATAATTATTCAGTGTCCGTTGAAAATCAGCCTCACAAAGTTGACTATAATCTGTTTTCATATATGCTTCACAAAGCCACTCATCACTTCCTGAAACAGACTGCATTGCAGACAATCCATCTTTAACTGTTCTATTGCGGTATAGGTCTAACCATTCTTCCTCAATGCATTTCCAAATGCTATGACTTTGACTGTCAAATTGTTCAACTCTTCCGAGGTTTTTCTTTTTCTTATGACCGTCTGCTTTATAATAGCCAAAAAAAGTTTTGTTGACCGTTCCATCTGCGTTTCGATGTGGCCTTCCTAAAATAAATACCATGCAACAAGCGCAAGCAGTTGCTCCCGGATAAAAAATTTCATTTGGAAGCGTAAAAACAGCCTCCAACGTGTTTTCTTCAAGCATTTTTTCTTTCATGTCAGAAAGATAAGAACTGCTCGTGCCGATTGCCGCAGACACAGGCAATAAAACCGCAAGTTTAACTTCTTTCTTGGGGTCTCCGTTCTGTATCCTTTCCTTATTCATTTCTGCTATGACATCGGAAATGAATTTAACGAAAACAAAACCTTTTGTCGGGTCTTGTTTTGCATCAGATGGCCAATCAGATTTATACTTTCTGGAAACATTAATTGGCTTTGCATTATAAGGTGGATTCATCAAAACAATATCAGGGTCAGCCCGTCTTAAGAATTTTTCACTTTCAAAAAGATTTGCTTGAATAACATTTGAATTGCCATCGCCATGGATAAGCATATTCGTCGTTGATAATCCGTATGCCGTATCTTCAATTTCAACACCGAAAATATGTTTCTTTGCTACATCTGTTTTCAATTCTTTCTTCTTGCTTTCGGTAACTTTTTGTCTATCACAATCTGCAAGTTCAAGAACCATTGCTTGAACCAGAAAAGAACCTGAACCACAAGCCCCGTCAAAAACTTTCTTTGTATGGTCAACATCGGCAACACGACACATAAAATGGGTGATATGGTCCGGCGTGAAAGCCTGATTTTTATCTTTTGCTACAGCATATTTGTTGAAAGCAATAAAGAACAGATTTAATATATCCTGCCCCTCGGAACTATCTGTATTGATATACGTGTAAATGTTACAGACGATTTCAAGTAAAATTGTAATCCAATCCTCACGATTCAGGTTTTTTACTTTTTGATTCTCTAAAACATTTAGTTGTAGTAATTCAATCTTGTGGGCTTTATTATCAGAACCGTCAAGCAGGGCAGAAAGTGTTTCCTGTATGCCGGTACAAATCTGCTTCGGAGATAAACTATTCCAGTAATTCCTTAACTGTTTTTTTGCTGAATCATTGATTGTGGAAATACCGAGTCTTTTAAGAACATCTTTAATATATAATATGGACGTTCCCACGAACTGGCTTCTCAAGTTTTCATCAATATCTTTTTTATGCAGGGTTTCATTCAATGCGTAAGTATTTTTTAGGACTGCTTCCCGGTTATTTTGAACCTGTGCAACAAAAAGACTTTGATAATGCTCTATCGTGTCAAGGACGGTTTCATTTGCAAGCAGATGGTCAGCATCAACATCTGATTTCCAAACTTTGATTTTATCATCAGTCGTATTTGCAAGAATACATATAACCTGTTTTTCAGGATGTAATGCTTTTTCTTCCGCGCAATATTCTCTTAATTGCTTTTCATCTTTTGCAGTGAATTTTGGCTTTGTCTCAACCAATACCACAACATTGTCTTTTTCAAATCGTATATCAATTTTAAAATGTTTCGGATTCTTTCCAAGAATATGAATAAGATTTTCCCTTGACCCAGCGGCTTGAACATACGAATATTCTCCATTCTCAATATTGGTTGAATGATATTCATGGCCGATACGCCGTACAATAGAAACTCTGTCCATTCTTCCCATCCTTTCAGTCCGAGAAAACAATTCCTACCTTGGTACTATAGTCCGTCCATGAAAAAAATCAAATCTAAATATGTCCTCACATCCCTGAAAAAGTCAAAAACAAGCCATCCCCAGCCATTTTATTGATTGAAAAGGTCTTTTGCCTGCACCGAAATCTCACGGTCGATAAGAGGTTTCTTGCCGAGCAATGCAAATATATCCAGACCGTCATAACGTGCCATTTCCAGTGTTTCCCGGAGTTTACTTATGTCAGGCTTGGCATAACGGCGAAAGACCTCTCCATTGCGTGTATGGCCGTCTAAACAAAGGATGAAATACTCTTCCGCGCCGTTATTCAGAAGTTCGGAATCAAAGTTGTGCCGGTAACTGTGGATGCTCTTCCGTTTGTCAATTTGAGGTAAGGAATGAATCATCGCGTTGAACTGCTGCATCTTCCGCTGATAACCGCCATCAAGGGCAGTAGCGCATTGGAAAAGAACCGAATCTTTTGTTCCGGCACTCATCAAAACACTATGGCAAAAACCGAGGAATCCGAGCCGCAGTATCACACTATGAATCGGGATTGTCCGGACACTGGACATATTTTTGACTTTTTGCATTCTTGCCTTGTTCGGCTGAATCCGGATGCACGGAATATCATCCAGAAGGACAATATCATCCAGATAGAGTTGACAGATTTCATTCAGCCTCATTCCCTGATACAAGGCAAGCAGATTTACCCAGTATCTCATAGGATAGAGTTTCGATGAAAAGTATGGCCGGTTCGGAAGGTCGGCAATCATCGTGAAAATCGCCGAGAGTTCCGGCATCGTGAATGGTGGCCGTAGTTCGCGGATGTCGAAGAAATCGTGTTTGCCGAATATACCCTCTGCCGGATTTTTCAGCATAAAATCGGCTTGAACTGCCCACCGAAAGAATCCGCTGAAAAATTCAAAATATCGGTTGATTGTGGTCTCTGAAATGTATTCCTTGACCGTTTTCAGTTTCAGAATTTCCGTCAAAGACAGGTCTGGATAAAGTTTTTTCCGGTTTTTCGGATAGTGTTTCAGCAGATTCGATTTCACATCTATCATTACTTCCCGGCTAATCTGACCGCAGTCAAAATACTCCCCAAGATACTCCATGAGCAAACCAAGTGCATTCCGTCTGTCTTTCTCTGTCTTCGGGTTGTAGTTCGGCTGTTCGGCTTTTTCCCGCAGATAAAGGTCAACGACCTTGGACAGCGGATGGGAAACAGAAATCTGTGGTTCTGTCTGCGTGGAGGCCGGCAGTTTGATTTTCAATGACTCTGCCAACCTTGATGCAAGGACATTCAGCAAGTCCGGATGCTGTGGGACAGTTTTCAAAGAGGAATCAAAATAGGCCGGTCGCGACCTTTCGGAAAAAAGTTCCTCAAAGCAAATCTGCTGTACCATATCGGGGAGAATTGCTCTGTTGACCATGCCATGACTGGCCCGGACAAAGAGAAATTTAAGCCTCTCGCCGCAAATTTCGCAATTCTGTTCTGCAAATTCGTGATATTGTTCCGGCAAAACTCTCCGGATTTTTTTGGGGAGGATGTCTTGCAGAGTTTTCGGGACTCTGATTCGAAAGGTGATTCTTCCGCTGTTCCGCTCAATGTAGCCCATGATTCACTTTTTCAGAAAATGTGCCCCAGATTGTGCCCCAGTTTGTGCCCCAGTTTGTGCCCTATCTTACCCCACCATGCCTTAATCACGGCAAAGAGGAAGATACAGAAACATACTGAAACGCAATAAATTAAGGATGAATCAAGTGAATTTTGGGAGGTAGCCAAAAAAAATGGTGGTGGGGGATGGATTCGAACCATCGAAGTCAGCGACAGCAGATTTACAGTCTGCCCCCTTTGGCCGCTCGGGAACCCCACCACATCTGATTGGAGCGGGTGAAGGGAATCGAACCCTCACGATCAGCTTGGAAGGCTGAGGTTCTACCATTGAACTACACCCGCGAACTTCTCAGTTCTGTGTTTGAGTAATTTACCGCATTTTTTGTTTTTTTCAAGCCCGAAATCAAAAAAAATCCGTTTTTTCCCTTCTCCTGCTGTCGGCACAACACCTTACGGCAACACGGTCCCATCCTTGCAAACGCTGAAATCAGACTGTGCCGGGGACGGCAGAACAAGCGGAAAAAGTCACATCTTGAAGATCGCGCCGATCTTGCGTCCCAGCAGAATGCCTGCCGCAGCCAGCGTGGCGGCCATGAACAGCATGGTCCAGACGCCGAACGCGCAAGCCGTGACCGGGCCGGAGCCAAGAATCTGCGACAGCTCGAAAATGGCCCGCGTAATCGGGAAAAACGCCGCTTTCTGCGCCAGAATCAGCGAATCGGACACCTCCAGCATCGAGAAGCTGAACGCGAACAGTCCGCCCACTACCAAATTGGCGGTAATCAGCGGCACCGTAATCTTCCACAAGGTCCGGAACGGCCCCGCACCCAGATTGCGCGCCGCGTTCTCCAATTCCTCCGGAGTCTGTTCCAGACCGGATGACACCGAACGCACCACGTAGGGAAGCCGCCGGATCGCGTAGGCAGCCGCCAGCAGCATCAGCGGATTTTCCACCGGATTGAAAAACTCCCGGGCCCACGCATATTTGACCGACATCCCCAGAAAACCGAATGCGATCACGATTCCCGGCACCGCCAGCGGAGTCATCGCCAGCACGTCCAGCACACCGGCGAACCGGACTTTCCAGCGGGCCGCGGCCAGCGCGATCAGCAGGCCCGCGGCCAGCGCGAAAAGCATCGCCAGCGTGGAATATTTGAGGCTGTTCACGATACTCGGGACCACGATCTTATGCGACAGAGCGTTCTGGAAATGAACCAGCGTGAAATGTTCCGGCAGGATCGTACCATACCAGCTCCGGAAGAAGGCCGTCAGAATCAGCGCGATATGCGGCAATACGGCAAGAAAAGTCACCAGCAGGAATGCACCCGGCGCAACGATTTTCATGAATCCCGCCGCGGGGATGCCCGTTCCGGCCATCGAACCTTTGACCGCGGACGCGCCTTCGGTCGAGCGCAGCGCCAGCCGGGAGACCAGATACATCGCCAGCGCCAGAGTCAGCATCACGATCACCAGCGTATAGGGCAGCGGATTGGTTTCCAGTTCGGTGATGCCGTTGAAAATCTGCACTGCGGTGGTCCGGGTGCAGCCGAACATCAGCGGCGTGCCCAGCTCGGTGAAGCTCCAGATCAGCACGATGCTCCCGCCAGCGAGAATTCCGGGTTTGAGCAGCGGCAAAGTGATTCGGAATAGGCGCTGCCATTTGGATGCGCCCAGGTTCGCCGCAGCCTCGTTCATCGCAGGGTCGATATTGCCCAGCGCGGTCACCAGATTCAAATAGAGAATCGGATACAGGTGCAGCGCCATGATGAAGCAGACCGACCAGAACCGCCCTTCCCCGCCGAGGAAGTCGATCCTCGCCGCGCCGAGCGAAGTCAGGAGAGTGTTGACGACTCCGTAATGCCCCAGAATCTGCTGGAATCCCAGCGCGCCGACAAACGGCGGCAGGATCATCGGCAGCATCATTGCCAGACTGCACAACCCTTTGCCGGGAAACTCGTAGCGGTCATACAGCAGCGCCAGCGGGAGCGAGATCAGAAACACCAGCAGGGTCGTCACCACAGCGATCCGGAACGAATTCCAGAGACCCAGCAGATAAATCTTGTTTTCGACGATTTCCCGGACGAGATTCCAGCGAAGCCCCTCCTCCACCACGGTGAACACCGGCAGGATCAGGAACAGCAGGAAAAAGGCCAGCAGGAAAAGACAGCAGAGGATTTTTATGAGTTTCATCATGATTTATTTGCCCTCCCGCGCCAGTTCGGCGGCTTTCAGATATTGTTTCCGGGCACCGTCGCTCCAGTGACGGCAGACCGCCGCCACCTCGACCGCGGTCCGGGTGCGGGAAACCCGCAGCGAAGCCGCGGCCTGCGGCGCCTCGGAAAAGGTGAACGGCAATTTGCAGAACTCCGCGTACGCCTGCGGAACTTTCTCCGGTCCGCCGGCCCGGAGTATCTCCTTCCACGCCAGACGCAATTCATCCTGAACGTCCAGCGCGACGCAGCGGATGAGAATCCGGATCATGGTGAAATACCGTCCGGTCCAGTCGCCGCGATAGGTGAATGACAAACCCGATTCGTATGGATAATAATCCGGGTCGGCCCGGTAGGCGCGATATTTCGGCAGATAGAGATCCTTGCGCACGGGCGAACGGCGCAGCGCGTATTTCACCGGACCGCCGGGCGTGCCGACCTTGAAGTCCAGCAGTTTCTGCCCCTCGGGTCCGACCAGAAAATCCAGAAACGCTTCCGCCGCTTCACGATGGGGAGCCCCGCGGAGCAGCTGAACGGGATCGGCCGAGACCGCCGTGCCGCCTTCCGGTGCGATATACCGGATCACCGATTTGCCGGTGCCGAGCACAAATTCATTCCATTCCTGTTCGGTGAGACCGTAAAAATCAATGGCCATGCCCAGCGCGCCCTCCCCCGCGGCGACATCGCGGGGCACTTTACCGGCACCATCGGTGATGTTCCGGGTGTTGCCGATAATCCGTTTGATCAGGTTCATGCCGTTGGCCCAGCCGCGGTCGAGCTGTTCCCGGGGAGGCTTGGGGGCGTTGCGCGGTGAAACCGCTTCGTGCATTTCCTGCTGAATGATCACCTCATAACATTTATTGGCCGAACCGGATTTGGTCGGATCGGCAGCGATGAGCGTGTTGAAAAATTCTCCTCGCCCCAAGTCCCGCCAGCGGCGGGGCAGCGGCTGTTTCATTTCCCGGAACCGGTCGACGTTGCAGCAGATGCCGAACGAAGAAAGGCAGACGCCGTAAAAGCGGCCGGCTGGATCGTAAATCACGTCGCCGCCGAAATTCTGCGGCATGATCTCGGGCCGGAGCAGTTCCGGATTCCGTTTGGCGATGCCGCCGTCGACGCCGTACCCGATCCGGGCCTGACGGGAATGTTCAAACGTTCCGCCGCCGGCGAATATGTCGATGCCGATCCCCACGTTCGATTCGAGAAATTTTTTCCGGGCGAGTTTCGCCTCGGCGTCGGCATGCGGGTCCTGCAGCGTGTTCGGATTCTTGTAAGCCGCGGCGATATTCGCATTCCACGGCGGATTTTCCGGGTCGGATTCCCAGAAGAAACGGAATTCCGACTCGTAACGGTCGCTGATGTAGCGCACGATATCCGAAGTTCCGCCGGGCGCACGCCAGTCGATGACAACGTCGCGGCCGAATTTTTTACGGTAGAACTTGCGGAATCCGACCTCGAATTCATGCTTCATTGGTTCGGAATGCGCGGAAATCACCACCAGCGTGTCATGTTTTTCCAGCAGGCCCGAAAGCCGGCCGTCCCGCGGACGCAGCAGAAACGGGAGCGCCAGCACCGCGGCCAGCAGCAGTAAAGCGGGCAGAATGCGTTTTTTCACCGGTCAGTCCTCCAGCATCACCAGATCGTGCGGATTCACCTGGAGCAGAGCGGACTGTCCGGGACGGAAAACCTCGCTGGTCGCGGCGGTTACTTCCAGAATGGTCCCGTCGGCGGCCTTGAACTGCAGTTCGGAACGTTCGCCCAGGAAGGTGCCGCCGTGATATTCCGCCCGGAACGTGTTGGGAGCCCCCTCCGCCGCGGAGAGCCGGATCGTCTCCGGCCGAATCAGCAGCGTGCCGCCCGTCCGACCGCCGGTGTCGTGCTCCAGCAGGAAGGTTCCGAAACCGGTTTCGGCGTAACGCCGGCCGTCCTTTTCCAGAATTTTGGCATTGATGAAGTTGACCCCGCCGAGAAAGGCGGCCGCAAATCGGGTCCGCGGATGGCGGTACAGTTCGATGGGAGAACCGATCTGCTGGATGCGGCCTTTGTCGAGCAGCGCGATCCGGTCACCCATGCTCAACGCTTCCCGGCGGTCGTGCGTGACATAGATCGCGGTCAACTCCCGTTCGTGACAGATGCGGCTGATTTCCATGCGCATTTCGTCGCGGAGTTTGGCATCGAGATTGGAGAGCGGTTCATCCAGCAGCAGAACACGGGGCGAAACCGCCACCGCCCGGGCCAGCGCCACCCGCTGCTGCTGTCCGCCGGAAAGCGACGGCACCCGGCGGTCGGCGAAATCCTGCATCCGGACCAGCTTCAGCGCTTCTTCGGTCCGACGGCGCAGTTCGTCCTTCGCCACCCCGGCAACACGAAGTCCGAACGCCACGTTGTCGAACACCGTCAGGTGCGGCCACAACGCATAGTTCTGAAACACCATCGCCGTCTGCCGTTTTTCCGGAGGCAGAGCGGTAATATCCTGTCCGTCGAAAAAGATTTTACCAGAAGTAGGTTCCAGCAGACCGGCGATCATCCGGAGCAGCGTCGATTTGCCGCAGCCGGAAGGTCCGAGCAGGAAAAAAAGCTCTCCCGCCCGGATTTCCAGATCGAGCGGCAGCAGGACCGGCGTATTTTTCTTGTAGCTTTTGGAAATCCCTTCGATTTTTACCGATGCGGCCATGATGAGGTCTCCCTGTATATGATTGCTTTTTTAGTTTTTTTTACGATTTTGCGGCGACCAGAAAACTGCGGACCCCCTGAAAGATCATCTGCGACGCCATTGCCGCCAGAATCAGACCGGTCAGTTTGCTCATGATCATGATCATATTGCGCCCGAGTTTTTCTTCCAGCCACGAAGCGGCAGCCAGCATCACGGTCAGCACGGTCAGCGCCAGCGCCACCGCCGCCAGGGTAATGAGCTGAATTTGGAACGAGGTGGATTCCGCTCCGATCACCAGCATGGCGCCGGTGGTCCCGGGACCGATGGTGACCGGGATCGCCAGCGGCACGACCGCGATGCTGTAGATGTTGCAGTTCGGATCGATGGTCTGGATGGATTGTTTTTTGTCGGTGACGTTGCTGGTGACCAGTCCGACGGAAGTCAGGAACAGGAGCGCGCCGCCGCCGATTCGGAAGGCATCGAGCGTGATGGCGAATGCGTCAAAAATGTAGCGGCCGAAAAACACCAGCACGGTGCAGATGATGAACGCGGAAACGCCGACGCTGAATGCGAGCTTCCTTTTCTGCCGGGTTTCCCAGTCCTGCGTCATGGAAAGATACATGGACAGGACGAAAAACGGGGTCATCAGGAAGAAAAATTTGAGAAACTGATTGAGAAAGAGACTCATCGGAGAACCTCTGCTGTTGAAAATTTCAAAAAAACTGCCTTACTATACAGCACAAAAGCGGAGAAGTAAAGTCAGGCGAAGGAGGATTTTTGCAGAAAAAAAACGAAATGGGGCTTGCAAAATGGAAAAATCACGGCATATTACAGGTTCGAAGCAGGAGAGATGGCTGAGTGGTCGAAGGCGGCGGTCTCGAAAACCGTTATACCCTTTCGGGTATCGGGGGTTCGAACCCCCCTCTCTCCGCCAACAGTATCAACGAGTTACGGCGATTTCGAGATCATCAAAACGCCGTATTTTTCATCCAAAATCTTGCCAATTTTCCCACATTCTGTTACCAATAAAACATTCTGTCCGTCTAATATATGACGGTTCAAAAAACCGTTATACTCTTTCGGGTATCGGGGGTTCGACTCCTCTCTCTCCGCCAATTTCAGCCTCGAAACAGAATTTTAAAAAGTCCTATTCACTCGCTTAAAGTATAGAAGAAGGGATAGAAAAAACGGACCTGCGTTGACCGGTCCGGTTGGTTTTGGGTTTCAGGCGCGTCCGGAGACTTGCAAATGTTTTTCGATCAGGTCCCACAGCAGAACCGCCTTTGCCGGGTGAATCTCCCCCGTCGCCTTGCCCCAGCGGGAAATCGTCTGAGGCGTGACACCGATAGTCTCGACAATATGCTTATACGTGAGGCCTCATTTCCTTCAAAGCCGTCAATTTTTATCTCCAGATTACGTTGTTCAGTGATATTATAACGCTGTTTGGCGATTGGTTAAAATAAAAGTCAATATTTTTTTGAAAAAAAATTTGATTTTTCCCAAAGCAGATGTATTTTGTTAATACAGAAGTAAAAAAGAGGCAAATATGTATGAGAATCAGATAAAAAATGCGATTCTCGATGCCTGCCGACAAGCTGGTGGTCAATGTGCATTTGCGAAGCAGCGAGGGCTAAGCCAAAGCTGGATATCCGATTACATTTCCGGCCACAAACAGATTCGGAATATGTCGATTCAGACTTTGTACAAGTTTTTTCCAAACCTCATACTTGTCTTTCCCGGAACCGAACCGCCCCCTGCCACCCCACTGGAAGAATTGGAGCGTCGGGTTGCCGCGCTGGATACGCTCATCAACGAGAAAGTAAAATCCAGTCTCAATGCCGCGTTGAAAACAATGGCCGATGCCCAGGAAATCACCGAGTCGGTTCATGAAACCGTGATCGGTGCCGACACCGGAATCGTCACCACGCAGGACGAAATCGACGGTTGCAACATCATCAAAGCGATCGCGACCGAGCTGATTGCTCCGGAACGGGTAGTCATGCGGGACGCAAGGAGCTATTGCGCGATCCTTTTCGATGACAATAACCGGAAACCGCTGGTCCGCCTGTTTTTCAATAATCCGGCGAAACTGGCCGTAGTGTTCTTCGATGGCCTGCAGGAAGAAAAAGTCTTCATAGAGAAAGTCTCCGATATTTACTCGCACAAAGACCGGATTCTCGCCACGCTCAAGAAATACAGCGATGGCGAGAAAAATCAATAACCCCCTGAAAAAAGGAGGAAACCATGTCGGCAAGTAACGAGTACTGGACTTGGCATCTGACGCCAAGAGGCTGGAAAGCAGGAACCGAAAAACTTGACTCAGGAACAACAGAAAGGCCTGTCCCGGATGATACGGTTTTGACTTTAGAATACCACGAATACTATGGGTCTATTCATTCTTCTCTGGAACGTTGGATTGAATACGAAATCAGGAATCCGACAGAAGCGGAGAAATTGAAAAAGCGGTATGGTTCAACACCAGCAGAAATGAGTTACTTCAAATCTACGAAGTAACTTAAACGGACACGATTCCCCGGCATCTCACCGGGGATTTTTTATGTATATCCGCTTTTGTTCGGATGAATTTCGCTAAACTTATATCCAGCCTCAATTTTTTTTGCAAGTCGCTGTTTTATTTTCAGAAAACTTGACAAAAAAAAATCGGATTTCAGACGGCGGATACAGAACGGCCGACGACCAATACAGATTGAAGTTTTTATCGGATTTTCCGAGTTTCGGCGATTGCTTTTTCCGGCGGGACGATTATAATATCTCCCGGAAAAATTCAATCCAAAAAGCAGAAAGGACGGCGCCGGAATGAAAAACAATCTGTGCGGCAATCTGATCAACGAATATTACGTCCGGCAGTTCCGCCGGATTGCGGCGGAGCGCGCGGCCCGGATCGACGCGCTCAAAACCAGGGAAGACGCCGAACGTTACATCGCGCAGGTCAGGACCGCAGTCCGGGCGGTTTTTCCGTCCGCACGACTCAAACGCGGACCGCTGAATCCCCGGATCACCCGCTCCTTCGAAGCGGGGAATCTGCTGGTGGACAATGTGCTGTTCGATTCGCTGGCGGATTATCCGGTGACGGGAAACTTTTTCCGGCCCGCCCGGATCGAGGGAAAAATTCCCGCGGTGCTGCATCTCTGCGGCCACAATATCACGGGAAAGATCAATCCACGGGGAAAACAGCTGAATCTCTCGCTGGCGGCCGGCGGCATGGCCGTGCTGACCATCGATCCGCTGGATCAGGGAGAACGGTTCCGTTTCCCCGACCGGAGGCTCAGTCAGAATGTCAGAGGACACAATCTGATCGGCAAACGCCTGACCGCCTGCGGTTCGTGGTTCGGAGACTGGCGAGTCCGGGATGCGATGGCCGGACTGGATTATCTGCTGTCCCGTCCGGAAGTGGACCCGGCCCGGGTTTATGTGGCCGGCTGTTCCGGCGGCGGCACCCTGACGACTTTGCTCAACGCCTGCGAAGACCGGCTGGCGGGCGCGATGCCCAGCTGTTACCTCACCAGCTGGAAACACAATGTGGAAAACGAACTTCCGATCGATGCCGAACAAGTACCGCCGGGACTTTCCGAAGCCGGGCTGGAAATGGCCGACCTGCTGATCGCCGCCGCCCCGCGTCCAATCCATATTTCGGGTGAAGCCGACGACGTTTTCGATCTCCGGGGCACCCGGGAAGTCTATGCGGAACTGAAAAAGATATACGGTCTGCTGGGCTGTCCGGAACGGGTCAGCATGTTCATCGGACCCAACGCGCACGGTCTGTGGAAAGAACAGCGGGAAGAGGGACGGAAATTCCTGTTCTCGCTGGCCGGATTGCCGGAAATCGCCATTGATGAATCTTCGCTGCCGGACGTGCCCGACGAGCAGTTGAAAACGCTTTCCGTTCCGACCGTATTCGAGCTGCCGGGCGTGAAAAAGGCGGACGAACTGCTGAAGGAGGAACTGCACCGCTGTGAAGCAAACCGGCAAGCCGGTTCAACGGAGGTTCTGCGCACCCGCGTCGGGGAATGTCTGAAAATACGGCCCGATGCAGGAGTCCCGTATTACCGGGTTTTGCGGCCGGCGGTTCCCGAACCGTTCTTTTCCCGGATTCTGCTGGAAGACGGTGAAGTGCCGCTGGGGGTGCTGCATTCTTCGGACCTCAAGTCCCAGCCGGTGTTTCCGCCGGAGACTTTTCTCTATATTCCGCACGAGGACTACCGGCAGGAAATCCCGGTCTGGCAGCAGGAATTTCCGAAGAAGTGCGGCGTCTCTTTCGATCCGGTGCTGATCGGCGAAATGCGGCCGGCGGGCTGCGACCAGTACGGCCGGGAATTCGGTTCGGTCTACGGGGACGTCTATCATTTTTCCGCCTGTTCGCTGATGCTCGGACGTCCGATCGCGGGACTGGCGGTAACGGGAATTCTCGGCGCGCTGAAACTGATGCGGCAGGGCGGAGCGGAAAAGATCACCTTGATCGGCGCGGGACAATCCGGCGTGACCGCGCTGCTGGCGGCGTTTCTGGGCGGGGAACTGATTGAGCGGACCATTCTGGTGAACGCCCTGCCCTCCTATGCGGCGCTGTTCGACGAACCGAATCCGATTTGTCCGCAGGCCCTGATCGTGCCGGGATTTCTCCGGATCGCCGATCTGCCCGATTTGTATGCGGCGGTCCGGCCGGAATTGCGGGAAGACCCCGCGCTGCCGCACCTGACCGATCCGCTCTGCTGAACCGGAAGACAGGATGAACTTCAATTTTGGAGAGGAGTTGCGATACGATGAAAAAACTGCCTGATGTTTCGTTCAATTTCGGGTCCGATGCCACGGCGGAAATGATTCCCGCCCGAATGGAGAATCTGGCTTCGGCCGGAGTCAAAAGAGTCATGCTGGATGCGGTCCAGCTGGTCCGGGCCGCCGATGATCCGGTCTGGCGTCGAGCTTTGGAAAAAGGTCTGCGCGACAACGGACTGGTCCTGTTCGACGTGCATGCGCCGCATGGTCCGCAGGATTCCTTCGGCTTTCCCGCACCCGAAGCGGATGGAGCATTCTTCGCGACGGCGCGGAAAGCCCTGACGACCGCCGCGGAACTGGGAGTCCGGACCGTGACCTATCACACCGCCCGGACCCGCCGGATGGGCGAAATGGTCGATGAGTATGGAGTCTTTGAAAAAGCCGATCTGGAACGGGCGCGCTCGCGGATTCTTTCACAGATGGAGAAAATCCTGCCGGAAGCGGAAAAACTCGGACTGCTGATCGCGCTGGAAAATCTGTTTCTGCCGTCTTCGACCGCGGCTTTTCTGGTGTCGGTGGTCAAAGAGTTTTCCCATCCGAATCTGGGCTTGAATTATGATTCGGGCCACGCCCTGCTGCTGGAAAAACAGCCGGGCAAAAAATCGGAGGACATTGCCGAATGGATTCGGATCGGCTGGGATGACGACCTGGTGGTGTTTCAGGACGACCAGCTGGACGCCATGCTGCCGTATGTGTTGACGGGTCATTTCCATGACAATCACGGCAAAAACGACGAGCATCTGCTGCCGGGCCAAGGGATTGCCGACTGGAAGCGGATCGTGGAACGGCTCCGCCGTGCGCCGAGGCTGGTTTCCCTGCAAAGCGAGGTCAGCAAGAAATATTATCTTGACGAGCCGGGCAGTCAGACGACTGCCTTTCGGGACTGCGGATTCGATTTTTAAGCCGGTTCACCGGAACAGCACGGGGTCCGCGACCGCCAGATGCGGGATGTCGAACCGCGCTTCGCCGTCCGCGGTCTGCCAGGGGATCGTCTTCGCCGCCAGGATCAGGGTCCCGGCGCCGTCGAGCTCCACTTTCACGGACCGGGCCGGCGCACCGGAACCGAGCCGGATTTTCCGGAGCACCCGGCCGCCGAACTCCATGTCTTCGGAGAAAACCCGGTTCCAGCCGTCGGACGCCTCTACGGTGAAATCAAGTCCGACGTGCGGCAGGAAGCTGCTTTCATGATCGGCAAGTCCCAGCGTAAATTCCAGCGCGGAAAATTGACCGTGCAGATAGAATTTCATCCCGGAGTAACCCGTCATTCCGAATCCGGAATCGAAGGTTCGGACTCCGTTTTCGGTCAGCAGCCGCAACGGTTCGCGGCGTCCGTCGAGACAAAATCCGCCAGGTTCGCCGAAGGCATAAAGACCGGGGTGACGGTAAGCGGGGAAAACCCGGTCCAGCCGGAACGGCGACAGTTCCGCCAGTTCCGATTCAGGGAAGCGATCGAAGGCAAGACAGAAAACCGTATGCCAGGCGCGGGCGCTCAACGCCGCCGCATCGGAGGCGGGTCCGCGCAGGAGTTCCCGGCAGCGGCGGTCGTCGCGGGCGTAAACGGCCTGCATCAGCGCCGGAATCACGCGCTGCGCCCGGTCCGCGGCGAAAAAAGCATCGTTCATCAGATGAAACGCGGCTTCTCCGGCAGTCCGGCCCGCGAGGCGGGGACGCGCAACTGCGAGGTCGTCGGCAATATCGTAACAGCCGGTCAGTCCGGCGTGACGGGCGGTTTCCGGGTCGGGGAAAAGATTCCGGAGCAAGCGTGCCGAAATGACATGCGTCGGCGCAGTAAAGTCCTGCAGAAAATGTCCGAGCACGCCCGCGTGACGGTAAAAATCCAGCCGACTGCCGGAACGCAGGGCCGCAACGGATTCTTCGATCTTCTGCCGGATCAGTTCGGCCGTGACCTGAGGAGACGGAGCGTTGCCGGAAAAATACGCACCCCGGCCGTCGGCATCGGGCAGCATATGCGGAAACGGCAGACCCGAAGGCTGACGGGCATAGGCCGCATAAAGCGGCTCATACGCCCAGTCCATCAGCAGACACGACGCCGCCAGCTGGTCCGCTCCAGTCCGGCATTCCGGCAGCCGGGAGAGCTCCGGTCCGACCGGAGATTCGCGATTGAGCCATTCGAGTTCTTCAGGCGGCAGCAACCGGACCGCCTGTATTCCGAGCAGAGCATGACTTTCCCACTGCATATCGAGCTTTCCTTTCAATTTTCCGCCTGCAGGATGGCCAGGTTGATCCGATGCCGGAGTTCGAGCACGGCTTTTTCGCCGCGCGGATATTCGAGCATGGTAAGTCTGCCGCACCACCGGGTCAGCAGACGCCGGACCCGGGCGGGAGAAAGCCGGGACGCCAGCAGGTCCAGGGCCCGGAAATCCTGCAGGGCTTCCAGAAACACCTCGTGCCGAATCGAATCGTCCGGTTCGCCGTCCGGACCGGGATAAACCAGAAAACCGTCGCCCGGCGGATAGAAATCGCCGCAGGACGGGTCCTTTTCCGGATCCAGCACATAACGGGAAAGCGCTTCGAAATAGAAGTTGTAGCCCCAGTGCAGAAAACCGTCCAGCTGATATTTCCAGAGCAGCACCCCGATGATGCGGTTGCGCGCCGAGGGGAAATGAATGAACCGGTTGGGGGCTTTTTTCGTGGGAGCGCAGCAGTAATAAGTCCAGCGTTCGGGCAGCTTCATGCCGCGGAAGCGGTGCAGCTGCACGGTCAGCGGAACCGGAGTGTCGATCCCGCATTCCCGGCAGACCGAAGAATCGTTGACCGCATCCAGAATCCGGAATTGATTTTCCGGCAGATGACGGCGCAGAATGCGCATCGCATTCCGATATTTTTCCGCATGCGCGCGGCCGGGTTCGTCGGAACAGTGGAACACGGTGCGGTCCGCAATCCCCAGCTGCCACAGATGAGCGGTCAATTCCGGCAGCAGGGCGTCCAGCAGGGAGAGATATTCGGGATGATCGCCCGGCACGGTGCCGTCGAACAGCAGTTTGCCGTTCACTTCCACCGGAGGCGCGAATGCCGCACCCCATTGCGAAAAGAAGTGACTGATCTCGAAGCGGCGCAGTCCGCATTTTTCGGCCAGCGCGACAAAACGGTCGAATCGGGAGAAATCGAAATGCCAGCGGCCGTTTTTCCGGGATATTATCAGCAGCTGAGTCAATTCCCGGCGCCGTCCCGGCATCACGTTCAGGATCAGGGAAAAGAGCGGAGTCAGAATCATGTTCATGCCGTGCGCCGCCGCGTTTCTCAGGTATTTTTCCATGATCGACCAGTGTTCTTCACTCCATATCGGGACGTGGTAAACTGCGGCCAGACAGTCCGGATGAAACCACTGAGTCACTTTCAGCCGCAGGGGCGGAAGCACCGGAGGAAGCACCTCCAGCTGAAAAACCGGCGAGGAAAAATGTTCGATTTTCTGGGTGAGACGGCTTTCCTCGTCGCAGTCATCCGGATGAACGGTAAAATGAAGCCGGACCGAATAGAGGCCGGGCGGACAGTCCGCCGGGATGTCCGCGGTCAGCCACAGTCCGGTCTGCCGGCGGATGATGATGCGGACGGAGTGATCCGTCAGCGGAATCAGCCGGTCGGGAAAAAGACCGCTCCGGCTGGAAATCACATCGCGGTCGCAGGGGGAAAAACCGTTGAAAGCGACCGGCGTCAGACCGCACCGCCGGATAGTCAGCGGACAGGGCAGATCGGTTTCCAGCCGGATTTCCGCCTGCCGGTTCTGCATGGAACGGGAAAACAGCATCAGCTGAAAATTGAACCGTTCGCCGCGCAGGGTCTCGCCCCGGGAACAGCCGGGAACCGGAGCCGGGCCGTCCGGCAAAATTTTCGTCAGGGAACTGAACCAGGAACAGACAAGTTCCGCCTTCATATCACACCTCTTTCCAGCAGAAGTCTGTACTGTCTCTGGAAATCTTCCAGAAAATGCTGCGTGCTGCCGCCGTATTTGATCAGAGAATCCATGCCGCTTTCAAAACAGCGGAACAGCTGCGGAGTCATGATATTGTCGGAACTGCGGCGGACCGCCTGACGCAGCATGGGTTCGACGCGGCCGTAAACCGATTCCCGCATGTGAAGCGGCCGGAGACCGCGCAGAATGGAAAAAGCGTTCATACGGCTGAGCAGAAGCTGCTGAATCCGGGGCTGCAAAACGTATTCGATGAAATCCCAGGCCTGTTCATACTGGATGCTGCCCTGACAGATGCCCAGGACTTCCGACACCACATGATACGGCACGTTCGACGCGCGCGGAGGCAGGGTGAAATCAATGTAGCCGCTTTCCATGAAACGCGGAATCTTGCTGTAATACAGTTCCATCATCGCCGCCTGACCGTCGGCGAAGAAGTGATAACCGTAATGGACCAGATCGGAGATGGCCGGCACCAGTTTTTCCTGATACAGCTGCCGGAAAAATCCCACCAGACGATCCCAGCTGCGGAGATCGCTGAAATCATTGGCCAGGGAAACCGCGGGGTCCAGTCCGCAGTTGGTGAAAAAGTTAAGGTATGAATCGAACACCGCGGCATAAAGCAGATCGGGATGATTCTGCTTGATTCCCCGCAGGACCGAAGGAAGATTTTTGATATTCAGGGTTTTCGGCAGCCGCCCCGCATACTGATTGCAGAACAGCAGCTTCGGAACCAGCGCCGGAGCGATGCCGCGAAGCAGACCCGCGCCGTCGTAAAGGAACATCGATTCGTAATAGTTCTGCCGCGGCAGGGCTTTCGCCAGCTGGGTCAATTCCTTGAACACCTGCAAACCCTTCTGCAGCCCCACCAGCCCCGGGTGGTTCGGCAGCAGGACCAGATCGATGGCGGAATCCGCCATCAGCAGACGGAATTCCTCCTCGTGACAGACCAGGTGACTCCGGATCGGCCGGTTCGGGTGCTCCCGGTTGTATTCCTCCACGATCGGCTGCCAGCAGAACGCGACATCCTGCTGGAAAACGATCGTGCATTCCCGTTTCTGATACAGGAAATCGTACCAGGAGAAATTTCTGCCCGAATTGGAAAAATCCAGAGTCAGCCGGCTCTTGCCGCGGGGAACCCGTTTGAAATGATAATGTTCCGCCAGCCGGTTCAGGGCTTCGGTCGCCGCCGCCTGTCCGCAGCGGAACGAAGTCCTGATCTCCCGGACCGAAGGAAATTTCGCCGTCAGCCGCGGCAGATCATACTGGTTCAGCAGACAGCGGTATATCTCCTCCTGACGCTGTATCCGGCGGTTTGATTTCGGGGCTTTTTCCTTCATGCGGCCGGGTCCGTCACTCGAATTTCACATCCAGTTTTTTCATGTAATCCACGGCCTGTTTCATGGACCAGCGCTTGAAATCCCACAGGATCACCGTGAACGGCTGGTTTTTCCGGCAGTAGAGATAGGCCTGACACGCATAACCGCAGCGGATCACGCTGCCGGGCATGACATCTTTCGGATTGTAAAGGAACGCGCAGCAGCCGTCGCCCTGATTCTTTTCCCGGTCGTAATAGGAATCCGCGAAAACCACCCAGCAGTCCTGCGGGGTCAGTTTCTTGACCGCGCCTTCGACTTCGCCGAGGTTGGTGATCATTTTGCGCGCACGCAGTTTCGCATCGCCGTAATGTCCCGGATAGGACACCAGATTCACCGTATAAGGCAGTTCCGACGACGGAGTGAAGGTCATCAGCAGTTTGTCGTCGTTGTCCGGCAGTTCCAGCCGGATCTTCCCGTTCAGCGACCCGCCGGAAAATTCAAATTCAGCCCAGCCGGACTCCTCGGAGCCTTTGACTTCCTTCAGGGTGAAGTTCCCCGCATTCAGAAGATTTTTTTCGGACGAAATCTTGAAGAATCCGCCCGCATACCAGTTGAAGACCGAGGGACGCATCATCCCGATCTGAACGTTCGTCGCCACGCCGTCTTTCTGCAGTCCGTACAGGTGAAACGCATAGGTCACCTTGGAATTGGAAAGCGTGAGCAGGGCGTTGTATTTGTCCGCACCGACCTTGTAGGCCTTGTCGCCCCAGATGCGGATCGGCTGCGCGAAATATGCCTTGCGCGCCGCTTCATCTTCTTTCAGTTCCAGATATTCCGCCTTCACCGCCGCCGAAACACAGCCGGCAGCCGCCGTCAGCACCATCAGAGCCGTCCATTTGATCTTCATGATTTGTCCTCCTTTTTGAAAAAGTTTCACTTGGTTTGAAAAGGTCCGATCTCTTTTATTCCATCTTCATCAATACCTGCACCACCTTCGCGGCATACTCCAGTTTCGCATCCAGAATCTCCGGATAGGCAGCCGAATTCTCCCCCGACGCCTCCAGATTGAAAATACCCGGATAGCCGATCGATTTCAGCTTCCGCATGAACCTCCGCCAGTCGATCGTGCCGCGTCCGAGCGGCAGCATGTGATAATCGGCCGCTCCGGTGTTGTCCGCAATATGCAGCGCGATCAGATAATCGGCCGCCGTCTCCAGAAATTCAACTTGATCCCCGCCGGTGCAATGCAGATGACCGGTGTCCAGACAGATTCCCAGTTCAGGCGGTTTGCCGGCCAATTCGATCAGACGGACCAGATTCTTCGCCCGAAGTTCGGCGAAAAACAGATTTTCCAGCGCGAGACGCGTCGGAGACCCCCGCAGGAAAGCGGCAAGTTCCGTCAGATACCGAACCGCGTTCTCCTCCCGTTCGGGATCGAGCCCGGTCCCGGGCCGGTCAACATCTGAAACGGGCTTGTCCAGTCCGCTGCACTGGCTGACATGAACCACCGCAGCCGGGATTTCCAGAAACATGGCCAGTTCGAGCTGACGTTTCAGAAAATCCAGCTGCTTCGCGGATTCATTCGGAGGGAGCGTCAGATCGGATTCCAAGGCCAGATGCGTCTGCAGCAGGGGCAGGCCCAGACCGTCGGCCAGTTCGCGCCAGCACTTCGCCTGTTCCAGCGGCCGGGCGGAATGCAGCAGTTCGAGCAGATGTTCCGCGGAAAGGTCCGCACTGTCGAACCCGGCTTTCCGCAGTGACCGTGCGATCGACTCGAAAGGCCGGCCATACAGGAAAGAGGTCCACATGGAAATTCTCATCGCATACCAATCCTTTTTTTGATCTGCCTTGCGGCAGGTTTATTACGGGCAGATACGAATACTATTCGAAAACTTCTGGCGGTCGGCGATCCGGATCACCTCGATCGTCCATTGACCGACGGGTTCCAGACCCGGATCGATGTTGACCGTGGTGCCGGAGCCGACGGTGCGGGAAAGCCGCCGCAGTTCGCGTCCGTTGTGACTGACCCGGATTCGGAACAAAACTCCCGGCTGGGAACTTCCGCAGTCCACCGTGAAGAGACGACCGGTGTGCATGATATTGGCGGACAGCTTTTTCGGCAACACCTGGCGAAGCAGCGCGAACATCCGCACGCCCTGCGGTTCGATGGTGCCGTTGATCCGGTCGAGTTTTCCCAGAGACTTGCCGGTGAGCGGCTCATACACGTGGTAAGTGCCGTTCAGACGGAGCGAATAGCGTCCGTCGGCATTGTTTTTCCGGCGGGAAAGGAACAGATAGCGGACGCCTTCGTATTCATATTCGGCGTAATTGGACCCGGCGGGGAGATCATGCGCACGGGAGAGATCGACCCCCGCGGACTGGAACAGCTCCCGCATGCCGCGGATCATCGGTCCGGTCACCTCTTTGGCCGTGCTGCCCGTAGCGGCGGAGGCCGCGGCAAAATAATCCGGCAGCAGGAAGTTCAGATACAGCGCCTTTCCTTTTCCGTAAGGATGAAGGATCGCCGCCGGAGCCACGGCGCGCGAGGTATTTTTCAGCCGGATACCCCCGAGACGGGTCCCCTTGATCTCCACGCGCAGAGAAGCGAGCGCTTTGGCCGAAGAATTGAGCGCCAATGCTTCGCCCGGGATGGTTCCGTTGACCGTTTTCCCGTTGATCTGCAAGGTGCCGCTGCCGGGTTTTTCCGCGGGTTTGAGCGTGACGCCGAAGACCTCATTCAGCGGATTTTCCCGCCGGACGACGCCGAACTGATCCAGCAGTCCGGGCGCATAGTCGGCGATCAGCAGTCCGCCGGCCCGGACATAGGCCTTCAGCGCTTCGACCTGGCTGTCCGACAACAGCTGCGTCAGCGGAAGAATCAGCACCGGATATTGTTTCGGAGTCAGACCGGACAACTGTTCCGGAGTGACCGCATCCGGCGAATCCAGACCCATGTCGCGAATCAGCTGCGACCAGGAATCGACGGTCCCGCGATAGCGGTCCGCATTGACCGGCGACGGATAGACCGAAGCCCCTGCGGCAACCAGACTCGGGGTCGACCACAGCACGGCAATGCCGGATTTGCGGCGCCGTCCGTAACCCAGCACCCGGTCCGCGCCCGAATCCCGGATACTGCCGAACATCTGCTTCAGGTGTTCGCCTTCCTTGCTGAGCCGTCCATCGCCGCGGCGAATCAGGTGACCGTACCACCAGACCGACGGCATCTGCAGTCCGCCGATCAGCTGTTCCCAGATTCCGTAGCGGAGACCGTAGTCGGTGAAGGAGCCGGAGAGATGTTCCTTCGTGGAAAAACTGCGGATCGCATCCAGCGCGAACGGCGTATGGTAATAGGCCGAGCATTTCATATAGGAGAGCGATTCGATCTGATCGAATCCCTGATACAGCTTGGTCAGCTGCATGCCGGAAACGCCGGTCGTGCCGCCCGTCGCGGCATGAATCTTCGTGGTGATCATCCGGAACAGATCGGTCATGTTGGTGAACATGAACGTGCGGTGTTCGATGAACGAAGCAAAATTTTTCTTCGTATTGCTCTGCCGTAACGTCAGCGGCCTGACCTGATCCCAGGACCCGAAAGACGTGCCCCAGTTCCGGTTCAGCGCGGCCAGATCGTTCTGATATTTCTTCCGCAGCACTTCCCGGAAAGCCGCCAGACACCACGGCGACATGCAGAAGTCATGCGGCGTGTTGAAATAGGTGCTCAGAGTCATTTCATCGCTGATGAGACATTTTTTCGAGAAGGACTCTTTCATCTTTTCCGCAATGCGGACGGTCTTGTCCATAACGCGCTCCCGGTAGGCCGGATCGCGCAAACACGGCGTGCGGACGACCGTGTCCTTGCCTCCCGCCCGGACGTGTTCCAGCCCCAGCGGGATATATTCCATGCCGGCTTCCTGCGCGGCCACACTCTCGGCGACCACCTCGCTTTTGTCCTTGGTGTAGGCCATCGGCGCCAGATAGACGTCAAAACCGCCGTCCGCCATTTCCCGATAGAACAGACGGTCGCGCCAGGTGGCAACGTGCGGTCCCCAGATCAGCGGACGAATCTTGTTTTCGGCCGCCTGCCCCGGTTCCATGAAAATACTCCGCCGGAGCACCGAAACACGTTTGCCGTTCCGAAGCAGTTCCGCTTCCAGACGATACGCGCTTTCCGAAGACGGGATGCTGCGTTTCAAGGCGAACGGCACTTCTCCGGCCTGCACCGTTTTCTGCAGCAGCGCCACGGTGCGACCCGAAGCGCCTTCCTGCAGACGCACCACCAGCCGGCCGCCGCCGCGGACGGCGATCTTCCCGGACACGGATTCGTTTTTCCGGAAAATATTTCGGTCGAGCCGGAGCGAGGTCAGTCCCGCTGCAGCCTGATGACGGAATGCGGCGGCGTACCAGTCCAGGCTCGATTTCGGGCTCGACAGCAGGAAATGCAGCCGGTGTTCACCGTCCAGCCGGGTCAATTTTTCCGGCAGGTTCAAATCCAGAGTCTGTTTTCCCGCCGGCAGCTTGCCCTGCCAGATGACGCCGCAGTCAAGCCGTCCTTCCGGCGTGTCCGCAGTCAGCTGAATCGAGGCTTCAGCCAGTGAATCCCGGCCGGACAGCTCCAGCCGAACCTTGCCCTGCCCTGCTTCCGCGCGGACAATCCGGGCCGCGGGAATCCGCCCCGCCGCATAGCGGAACAGCTTGCCGTAGAAGGCGAAGTAATATTCCCAGTATGGGAAATCTTCCGGAGCGGAATTCACATACGGCACGACCGCGCGTCCCTCACGGACCCATTCGGTCCGGTGCGGCATCATGGTGAAACGGACATGAATGACGCGGCCTTTGCCGCGACGGTATTCCATAATCTTGCCGAACGCGGGCAGTTTGTCCCGCAGGATTCCGGCATAGACCGAGGGCTCGACTTCCCTGCCGCCGGATTTGGGAATCAGCGAGGTGAACTCATTTTTCTCCGACACGTAAATGAAAGCCGCGCCGGCTTCCACCAGCTTGACGATCTTTTCCAGCTGCGGCTTGGGCAGAGCCTTGTCATGATGACCGCAGATCAGGATGACTTCCGGATTCTGCTTGAGCAGGACGTCCAGCATTTTTTCCGGTTCGGGGATATTCCAGCCGAAATACGGCGATGCGGCAAACCGGGTCGTATTCGAGGTATCCAGCACGTTCAGGTCATGATTGAGCCGGCGGTTCAGTTCGCCCATTTCATAATTTCCATGCGCGGGGGAAATCGCCAGAATCCGAAGCCGCCGTTCGGGTTTCGGATTGCAGATCAGCGCCGGAGTATTGAACTGGCTGTGCATCACGTCCAGTTTGCTCACCGGCAGAAAATCCGTCCGCTTCGCTTCCTTCGACGGTTCGCGGTATTTTTCATAGGCAAATTCTTTCGGGGACACCAGCGTCAGGCTGACCGCAAACCGGTATTTATATTTCGCCAGCGGATCGTCCATCACGGCCAGCAATTCGGCATCGGCCACGCCTTTCGACAGCGGCGGCAGGGCAAACGGCGTGGTGAACCAGTCGGTGACGGCCATTCCGTCCGCCCGCGAACTTTGATAATTGTAGCAGAAATTCAGCACAGGGAACGGCATATTCACCACCGCACCGGTCTTCGAGCCGATCACGGCGAAATAATCGCGCTGCACCCGGTAGAAAAACAAATCGCTGGTTTTTCCCGCTTCGGTATCATAGATCAGACGGTTCGTTTCGGGCACCGTGACCGGTTCAATCCAGCGGCTGCTTCTTTTCCCTTCCGGGAACTGCAAGGTATATTTCTTTTCGCCGGTAAAGCGGAATCCGAAATTGTTGCGGAACATACCGACCACTTCGCGACTGCCCGGATTGGTCAGTTCGTATTCCACTTTCAACGTGTCCGAATCATTCATCACATAGGTCTTGCGGATCGTCACCGGATATCCTTCCGGACTTTCCAGCTCCACTCGGATATCCGGTTTTTTCCGGATGGAGACCACCCGGTATTTCTGATCCCGGAAATCCGCGGTTATCTTGTTGTTGGCCGGATTGAACAAGGTGTCGCCGAACAGACCGCTGCCGCCGGGCAGCCGGTTGATTTCGGTCAATTCGCTTTTCGAACGCAGATCCGTCAGTTTGCCGATCCGTCCGCCCTGCGTCAGACTGATCTCCGCCGACATCTTCGCATTGGAAAGGATAATCGTGTTTCCGGACTGTTTCACCTCAGCCGCCGTTCCGGCGAACAGAGCCGCAGCCAGCAGTGCGAACAAAATCTTTTTCATCTTGCCCCAGTTCGAATGGGCCGACCCGTTTTTCTCTTTCATGTTTCGCTCCTCTCTCCCGTTATTGTAATTTACAGCCTTTTAACGAATTTTCAAAACCGCCGATTCATAACAATTCAGCGGAGCCTTTACACACAGCAGACCGTCTTTCCAAACGGATTCAACCGGATTCCAGCATCCGTCGGACCCCAGCAGCTCCACCTTTCCGGGTTTCCGTGCCAGCCGGAGTGCCGGCCAGTTCCTTTTTCAGCATGCAGTAGCTTTCGATCATCCGCATGGCTCTTTCCCGGGCCGGAAATCCGTCCGGATGCAGTGAAAGAGAGTACAACACAAAATCATTGCCGGTGCGTTTCCGGTATTCGATCATATCCTGCGCCAGTTCCCGTTCTTTCCCCGGAGAATACGGTGCGATGTTCAAAAACAGAAACTCCTGTCCGGCCGTCTTCAGACCGCCTTTCCGCATTGCAGGCCCTGCCGCCCCCGCCGTCTCCTGCCCCGGTGCCGTATGGCAAGCCGCGCACAAAGCCAGCAGTCCCGCAACAGCAATTTTCAGACTGATCTTCATAACCGTTTTATCTTTTCCGTCTTCTGCTTTTATTTCCCGTTTTTCAGGACTGCCTCCGATCGGCGGAATCGAATTTTTCTGCAGGCGGTTCGGGAAACAGACAGTCTTTCATCTGCAGATTTTTCACCTCGGAAACCGCGGTCGCCGCTTCCCATTCCGAATCGGGGTCCAGCCAGTTCAGAGCACAGTCGAAAAAGGAAATACCGCCGCATCGGCTCAAATCCAGAAAAGTTTTCGGCCGCTTTTCCGGCCGGCAGAAACGATCCCGGCAGACCACGTCGAACGAACAGTCGCGGAAGGCAATGCCGTCCGGCTGCAGATCGGCGGACCCCCGAATTTCCATCCCGCCGCAGCATTCGACGCGGATGCCGCGAAAATCAATGCGGCGGATCTTTGCTCCGCCGGTCTCTTCCGCACCCGCGGTGATCTTCACCGGATGACCGACCTGACGGCCGCGGACTCCGTCGACGGAGATGTTTTCGATGGTAACCCCCTGCCCCGGTTTGCCGTAGGAGGACTGCAGCAGGAAACCGATCCCGGCATACCGCAGCACGATATTGGAAATCGAAGCATTCCGGATGACGCCGCTGCCGACTCCGATCCGGAACCCGCAGACGGAAGTGTCCAGAATACAGTTCGTGACCGCGACGTCTTCGCAGACCGCCGACTGGTCCTTCAGCCGCCGGCCCGATGCCCGGAGCGTAATGCCGTCGTCGCCCGTCCGGATGATGCAGTCGGACACCGTGACCTGCGAACAGCAGTCGATATCGATCCCGTCGGTGTTCAAGCCGTCCACCGGATTGTCGATCGTCAAGCTGTGGACGTGTACGTCCCGGCACCCGTGAAAGAAACAGGTCCAGCACGGACTGTTCCGCAGCGTAAGAGACTCCACTCTGACCCCGCAGCACTGCACGAAGACCACCATCTGGCCCGGACGCAGTTCCGCTTTGGCCGGATCGGTTCCGCGGATGCCGCGGGACCAGCAGAGTCCGCCCGCCCAGTCGCGTTCCTTCGGTTCATCGTAAAAAGCATAACAATTTCCGTCGATTGCGCCCGGTCCGGTCAGGGTGATGTTTTCCTGTTCCACTGCAACCAGAAGATGGGCCCCGCACCAGCCTTCCCGGGGACAGGCGGCATTTTGCGCATAGGCGTCGTCGGCACAGTAGTCGCTCAGGTCCGGACTGCCGCGCAGGACCGCGCCTGATTCGAGACGCAGAGTCAGATTGCTTTTCAGAAAAACGGTTCCGGTCAGATAAATACCCGGCGGAATGACCACAATCCCTCCGCCGGCAGCGGAACAGGCATCGACCGCCGCTTGAATGGCTGCGGTATTCACCGATTTCCCGTCCGGATGCGCACCATAGTCTGTAACATCAAAACAGTTCATTGATCCCGGTCCGTTTGCAGTTTTCCCCATCCGGTCCGACGGTGTGGAAAGTTTTTTCGATTATTTCAGCTCGCTCATCCGGACGTAACCGGATTCGAAATCATACCCCTGAAGCATGAAATAACGGTTCTTCTTGACGGTTCCGAAACCGGAGGTATCTTCGCCGCTGTAGGATTTGAGGGTATCGTTGAAGGTGTTGGTGGTCACTTGACCGGCCAGGAACACGGCATTGAATTTGCCGGGATAAGCGGTCAGTTCGACCGGATAAGTGGTCGGATTGGT
>Ga0208297_1000813_pt1 | contig 45116 bp, 37 predicted proteins | sample LMS_cellobiose_e_FD_187367 | JGI IMG/M metagenome (GOLD analysis project Ga0208297, IMG submission 187367) | Rumen-fistulated moose microbial communities from Alaska, USA - LMS_cellobiose_enrichment (SPAdes) (version 2) | ecosystem: Host-associated > Mammals > Digestive system > Stomach > Rumen... | reverse complement strand
GAGGCGTCCATGAACCCCACCCCCGTATTCGGGGAAATCTCCACCGAGGTTTGCGGTGTGTATTTGGCTGCGTCTCAGGCGGCGAGTGTGGGGACGACAAATGCACCATCGGTGTCAATGACAATTAGCGATCCACTCGACCCGAGTGCATACAGCACCCTTTCACCCACTCTGCCTACTTCTAGCGGTAATACTGTAAATTACATTGGCACAATAATCGCGACGGCAGCGGATTACTGGGCGGATACATATGACATTTCAATAACCGCTACTAGCGGTGCCAATGTGTTCGTCAATGGTGTCAAACTGGTTGAAACTGGCACAACCGGTGTTTTTACTGACACATTTGATATTCCGACTGCAACACAGAAGATTCAGATTCTGGTACAGAGCGGGACATCAGCAGCATACATTGTAGTTCTTAACTAAACAGTAATTACACCGAAGGGGCAGGTGGATTCTACCTGCCCCTTCGGTATTGAAGGCTGAGGTGAAACATGTGAAACGAATTAAAAGATTAGGGTCTTTGTTGTTAGTTTTACTTTTTGTATTATCTGAGATACCAGTCCTAGTTCAAGCAGCAACACCTGCAGAGCGCACTTTAACCGTGGCCGGGGATGTAAAGATTGAATATACTGCGGCCAGCGACGGTACAATACAAAGAATCGGACAAATCCCCAATACAGCAAATAATAACGAAGAAGCGGTTTATCTTGCGTCATTCCCAAAGGACACGGAATTAACAAAGATAACAAATGTGACCACCGGCGCGATGAATGGAAAAAACAAGACTGCCGTAAGATATATGCCAAGCAACGCATCGTATAACGCATTGTTGGCAGCGGAAAACTATTTATCTGACACAGACTTTACGACGCCTCCAAGTGGAAGCTCATATGCAGGGGTCATTACAAGGTTTGTTCCTGATGACAATGGATATACACTACCCTCTCAGGACGTGACAGGATATCTGTTCTATGTACGAAATTCGTTCTATATACTTATCCAAATCAGTACGGCAAATGCCGATAGCATCTCAGAGGCAGATAAAAAACCGTTGTCAGACATATTGGCAACCGTAGGCAATGATACGACAGAATACTACACAAGCAGTGACCGATGGAACGGCTCTTTGTATGACGAAAGAGGACATTGGAATGCATTTATTGAAGAAAATGGGCCTCGCAGCCAAGCACAAGGAGTGTTGAATGCTCCAAGAAGCAAAGAGCAGATAGATTCAACGGTGATTATGCTCTCCTCCGCCATTGCCAAACTAATCCCCACTTCCCGTATCAACGCGACCGACCTGTATGAGCTGTCCCATGAACGGCTGGCATGGAAGACAGATAATACCCTCTACACCGTGACAACGGCAACGACAAATATGCCCCTGGTTTCGGCCGACAATACAACTGCGTCCAGCTGGGAAGCCTATGACAGTGCCCGCGCCCGGGCGGAAACGCTGCTGGGGCTCCTTTATGAGAACGAAAGCCCTACCGAGTATAACAGCACTTTGGAGGGCACGGCGAAGGATGATGTGGCTGCCGCGGTCTCAGCCCTGCGCACGGCCCGGAACGGGCTGGAGAAGATCGCAAACGAGTACGACTTGCAGGACGCCCAGATGGCCTATGACAGCATCCCGGCCCTGGCGAACCGTGTCTTCAACCCCGCGACACAGGAGGGAAGCGAGTATACCTCGGAATCCTGGGCAGCGTACCTGGAGGTCCGGGCAACGGCCCTTGCGTTTTATGAAAGCCATGACCGCCCGGCTCAGGGGATCGGGGTCCGGGAGGCCGCCGCCTGTGTGAAGGCCTACACGGACCTTTGGAACGCATGCTATCTGGACCTGCGGGCACAGAACGGCGGGACGGCGACCATCCATTTTACGGATAGTGTCCCCGTCCACACCGGCGGTACGCCTGCTGCGTACCATGCGGGCGTTCGAGAGGTGACCGTTCCCGCCGGAGGGATCACCATCGACGCTGCTCTGGTTTCTATACTTAACGAGGGATACGAACTCTATGACGCCGGAGTCGGTTCGGCGGGAATTGGTGTCTACCTGAACGGCGTCTATCTGTTCAACCTGACGGAAAACGCAGCGGGCGGGGCGCCGGCCAGCCAGGGATATGAGAATGTCCGGCTCAAGCCGGGGGATACCCTGGTGGTCGCCGCCATGCAGCAGCCCACCGAGAGCAACATGAGCGGCGGAACGAACCCGCTGCCTGCGCTGGAAGCCCTCCCGGATGTGCAGTTCCTGCGGCTGACCCAAAACGGGAATCCGGTAACAACGCTGGAGGCTGCTGCGGGCGAGGACTTCACCCTGGAGGTGGGCTACCGCTTCGCGCTGCCCGCCGGGTACAATGGGGTTTTCCTGCCAAAGTCCGGAGTAAAGGTCTATATCAGCGAAGCCTGCTCCAGTGAGGAAGCGGCGAGGACCGCACGGACAGACGTGGATACCGGCGTGGTCGCGGATGATAACGGGATGTTTACGCTCCGACTGGTGTCGCCGGTGGGAAGCGCCGAAGGCTGGTATCTCCTGAATGTGTACGATGCGAGCGAGAAGGGGGGACTTGCCAATGGCGCGAATCTCCTGATCCATGTTACGGATGGAGAGCTTGCTGCGTTCAAGACGCGGTTTAAGGAAGAACTGTCCACGCTGTATGCCGCGTATGACAGCGATTTCTATACTGCGGAACAGCTGACGCGGGTGGAAAGCCTGTATACCGGCGGTATTGAGGCGATCGAAGCTGCGGCGACCAGTGGCGCGGCTGCCGAAGCCTATGAGTCGGCAAGACAAGCGATCTCCGACATACAGCAGTCCAACTTGAATCAGGCAAATCTCAATCTCGCTTATATTGTCGGATTGCTGGAGTGGCTCCCCCGGCAGGAAGCGCTGGAGGCAGGGAAACTCTATGCCTCGGACAAACCGTACCTGGATGCGCTTTTCGGAGAAAGCGGCGTTTATCCCGGCATGAGCAATTATCAGCGCGGACTGCTCTCCGTGGAAGAAATAGAAAGACTGGAAGCGCTGGAACAGGCCTATCTTGCCTCCGACCGGGGCAGCTCTCTGGATCCCGCACCTTTGATCGCAGTTGATGTGGAAATTTATGACGCCGAAAGCGGACAGCAGCTGGATCTGGAATTTGACGCGTGGCATTTTCAGCATGTGGTCAACAACACCATTGAACTGAGAGACGGCGACATCATCGGCATTGACTCGATGCGGTTGAACGCAAATAGAGGAGATGCGATTCCGGCAGGGGCTTCCTTCAACATCGGCGGGAGTCTCACAGGTTACGAAACGGTGAGAGTGGAAACCAGTTTTAGCGATGAAGAAACGCAAGGCTGGAACTTCTATAACCGCTACGGTGTTACGACCGATGCCGCGCCGGGCTTTAGGATCACCAACGCCCGGCTGAGGTCCGGCGGGACAATCAAGCTATATGTAAAATCGGCGGCGGAAGACCCGGCAGCCGCATGGATCGCCCAGTTGGATGCGGCCCTCGGCAGTTACGACCGGAGTGCGTATTCTACAGAAAACTGGACGCTGCTGCTGGATGCATATTTCCGCGGCACGGTAAACATCCGGAATGCCGGGAACGACAGCGAGCGTGATTCCGCGCTGGAGCAGGCAGTTTCTGACATGAACAGCATACCGTCCCTTGGGGCGGTCCCTGCGGAGCCAATCCAAGGATGGGGCCAACAGGATGAGTTCGACGCGGGGGAAAAGGTCGGTACCGTAACGGTTTTAGTGCAGAACAACACGTTTGACGGCACGCCGTTCCGGGGCGATATCGTGACCAGGACCAGCTTTGCACTCGGGAAAAACGACAGCATGATGACTGTTGCACTTCGGGCTCTGGCGGAAGCCGGATTTACTTGGACTGGTACCGGCGGTAATGCGTACGGCATCAGTTACCTTTCCTCCATTGAGAAGGATGGGGAGAAACTCGGAGAGTTTTCCGGCTCCAACGCATCTGGCTGGATGGGTACTCTGAACGACTGGTTCGTGGATGAGAGTCTGTCCGCGTTCACTGTTAATAACGGAAAACTGCACAGCGGTGACGTGGTCACCATTTTGTATACGCAGGCCCTGGGAACAGATGTCGGCGGCACATGGAACAACAGCAATACCAGCCTGCGGGAATTGGAGATCAGCGGCGGAAGACTGTTGCCGGGTTATGTCTCGGACACGCTCACTTACGCACTGCTGATCGACGGGAGCCGGGGAAGCATTCGAGTGACCCCCACCGCAGCCAATAAGAATTACCTTGTAAAGACCTTCCTGAACGAAAAAGTTACGACTAACGATGAGGGTAACAGCTTTTATCGTCGTACGGAAACGATCCCCGTTCGAACGGGAGATGTGGTGTATATTGGCGTGGGTGAACGGGCCTGGCCCAGCATGAACAAAACCGGAGCAGAGGCAAGAGCATATGAGCCTACCTGGTACGCCATCCACGTCATCACCGCGGACAACGGCGCAGACTATGTAAATGAGCTGATCGCCGCCCTGCCCGCCGCAAAGAATATCAACACCTCCAATTATAAGGCGGTGCAGAACCAGATCGACGCCATCGACGCGGTAATCGCCGTACTCAGCGCGAGCGAGCAGGCAAAGGTCAACACAGCCACCCTTGAGGCCGTGCGGGAAATCGCAAACGGCTATGAGTCGGTTATGGCCCTCAAGGCGGAGATCGCCGCCCTGCCCGCCAGCATCACCGAGGCGGATCGGGAAGCGGTGGAAGCGGCCAAGGCCCATTACGACGCCCTCACCGCCGCACAGAAAAACCTCCTCACCGTGGCGGAGACCAATAAGCTCCTGAAGGCCGTGAATACGCTGGCCGTTCTGGATGCCCTGGCCGCCATTGACGGCACCAAGAATTTCGCCTCTACGGAGGCAAATACCCAGACGGCAGTCGAGACCGCGCTGAAAGCCTGGGCCAACGCGGCAGTCGCGGTGGACTCCTTCACCGCCGCAGTGGACGGCACCGCCGAGAACCTGAAAGGCACACCCGGCAGCTACACCGCTACCGTCACCGTGACTATCGACAGCGGCGCTGTCGCCGCCTCTGGCGAGAAGCCCGTGACCGGCAGCATCACCCCCGTGGCCTACGTCAAGAGCAGCAACGCCGGGGTACAGAGCATCAAGGTGAACGGCGTCACCGCCACCGGCTCCGGTACGGCCTATGCCGCGACCCTGCCCTACGGCAGCGACAGGGCGACGGCATCCTTCGAGATCGTGCCTGCGGACAAGGCCACAGCCTCTGTGCCTGAGACGAGCGACGGCGGCGCGACCTGGACCTTTACCGTCACCGCCGAGGACGGGACCACAGCGGAATACAATGTGACCCTTTCGGTGAACAGCGTGGTCGTCACAGTGCACGAATGCGGCGTATATACGGTCACGTCCGATGTGACCGTTACGGAGCTGAGTCCCGCAGCCGTGTCCGGTCTGCTGGAGGCCGTCAGCACGGACGCGCTGGAGCTGCCCCAGGGCACGGAAACGGTAGCCCTCTGGCTCAGCGTGACGGCAACGGCGAAGGACAGCGAAGACATTACGCTCCGGATCGAGCCCATCTATGCCGTTGACGGCGCGGAGGGGGAGGCTGTCCCCGCTACGGCCCTAATCGGCCAGATCACCGTGACCCTTCCCATTCCCGGCACCGAGTACAGCAAGGTGCTGGCTGCCGGAGAATACCTCGACGCTGAGGGCGCTGAGAGCGGCATCACCTTCATGATCACTGCCGCCGGGGAGTATACCCTGATCCCCGACGCCCACATCGCCAACGTTACCTGGCACCTGAATGGCGGAACCTCTGCCGACGTGACGGACGGACAGCAGACCATCTATTTCCGTTCCGACGCCGGTTCTGACCTGCCCGAAGCGGAGAAGAGCGGTTATACCTTCAAGGGCTGGCACAGCGAGAACAGCATCGACAGCGTGGCATATATCGCGGTGTCCGCTCAGCTTCCCGCAGATCTTTATGCCGTGTGGCAGTCGCAGAACGTGAATGCTGCGGTCACTGTGTCCGGTGTGTCCGCCGTGAAGAGCGGCAGCGTGTTCACTGTGACGCTCCCCTATGGCAGCGCTTATCCCAAGGCGGCGGACATCAGCATCACCCCGGAGGACGCCGCGGCGACCTATACGAAACCCATGACCGGCGACGACGGCGCGAGCTGGAGCTTCACCGTTACCGCCGAGGACGGAACGAGACAGGAATACACCCTGCAGGTGATGATTGCCGAGCAGACGGCGGAGGATATCCTCACTGCCGCGAAGCAGGCCATCGAGGGTGCGGACTGGAATACCGAGCAGACTACGGCCAACAGCGAAGAAACCCTCAAGACCTTCGTGGAGGGCAAGCTGGCGGCCCTGGACCTGGGCGCGGCCTACACCGTGAATGTGACCTCTGTGACCCCCGCTGTGGCGGGCAACGCGGAGAACACCCAGGGTACGGCGGGCAGCTACAGCTTCACCGTGACCCTGACCTCCGGAGAAGACAGCGCCACGGCCACCGGCTCCGGCAGCATCAGCGCCACCGCCTATGTGGCCCCGGCGCAAGCGGCGGACTACGTCCCGGCACTGAATGCCGTGCTGCCTTACCTGCGCGACGAGGTCACCGATCCCGACGTGGGCTCGACCTACGGTGAATGGGCGGTCTTTGCTCTGAACCGGGGCGGCGCGGCCACGGAAGTCTGGAACAACATCTATCTTTCCAACCTGAAAACCTATGTGGACGAGTGCGGCGGAAAGCTGGCGGAGAAGAACTACACCGAGTATTCCCGCGTGATCCTGGCCCTCACCAGCATGGGCGTGGACGCCAGCAGTTTCAGCACCGACAAGGCCACCTATGACCTGGTGAAGCCCCTGCTGGATAAGCAGACTGACGGCGCGTACTGGGCCGAATGGCAGGGCAACAACGGCACTTGCTTTGCGCTTCTGGCGGTGGATTCCCACGGCTACCTGGACACCGCCGAGGGCAAGGCCCTCCGGTCTGGGCTCATTGCCTCCCTGAAAGCGCATCAGCAGGCCAGCGGAGCCTGGGCCATTGAAGGATTCGGAACGCCCGATCTGGATGTGACCGCCGCGGCCATCTACGCTCTGGCTCCTTACTATCTGGATGAAGCGAAGCTGAGCGCCCTGGGCGGCAGCGTGAGCTATGCGGAAGTCAAGGGCATGGTGGAGAACGCTCTGGCGTACCTCTCCAATGCGCAGAATACCTCCGGCGGTTTCGGCAGCGTGGAGGCGGACGTTTGGGCCATCATCGCCCTCAGCTCCATCGGTCGGGACGCGGACACGGACGCCGACTTCGTGAAGAACGGCAAGAGCCTCCTGGCGGATATGCTGAGTTACCGTGACGAGACTACCGGAGCTTTCCGGCACCTCCTGAGCGGCAGCGTGGACCAGATGGCCACGGAGCAGTCTGCCTACGGCCTGGTGGCCTATGACCGGTTCAAGAACAACAAGAACGCTCTGTATGACATGAGCGACGTGAGCTTCGATTCCGGCGAACAGAGCCAGGCCGAGAAGGATAAGGCCCTGGCGGAGTCCGTGGATGCGCTGATCGACGCCATCGGCGAGGTCACGCTGGAAAGCGAAAACGCCATTGCCGCAGCCCGTACCGCTTATGACGCGCTGACCGATGCACAGAAGGCTTTGGTCACCAAACTGAGCGTGCTGACAGCGGCGGAAGCCAAGCTGCAGGAGCTGAAGAACGAATCCGGGTCCGGCACCGGCAACACCGGCACCGGCGAAAGCGACAAGAAAACGATCAGCGTCACCATGCGTCTCATCGGCGCGGAGCTGGCAAGCAAGGATGTGGACCTAGGCGAGACCCCGGCCTATCTCCCCAACTATGTCACCTGGATCCCCACTACGGAATATGAGCTGGACGAGGGAGCAACGGTGTATGACCTTTGGATCCTGGCTACTGAAGAAGCCGGCATCCGCAGCGTGGGCGCGGAGAAGAACTATGTCTCCACTGTCTACGCTCCCTCCGGCTATGCGCTCAGCGAGTTCACCAACGGACGGCGCAGCGGCTGGATGTACACCATCGACGGCAGACACCCCGGCTATGGCCTGAAAGAGCAGGCACTTCATGACGGGGACGTGGTGATCTGGCACTACATCAACGACTACAGCTATGAGTGCGCCGACTGGTTCAGCGAGGGACAGTGGCAGGCCCTGGGCGACGGCACCTATTACAATCAGTGGCTCCTTGCCCCCGACTATGTGGGCGGCGCCGGCGGCGGCATCGGTGACAGCGGCTCCGGCAGCGGCGGCAGCGGGTCCGGCTCTGAGAGCGGGTCCGGTTCCGGCAGCGGCGGAGATACCACGGTCAATGAACCCAAGAATGAGGCTGTGGTGGACGTGACCGCCGAGGTCACGGACGGCGAGGCCAAGGCTACCGTGGAAACGGAGGCTGTGACCGAGGCGCTGGAGAACACCGAAAACGCCGATGTGCTCACCGTCAAGGTTGAAAGCGAAGAAGCGGAGAGCGTGGAGCTCACCCTGGACGCCGAGGCGGTGAAGGCCGCTGCGGAGGCCGAGGCGGACCTGCATATCGAAACGGAGCAGGGCACCGTCAAGCTGGACACTGACGTCATAGGCGAGCTGGCAGAGGCCGGCGGCGAAGTGGCTGTGAGCGTTACAGCAAATGAGGACGGCAGCGTGACCCTGGACGTGACCGTGGACGGCGAAAGTACCGACGTGACCATGAAGGTGGAGCTGCCCGCCGCAGACGAAGGCCAGGTGCTGGTCATCGTCAACGCGGACGGCACCGAGGAGGTCATCAAGAAGTCCGTGGTGGAGGGCGCCACGGCCTATGCCGAGCTGCCCGCCGGGGCGACCGTGAAAGTTGTGGAGAACGCTAAGGACTTTGGCGACGTTTCCGAAAACGCCTGGTATGCCGATGCGGTGGACTTCGTTTCCAGCCACGAGCTCTTTGAAGGCGTGGACGAGGGCGTGTTTGCCCCCGAGGACAACATGACCCGCGCCATGCTGGTGACGGTTCTCTTCCGGCTGGAAGATGAGCCGGAGGGCTTCACGGGCGTCAAGTTCAGCGATGTGAAGGACGACACCTGGTATACCGACGCCGTGGCCTGGGCCTCGGAGAATGACATCGTCAACGGCAACGGGGACGGCTTTGCCCCCAACGACAACATTACGAGAGAGCAAATCGCTACGGTGCTTTACCGCTATGCCCGGTATCTCGGCATGGACGTGAGCGCCAAGGGCGACGTGAGCAGCTTCGGCGACGGAAGCGAGGTTTCCTCCTGGGCCTCCGACGCCATGGCCTGGGCGGTGGAAGTCGGCCTCTTTAAGGGCGACGACACCGGCAGCCTGAACCCGCAGGGAAACGCCACACGGGCAGAGGTCGCCACGCTCCTGGAGCGGCTGATTAAGCTCATTGTTGTAAGCTAAAGAAGTATGGTGCCATGCCCCGCCTTTGGGGCATGGCACCCGGAAGACAAGTCTTGGGACGCGGAAAATCCGCGTCCCAAGCAGGCGTTTTAGAAGTAAGAAAAACCAAATGGAATCCCAGCGAAGCGGGTTCCTTTTGGAGAGGAGGAGCCGGGAGAATCCTGCCGGTATTCGCCCGAGCGGCGACGAGGAGGCTCAGGCTGCCCAGTTTTCCAGCAAAAGCCCCTCTACCCGCTGAAATTCTCTCATGTTGTTGGTGACCAGAGTGAAGCCTAGCGCGCGGGCATGCGCCGCGATCAGGAGATCGTTCGCGCCGATCAACATCCCTTTTTTCGTCAGCGCGTCACGGATCCGGCCATACTCGGCGGCAGCTTCCGCTCCGAAGGGCAGAACCTGAATACGGGCCAAAAACGCCATCAATGCGAGCTGATTCTGCTCCGGCTTCGTGCTTTTGCAAACCCCGTATTCCAGTTCTGCCAACGTGATTGCGGAAATGCAGATCTCTGCCGGGTCGTGGGCGGTCAGTCGGGCTAAAACGATCTCCGGACGCTTGTTAATGGCGTAGGCGATGATATTGGTGTCCAGCATATACCTCATAGGCTGTCACGCTCCTGCAAAGGAAGGGCCTCGATCCCATCTTTGAGGAAATCCTCCGTAAAGAGGGGGAGACTATCCAGCATGCCGCGCCAGGGATCGTCCTTCGGCATAAGGATCACGATGCTGCCGATGCGATTGACCAAAACCTCGTCGTCTGAAAACCGGCAGTCTTTCGGCAGGCGAATGGCCTGGCTGCCGCCATTGGTAAACACTTTTGCAGTATCCATACTTCACACCTCCTGAATAAAGTATATACACGAGTATATATAAAGTCAAGAGGTAAACTCAGGTGGAGGTAATACAATGAAGAAGATTCTGTCTTTGGTCCTGATTTTTGTTTGTCTGCTTGGCCTGGCCGTCCCCGCCGCAGGGGCCGGACCGGATCTGCAGACGCTGGTAAACGGCAGCGCGAAGTATATGCTGTCCGCCGTGAAAGTGCCGGAGCCCGGCGACGTGGGGGGCGAATGGGCAGTCCTGGGCCTGGCCCGCAGCGGCTATACCGTGCCCGACGGGTACTTCGAGAGCTATTACGGCAAGCTGGAAGCCTATGTGAAGGAATGCAAGGGCGTCCTGCACGCCCGGAAATATACGGATTATTCCCGCGTGATCATCACCCTGTCCGCCCTGGGCAAGGATGCGAGAGATGTGGGCGGGTATAACCTGCTGACGCCCCTGGGGGACTATGACAAAACCATCTGGCAGGGGCTGAACGGCCCCATTTGGGCGCTCATCGCCCTTGACTCGGCAAATTATCCTATGCCGCAGAACCCGGACGCCAAGACCCAGGCCACGCGGCAGATGTACATAGACTGCATTCTGGACGCGGAGCTGGACGAGGGCGGCTGGACGCTCTCCCGCCGCACCGCCGCCGATCCAGCCGACCCGGATATCACTGGCATGGCGCTCCAGGCTCTGGCGAAGTATCAGAATCAGGAGAAGGTCGCCGCTGCCATTGACCGGGCCCTCACCTGCATGAGCGAAAAGCAGGACAGCAAGGGCGGCTTCTCCAACATGTGGGGAGACTCCAATTCCGAGAGCGTGGTGCAGGTGCTGGTGGGCCTCTGCGAGCTGGGAATCGGCTGGGACGATGAGCGCTTCGTGAAGAACGGCAATACCCTCCTGGATAATCTCCTCACCTTCCGCACCTCCGCAGGAGGCTTCTATCACATTGCGGACGGCTCTGACGGGGACAACCAGATGTCCGCCGAGCAAGGCTTCTACGGCCTTGTTTCCTGCCTTCGCTACGAGAAGGGACAGAACAGCCTGTACCGCATGGGCGACGCCATCACCATCGGAGACGCTGTCGAGGAAGAATTCCGGGCCCCTGGAACCGGTCTGGAGGGAAAAAACAAGGACGTGACGCCCAGGGAGATCACCAAACCGGGCATCACCTTCGGAGATATCAAGAAAAGCCCGAACAAAGCGGCCATTGAAGCCCTCGCCGCGCGGGAGATCATCAACGGCATGAGCGAAACCGCCTTTGAGCCGGAGGCCACCATGACCCGCGCCCAGTACGCCACTATCGTGGTCAAGGCCCTGGGTCTGACGCCCAAGGCAAACGGCAAATTCAAGGATGTGGCGGCAAACGCCTGGTATGCCGCGTATGTGGGTACCGCCAACGCTTATGGCATCGTGAACGGCGTCTCAGACACGGAGTTCAACCCGGAGGGGACCATTACCCGGCAGGAAGCGGCGGTCATGACCATCCGCGCTGCCAAGCTCTGTGGCCTGGACATAGCAATGAGCGAGGCCGAGCAGAACGATATCCTCTGCGACTACATGGATTACCGAACTATCGCTTCCTGGGCGAAGGAATCCATGGCCTACTGCTATTGGAACGAGATCCTGAACACGGACGATCTGAACGCAGAGCCGACGCGGGAGATCCTCCGCGGCGAGGTAGCGGAAATGCTGTACCGTATGCTGGTACTGGCGAACCTGATCTGAGGTGGTACGAATGCTGAAAAAGACGATTCTAGGCCTGCTTGCCTTGCTGCTGATCCTGGCACTGATCGGCTGCGGAGCGAAAAACGATACCGCCGCAGCGCCGACGCCGGAGGGCGGCTTCAAATCGGAGGATATTGCCTATTCAGAGGCTGAGGGCATGGACCTGGACCCGGAGACAAAGCTGGATAAATACAACACCCAGCCGGTTCCCGAGGGAATGCCGCTTCCGGTGGAGCCCCAGGACGCAGAAGTGACGGACGAAGAACTGCACTGCACCATCTCCATCGACTGCGCTACGATCCTGGATAACATGGATAAGTGCGACAAGAACAAGCGGGAGTTGGTGCCGGAGGACGGTTGGATCCTGAAACCCACAGAGGTGGTGTTTTACCAGGGAGAAAGTGTATTCCAGGTTCTGAAGCGCACCTGCAAGCAAAACGGCATTCACATGGAGTTTGAAAATACCCCCATCTACAACAGCGCCTATATTGAGGGCATCCACAATCTCTATGAATTCGACGTGGGCAATCTCAGCGGCTGGATGTACTCTGTCAACGGCTGGTATCCCAACTACGGCTGCTCCCGCTACGCCCTGAAGGACGGCGACGTGGTGGAGTGGCGCTACACCTGCGACCTGGGCTTCGACGTGGGCGGTGGATATGCCGTGAGCGGGGGTGACCCAGTAGAAGGGTGATAATAGACGGGGCAAGTCCCCAACAAGAGGACTTGCCCCGCCGATTCAGTTTTGATTATCTTTTACGCGCTCCGCGACCAGCGATCTCCTTGACCTGTTCAACGCTCAATCCCGTTCCTTGAGCTATCTGCTCATGATACAAATTCAATTCAAGGAGACTGAAAACCGTATCTACTTTTTCGCGCCAAACCGCATCTTTCTGCATATCTTCCATAGCCTTGCACATAGCAGTCACTCGGTTTGACATGGTTTAAAGAGACCTTGATTATGTGCGGCGCTCTCCGATAATCTCCTTGACTTGTTGAACAGTCAGCCGTGTTCCCTGAGCAATCTGCTCATTAGGCAGCCCCATTTTTGCAAATTCAAGCACAGTGTCCACCTTTTCATCCCAGACCGCTTTATCAGCCGCTTCTTTCCGCATATCTTCCATGGCCTTGCACATGGTGGCAACTCCTTTCTCGTCCTGCTTGAAGTACCTGGCCTTCTCCGCCAACTCCCGGTAATGCATATCGTCCGGGTCTGTGCAGAAGAAGTCATGCATCAGCTTTCCCAGCTCCGTCGTATCGTTTCGGGCAGATCCGTTCACGTAGATAATATGTTCTCCATCGCTGAATGGTATGCCCGTTTCTGTGATCTGCCGTTCAACGGTGTACAGCGGCAAGCCCGCCCCCAGCACATCATTCTCTGTTATGAAGATTACCCAGGTTTCCGGCAGTCGTTCAAATGGTTCTCCCGGCTGCAGCAAATGCGCGTCAAGGATGCTGGAATAATATCTGGCCCTGCGCCTGGCCGCGCCGTGATCCGCCCGCTGGACTTCAATATTGATTTCCCGGCCCTCGCTGTCCACGGCGTCGATATCCAAGCGGACGTCCCTGCCGGCCAGGTTTTTCATCTGCCGCTGGGTCTGCACCTGCTTCACCCGGATATCGTCCCGGTTCAGGATAATCCGGATCAGAAGCTCGGTGCCCTCACAATAACCGTCAAAACAAATGTTCAGGAAATCGTCGTCAATGAGACGAAGCCCGCGAATCCGTTGGAGATCCTCTTGGTGCAGCCGTTCCTGATCCAACGCGCATCACCTGCTTTCACTAAGAGAATACCAAAAAACACGGGATTATTCAAGTGAAGAAAGAAGATAGACAAATGATCCAAACTACGAATTTTCCTCTTTCTACATACACTCTCCAGCAATACGGAAGCTGGAAAGAGATACGCAAAAAAGTAAAGGAGTGCGGATTGAACGGGCTGGAGGTAATCGCCGACCCGGACAATCTGGCGGACGATATTCCCCTTTCCCTGGTGAAAGGATATCACATGACTTTCTATGTGGACTGGCTGGATTTCTGGCATCAGGATGAAGCGGCGCTCATGCGGAAATTTGGTTCCTGGGAGACAGTGAACGAAGTCTACCGTGGAACAAAGCCGGAGGATCTGATGCGTCATTTCCAGGAGGATCTAGCCTTGGCGCAGCAGCTCAAAGCGCCTTACCTGGTTTTTCACGTTTCGGACGTTTCCTTGGAGGAGGGATACACTTACCGCTGGCTCCATTCCGACAGGGAGGTGCTGGACGGGGCGATTGAGTTTATCAACCTCCTGCTGGACGGTGTAGAGCCCACCTTCGATTTCCTTGTGGAAAACCAATGGTGGCCGGGCTTTACCTTCACCGATCCGGAGACGACGGAGTACCTCCTGTCCCATATCCATTATCCCCGCGTGGGGATCATGCTGGATACAGGGCACCTGATGAACACCAATTGGAAGCTCAAAAGTCAGTGGGACGGTATCAAGTATATCCTGAGCATGATTGAAAAGCACGGAGAGCTTTCCAAGCGCATCTATGGCCTGCATTTTCACCAATCTGTCAGCGGAGCCTATTGCAGAAAAAACGTGGGCAAGCTGCCGGAGGACTTCCCTCTCCCATACAACGATGAGTTTTCCCGCAGCTATGCCCATATCCTGCAGATCGACCGGCACAGGCCCTGGACGGAAGAAGAATGTGTTATGATCCTGGACCGCGTTCAGCCCAAATACCTGACCCATGAAATCAGCGGCAGCGTCTATCGCGGCAGGATCAGTGCGATCCAGAACCAGATGCGCGTGATTCGCAGGGGCTATGTATATGAACTGGACAAGCTGACCATCCCTGAAATGGAAGAACGCCGAGAAAAAGCGAGACGGAAACCGGAACCAACGGGACACTGGTTTTTTGATCGCTACATCTACGGGATTTGCTGAACACGCAGAGGAACTATGGTCAACAGAGACACCTTTTCCAGCTACCATCCGCTGGTGAACTTCCTGTATTTTGCCCTGGTGCTGGTCTTCGGGATGTGCTTTATGCATCCCGTCTGCCTGGTGATCTCCCTGGGCAGCGCCACGGCATATAATCTCTATCTCAAGGGGAGAAAGGGCCTTCTTTTCTCCCTTCGCTTTTTGCTGCCCATGATGCTCCTGGCGGCGATCCTGAATCCGGCCTTCAACCATGAGGGCGTCACCATCCTGGGCTATACCCCCAACGATAACCCCATCACGCTGGAGAGTCTTGTTTACGGGGTGGCTTCCGCCGCCATGCTGGTAAGCGTGGTGCAGTGGTTTTCCTGCTATAACGAGGTCATGACCTCAGACAAGTTCGTGTATCTCTTCGGGAGGGTAATCCCGGCCCTGAGCTTGGTGCTGAGCATGACTCTCCGCTTCGTTCCGAAATTCAATGCGCAGCTGAAGATCGTTCGAACGGCCCAAAAGTGCATTGGCCGCGATCTGAGCAACGGCAGCGTCCTCCAACGCATGAAGCACGGGATTACCATTCTCTCCATCATGGTGACCTGGAGCCTGGAGAACGCCATCGAGACGGCGGACAGCATGAAAAGCCGAGGCTACGGGCTGCCGGGACGGTCTGCGTTTTCCATCTACCGCATGGATGGCCGGGATAAGCTCACCCTGCTCTGGCTGGGCTTCTGCCTCTGGTACATCGTTTTCGGCTGGATCAGCGGCGGGCTTGAGTTCCGCTATTATCCCTCCATCAAGGGGGCGGGCTTTGCCCCCTTCCCCGTGAGCTTTTTGCTGGTTTACCTGGCCCTGTGCCTGACCCCGCTGATCCTGAACCGAAGGGAGGATGCGAAATGGAAGCGTTTGAAATCCGGGATCTGAGCTTTGCCTATCCGGAACAGCGGAAGGATACCCTTTCTCACCTTTCCTTTTCTATCCCCCAGGGGCAGTTCGTGACCCTCTGCGGATCCTCCGGCTGCGGAAAAAGCACGTTGCTGCGGCAGTTCAAGACCGTGCTGGCTCCTGCCGGGGATCGGCGGGGACAAATCCTCTTTGAAGGGACGCCGCTGGAGAAGGTCAGCCATCGGGACCAGAGCTCCCGCATCGGCTTCGTACAGCAAAGCCCGGAGAATCAGATCGTCACGGACAAGGTGTGGCACGAGCTGGCCTTCGGCCTGGAGAGCCTGGGGTACGATACCCCCACCATCCGCAGCCGGGTAGCGGAAATGGCCTCCTTCTTCGGCATCCAAACCTGGTTTTATAAGAACGTGACGGAGCTCTCCGGGGGCCAAAAGCAGCTTTTGAACCTGGCCTCCATCATGGCCATGCAGCCCTCGGTGCTCATTTTGGACGAGCCCACCAGCCAGCTGGACCCCATTGCCGCCAGCGACTTCCTTGCCACCATCGGCAAGGTGAACCGGGAGCTGGGTACGACTATCCTTCTGACGGAGCATCGGCTGGAGGAAGCCTTTCCCCTCTCTGACCGGGTGCTGGTGATGGACAAGGGACAGCTCATCGCGGACGGGACGCCCTCGGAGGTCGGCCAGCTCCTGCGGGGCAGCGGTCACGGGATGTTCCTGGCCATGCCCACGGCCATGCGGGTATGGGCCAGCGTAGAGGATGCGTCTCCCTGCCCCATCACCGTGCGGGATGGGCGGGACTGGCTGGCGGCGTATGCAGATAAGCATCCGCTGGGAGAGATCCCGGAGGAACAAGAAACGGCCTTGTCAGAGGAAACCGCCATCACGCTGGAGGACATCTGGTTCAAATACGACAAGGAACTGCCAGACGTGGTAAAGGGCGTGAGCCTCACCGTGCAGAAGGGCGAATTCCTGGCCCTCCTGGGCGGCAACGGTACAGGAAAGACCACCACCCTCTCCATCGTGGGCGGCCTCCTCACCCCCTACCGGGGCGAAGTCAAGCTGAATGGCAGGGTAGGCACCCTGCCACAGAATCCGCAGACGCTGTTTGTGAAGAAAACGGTCCGGGAGGATTTGTTTGAGATCTTCCGGGGTATGCGGCTGGAAAAGAAATACCAGGAGAACCGGGTGGCGCGGGCGGTACAGCTTTGCCGCCTGGAGGAGCTGCTGGACCGGCATCCCTACGACCTCTCCGGGGGCGAGCAGCAGCGGGCGGCACTGGCAAAGGTGCTGCTCCTGGACCCGGAGATCCTGCTGCTGGACGAGCCCACCAAGGGCCTGGACGCGGAGTTCAAGCAAATCTTTGCCGTGATTCTGAAAACCCTCCGGCGCCGGGGCGTCACGGTTTTCATGGTAAGCCACGATGTTGAATTCTGCGCGGAGCACGCGGATTGCTGCGCTTTGTTTTTCGACGGAAACATCGTATCCCAAGGGCTGCCCCGCGAGTTTTTCTCCGGCAACAGCTTCTATACTACCTCCGCCAACCGTATGGCAAGGGGGCTTATGCCCGAAGCGGTGACGCCCAGGGACGTGATGGCCGCCTGCGGGGGAACGCTCCCACCCGATCCGGAGCTGCCCGAGGAAGTGCCGCCGCTTCCGGAACCGGAGGAGAATAGCGCAAACGCCAAACCAAAGAAGCTCCCGTTATGGCGCATCCTGCTGGCTGCTGTCAGCGGCGTGGGCGCGATCGGCCTTTTCATCCACACCCTGTCCCACCAGAACCTCTCCGATCTCATCACGGAGAACGGCCTTACCACCGCCGCATGGCAGGACATTCCCCTGTATCTGCTGCTGGTGGCCTGCCTGCTCATCTGCGCCTTTTCCCTGAGTCGGAGAGCGCCCCGGCCGGTGCGCATCCAGACGCCCAGGGACAAGCGGAAGCTCTCCAAGCGCACCGCCGCTGCCGCCATCTCCATCCTATTGCTGATCCCCCTGACGATCTTCATCGGGGTCTACTATCTGGGTGGGACCCAGTATTATCTCATTGCGATTCTCATCCTTGTAGAAACCATGCTGCCCTTCTTCCTGGTGTTCGAGGGGCGAAAGCCCCAGGCGCGGGAGCTGGTGGTAATCGCGGTCCTCTGCGCCATCGGCGTGGTGGGCCGGGGTGCCTTTTTCATGCTGCCCTCCTTCAAGCCGGTGCTGGCCCTGGTGATCATCTCCGGGGTGGCCTTCGGTGGAGAGGCGGGTTTCCTGGTGGGAGCCATGACGATGGTGGCCTCCAACGTGCTGTTCGGACAAGGGCCCTGGACGCCCTTCCAGATGTTTTCTGCGGGGATCATCGGCTTTCTGGCCGGTGTGCTGTTCCGCAAGGGCCTGCTCAGGCGCAGCCGCGTTTCCCTGTGCATCTTCGGGGCCATCGCCACGGTGGTGATCTACGGCGGCATCATGAATCCAGCCGCCGCCCTCATGTACGCCCACACACTGAGCTGGAAGCTCCTACTCACTTACTACGTTTCCGGCATTCCCGTAGACCTGGTCCACGCCACGGCCACGGTTCTGTTCCTCTGGCTGGCCGCCGAACCCATGCTGGAAAAGCTGGACCGCATCAAGGTGAAATACGGACTCCTCGGTGACTCCTGAGCAAAACCTCCGTAACAGTATCTTCGAAGGCGACAAGCCAAGAAAACAACACTCGCACTGGGCAGTTGACATTCTGCCATTTTATAATTATTCTCATCGCAAAAACAGAATAAGGAGAGTTGTCGATGTCAAAGGAAGATAAGAAAGACAATACTGCCCTCGGGGAGAGACTAAAGCAGAGAAGGCTTGAACTCGGATTGTCCATAACTGAAGCAGCATCCATCGCCGGAATAGCGAGAGGAACGTGGAGCCGTTATGAAGCCGGCGCATCCATCCAAAAAAGGAAAAAGAGCTGGAATATGTGAGGCACTGGCCTGGAAAAGCATTCCCGGTGAAAGTGATAATGACCGGCGTGGATATCTGAGCCTTTCAGATTATTCGGAAGCGTGGTCTTCGTATCTCGAAGAAATGTATGGCGATGGCGCTGCGATGGCCTTTGCTGAAGGAAGCAAGAGGTTTTATAGCCTTATTTCCGAGGATATGGAAAGGCTTTCTCAATTGCCTCCAGGATCTTGTATTGGAGACTTAAACACAACCGGGGTATTGTGTTTATTGCGCACCATAACCTTTTTTCGCTGATTAGGCCGTCATAACACCGGCGTCTTTCAACAGTTTCGTGTTCACACGCATGATGGTCTCCCCATCGACCACTTCCTTCTCATGCACCACGATCTTATCGACCAGAGTGTGCAGAAGTTCTTCGGTCACTTCGGTAACGTCGGTATAGGATTCCACCAGCTTTGCAAAATCCCTTGCGTTCCGGCTCTGCTTCGTAAAGCCGTCGAGCAGACCTTGAAGCTCATTGTATCTGACCTTCAGTTTCTTTTCTTCCGCTTCGTAATCGGCAGACAACGCGGCATAGCGTTCATCGGAGATCGTACCGAACACACGGTCCTCATAGGGTTTTTTCAGAATGGCGTCCAATTCAGAAATACGATGCTGGCATTTGTCGGCTTCCTTCTGATAGGATGCCTTTTCTCCGTTCCAATTCTGTTCCGAAAGGGTCATCAGGTGTTCCACATACCGATCCTTGTCGGCAGCGGCGAGGCTTGCATGGGCTCGGATATCGCCAATTAGCAATTCCCGGATTTGCTCCAGCGTGATATAATGGCTTGAACATTCCTTCCCGCCGTAACGACGATTCTTGTTGCAGCAGAAATGCCCAACGGATTTGCGCCCTGTCCGGGATGCGAATACCATCCGTGTGCCGCAGCCGCTGCAGATAAGCAATCCCCGGAAGATGTTGTGTGAATTGGCCCAGGTCGCAGGCTGCTTGATCTCAATGCGCTTCTGCACGGTGTTGAAGGTTTCCTGATCGACAAGCGGCTCATGGGTGTCCTCTACGGTGATCCAGTCCTCCTCCGGCCTCGGCACAATCCTCTTGTCCTTAAAGGATTTCGTCGTGTACCGCTGACTGACCAGCTTTCCGAGGTAGACAGGGTTGCACAGAATACGGTATACCGTCGTTTTTTGCCAAGAATAGGGGTGCTTGACCCGATCATTCGTTTTGTACTTCCCATAGCCTAGTACCTCATTAGAGGATTTGCTCTATGTGATCGGAGGGCACCATAACCTCCATGCTACCGCTTTGTGAATGCTTCTCCGCCAAACGCAGCAGCGCCTGGAACTCCTCCCGGTCCTCCAGCGGCTTCAGCCGCTCGTCCTTCAGCGCACGCAGGCCGTAGATCCAATCCTCTGCAGGAGGCTCCAGGGCACGTGGGAAAGCCAGGGGTTCCGCCTCCCCGGTCGGCTTCACGGGATGCATCAGTTCCCGCATTCCCTCCAAGGTGGCCATGGCCCCGTCCAAATCCCCCGTGGCGCAAAGACAGCGGGCACGGCACACGCAGAGGAGGGAAAGCCAACTGGCCTTGTCCCTTGCGTCCCAAGGGAAATCCTCAACTAGCCGCTCCGCCAAGTCGAGGGCAGGAAGGCTTTCTACATCTATCAAGATACCGAAAAACTGCAATGCCCTGCCGGTGATTGCTCGGAGCTTCATTTCCTCTGTGGCTTTCCCGTGGAGCTTCTGGATCAGGGCAAACAGACCGTTAGGATATCGCATTGCTATCGTCTCTGCTTCTTTCTGCTGCCCCAAGAGTAAAAGAACCCCCACCAGACTCAAAGCTGCCTCCTCATACTCCGGAAACTCGTTAACAAGATCCCGCAACTGCTGTTCTGCAGATAAAAGCAGATGTTGCTTTTCTTTTAGGTCTGCCGTGTTTCTCGCAAGCTGTGTTTCCGCTTGAGCCTGTCTGAAAAGGAAATGACGACGATTCTCCGGTAGTTCTTGCTGCGCTGACTGTGCGACCAGACGCGCTCCGGCAGGGTCTCCCGAGAGCATGGCACGCTGCCACCGCATTTCCCAATCTCCTCGCATGTTCTCATTCCCCAAGAGTTGATCCGTACTGATGCGGAACAGATTAGCCATGGGGACGATGATGGAGATATCGGGATTGCTTATGCCTCTTTCCCATTTGCTTACCGCCTGAGCAGTGACTCCTAGCTTTGCAGCCAAGTTTTCCTGAGATAATTGATTCTTTACGCGTAGCTTTTTGAGCCTTACACTGAAATCCTCCATGCCGCTGCTCCTCCTTATAAGATTCTACAATAAACTATCACGCCTCTCTGTTGTGGTCAATCAGTGAATTGATTGAATTCTTGCCTCAAACCCACTGCTTTGTCAGTCTTGAAGTTATGAATGAAACAGTATTCCGGCGGGAAATCAATGGTGAACTGAATCAGTTTTCTTCCACCAGTCCTAATTCTAATAATTGTGCACAAATGGCTCGAGCATCTCGCGCAAGCAACCGTTTACTTGGGCATATTTCGAGAAACCTCTCGGTATATATTTTCACGACTTCTTTTTGGGGTTTATTCTGACATAAGTTGAGCAGATATGTGGCTGTTGAATTTAAGACATATGTTGCATTCTTTTTCGGGTTAAATACAATCGTTTTATCTTCAGATATATTATCAATCAAAATGTCCGGGTTTCTTTTTAGCATAGCCGTCATCACTCTCTTCTTTGAAGCTCAATGGTTGTATAATAACTGTTGACTACATAGGCAATCTCTGTTTAAGTAGCCAAGGCTGCGAAGGCATGCAACTCGCATATATTAAACTCATGACTTCTTGGCGGTAATAACTGGAAACAAGAAAACGATACTGTAACTCATTATTTGTCAAGTATCCTTGCGTCTAACAATCTTTTCGTATGCTGCTTGTGCCGAGAGGGATAATGCTCGTTTTCGCTCTGCACACCTGTCTGTAGTTGAATTCAATGTGTTATTGGCGGAAAAAGCTTGACCAGGACATCCTCGACCACAAATACCGCTAAAAGCGCAAGTTTTACATTGGGGAATGGCTTCGGATCTTTGATGTATTTTCTCCAGAAATCGTTCCATCTGCTTCCCGTTTATTATCTGTTCGACAGTCTCATCATACACATTTCCGATGCAGAATTGTTTATCACTGAAGATTTGGCATGGGTATACTTCTCCATTTATAGCCACTCTTATACCGCAATCAATGAGTTCCATTTGTCCATTGAATGGGCAACCAAGATCGGGCATCTGGGTTATATCATTGATTTGAATTGAGTGTTGTTGATTCCATTTTTCAATCTCACTATGTATGGTTGGTTGATTACCGTACTGTGACGGCTCTATATAACCCGAAAAGCGGTTTTCTAAATAATGAGTCCTACGGACATAAGCTAAAGATATAGATGCTAGTCCCGTGCTATCCGTATGCTGACAAAATACACGGTCTATTGTTTCAAGCGTCTTTCCAACGAATGAAGCGTTATCCTTATGGACATTAACTCTAGCAGCAATTCTCCCGGTATAACCTTGCTCTGTTGCCAAAAGATATCCATTAGTAATCTTATTGAAGTTACCTTTTCCCCTCGTTTTGTCATGGGTCTCAGCATTATATCCATCAAACGTGAGCTGGATGGTCGGTGCATACTGAATTAGAATTGGAAGACTCTGTTTGGAAAAACAAGTGCCATTTGAAATGATTGATACCTTCGTTCCAATGGATTCAGCGAATGCAAGGATGCTTTCAATCCCGTCATGCAAAAAGGGTTCTCCTCCAGATAACGTAACGGAAGGCAATCCCATATTCTTGAACTGTTGCATAAGGTCCTTTACTATTTGAGCCGACAAACTATGGCTTGATCTCATCAGCTCATAATTATAACAATATGGGCATTTTTCGTTACACTTCTCTGTTATTTCCAGGTATGCTCCTATGAGTTTGTTCATCTTTTACCCCCCAAAGGATTCTTATTGCTATCAACCATGCTTGTGCGGCATCGGAAATAATGGAGTGAAAGCGGACGCCGCAGTGTGTCCTTTTTTACCTCTTGGTTTCTGAGTTCGGATCTGACCGGGACGATGTGCCTGGATGCTTTAGATGGTTGGCTCTGATTGTATCTTTCCTCATAAGCGCCCTTAAGTATTATTGGATTAGTTGCTATCTTTTCCTTCCGCTATCAAATTTTTATCAGATATGATATTTCACAGCAAACTCTATGCAATAACCCATGCTAACGTTGGGTTATCATATCAAAGATACTATTTCTTAGCGGCTCCGCGGAAGATAGCAGTTGCTTCTTCCGCGGAGCAATTCTAAAGGTCACAAATTAAACAGGGTTACTGGAACACACGCGTTGTAAACATGAAGAAAAATGCAATATGAGTCTCCAAAACAATATGCGATAGTACATTCATCAAACAATATGGGATCTCCGCAAATCTTTGCTTCATCTCCTCCTTTCTTCGCGCTCAATGTGATAATCTGTGGACGCTCGTACATCTTAATCCCTCCTCTCTATTTATTTTGTTTGGTTGGAAGTCCAGCTTACAAACTGGACTTCTTTCCATTTTTTTGCTAAAAGACGATAAATAAAATGAGACCAGCTTTCTTTCCTTGGCCATTATGTCCGTTTTCGAAACGGTCATTAACCCTATTATAGCAACTCAAAGGTTTAGAAGGTTGATATCTCGTGTCCGTTGTTGCCATCAGTTTGAATAAGCAACCAGAACGCGATGGGTTCGGGTTCTAGAATTCTGTATTTGCGTGCAACAGGCAGCCACACCAGCTATACTAGACCACCACCATCCCTTGGGTACACGATGAGTCATCACTATTGGATCAAAAACAGTTGTTGGGAATTATATAATGTATAAAACCTGGCGCTAAGTTTGCGCAAATATCCGCTGATAGATATCCTCGCCATAGGCGGTTTCCTCCGGTTCGCCGGGGAGCAGGCGGAAGGTGCGCTGCCCGCTCTCCAGGCGCTCGGCCCGGAGGAACTGCACCCCCTCCCGCCCGCGGAAGGATGCGGCAAACTGGTGGAGATGGCTCACCGAAACGACTTCCACGCCGCCTTCCACCAGGGCTTCCGTGATCTCCCGCCCGATCTCGCTGCCCTCCCGCTCGTTGGTGGAGGCGAAGGACTCGTTGAACAGTACAAGGTCCCCGCTCCGGACCTGGTCCGCGATGCGGTCCATCCATTCCAGCTCCTTGTCCAGCTTGCCGCTTTTCAGGAAGCGGTCCTCCTCCTGGCGGAAATGGGTGAAGATCGCCCCCCGGAACGGCGCGGAATAGCTTTTCGCCCCCACCGGCAGGCCGCACTGGGCCATGAGCTGGGCCTGACCGAAAGAACGCAGGAAGGTGGTCTTGCCGCCCTGGTTCGCCCCGGTGACGATATAGAGCCGTTTATGCTCCGCCGTGAGGGTATTGCCCACCACGACGGCCTTGCTCCGATAGGCCAGGGAAACGTCGTACAGCTCCTCCCAGCGGCGGGAATCGGAGTCCGCCGCCGTAAGCTCCGGGATGCACCAGGGCATTCCCAGTTCCTCCATCTGCCGGGTGAAGCGCAGGCCGCCCACATAGAAACCTAGCTCCTTCCGAAACAGGTCGAAGAAGGAGGCCAGATATTCCGCCGACTGGGCTAGAGCGTTGGCCACCCGGTTGACGGCCCGCTCCTGCCGCACGGTGAGGTCGTCGCGGTCGAGGCCGCTGGGCTCCGAGGCCATTTCGCCAGGCAGCCGTTCGAAGGTGAGCCTTTCCAACAGCTTCTTCTCGAAAGTGTCATCGCCGGTTTCTTTCCCCAGCCGGTACAGCTGGCCGCTGAAAGGATTGCGGTCCTTGATGGACTTTTCCCGCCGGTGCATGACATAGTCCACGGTCTCCAGGGATTCATTCAGCCTGGCGGAGAAAAACACGCCGTCTTTCAAGGCCTGGCCGTCCAGCTCCCGCCGGACGCTTTCCAGGTATTCGTCGGAAAGCTCCTCCTTCAGGGAGCGGAAGAAATCCAGAAAACCGGCGGAGCGGAACAGGGGCTCCAATTCCACGACGAGATTACGGAGCTGCCGCAGCAGCACAGAGAAGCCCACCATATAATCCAGCGCGCCGGAATAGGAGGTGGAGATATCATAGTTTTTCAGCCAGTTCTCCACCGTGGAGCGCATATGATCCGCCTCCAGGCAGATGCGGTACAGGCGCATGGTCTCCTCCGGGTGCGCCAGCACGTCCCGCAGCGTCTCGTGACGCCAGCGAAGCAGTTCCGGCTCAAGAAGCGGTGTGAACATCTGTTCCATGAGGGAATCATAGATCACGTCGTCCCGACCCGCGATGCCCAGCACCGCCGTCCGCAGGTCCAGGTCCCGCCGGAGGGCGTCCCGGGACATGGCGGGGATTCCCGCCGTGGATTCCAGGCCTTCCGGCAAAAGCAGATGCACCTTCATTTCCGAAGCCTCCCTTTCAGCTGCTCCTTGGTGAGGCCGTATTTCCCCGCCAGGAGCCTGGCGAAGGCGACGCCGTCCGCCTTTCTGCGCCGGACCTGATAGGTCCGGGTGTGCTCCTCGTCGTCGGAAACGCCGGAGACCATGCTCACCGTCTGGGGGCCATATTCCGACAGCTCCTCCATAAAGGTGACCACCACCGCGCCTCCGGCCTTTTCGGTGATCGCGTCGATCATATGCCCGCCAAGGGTCAAAGCGTCCTTCAGCGTCGTGGAAGTGTATATCTCATTGACAACGAAGATGCTGTCCTTCGTGGCGCGGTCCAGGAGGCCCTTCAGGCGAAGGATATCCTCCTCCAGCTTGCCGCTTTTCAGTTTCTGATCCTCCCCCCGCTCAAAGTGGGTCAGCACCTGGTCGCAGAGGGGCAGCGCCGCCTCCCGCGCCGGGACGGAGACGCCCAGAGAAGCGAGATAGAACGCCTGGCCGAAAGCGCGGGCAAAGGTGGTCTTGCCCCCCTGATTGGGGCCGGTGACCACCAGGATCTGCTCCGGCGGCGTGAGGGAAAAGTCGTTGGGTACCACCGGCTTCAGGGTGCGGACCGCCAGGGCCAGGTCGTAGCTGTCCAGGGCGAAGCACGCCTCCCCCCTGCCCCGGATCACCGGGCAGCAAAAATGGAAACCGGCGTTTTCCATGGTCTTCACCATATCCAGCCAGGCGAAATAGAACTGAATCTCCCGGATAAAATCCAGGACCGTATCGTCTTCGATATGGAGATAGGTCATGACAAAATTCTGCAGATCCCTGAATTCCGCCGGGTAGAGCTTTGCAACCATCCGCAGGATCTGATTTTCGATCTTCTCCGATTTCGGCTTCTCGTCGATGGGGCGGAGAAAGCTTCGCCCTCCCTCCTGCCGGAAGCGGGAAAACAGCTCCGTGATCCGATCGGCATAATCCTGCTCTCCCCCATAGGGGGTCACACGGACGCTGCCGGATTTCACCAGCATGTTGAAGCGGATGCGCGTGATGTTTTCTCTCACTCGCTGCCGCCAGGCCGTCATGCCCCGCAGCTCCTCCGAGGCGCAGTAACTGCTGAGGTATTCCGCGAAACCCCGAAGCCCCGCGGAGCGCAGGTCCAGCTTGTGCAGGCTGGCGTTCAGGTCGTTCACGGCGTCCAGGTAGGAAACAAGGGTATCCAGGAAGCGGCCCATCTCCAGATAATTGTCCGTGAGCTTTTCCCCGGTGAGGAGTCCGCCTTTCAGAAGCTTGGGGTGGGTTTCGTCCAGGATGGCGCGGGTTTCGGGGATGCGCCGGATGATCTCCTCCACGGCGGCGCGCTTCTCCGCTTCCTCCAGCTCCTCCATGACCTCCTGCCGGTAGCGCACCGTCTCCGGGTCGGTCAGGGGGGTATAAAAGTATTCCTCCAGGTGGAAATCCTGATAATCCGGCAGCACCGCTTTCAGGATGCGGTCCAACTGCAGGTCGGAAAAGCAGTCTGGCTCTCTTTGGTTCCTGGGCCTTTTGGCGCTTTCCTCCGTGGGGAACAGGACGCTGTAAAACACGGTTTCACCTCCTGCGGGGCTGTCAACCCTCTGATTGCGTTACGGCCCCCACACGGCTTTCCCTTTCCAAACGCTTAACATACTTATGGGTCGTTCTCGCACCCCAGATAGAAAGGCCGATGACAAGGGAGATGAAAACTGCCAGGGCGACGATGGCGATGGTCTTGAGGCGCTTTTCTTCTTTCCTGACATGTTCCGGCTTTCCGCTGCAGTCGTCCAGCCACGGCTCATGCTCCAGATCGAACCAGAGGCCGCAGGTGGCGCACTTCTTCGCGTCCTTGCGGACGATCTCTCCGCATTTGGGGCATCTGTATAAAGCCATTTTGTCTCCTTTCAAACTACTATCATCTCAGCGGATAGATCATCATATTGTTCTGCTATCCTAAGCCCGCCGTACCAGGCCATGTTCCAAAGGCCAGAGAATCGATCATCCCACAGATAGCTTTCGTAGCGTTTCACAATTCGCATTTCGATTTCATGGGGATTACAGGAAAGAAAGCAGGCCCTTTTCCCCATTGATTGTCGGGTTCTCTTCCGGATAGGCGTGCAATCTTTTAAACCCCACTTTTCCTTTTAATCAAAATTGTCAATTCTGCTCTGCCATGTACAGCTCAATTCGAGCCTGGATGCGCTGGGAGACCTCCTTAATATCCCTCTGGCCCGCAAATAGGGCTCCCGCTTCCTCTTTAACGATCCCGGCGATCACCTGATCGTAGGAGCTGGACCGCACGGCACTGTCCAGGAGAGACATCAGTTTGTCCCGCTGGTCTTCGCTCATGGCGTACATTATTTCTTCCCGAATGACGCTGTAATTGTCGTCCATCCAATAGTACACTGTGCGCGGCTGGATTTCCCCGTCCTCTCCCTCCCAGGCATAGACGGTGGGGTCTCTATACTGACCGCCGTTGGAGAACACATAAATCGTCTTGTAGCCCTCTTCAGGCGTCGGTTCCCGCATGGCTTCCGCCATCTGGTTTTCAAAGGCGGCCCGGGTGGAGGGGAACAGGTCGGTATAAGCGGTTTGAACGCTCTCGTCCAGCATACTCCGCAGGAAGGCCCACGCGCCTTCCTTGCACGTTGAAGCGGCGCTGACTGCCATGGGGACCTGCATGTAGATCAAACTGCCCACTCTATCCCCTGTGGGGAATCCCGGGCATGCGAGCTTGCCCATGTAGATAAGATCCTGATACTGCCAGTGTTGAATCGAAGCGATAGTAGTGAGGTTCACCAGCGCCTGTCCCTGCATGATCTCCCTATCCGCGGTGTTTTCCATGGGCATTTCCGTTGGCAGCGACGCCGCCAAAGCCAGCGCATCCCGGAATTCCTCGCTGTCAAAACCGGCTGTGCCGTTCTCCCAATCCACAAAGCCTTCCAGGTAATAGGACAGCCATGCCATATAAGTATCCCTGGTCGTCCGGCTGGTGAAGACTTCTGCGCCGTCCGCAAGAGAGTCCGACATGCCAATGGCCTCCGCAACGGTCCAGCCGGAGCTGTCCCCCAGATAATCCCGGTTCCCTGCTGCTGTCAGGATTGCGAAGCTGCCGCAAATCATGAGGAGCTTGCCATCCACGGTCCCGGCTCGCTGAAGCTGGGGCAGAAGCTCGATCCCTTCTTCTAGCCAAGGCGTCAGGTCCAGGAGCAGACCCTTTTTTGCATAGCTTTTGAAGGGCACTCCATCCTGCATGGAGAGCAGATCCGGCATCTTTCCGGACGCGATATCCAGATTCATTGCCGTGATCGCCTGATCCATCACATCCTGAGTAAATGGCAGTCCGCCGGAATAATCTCGGATGGTGATGAAATACTCCGTGCTGCGGCGGTTGAAATCACGGACGGCAGTTTCCACGGCGCTTTGGACCGTCAGGCAGGCCATGGTAATCTCCTGCCGGACCGGAACCTGGTCCTGAGGCGTAGGCGTCAAGGTGACATACTCCCGATACTGGTTATCGAGCAGGCGAAGGGTACCGTCTTTCATGCCGAGAGGCATGGTATAGAAGGAGCTGATGCCCCAATCGGACCAGCGCAGCAGATCACGCCGCTCTTTGGAGCCGGGGGTGAAGGCAAAGAGGGAATCCTTGTCGTAGGCCAGGCACTCGCCCTCCGGCAGACCGCTGCCTTCCGTCCCAACGAAAGTCGTATTCAGCAGGTAGTTGCTGCTTTCGTTGAGAGGGGCCTCCACCGGGGTAAAGCTCCCGTCGTCCGTCATGGAAAAAAGGGCTTGGGCTCCGGTTTGCAGCTTGGTGACTACGCCCAGACTGCCGTCCGGCAGGTCAAAGAGGCCGGTCACGGAACCGTTCTCTGCGGGAAACGGGATCTCTCGAAGGATCTCACCGGAATCCAGCGCCACTTCCAGCAGACCAGCTTCGCCGGTCTGAAAGTTCATCTGATTCAGCCAGGCATGCCCGTCTTCCGCGGGGAACACCCGTTCAACATAAAGCTCCGGATCGAAAGAAATCACGGTAACCGGGTCTTGTGCATCTTTGCCTCCCTTCATCAGGCAGTAACCAGACGTTTCTTGTGTCTGCACCACGCGCAGGAACAGGACGCCCTCCGCCGTCTCCACGGGGAAGCGGGTGGTGAGGGGGTCCATGGTGAGGGGCAGGGGCTCATAGCTTGGCACATAGATGAGGCGCTCCGCCTCCGGCGCTTCCGAGGGCTCCGGCGCAGGCGTGGCGGTGGGGGCGAGCGTAGGCGCGCTTGTCGGGGACAGTGCAGTCGTGGGGGGCGGGTCGGCGGCGCGCTCCGGCGTGGCCGGTGAGCAGCCCGGCAACAGAATAATAACTAAGAGCAGGGAAAGCAATTCTGCTGAGAATCTTTTCAATGTTTTCCCGCGATTTCCAGATAGATTCTTCATTACTGTACTCCTTCGTTTATACTATCAACACATGCTCTGGCTCTTTTATTTCTCAAAGAATCATTGAGTCAATTTGCGTCGGATACATACTTTATAATCCGACCATCTGTTCTGACAAATAAAAAATCGTTTCGAGTCTTAATTTCTGTTTCATAAGTTCTTCTTCTGCCAAATCAAAGAGCGGCAGTCTTTCACGTTTGGACAATTACTATGCCAAGTTTATTGCTTCTGATTTACGATCCATTGTGGCAAGGCCCCGCACATACATATCGACAGCATCGTGGAACTCCTGGAAATCATTTCACAAAGTTGCATAATGATCCGATTCAATCAACTATCTTTAATATACTTTGTGCCATAGACATTCGTCAATCGTATGATGATATCAGAAAGCTAAACCTTTGGTTGTGTTATTAAATTTTTGGCTGTTCGTTAGCAGCGGTAAGATCGGCAGCATTGGAGACTATGCCGCTCCTATTGCTGCCAGCAGCACTCTTTCCGGCCAGTTGCGCAATCTGTTCAGTGTTATTTCCAATATGGCCCAAATTTCGGAACAGGCGGAACAAGCCAGGGAGTTTTTTGAGCTCAGAAGTGTCATCGAGCCCTCTGTGGGGGAAGCACCGCCAAAGGGCCAATGTCGCTGGAGTTGAGGGATGTGAGCTTTGCCTACCCGGAGTCATCTTTCTGCCTCAAGCGCCTGAACCTAAAGATCGAACCGGGGGAGAAAATTGGTATCGTGGGAGAGAACGGTGCGGGCAAATCCACCATGGCAAAGCTGTTGCTGCGCCTTTACGACATAGACAGTGGACAGATCCTCTACAACGGCAAGCCTATCGGGGAGTGGGACGTACACGAGCTGCATAAGCGGGTGGGTATCGCCTTTCAGGATGCAAACCTCTATGCCCTGACCTTGCGGGAAAATCTGCAATACTATAACCCAGAGGCTACCGACGAGCAGCGACTGATAGCCCTTAAAACCGTGGGGCTTGATCGACTGGATGATTTGGAAAAAACGGTCTCCAGGGAATTCGTGGAGGATGGCATCATGCTCTCCAGTGGTGAGACACAGAAGCTGGCACTAGCCAGGCTGCTAATGGACGACTTTGGCCTCATAATCTTAGACGAGCCTTCCAGCGCCTTGGACCCTCTGGCGGAATACAAGATGACCAAGCTGATGTTCGAATTGAGCAATACCACGACCGTCATGATTGCGCACAGGCTCAGTACCATTCGGGATGCTGACCGCATCTATCTCATCAGCGACGGGGAAGTGGCAGAGTGTGGCACCCATGAGGAATTGATGTCCCGAGAAGGCAAATATGCCGAGATGTTCCAAAAACAGGCAGAAAAATATGTAGTATAACACTCAGGAATGGTTACACCATTTTTTCCGGCTAAACGGGAGGTTAAGTAGCCCTATCGGCATATTTAATCTTCTAAAGGTACAATGATATATGCGAGCAGCAAGGGGTTACCATCAATTGACTGGCGACTTTGAGCGGTTTCAAGCAGTCTACTGCTGACAATATCATACGGGGAACCAGCATGAACCAGAAGGTCCACACATTTCACAAATTCGCAGTGAAGTGAAATTTACATGGCGTAAAGCGATTTCTTGGATTTCACGGAATTGAACGACGATCCGATTGATGATGAAGAATAAACGCAGGGACTCGGCCCAACTTGGCTGAATCCCTGCTGTGTATTATACATCATCCAGCGTGAATTTGACTGGCTAAGATGGAAAGGTTGGCGCCCTGTTTACCCAACATAATGCGCAAAGCTTTTCCTCTTGACTTCAAAACTACGTTTGCGACAACCGGAATCTGTTGTTTATCTATGTTTTCTCTTTTTCTCTACGCGGCGCGCAAAGAACAAAACACCGGCTTATTGAAAAAACTTCCGAGACAGTTCCTGTCATATTACAATTATGAGTTTTTGTCCCACATGAGGAATGTGCTGTCTGTAATGCAAAAAGCAGCGAAAGCCGGTGAGCCCATGAGCGCACACTCGGTCTTGCAAGAGCTGATCCTATACCTCTGCAATAATGAGGCGATGAAATCTCCGGATGTAATGGCTGCATGTGACGATGATCCGGAAGAATGGCTTTATGAAATGCTGGATGATATGGATGTTGTCACATTTCTGTTTTCCGGCTTAAAACTGACCGAAGACGATCCTTATCACTTCTAATGTAATTATTGCCTGAGAGTGGTAAAAAGGGACAAGAAATTGCTTTTTTCTCACCACCAACTCTACACAACAAAAAGGCCAGCCAATTCCCCCAACCTAGCCACGGTGTGTTGCGTTCCAAAGGTTGTATTAAGCGAAAACGCTAGCATAACTAGATGGTTTACTGCCGTTTACGCATGTTTATAGGGTCATTCGTAACAACTCGATTTGCCAGATAGGATAAGAATATTATCGGAAGTGGATTTACCTCTCCCGATAATATTCAGGCATTTTCTTTTGGGTTTCTATTTAGCAATAGGATCGTGCGGATATCAATTCCCGCACAATGTCCTCACGGTACACCTCCGAAGTGCGGTATACTTTTTCGCAGAATGTGGTCAGACTGAAATCCCCTGCCCCGACGTCCGTATCCAGAAGGACACCTGTAATGTGAAATGCCAACTCCGCCTGTTTTTTCATCAATTCATTCTTGAAGGTCTCCGGCAGCTCACAATATCCGTCAGTGATAAAAACGACATCTGCGTTCTCGAAGCCCTCACCTTCCATGAGGGCTATAGCCGCCCTCAATGGTGTCTCATAGTCGGTTCCACCATCAAGGAAGGTCTCCGCTGCGGCCATCTTATCCTCCACGGAAAACAGTCCTGGGCGGAAGATGTCCACCTTGCAGCAGCCCGCGCCTGAAAAATGGATCAGCGCAAAGCTCCGTGAGCTGTCGGCGGCAATGTCCAACAGGGTCAGAGCAACGGCCTTGCCCCATGCGGTGGCATCACCCTTGGTCGATCCGGATTCATCCAGACAGCAGATAATGTCACCCATACCCTTGTAAACCGGCTCCCGCCTCTGATACTGCTTGATCTGCTTTTGCTGATACTTCCGCAGGAACAGCGGCGTCGTTGCCGGGGAGGCCAGCATGACAAGCTCTGAGGTCAGGGCACGGGAAAGGTCGTTGCCGAGTTCCAGAGAATACTTCTCCCCGCGACCATAGGCATAACCGTTTTTCTTGCCCTGTGCGAAGACTTCCCGAAAACGGCCAAGGTATCGGGCAATCTCGGACAATGCACGATTGGCCCTGACTTTTTCCAGGAGAGCAGTATTCATTGGAGTGCGCTCCATGTTGCCGGGGTCATTGCTCCATGCGCCGACAATGCTTTGTACTTCTTCCGCTTTCTCCGCTGCTGCGTGCGACGAGCGGGAAAGAATAGCGGAAATAGTCTCCTTGTTCTTCGCGGTATTGGCATCGACCAGTTTGCTGACCGCCTCTACCTGGCGCTGCTTTCCTTCCGCCTGGTTTGCCGCATTGATTGCTGCCTGTTCCAGCGTAGCGTTACGCTCAGAAGAGGCGCGGAGGCGATTCAGAAGGTCGGTTAATTCCGCTGCTGCGGCCGTTTCAGCGTTTTGCAGATTCTCCAGAGTCTTCAGAGCTCCCTTTTCACCGCCGAAATCCCGGAGCAGTGTATCCAGTTCTCCTGCGGTCCGACTGATAAACTCCGATGCCGCTTCATAGGCCGGAAGCTCCCGGCCCTCACAGATATTCTTAATCGTCGGATAGTCTTCGCCGTTCATCACATGATCCAGGATTTTGCTGTTGAATTTCTGCGCGATCCCGGTCAGCTCCGCATCCGCGTTTCTCCGGGGCATCAGTGAGTAGAACGCCTGATAAATATCGCGGGACAGGGCCGGGAAGGTGGAGAGCTTATCCCGAGCCTCGCTTTCGATTTCATCCATTGCCGAATCTCCCTCCCGGAGATCCGCAAAGATGCTGTCCTCCAGGCGGGTGGAGCGCAGGACACGGTCCGTTTCTTTTCGGCTGATTCCGGCGGGCATATGGGCCCAGGGAGAAGCCCAAACTTCATCAATAGTCCGGTATGCTTTTCCCATGCATCAATCCTCCTCATCAAAGGAGTGCATCCACGCCGTCAGGATCTTCTGCGCGCAAGCGCGATCACCTGCCAGCTCCGGAAAGCTCCTTTGCAGATAAGGGACAGCCCCAAGCATGTTCGTTTCCCCGCTCTCGCGGAGTTCGTCCAAATAGGCAAAATACTTTTCCATATTTCATTCCTCCTGAATTGCAAATTCTTTTTTGTGCTTTATGTTTCATCCTTCATAAACCAATCGGCAAAGTATTTCCTGCTGTTGAAGTAGATGAACGACTCGCTTCCTTCGATGCTCCGGACCGCAGTAAAGTGAAACGCTGAACGGGACAGTCCTGAAAGCCATTCTCTGCGTCCCAAAAGGCGGATCGCTTCATCCCGGGACACCCGTTTTCCCCTGGCCTCGCTGTTTTCATACAGCAGGTAGCTGGTGTATTTCGTCAGCGCCACTTCCTGAATTTGCGGGAAGTCTTCTGCAGGCACTCCCATCTCAAGGAGATCCGCCTGGTCTTGCTCGGTTAGTGTCATTGCAGTCCCTCCTTAGCATAGGCACTCAGATAGATATTGTAATCGCGTCTGCGGGTAATGAGCCTGAGCCAATAATCGCAGAGCTTCCCTTCCAGATAGAAGTTGTACTCCGTTTCGGAAGCACCGGCGCAGGCCTCCGGGTGAGATTTGCAAAACCGCGTAAGCGTAGCCAAATCGCACAGTGCATCCTTTGAGGTAAGCGCCTCATAGGTTGCATCGATCTCCCGCCTCATCTCCGGCGTTGCCAGCTCATCGTGCCACGGCCATACCGTGTTCCACCAGCGGTTGGTATCATGATCGGCGCGAATGTGTACGATCTTGCGCTTTGGGTAAGAGCAGATCCCGTTTTGTTCTTTTTCCGTCTCCTCGAAAACATCTGGAAACGGGCACTCAACCGTGAGTCTAGAAAGAATGGGGGCAGTCAGCTTTTCCTTCATGTTTCCCTCCTCAAAAAAAGCGAGACGTTCCCCAAGTCTTTTGGGAAACATCTCGCTTCTTGTTCCTTTATGCCGCCGACAGACGGCTGTTCATGCGTCTATTTCAGTTGTGAGGCTTGGACCCGATACCGGTTTCTGTTCCCATGCACCGAGTTTTCCAGCAGGCCGAGTGAATGAAACTTCTGGACGAAATTGCGGATCGTCCCATAGGCAACATCCCGATAGTCCCGTTCCAACTGTTTCGTGGAGAACTCTGCACTCCCGTAGTTGGATAGGACAAAGCGCCATAAAGACGCCTCTTTTGGTGTAATCCGCCCTTCCTTCACTGCATCCTGATACAGTGAAAGCGTGTCCATGTCCACTACAGACTGCGGAAGCTGATTATAGACCTTCTCCGTAATGTATTTCAGAAAAGGCGTGACATCCAGGACACTGGAGATCCTGCTGTTTTCCTCCACTGCGGTAAATGCGGCATAGTACTCCTTGCGGCTTGCGGCGATCAGGCTTGAAAACGGGACAAACAAAGCAGTCTGATATCCTTTTTGAATCAGAAACCAAAGGTGCACCATTCGTGCCATGCGCCCGTTGCCGTCAAAATAGGGGTGCAGATAGGCAAGATAGAAGTGAATCATTGAAGCCTTAAGCAGCTCGTTGATCCCGTCCTCTCTGTCGATAAAGGCCATCAGTGCCCGCATACATCCCGGGAGCTGGTGACTGTCAATACCAGTATGCTCCACACGGTCACTAACCACATATACGGCATCGTTACGGTAAAAAGCGCCTTCCGGAAGTCGCTCTTCAACTGGAAGGAAATCTCCCACCATCATCTGATAGAGCAAATGCAGGTTTTCTTCGGTGATCCTGTTGGCCGGATTCGCAATAAACTCCAGCCCCTTTTTCTGACCCAGAATGCGGGTCTCCGCTTCATCACGTGGAGCAAGCCCGGTCAGGATGCTGCGGATGCTGTCCCGGCTGAAATCAATGCTCTCAATCGCAGAGGACGAGAGAATCTCATCCTCTGCAGCCTTGACGCCATAACGCTCCGATTGTGGCCGAAGAAGCAGTTTAACGGAGCGAAAATCCACACCCACATAGTGATCTAAATAGACCAAGGGGATTCCATTCTGACCAAAAAGCGGAAGTGGCTTTGCATAAATCTCCTTCAACGCTTTCAGAAAGTCATCAAAGCTTTCCGGATACTTATACCGCATCTTTTTGAGGTCGAAAAACGCTTTGTCACCCAGCATCTGTGAGAACAGCGAAACATCCATCATGCTCACCTAGTAGTAATTAGTATCAATTAGTATCAATATAACTGGGAAGGAGAGTTTTGTCAATACCTCGCTCCTGGCCAGGCTGGGAGGGCATATTTGTATGCCCTCCCAATCGTTGTTCAGAACGGGAGTTCTCTGTCCGCCTCATCGAAATCGGGGACGAAGTCTTCCGGAACCTCCGTGGGCTCAGCGTTCTCTCCCTTGCCGGTGCCGCCGGATTTCGGCTTGGAGTCGCCGAAATAGACGTTGTCCGCAACGATCTCGGTCCTGTACCGCTTTTCGCCCTCCTTATCAGTCCAGGTGCGGGTCTGCAGGCGGCCGGATACGACGGCCATGCGGCCCTTCGTGAAATACTTCGCCGCGTTTTCCGCCTGCTTGCGCCAGACCACAACATCCACAAAATCGGTCTCTTTCTCACCGTCCTTGTTTTTGTAATCCCGGTCGCAGGCAATGCGGAAGCTGCACACCGGCGTTTCGCCGGCTGTCCGCAGCTCCGGATCGTGGGTGAGCCTTCCCATCATGACAATGTGATTCAGCATGGTTATTCCCTCCATCATGTCGTCAATTGTTGTTTTCCCCTGGTTGCTTACAAGGATTCTCTCAATGCGATTTCATGGCTGAAGTGCTTCCAGCTCTTTCAGGCTGGCATAGGTAAAGCCGCTTTTTTTGTGGGCTGCGCGGCTGCTGTTTTCCAGATCGTTCAGGAGTTCCTTCAACAATGCCTTGTCGCCGTCACTCTCTGCTTTTGCTTCCAGTTCGCGGTAGAGCTTAAAGACGCGAAGCAACTCGGAGCGATACTTCCGAAATGCTTTCATCTTGTCTACGCCGGTGCCGGCGGAAGTCTCCAGCTCATCCTGCATTTCTTTTGCCAGGGCGCGAATGTCGCTGATCTTATCCTTCAGCGGATTCAGGCACATCCGGGTGAGCGTCGTTTCCACCAGCGCGATCTCTGAGGGCTTATTCCACAGATAGTTTTTCAGCGCCAAAAGGTCAGCAGTCTGCACCTCGCTATGGCCGGAAAGCCAGGCTTTCGCCTGTGCGATTGGATAGTAGTTCAGGTACTTTCGATCAGAAACCGAGACGTTCTTCCGCAGCTCACAGAGAATATCGTCCATCAGCTCATTGATGCTGTCTGGTACCGGAATGGCTGCGATTTCCTCCTGCATGCGCCGGAGTTCTTCCAGCGTGATCGTTGCGGAAATCTGGCCAAAGCGTCCGGCCTGCTTGTCCCGAAGCACGGAAAGGCGCTTGTCACGATCAGAGATATCTGCCGTCACGACCTTCAACTCCAGACGGTCATAGAGAGCCTGCAGGATCTTTTCCTGGGGATCGTTGAAGTTGGGGATCTCATTGGAAGCCGCGAAAAAGGAAATCACCGGGATATGATAGGTTCGCCCTTCATTGGTGTATTTGCGCTCATTCAGCGCCGTCAGAAGAGAGTTGAGAACACCGTCGTTCGCTTTGAAGCATTCATCGAGGAAAACGATGTCTGCCTCCGGGATCTTCCCAGTGGTATCCACCATGGGCTCTGTGCTGTGAAGCGTGCCGACAGCCTTCCGATAGGTCTCCAGCTTCTCAGTGAGCTGATTGACCTTCTCTTGTGCATCCTTAGAATCCGGACGCTGTTCCAGCTCGCTCAGCGCACATTCCAGTTCCAGCTTCATTCCTCTATAGGCAGGCTCATCTCGCAGGTATGCTTCGGGAACGCTTCCGGGGATGAGGCTTGCCAGGTCGATCCGTCCAAAGAGCTGATCCTCGTCCGTCTGTTTGGAGAGCAGCCGTTCAAACTGTCTTGCGCCTTCGATCCGGCTGCGGAAGCAGTTGATGGCCGCGCTTTTTGCCTGGCCGGGCGCGCCGAGAATAAAGAGGTTCTTTCCGGAAAGCAAAGTGATGGCGATCACTTCAATGAGTTCCTCGCGTTCCACGATCTGCCCGCTGATATCTGCCATCACCGCGAGCATTCTGTCTCTCAGGCTCATGCTGCGGCACCTCCTCCCATCCGGGTATAGGCGGGGACCCGGCTCAGCATGTATTCCAGGTAGAGATCCGATACTCCCGTATCAGCTCCTTCAAAGACGAAACGGCTTGAGTGCTCCGTCTCCTCACGGTGAGAAAGAACAGCGGGTTTTCCGTATCCGGAGAGATCGTCCCGCATGACGCTCATCAGCGTGTCTCTGTCCGAGGACACAGCCAGAAGCTCGAAGTGTCCCCCGTCATTCTCGTCCGTTCGCAGGCTGGACAAAGTATAAGCCAGCGCCATTTTGAAACCTCCAATCATCGAATTTCCCCAGTTCAGGCAGCCAATGCCTGGTCATACGTCTCAGCTTCAGCCAGATAAGCATCAAGGGAGATAATCTTACCGCCGAAATCCTGGGGAGCATTGGTGACGCCGAATCTGCGGTAAGGGCGCAGACAGCTCTGAAGCTCATAGTTGAGCTGTGCCATGATATGCGTCTCCAGCTCGCCCCTATCGGGATCATAGTTTCCCGCAGCCTTTACGAGCCGAAGGGCCAGCTGCTGATAAACGTCATCCGGGTCCAGCCGGGTATCTCGGATCAGCTTACGGTTACGCCGCATCACGGTGTCGATGCAGGAAAGGTGTTCCTCTACGATGGCGTTTCTCTGCGCAATGGTATAGTTGTTTTTCATGATGCTTTCCTTTCTGTATTTGGGGAGTCCAGAGACGGCAATAACCCTTGTCCCAGTCCTCCATCAGCATTTCATGCGTATACGCATCAGAATTGTAGATCGGATTGCTGCAATGCTGCATACGCACGCCTCCCGGAATATAACAGTTCTTCTCCATTTCATAGAAAGAATAGAAGCAGGTATCACAGTGCTTTTTCGTCAGATATCATCCTCCTTCGTGTTTTCCCGTGCTCTTGACGTATCAAAAAACGGGACGATTTTAAAGCCTTCCTCCGTGTTATAAAAGCACACGGGTTTCAAGCCGTCGTCGATTTCAACGATCCAATGGGTGTGGACCTGAACCGGCAGCAGCTCAGAAAAAAAGTGATCCTCCAAACCATCCCAAAAGCGTTTTGGCGTCAGGTCGGTGGTGCATTCTTCCTCCACGCAGTAATTCGATGCGCTGGGAGAGACGTCCCGGCCAAGGTCACGGCAGAGCAAATCATATAAGTACTCATCCCGAAAACTCTTGAAGCCGTAGACGCGCACCTCACAGGGAGATTTTCTTCTGGGGCACCAGGTTGGCGGATGCTTTTTCGGGTCTTTCGCCTTGAAATGGACTGCTTTCTTCTTGCACAGGCAGTATCGTTCGCCGGGTTTCATCAGAACGCCATTTCGCCTTTGGGGTGAGCGCCCTTCAAAGTATAATTGGCATTCACAGCCGGCACAGGTCGGCAGCAGGAGCTTATCCCTCATCGGTATTCAACCTGCTTTCCACGATCTCCAGACGGACAAAGTGCAAGGCCGCCAGACCGTCTTCGTTCATTTCCCACCAGGTTTCGCCCCGATCCTCATGGTCAAAGCGCGGACTGACAGTTTTCTTCTCTTCTTCGATCAGCCGTTCCAGCTCCTTGATCGCAACGCTCTGCGCCAGATAGGAGCCCTCCGCAGAAGGGTCGGGGAACAGACAATGATCCGCGTCACAGCCGGTGCGGACAATGGTGTAGATTTTTCTCCACTTCATGGCATCGCGTTGTATCCGCTCAAACAACCAGGCTTCCGCATAGGCTTGATCCTGCTTGTGAAACATGGACACAAACAAGTGGACAAACACACTTTCTCCGACATCTGCCCGTGTCAGCTCGCAAGCGCTCCTGGCTGCGGAATAAAGCCATTCCATCACATCGCCGCCTCTGAGCGGTTCGACTCTCATGCAGCAGCAAAGCGCCCCTCCGCAGGTCTCACAGGAGCCGAGGACACGAAAAATCCTTTGTTCCGTCTCATCCAGCGTCCGGTAATCGAGAGCGAAATGAACATTCCTGACATTTTGGAAAATATGGCCTATCATCTTATCTGCGTCAGGGCCTTTGATTGCTGAGCAGGAGCAAAGCCTGATTTCCCGGTTCGGACAATTCAAATCGTCACACATCGGTAGTCTCTCACTTCTTTCTGTAGTTTTTGGGCACCAAAATCGCATATGGTCGGATCCTGGCCTTATGGGCTGTTATGCGGCTTCCTGATCCGTCTCAGCACCGCAGAGGGAGATGACCTCCTGACACTGGTCCATCTCGAAGCCGCCGATGTGGGTCTGCTTCGCCGGGATACGCATTCGCTGAGAAAGCCAGCGATAGGCGCCGGTCCTCGTCATCTTCTGTGACTTCCAGTAGGCATCGAAAATGTGATGCGTTTCGATCCGCTTGAGGCGCAGAGCTTCATTGGCCACATTTCCCAGGGGGCGGGTCGTTCCCTTGTGGCAGCCCACCCGGGCATTGCAGTTCTGACACTGATACAGCTTCTCACCGGCCAGCCCCAGCCGGGCAGCCGAGATCCCATACACCTGCTCCGCAGGAATGAGCCGAATCACCCCGCCGCAGTAACGGCAGATTTTTGGCGTTTTCAAATTTGCAGCACCTCCTAAGCCGCCGCTGGAAGGGCGGCTTTCTTTTCTGTTCTCTTTTTTTCCCTGGTTTTCGCTTCCGTCGCGGTTTTGACCGGTTTCCTCTCAATGGGCTTTGGCTCGCGCGTTGCGATCTGCATACAGGTGAGTTCGTCGGTGCGCATCAGCAGCGCGCCGTTCTGCGCAAGCTCCAGTGTCATCGTGCCGCTCTGAGCACGTAAACAGCCCTGAAGCTTATTGAGGCCGTACCAGAATGTTCCTGCAGGTGTACCGGTCAGGGGCACCACATCCACCTCAACGGAGGACGCGCCGTTTTCGCTTTCACAGCGCATGCGGATGCGATTCCCCTGAAAAGTGATGGAGAAGCGGTTTTGTCTGCCGGAGACCGTGCAGACGGATTCCAGCGCATGACGCAGGCTTTCAGCGTCGGTCAGAACAGAAAAGCTCGGCGTCACGCGCCGCAGCAGCTGATCTGCGTCAAAATACTCTCCCATGACCAGGCGGGCTGAGAAGGCGAAGTCGTCCTTGAGGAATACAACGGTCTTTCCCGTGGTGCCAACCTGCAGCGTGTCCTTGTTCCCGATAAGCTGCGTCAGCTTCTCCAGAGAGGTAGCCGGAATCAGCATGTCCACGCTGCCGCTGGCCCGACTGTCGCCCTGGGCGGCTGCAATGCGGTAACCGTCACTGCCAACCGCGCGGAGCCCGTCAGTAGAAAAGATCAGGTGAACACATTTCATCAGAGGCTTTTCTTCTTCCACGGAGACCGCAAAGGCGGTCCGCTTGGTCATGGCCGGGATGCCGGTCACAGAAACCGTGTCCTCCGGGAAAGGGATCTCCATTCTTGGGTATTGTGCAGCGTCCAGCACAGAGAGCTCGTATGCCGTTTCCCCGCAGACAACGGAGACCGTGCTGCTGTTCTTCTGCTCGAAGCTCACGATTTCCCCATCCATCAGCCGCAGTATAGCGGCAAGCAGTTCTGCGCTGATGACAACGCAGCCCTCGTCCGTAATTTCAGCCGCGACCCGGCGTTCCAGTGCCAGTTCAAGATTCCCGGCAGCTACCGTTACTTTCCCGTTCTCCGCCGACAAAAAAGCGCACTGGAGTACCTCCAGCGGGGATTGGGAAGGTGCGATCCGCTCCGCGTCCCGCACGGCGGATAACAGTTCCAGGCGATTTGCGGAAAAGAGCATTCCATTACCTCCTTCATGCCACATCAAAGAAAGTCATCTGGTTTTCGTCTGTGACCTTCCTGCTGCGTTTTCTTTTTGCTTTTTCTGTTTCTTCCAAAATGGCGGTGATGACGGCATCCGTGAGCTGCAGTCTGGTGCGCTGCGGCGCTGCCGGAACGACCTCCGTTATCTTCGGCGCCTTGATGCTTTCTGCTCCCGGAATAATCCTGTCTTGAGTCTCCGGCGCCTTATGCCGCGCCGGATTCACAATGGCCATTTTTCTGAAGGCGGAGGCAATGTCCTCCACGTTATCCCGGATTCCCAGCATCAGTTCCTTTGCCATTTGTGATGTCATATCCTGGACGTCGCTCATGGCCGCCAGCCCTTCCTCGCTGAAGTTACCCTCGATGATACCGGCGACCGCCAGTTTGGAGGCCATCAGCTTCATGGCCTTCTGCTGCATGGTGTCTTTGTAATAGAGCATGTAGACCTCCACCTTCGGCGCCGTCTGGTTAATGCGCCAGGAACGCCGGGAGGCCTGCCGCAGTGTGAAGAGCTTATAGCCCATGGAGGCAAAGATCAGCGTGGTGAAGGCATTGAGATCCAGACCCGTTTCTACCAGGGACGGATTGACAATCAGGACCTGCATGCCCTCGGCCAGCCGCGCTTGTACCCATTCCTCCCGGGCGTCTGGCCGAATCTTTTCGCTCATGATCTCCGTGCGATAGCCATGCTCCGTCAGCAGCTTCAGGAGTTTTTTCTGTGTATCGGTGCGAACCCAGCTTGTGTAAATGAGCACCTTTTCGCCAGCCGCGGCCTTTTGCTGTACGATTTCCAGCACAGCCTTTTCCTTTTCCCCGAGCTGATCAAAACTGCCGGTATCCTTTGGCTCCACCAGCGCCGCTCCGGTTTCAGGGTGAAGGACCGTCGGCTGGCCGTAGGGCTGGTCGGGATATACCGTCAGCAGATTCAGATAAGTAGAGAGGATCTTCTGTGCGATTTTTCTCTCATTTCTCAGGGTCGTGACCAGCTGCTTTTCAATTCGTTTGTACTCCGCAGCTACGGCGTCGTCCAGATCCAGGGCGACGGGGATCTCTTCATAATCCGGGAGATCCTTGCCCATGTCGCTGAGAGAAAGAAACGCCGTTTTTTCCAGCAGGAATCTGGAATACACCAGCGGCGAAACGCCGGGAAGCAACCTGGTTTTCCGCTTGGAGGCAACCGTTCGCCGGTTGGATGCGTAGTCTGCGTCAGTTTCCTCAAAGCTCGTCTCGATCACCCCGTACTCCCCATTGAAGTCGTTGGGTGAGTCGAAGTCTTTGCCGTCCTTGCGCATCTGCTCCGGCATCGTCCGATAGAGCAGGTGAAAAATCCCGGAGGAGTAGCCGTTGATGAGCGTAGCCGTCATGCCGATGACCTTTTTAGCCACGGAGAATATTTCGCCCATGGCGTCTCCCTGCCCGCTGCTGTTGTTGTACTGGTGCAGCTCGTCGATGATCGCGCCGTCGATTCTCCCTCTGTACCTGCGCTTGATATACGAAGAAAGGGGAAAACGACGGCAGGCGCCCGCCGGCGTAAATCTCTGATCCGGGCTTTCCCGGATCTCCCGGAGCTTTTCCCAGACTGCTTCATTTTTGGTTTTCTCCATGTGTTCGGCAGCAAGCGGCCGGAATACCCAGCCATAGCCTCCGATCTTGACCCAATCGGACATCTCTCCCGGGTTCACGGCGGTCCACAGCGGGGACTCACAGTTGCTGCATTTGTGATTCTTGCGAGTCTCTGTTCGGAAGAAAAACTGCGACGCCTTCTCATAATAGGCAACCCCACTCTCCATGACAGCCACCTCGACAGGCTCCAGACAGGTTGGGCAGAGAAACGCCCTTTCCCTATTGCTCCAGATGACTGCCGGGCGTTTCATGTAACCGTCCCTGGCTCTCTCCTTGCTGATGATAGCGTAAACGCTCTTATCCCCACGCTCGTACAGGGTGTAGAGCTTATCCAGCTCAGTGGGATTGTGCACGATAACACCAAAGGTTTCCGGCAGGGTCTCCGCCAGCTCCCGCACCCACTTCTTTGCCACATGGGAAGGACAGAGGATGATATTAAAGGTCTTTTTCCAGTTCTCCCTGACCGACGTGCCGGTTGGGGCTGAGATCGCGGCGGCCAGGGCGGTCGCTCCGATTTTTGTTTTCCCACTGCCACATTCCGCAACGATGAATGCGCATTTGTCCTTGGAGAGCTGCCGCTTGACAGACTCCGCCACCGCAAGCTGCGCGTCATAGAGGGGATACCCGGCATGCTCCCGGATGTGCTCATTGATGGCGAGAACTTCCGGTGAAAGCGGCTCCGCTGCCGGATCAAACAGGGGCTCAAATTGGCTGCGAATACGTTCCGCTACGGTGACGCCGAAGGTGTTCAGGTAACCGGTGACATTGCGCACCGTCTGAAATCCTTCTGGGTCCTTTACTGTTCCCGGAACCGCGATTCTTCCGCTCTTTAACCCGTCCTCGACCACGGAGATGATGTTCCCATCATCCTTCTCACAGAGCAGGATCCATGCGTCGATCTTCTCCCTGATCGAAATGACCGTCAGCCTCTTCAGAATCCCCCGTTGCTCCAGTTCCTCAAGCACGTACTCCTGGAACTCCGGGATCAGAGGCACAGCGGTTTTCCGATCCAACTCTTCAAACAGACGCGTTCTGTCTCCGTCCGGGCAGAAGATGACGCATTTTCTGGGCGGAAGGTCTGCGGTTTCCGTGCTGCTTTCATTGTCAGGACGATCCTCGTTTTGCTCATCGTCCTTGGCTAGGATTGTTGCTTCCGCATACACGCCGTCGTGACTCAGGTGACGCTCATAGCGTTTGGTCTCACCGGCGAAACGTGCGTTCTGCTCTCCGATTTTTGCGTCGATGACCGCGCCGGCATAGATTGCGTCGGACATGGCCCGTACCATTTCCGGATAGCCGCCGAAGCGAATGGCCCGGATGATCTTTTTCCCGTCGCACGACTCATAAACGATGGTGTCTGCATAGGCCGTGAGACGCACTTCCTGCGTTGGGTTATAGTACGAGATGGGTATGAGTTTGCTGCCTGGCATCCATACTTGGAGTACGAAGGGCTTCTTAAAGAAAACCCATTTTCAAATCTTCGCCTGAAGCTAACTCCACCAATGGTTCTGCCACGTACTATCCCACTCGCAGATATTGGAAACATCCTATCAGCAGCATATCAACATGCTAGGAATGACAGTCTAACTCAACGTCAGCGCAAAACCGTTATCAGAGATATTGCCGTTCTTGAGCTTCTGTTTGCTACAGGAATCCGCGTAAGCGAATTGTGCTCTTTAAAACAGCATGATGTTAGACTTGATGTCGGAGAAATGAAGATTCACGGATGTGAATGTCAATGAATATTTGAGCCATGTGCTAGCGAATATTAGAGCCAGTTTTGCTAGTGAATACTTAAACCAGATTACAGGTTTGTGCTACTGAATATCAGAGCCACCCTTGGTTGCCAGTAGC